>ENA-OZDC01000136-OZDC01000136.1-human-gut-metagenome-genome-assembly--contig:-NODE-136-length-43105-cov-19.434402_pt1 | contig 43105 bp, 35 predicted proteins | sample MGYA00244082_ERZ653570 | MGnify/ENA primary metagenome ERZ653570 (study PRJEB26926, sample SAMN06164919) | human gut metagenome | biome: ENVO:00009003; feature: ENVO:2100002; material: ENVO:00002003... | reverse complement strand
TAGTACGGTCTCGTGGGCTCGGAGATGTGTATAAGAGACAGCGGCTCGTCCGTGCAGGAGCGCCGGTTGTAAAACATGTATAGGATTTCGGCAGTCGCTTCATCCGGGTCTTTGGACTGCACGATGCTGTTGCCGCATTGCATGAAATACGCCCGCGCTGTCTGCTCGGCGGTCTGGAGCATGCCGTAGATCTTTGCATAGTCGTCGCTTTCGTTGCGGCCTACCGCCTCGTACTGGAAAATTAGAAAGAAGCGCCTCGTCAGCGCTTCCCGATTTCCCACATCCTTGATGAGTCCGATATAATCTTCGCCAAGTTCCTTACATTGCGGATTCTCCTCGTGTTCCAATTCCTCGCAGATCATGGATATGTGCTTATCTGAGTCCGCGCGGCGCGTAATGGACTTGAACTGCAGCCGCATGGGGGATATCTTCAGCCAGCTGGCAAAGCTGGAGATGATGTTGAACTGCTCCTCATCGGATCGCAGCGTGAAGTTGATCGGCTCGATCTCAAGGATTTTTATGTAGCGGTTGTCCGTCGTTTCAATGATCCCGTTTTTCAGGTCGCGGATGGGCAAATAATCCTGCACAAACTCAAGCTTTTCTTTTCTGCGGTTTCTTTTTCCTTTTGCTTTGGCCATAGCGGTATCCGATCCTCCTGAAGTGTAATTTCCTGCGGTGTGTCCAGAAATGGATGATATGGCCGATGTACTGAAACAGCGACCCGCCATCCACGCCCATTGCAGACACCACCGCCAGCGGCAGCAGCGTGACCGTCATGACCACGATGCGGATGGTGCCGGGCATGGGGATCAGAATCAGCTCCGGATAGCCCAAAGCCAGCACCAGAATCACCGTTTCGATTGCGTTCCGGGTATCGATCATCCCTCCCAGCAGTTTGCCGCTGTCCGTATAGTTTGCGGGGATTGCGTACACGTTGTTGTATTCTCTTTCGTCCAAGTTTTTCACCTGCCTAATCTGTAAATTGTTGCGGTTGTGGTATACCGTCCCATCCGCAGCGCCTGCTGATGGTCCGGCACATAGATATCCACGCGATGGATATTGTTCTCTATGCCCGAGCCGCCCCGATCTTCCACGGTGTACATGGTACCGTTTATCATGATTTGCGTGCCGAAGGGATAATGGCTGGACATAGCGACCATACCAACCGCTGCCTGTTTGCCGCTGGCGGTAAGCCCCTGCGCATTGCTGCCGCAGCACTTTGCGCAGGCGCAGTAATGCGTCACCTCTACCTCCAGCGTATAAAGCGCCTCGCCGGTCGGGGCGTTTACCACCGGCGCATCGTAATCCACGATGCTGAGGCGGCGATAGGAAAGCCTTCTTTCATAGCTTGGCGTATTCAGGATAACGCCGATGCCGCCGGAGGAATGCACCCACATACGAGTCCCTTCCGCATCATATCCGGCAAAAATAAGCACATGACCCCAGCCGTCATCATCCGCAAGGAATCCCAGATCACCCGGCAGCAGCTCCGCTGCGGAGACGCCGTAGGTATTCGGGTACTGTCCGTTGCAGCCGGCGCCGATCTCAACGCCTACTGCCGTATTGAATACCCATGTGGTGAATCCGCTGCAATCAAGACCAAAGGGCCGAATCGTGCCGGTCGTCGGAGAACCGGCTGACGTCACCAGCCGCGGCGTGTTCCAAGCATCGTTCCAGCCGGGCGCCGACTTGCCGCCCCAGAAATATGGGACCTTGCCCACCAGCGACAATGCCGTTGTAATGATGTGCTTCCGCATGGGGCTGCAGTTCTGCGCGTTGACAAAGGCGATCAGCTCCGCATCGGTCAAGGGAACCATCTGCCCGTTGCCTAATGTCCCATACAGCGTCATTTTCAAGGCGTTGGCCATCTTCTGAATGGCCTCGCCATAGGTTATTTTGAATTGGTCATAGGTGGCGGAGGGATCGATCCCGAAGGCTCGGATGATGACGCTGTTATCAAATGGCTGTATGGTGCATTCCACATACTTTACGACCTCCGTTTCCGGAGTGAGCGACTCCGTGCCGCCCTGCTCATAATAGATTTCGCTTCGTGTGCCGGTGATTCTGCCTCCGCTGTATATTGGAACGGAAACTGCCACAGGCGTATAGGCTGCCACATTGACCGGCTCCGATGTTATTATCGTTTCGTCCGGCTCATAGTAGGTGCGACGGGCTGTGGTATAACGGTACTGCGGAACGCCATTGATGGTTCCCGTCTGCGTCTTTGATGTGACAACCGTCACGGTAACGGGTCTGTATGTAGCGTAGGTAAAGGGGACGATTTGCTCCGATTCCTTCTCCACGAAAGATACCGGAAACATACTGTCGGCAACGCTGCGAAGCTTTGCCAGCATATCCTCCTTGCCGGTATTGCGTTGTTGAAGCGATGCGGAGTAGGCCGCAAGGATATAGCTTACATCGTACCCGGCGGAACCCTGTGCGTAATTGATAAGTGCATCCATAGACAGATCGTAGTCGTATCCGCCGTCCTCAATAATCTGCTCGACTTTTGCGAGGGCTGCGTCATACCCTTCCTCCACAACTGCGGAAATATCTGCGGCAAGGTCGTTATAGGATTCCAGCAGCGTTGTGGGGTTTTCCATGTCCACCATCGACCCATCCAGCCCAAACACGCTGTTTGTGACAACGCTGGGCAGTGAAACGATCAAGACGATAATGACAAGGAAAAACAGACAGATGCAGACAAGTATCTTAAACAGCGTGTGACGCATGGCCCATGCCGCCGATAAAATCGCACCCCACGGTCCGCCCGCGGCGGTTCCTGCGGCTATTTCAGCAACCGCCTTGCCGCCCTCCACACCTGCCTGCACCGTCGCGGCTGCTGCATTGGCGCCGGCTTCAGCGCCTTTCACGGCGGCTTGCTTCGCCGTCTCTTTTCCTGCTTCCTTTGCGGCTTTGGCCATCTGCTTGGCAGCTTCGCCGTAATTATCGCTGCCGTCGCCTATCTGCCGTTTATCCGGCTCAGCCATTTTCTTTTACACCTCCCCGGTGAGTATCCGAAGCCGCGCGTGGCGGCTGGTTTCTTTATTCGCAGGCAGGCAAAACAGCCGGAGGGATGTCATCCGCTCCGGCTGTTGCCCGCTGCATTTATTTCCTGCGCTTCGGCGCCTTTATGCCGCTGTCCGGACGCTTTTCGGGCTCCTTAAAGCGGCTGGGCGTGTTCTTGTATCGAACCGACTCCACTGACACCGTGCGGACGTTTTCACCGTCGTAGACGGGCTTTCCGTCCTCGAACACCGGCTTGCGTTCCACAGCGGGGTCTCCATGGATGGCGATCCACTGCTGCCCTCTGACGTCCTCATACACCTGATAATCCCCGCGCGGTGCGGCGAATCTGGCGGTGTCGTAAAAGGCCGTCCCGGAGCCATCGGCATGGCGGACCTCAAAGTGTCCGTCCTCCCGATGCGTGCCGTCCACATGTGCAACCTGCTGCTCAAAGCCGGGCATGAAGTTGCGGAAGGCCGCCTGATTATATGCGTCTGCGGCCTCTCCCTGTTCAAAGGCAGGCGCTTCCGCGTGCTGCTGCATAGCGTACCAGCCTACGCCGTTTGCCGCCTGCATGACAGTGTGCGGTGCGTCGGGCTCATTGTAATACGCGCTGTTGTACCACAGGCTGTTTCCGCTCTCGCTGCCGGCTTCCATGATGCCGTCGCCCGTGTTGCGAAGGACTGTACCTTCAGCAGCGCCGGGGAAGGCTGCCGCAACCTGTTCGGATTCGGCGGGGCTGCCGGTAAACCCGGGCGCATCGTAGAAGGCGTTTCGCCCCTCGCCGCTGGCCATCTGATACCATGTGCTGCCGTCAGAGGCAGTTACAACGGAGTGCGGAGCGGCGGGTTTTTCAAACTGCGCCGTATTGAACATCTCCACACTGCTGACCTTGCCGTCTGTGCCGGTCGCCGTCGTGCTGATGTGTCCGCCGCTGATCTGGGTTCCCTTGAGTGTATGGCCCGCAAGCTGAGGCATGTAGTTGCCAAGGCTGCGGTCGGCGATATCGCCGGCAATGGTGCCGGCTGCTTCTGCGGGACGCGCTGCTACGGAGGAGATGGATTCTCCTGTAAGCATCGCACCGTTTCTGGCAGCTACACCGCCAAAAACGCGCCCGACAAAGCCGACGCCGCCGCCCATGCCCATGCGGGTACCTCCATCAACGACGGCGTCACGGACATAGCTGTTACCCTTGAATCTGCTGGCAAAGCCGGATGCAAAGCCGCTGGCCGCGGCCCCGGTTCCGGTTGCAGTCGAACCGCCCCTGCCGAACACGCTGCCTGCGCTCTTCGCGCTGTGTCCCACGCCGCTGATCACCCTTGCGGCCATCAGCAGCTCCATGCCCATGCTGGAACCGGTCTGCGCCACATTAAGCCCCATGGCGGCCATATAGCTGTCGAATTTCTGCGCGGTCTTTAGGAATGCCAGGGCGCAGAACAGCCATAGAAAGATGGATCCCTGCCCTGTACTCAGCGCGCCGCCATTTCCGATATACTGACCTACCGAGGAGTTAAAGCCCCGGATAAACCACACGTTCATGACCAGCAGGAGAAGCTGCGAGCCTACCATCCTGCACCAGCTTTTAAAGACCTGATTAGTCGCCTTGGAGCCGCCCATGCAGAATGCCAGCGGGGAGGTATAGCACAGCACACCGACCACGATATACCGTTCGACCGCCTCCAGCAGCAGCTTGAAGTAATTCCATCCGAGCGCGATCAGCAGGATCAGAACCAGTATGGGCCCGACAACCGTCACAGTTGAAACGATTGTCAGCAGTCCGTTGCTCAGTACCTGCTCCACACCGGCAAAGGTGAATTCCTCCGCCGTCATGCTTACATCCATCAGTGCCGTATACGGCGCTCTGGCAATGTCGAGCGCCAGCATGAAAATTGGTTTTGCGTATCCGATCAGCAGCGCGAAAATCGCGCCACGCACAACTAATTGCCATGGGTTTTCGGCTTCGGTAATGGGTCCTCCGAACGCGCGGAACAGCTGCCAGACCACAATGAGAAAAAGGACTGCCCAGGCTGTGTACTGCATGATGTCAAAAGCCTTGGTGATGAAGGGGAAATACTCCTCCATGGTCACCATGTCTGTTCCCAACGCATTGAGAAAGAGGCCGGAAACCGCGTCCATGATCTGCGAGGCAATACTGGAGATCCATGTCACGATCCCTTCAAAAATCCAGTCTAAGATAGTCGTTCACCTCCTGTCTGATCCCGAACTGTTGATCATTAGCCTGTGTACTGCCCGCCGGCAATCAACGGCTGCAGGTATGCTACGATAAAGCCGAGTGTGTTAAGAATAATCCAGGTCACAACGACTCGTTTGAGCCAGCTGGTAGCCTCGTCCACCGCGCGCTGGTTCCGGCTGACCATCCGCACCAACAACGCAATGGCCGCCACTGTCACGGCGACAATGGTACTGATCCCGACCAGCTGTCCGTAGATATCCCGCATGATCGTGGAAAAGCGATCCCAGATCGTTTCAGCCATTACGGGCTGGACAGAGAGGATCGTTGCCGACGCGGCGCCCACTAACGACCAGTAGGCATTTCTGAGCCGATGCTTACCTGATACAAGTTGCTTTGACATGCTTTTACCTCCTGTTTTTCAATTCGGCACATAAAAAGGCACCGCTCTCGGAGGCTGAATTGCCTCGCAGAAACGGTGCCTTTATGGTGTGCTCCTACTATCGGACGCTAACAGTATAGCATGTTTGCATTTACATGTCATCGGCGCGAACCGTGCCATTTTCTCCGCCTTTTTCTGTGCCATCCACTATGCCAGATCAGGCGCACTTACCAGTTTTCCAAAATAGAAAGAACCTCCAGCCAGGAATCCACCTCGCCGGCAGGGGCAGACCATAGACGCAGGGCGATGATATTGATTGCCTGCGTGCGGAGCCGGTAATAGTGCCGGGCAGAGATGTCCAAACGATACAGAAGCTCCTCGTGCATCAGCTTGTCCGGTCCGAGAAAGGTCATGTAGATGATGTCGTACATCTTGTGCCCGTTGACCGGTTTGGATTTCAATATGCTGACCGCATCGTTGAGCCGGTCAATCAGCAGGCGGGAGCGGCGTACACTCTCCATCCGGCCTTCCAGCTTTCGATTGTTCATCCCAAGTTCCAGGTCGATCCGATCCAGCAGCGTATCCAGATCCTTCAGCGGGCGATCCAGCTCCTCTGCTACGCTGGACGGGAAGCATTCCAGCGTCCAGAGAATGGTTCGGTAGTGCTGCAGCAGGAGAAGCGTGTTATGATACATGCTTTTCTTTTTCTCCTTTTTGGCTTGACGGACTCTGTCATCATCGATAGACGAATCTCCCAGAATGCCGCGCTTTGTTAGAAGCTCAATAAATGCGGCAGATTGCTGCGACAGCTTGGTTTCCTGCTGTTCATAAAGCGCCTTTCCGGCACTGCTTTCTATTTTGCTCATGTCGATTCTCCTTTCCGGTTTCGTGAGTGCAAGAAAAAATCCGCGTAAGCACATGGCCCGCGGATGTGGTTCGCATCTATGCGGCGTAGTCTACTACTTACACCTCTGCAGTCATAGATACAGTTCTGACAATTCCAACACAGAGAAGTATACGCGCGTATTATAGGGGACGAAAGTGCAACGCGATTTTCTGATGCCTGTTCGGCATAATCAGTGGTTCTCATGATAATGATCCTGCGGCTATACCAAAGGGTCATCTTGTTCAGGCGTGCATTGTCCGAACCTCCAATATGCGCATTTCCGGCGCAAATACGCATTTTCTCAATAATGCGTTCAATTTCTGCGCAGGTGGGCAGGGAAGCCTCTGTATCCAGCGGATACAGTCTATTGAAAATGAGGCAGCCGTAGGAGCCCGGCAGACGGTGCAGAGCGAAGGCATCCCCATTCTTCTGAAAAAATCTCCACACCTTTGTCTTTTCCCAGCCCCAGCGCCGTCCCAAGGCCTCCAATGTCAAAGCGGCGCCAAGTCTCCCGAATTGAACGGCAGGCGCCAGATAAGAAAACGCATTGCCGGTCTCCTGCCAAACCGTGTGGCACCAGAGGTCCAGCCATGCATCTGATTCGCCGAATGTATAATGCTGATCCGCAAGGCGCTGCGTGATGTTGCGGGGAAGGCAGAGAAAGCCATAGCCGTCTGTTGCGTAGACTGCTCCACTCATGCATTCGGCGCCGGAGCATTTTACAACCCAATCGGTGACGGCATATTCCAGCTTCTTTGTTTTCTCGTCAAGCGTGTAACGGATATACCCGAACCGGCTGAGCATATTCATGATTTCCAGAGCCTCCGTGCGGCTTTTGACGCCCAGAATGCTCTTCAAGCCGACCACGCCACCGGACCACATCCCCGGCATTACATCGTTTGTGTATCCGCAGTATTTTGCCCGACCCTTGCGAAATGCCGCCCGCGAGGCCAGCTTTGCCCAATAACCCATGATTCCCTTACCGACCGGCAAATGAGTCCTGGGCAGCTTAACCCATTGGTATCTGAACAGGCATTTCGGCATGACGGGTTCCTCCTTTCTGCGATTGGATATAAAAACAGGGCAGCCCCTTAATCAAGAGACTGCCCTTGCAGTATGTGGTTACTATATTCTTACTTGAAGTCCGGGTAACGATTCCTTCTGCACCCCTACGAGATACCAGTCGTTTCCGTACTCAATGCGAGTGGGTATCCATTCGTCATTTATCAAGACCTCCATTGCAGTTCCGCAGTGCAGGCCGCCATAGATTTCCTTGTTCTCAAAACGGATATCCATACGTTCTGTTTGCCTCTCAAAGTATAATACGCCCTGTTGCATGGTACTTCCTCCCGTGTTATAAAAGTATCGGAAAATAAAATGAGCCAGACGGATCAGCTACATCCATCTGGCTCTGTGGCAGGCTGAAATCATGCGGGATAATAGCCGCTTCAAGTACCTCCTTCCCAGCATATTTTGTCGGATTCAGTCCTGATACTCACCGATTGCGGTTTTCTCTGACTATCCCAATTATACAGCGAACTTCCGCCCGGAAGTCGATGGCTGGCGAGGCTACGGCGTTGGCGAAGCCGGTGATGGGCACCAGCGTGCCTGCCCCGGCGTACCGCGCCAGCCGGTGGTACAGCCCCAGCGCCGTCAGCAGCACCGACAGGAACACCAGCGTTACCGAGGTGGCGGAGGCCGCCTCCTGCTGCGTCAGCCCCAGTGCCTGCCAGCCGTTGGCGATCAGCTGTCCCACGGCGCAGATCCCGCCGCCGACGACAAAGGCCAGCGCCGTGTCCTTGCCGATGGGTGAGCTGGGCGACAGCTGCCGTACCAGCGCGTCATATTCCTTGGGTGTCACGCCATCACATCCTTTCGCCGGTAATATGTGCCGCTTTCGCCGCTGCTATACTTGTCAAAACCCATGAAAACGGCTATAATGATACGGTGATCTCAGGAAAGGAGGGCGTCAGTTATGCATGACCCTGCCCATCCCTTCGGGCGTAAGGCGGTCCAGCTGGCGGTGATCGATCCGGTGAGCTGCACTGGCTGCGGCTGGTGCGCCATGTTCTGCCCCATGAAGTGCATCGACCTGCGGCCGGACGGCTATTATGAGGTCCGTCAGGATGACTGCATCGGCTGCCGCAGCTGCAAGGTCAACTGCTTCTACGGCGCTGTGACCATACTGCCGCCTCAGGTACGCTGATATGCAGAAAGAAAAAGCCCCTCTCGGGCTCTATATCCACATCCCCTTCTGCCGCCAGAAATGCGCCTACTGCGACTTTTACTCTTTGCCCCGCAGCGAGGAGAAGATGGACGCCTATACCGCCGCCCTGCTGCGCCATATCGAGGAGGTCGCGCCCCGCACTGCCGCCCATCGGGTGGACACGGTGTACTTCGGCGGCGGTACCCCCAGCTATCTGGGACCGGACCGCCTGACAAAGCTGCTGCGGACCCTCCGCAAGCGCTGCCCTGTGGCCCGCGACGCCGAGATCACGTTGGAGGCCAACCCGGACTCCGCCTGTGACGTCAAGGCCCTGCGTGCGCTGCGTCGGGCGGGCTTCAACAGGATATCTTTGGGCGTTCAGTCGGCGGATGACGGCCTGCTTCGCGCCATCGGCCGCATCCATACCTTTGCCCAGGTGCAGGAGGCCGTGGCCGCCGTGCGGAAGGCCGGGTTCAAAAACCTCAGTATGGACCTGATCTACGGCCTGCCGGGCCAGACCATGCAGCAGTGGGAGGACACCCTCGCCGCCGTCATCGCCTTGGCCCCGGAGCATATCTCCTGCTACGGCCTGAAGCTGGAACCCGGCACGCCCCTGTATGACCGCCGGGACAGCGAGCGCTTTCCGGACGACGATGCCCAGGCGGATATGTATCTCTACGCCGTCACGGTTTTGGCGCAGAACGGCTATGAACAGTACGAGATATCCAACTTTGCCAAGCCGGGCTTTGCCTCCCGCCACAATTTGAAATACTGGCACATGGAGGAGTATGCCGGCTTTGGGCCCGGCGCCCACTCCGACTTCGGCGGCGTGCGCTACGCCTACGTCCGGGACCTGGACAGCTACATAAGCGGACGCCTGATCCTGTCGGAGTCCGAGTCTGACGCCACGCTGACCCGGGATTATGAGTACGTCATGCTGTCCCTCCGCACGGCAGAGGGCATCGACCGCCGGTATTTCGAGACGACCTACCGCCAGCGGTTCCAGCCCATGGAGGATCTGTTCGTGCAGTATGAGTGCACGGGTCTGGCTGCCCGGACGGAGAACGGCTGGCGCCTGACGCCCCGGGGCTTCCTGGTGTCCAACAGCATCATCGTGGCCCTGGAGGAGGCGCTGGCTACCCAGAAAATACGCCGGGAGCAGGCCCTGGCCCAGCGGGATTATCGGATAATTTAACTGAAAAAGGCGGCTGTGTGCCGCCTTTTTCCGCTTTCCTCTTGACATTTTTTCAAAACCGTGCTACATTGTCAGCAATATTGAAAGTTGCGATGAAGGGGACAGGCCGTGCCTCATGTCCACGCGAAGAGAGCCGCCGTTTGGTGCAAGGCGGACGGGACAGGGACACCGAACATCACCCCGGAGCATCCGCCTGAAAGCTCGCCGAGTAAGCGCGGACGGCAAGGGAGCCGTTACCTTCTCCCCGCCCCATTCCGTGGGGGATGAGTGGCCGCCCCGGCGGCAACGAGAGTGGTACCGCAGAGGACGTTTTTCCGCGCCTTTGTCTCTTGAACGAGACAAAGGCGCTTTTTATTTTGTTTTCAAAACTATTCAGATAAAGGAGAAGCAACATGGAGTACAAGAAGACACTGAATATGCCCAAAAGCGGCTTTCCCATGCGCGCCGGCCTGCCCGCCCGCGAGCCGGAGATGCTGAAGCACTGGGAAGAGCTGGACCTTTACAATGAGCTGCTGAAGAAGAACGAGGGCAAGCCTCTGTTCTCCCTCCACGACGGCCCTCCGTTCTCTAACGGCGCGCTGCACATGGGCCACGCCCTGAACAAGTCCCTGAAGGACTTTATTACCCGTATGTACGCGATGCGCGGCTACTATACCCCCTATATCCCCGGCTGGGACAACCACGGTATGCCCATCGAGTCCGCCATCATCAAGCAGAACAAGCTGAACCACAAGGCCATGAGCGTCTCTGAGTTCCGCAGTGCCTGCCACGAGTTCGCCGACCACTACATCGACGTCCAGCGCGACGGCTTCAAGCGCATGGGCGTGGTGGGCGACTGGGAGCACCCCTACAAGACCATGGATCCCGGCTTCGAGGCCCAGGAGGTCCGTGTGTTCGGCAGGATGTATCAGAACGGGCACATCTACAAGGGCCTGAAGCCTGTGTACTGGTGCCCCCACGACGAGACGGCCCTGGCCGAGGCGGAGATCGAGTATAAGGACGATCCCTGCACCACCGTCTACGTCAAGTTCCCCATGCACGACGATCAGGGCAAGCTGGGCCATCTGGACCACAGCAAGCTGTACTTCGTGATCTGGACCACCACCGTCTGGACCCTGCCCGGCAACCTGGCCATCGCCCTGCACCCCGACGAGAGCTACGCCGTGGTCAAGGCGCCCAACGGCGAGATGTACATCATGGCCGAGGCACTGGTCGAGAAGGTCATGAAGATCGGCGGCTTTGACAGCTATGAGATCGTGGAGGTCCATCCGGGCAGCTTCTTCGAGAATATGCTGGCCGACCATCCCTTCCTGCCCAAGACCTCCCGTCTGGTGCTGGCGGACTACGTGACCATGGACTCCGGTACCGGCTGCGTCCACACCGCACCCGGCTTCGGTGCCGACGACTATGTGACCTGCAAGCGCTACGGCATGGACATGGTGGTGCCCGTGGACGATCAGGGCAAGCACACCGCCTACGCCGGCAAGTACGAGGGCATGACCACCGATGCGTCCAACCCCGTCATCCTGCAGGATATGAAGGACAACGGCACTCTGTTCGCCAGCGAGGACATTGTCCACAGCTACCCCCACTGCTGGCGCTGCAAGCAGCCCATCATCTTCCGTGCCACCCCCCAGTGGTTCTGCTCCGTGGACAGCTTCAAGGACGAGGCCATCGCCGCCTGCGAGGACGTGCGCTGGGTGCCCGCCTGGGGCAAGGACCGTATGCGCTCCATGATCCTGGAGCGCACCGACTGGTGCATCAGCCGCCAGCGCCGCTGGGGCCTGCCGATCCCCGTGTTCTACTGCAAGGACTGCGGCAAGCCTGTCTGCACCCCCGAGAGCATCGAGGCCGTGGCCGGGCTGTTCGAGAAGGAGGGCTCCAACGCCTGGTTCGACAGAGACGCCGCCGACATCCTGCCCAAGGGCTTCACCTGCCCCCACTGCGGCAAGGCCGCCGGATTTGACAAGGAGACGGATACCCTGGACGGCTGGTTCGACTCCGGCTCCACCCACTTCGCCGCTATGGAGCGCGATCAGGGCTTCTGGCCTGCCACCATGTACATCGAGGGTCTGGATCAGTATCGCGGCTGGTTCCAGTCCTCCCTGCTGGTGGCCGTTGGCGCTCTGGGCCGCGGCGCACCGTTCAAGGAGTGCGTCACCCACGGCTGGACCGTGGACGGCGAGGGCAAGGCCATGCACAAGTCTCTGGGCAACGGCATGGACCCCGCCGAGATCTTCAACAAGTACGGCGCCGATCTGCTGCGTCTGTGGGCCGGCAGCTCCGACTACCATGTGGACGTCCGCTGCTCCGACGAGATCTTCAAGCAGCTGAGCCAGAACTACCTGAAGTTCCGCAACACCGCCAAGTTCTGCCTGGATAACCTGACCGGCTTCGACGCCGATCATCTGGTGGAGCCGGGCGAGATGCTGCCCCTGGACAAGTGGGCCATCACCCGCCTGAACGACCTGCTGACCAAGGCCTACGCCGCTTATGACAACTACGAGTTCCATGTGGTGTCCCACATGATCAACGACTTCTGCGTGGTGGACCTGAGCTCCTTCTACTTCGATATTCTCAAGGACCGCCTGTACTGCGATGAGGCCGAGGGCCTCTCCCGCCGCAGCGCCCAGACCGCCCTGTTCCTGATCCTGGACGCCATGACCCGCCTGTTTGCCCCCATCCTGGCCTTTACCTGCGATGAGATCTGGCTGGCTATGCCCCATCGCTCCTGCGATGACGCGCGCAACGTCCTGTTCAACGAGATGGTGCTGCCCTACAACGGCTACGCCCTCTCCGAGGACGAGATGGCCCGCTGGGCCCGTATCGCCGCCCTCCGCACCGCCGTCAACGGCGCGCTGGAGACCGCCCGTGCCGACAAGACCATCGGCAAGAGCCTGGAGGCTGAGGTGGACCTGACCGTTACGCCGGAGGATGGCTTCCTGGCATCCATGGACGCCGCCCAGGTGGCCGATCTGTTCATCGTCTCCCAGGTCCGCGTGGACGTGGACGCGGAGCAGAAGGTGGCCGTTCGCCCCGCCAACGGCGCCAAGTGTGCCCGCTGCTGGAAGGTCCTGCCCACCGTGGGCAGCGACAGCGAGCACCCCGACCTGTGCCCCCGCTGCGCCGCCGTGGTCAAAAAGCTCCCCGTCATCGAGTAAAAGACGCATAAAAAAGAAACCGCCCGGGGGCGGTTTCTTTTTTACTCCTTCACCTGCTTCATGGACAGGCTGATGCGGTGCTTTTTCTCGTCCACGTCCAGCACCAGCACCTTCACGATGTCGCCCACGGCCACCACCTCGGAGGGGTGCTTGATGAACCTGCTGCACACCTGCGAGATGTGTACCAGCCCATCCTGATGCACGCCGATGTCCACAAATACGCCGAAGTCGATGACATTCCGTACCGTGCCGGTGAGCACCATGCCGGGTTTCAGGTCCTTCATGTCCAGCACATCGGTGCGGAGGATGGGCGCCGGCAGGTCGCTCCGCAGGTCGCGTCCGGGCTTCATCAGCTCCTTCACCACGTCCCGCAGTGTGGGCACGCCCACGCCGATCTCTTCAGCCACCTTTGCCTCGCCCATGGCCTGCACCTTCCGCATCAATCCGTCCACCGCGCCCCGGCGCACGTCTTCGTCGCCGCAGCCGCACAGGGCCAGCAGCTTCTCCGCCGCCCCATAGCTCTCCGGGTGTACGCCGGTGTTGTCCAGCACGTTTTTGCTCTCCGGCACCCGCAAAAAGCCCGCGCACTGCTCATAGGCCTTGGGCCCCAGCTTCGGCACCTTCAAAAGGCGCTTCCGGTCCGGGAAGGCGCCGTTGGCCTCCCGGTACGCCACGATGTTCTTCGCCGTGGTGCCGTTCAGCCCGGATACATAGCCCAGCAGGCTGGCGCTGGCGGTGTTCAGGTCAACACCCACGGCGTTGACGCAGTCCTCCACCACGCCGCATAGTGCCTCGTCCAGCCGCTTTTGCGGCATATCGTGCTGGTACTGCCCCACGCCGATGGCCTTGGGGTCGATCTTCACCAGCTCCGCCAGCGGGTCCTGTAACCGCCGGGCGATGGAGATGGCCGAGCGCAGGTTCACGTCGTAGTCCGGGAACTCCTCCGCCGCCAGCTTGCCGGCGGAGTACACCGACGCGCCCGCCTCGTTGACGATCATATAGCTGACGCCCGGAAGGCCCCGCAGCATCTCCACCGTCATCTGCTCTGTCTCCCGGCTGGCGGTGCCGTTGCCGATGGCGATGTGCGCCACGCCGTGTTTTTTGCACAGGGCCGTCAGCCTGGTGATGGCCTCCCGCTTCTGGCGCTCGCCGTAGGTTGGATACACCACTGTGGTGTCCAGCACCTTGCCGGTGCCGTCGATGACCGCCACCTTGCACCCGTGGGCATAGCCGGGGTCCAGCCCCATGGTCACGTGGCCCTTTACCGGCGGCTGGAGCAGCAGCGGCTTCAGGTTCAGCGCGAACTGTCCGATAGCGCCCTCGTTGGCACTGTCCGTCAGGGCGGACCGCGCCTCGCGCTCCAGCGACGGATAGATCAGCCGGTCATAGGCGTCCTCACAGGCCGCCTTGATGAATTCCATGGCCGCCGAGCCGGGCTTTACCACCGCCCGCCGCAGTGCCGGCAGCGCGGCCTCCCGGTCCAGCAATACCGTGACGGAGAGCAGCCCCTCTTTTTCGCCTCGGTTGATGGCCAGGATCTGGTGCCCCGCCAGCTTGGGAATGGCCTGTTCAAAGTCGTAGTACAGCCGGTACACGCTGTCCTCCTCCGTGGCGGCAAGGCTCCTCAGCCGTCCCTGCCGCATCAGCAGGCCCCGCAGTGCCTTGCGGATGTCCGCGTCGTCGCTGATGATCTCCGCGATGATGTCGTTGGCGCCCTGCAATGCGTCGGCCGCGGTCTCCACGCCCTTCTCCGGATCGATGTACGCCTGTGCGGCCGCCTCCGGCGCGGGGCAGTTCCGATCCTGCGCCAGCAGCAGCTGCGCCAGGGGCTCCAGCCCCTTCTCCCGGGCCACCGTGGCGCGGGTGCGCCGCTTTTGCTTGTAGGGACGGTACAGGTCCTCCACCTCCGCCAGCGTGGCGGCGCTGTCGATGGCCGCCGCCAGCGCATCGGTCAGCTTGCCCTGCCCGTCGATGGCGGACTTGACCTCCTGCCGCCGCTTGTCCAGGTTCCGCAGGTATTGCAGCCGGTCCTCCAGCTTTCGCAGGATGGTGTCATCCATGGAGCCGTGCTGTTCCTTGCGGTAGCGGGCGATAAACGGAATGGTGCTGCCCTCGTCCAGCAGGGCGATAACGTTTTCCACGTACTGGACCGGCTGGCCCAGCTCCGATGCCAATATCTGTGCGATGCTCTGCATATGTGCTCCTTTCAGAAAGCTGTGCCCGCGCACGGCGCGGGCACAGACGCTTATTTACTTGTGATACAGGCTCTTGACCTCATATTTCGCCTCGCAGCTGACGTTGATGCCCAGCCGCTTATACAGCTTGGCGTCCTCCTCGGAGATGATGACCGAGAAGTGGGCCTCGCAGCCCCGCAGGTTCTTCAGCTGCGCCTGCACCATGGCCGCCAGGGGGTTCGTCAGACCGGAGATCGCCAGCGCGATCAGTACCTCGTCCGAGTGCAGCCGGGGATTTCGGTGGCCCAGGCAGCCGGTTTTCATGGCGCTGATGGGTTCAATCACCGACGAGGGGATCAGGTCCAGCTTGTGGTCAATGCCCGCCATCTTCTTCAGCGCGTTCAGCAGCAGCGCCGCCGATGCGCCCAGCAGGGGGGAGGTCCGCCCGGTCACCACGCTGCCGTCCGGCAGCACCATGGCGCCCGCCGGCTTTCCGGTGGCCTCTGCCTTTTCCAGCGAGGCCGCCACCGCCGGGCAGATGTCCGGCGTCACGCCGGCCTGCTGCATCACCAGCTCCAGCTTCCGCACCACGCACTCGTCCGCCTGCCCCTTGGCCCGTTCCACGCACCCGGTGTAGTACCGGCGCAGGATCTCCATGCGGCTGGCCTCCTGACACACCGCGTCATCCACGATAGCGAAGCCTGCCATGTTCACGCCCATGTCCGTGGGGGACTTGTAGGGGCACTCGCCCTGGATCATCCGGAACATGGCCGCCAGCACCGGGAAGATCTCCACGTCCCGGTTGTAGTTCACCGTGGTCTTGCCATAGGCCTCCAGGTGGAACGGGTCGATCATGTTCACGTCGTTCAGGTCCGCCGTGGCCGCCTCATAGGCCAGGTTCACCGGGTGCTTCAGTGGCAGGTTCCAGATGGGGAACGTCTCGTACTTGGCGTAGCCCGCCCGGATACCCCGCCGGTTGTCGTGGTACAGTTGGCTCAGGCAGGTGGCCATCTTGCCGCTGCCGGGGCCGGGGGCCGTTACCACGATCAGCGGCCGGGTCGTCTCAATGTATTCGTTCTTGCCCAGGCCCTCGTCGGACACGATGTGCGCCACGTCCGAGGGATACCCGGCGATGGGATAGTGCTTATAGCTCTTCACGCCAAGGGCACTCAGCCGCTTGATAAAGGCGTCCGCCGCCGGCTGGCCGGCGTACTGGGTGATGACCACGCTGCCCACATAGAAGCCCAGCCCCCGGAATACGTCGATCAGCCGTAGCACGTCCACGTCGTAGCTGATGCCCAGGTCGCCGCGCATCTTGTTCTTCTCGATGTCCCCGGCGCAGATGGCCACCACGATCTCCACGTCGTCCTTCAGCGTCTGCAGCATCCGTATCTTGCTGTCCGGCTGGAACCCCGGCAGCACACGGGAGGCGTGGTAATCGTCAAACAGCTTGCCGCCGAACTCCAGATACAGCTTGCCGCCGAACTGGGCGCGCCGCGCCGTGATGTGCTCCGCCTGTAATTGCAGGTACTTTTCGTTGTCAAATCCGATCTTCACCCTGATCCACCTCTGTCTCTCCAAAATATCGTCTGCTATTATACAATATCTTGTGGGGCAGGGAAAGAAGAAATCACAACTTTCCCGGGGGAAAATGTGACGAACTTTGCCCGTGTTTTTTGGCAAAACCCACCGTTGCTTTTTGCTTCCGGCGGGGGTATACTAAAAATTACCCCCATTTTGCAGGAGGAGTGTCTATGCGTTTTCACGTTATCTGGCGCAAGAGCCATGAGCCAGAGGAGGCCTATCGCGACTTCTTCGAGACAAACGATATTTACGAGGCCAAGGATTTCGCCATGCGCCTGGCCTTTGACGAGACAAATCTGGTCTGCGTCCGCGACGAGAAGCGGGACGAGATCGTCCGCGACTTCGACGCGGAGGTCTACCGCTGAAACTCATAAACCCACTGCCTCCGGCCATACTAAGGCCGGAGGTGATTTTTATGCCCAAACGCAAGCACAGCCGGGAGGGTTTTCCCTATGACGCTACACCGGACGTCCACCACTTTCCCGGCGTACCGCGCAGCAGCTTCGACCTGGTGAATATGTACGGCACCTATAACATTCAGCCCACGTCTGACACGGAGAACACCTTTCCCCTCATCGCCCCCGGCCTGCCCAAGGCCTACCGGAACATGAAGCTGGACAAACACGACCTGGAGCCGTGAACCGAAGAAAGCCGCATGGCGCGAGCGCGCCATGCGGCTTTCCCATACTGCCATGACGAGTTTCCAAAGAAAACGCAACATTGTCACGGAAAAATCCGGAAAGATTTAACCATTTAAAGTGCGGCTCGGTACAATGCACAAATAATTGTTATTTCTTTGGCAATTCGCATAATTGACGCAAATTTCACAAACCCGTATAATATAAGTAAACTGGTAAGACCAGTGCGGCGCGCGGTATCTCCGCACCGCGGGAGAGGGTATTTCTGCCCGATCGCACAGAATAGGGAGGACCCCATGTACACCTTAGGTATCGACATCGGCAGCACCACTTCCAAGTGCGCCGTTCTTAAAGACGGAAAAGAGCTGGTGGCCCACAGCCTCCAGACCGGCGGCCTGGGCACCGGCGGGCCGGAGGAGGCGCTGGCGCAGCTGTGGCAGACCAGCGGCCTGACCCGGGCCGATATGGCCTGCGCCTTTGTCACCGGCTACGGCCGCAAGAACTACCAGGGCGCCGACGGTGAGATCAGCGAGCTGACGGCCCACGCCCTGGGCGGGCGCTTCGTGTTCCCGGACCTGCGTACCGTCATCGACATCGGCGGACAGGACGCCAAGGTCATCGCCCTGTCGCCCTCCGGCAAGATGGTGAACTTCGTCATGAACGATAAGTGCGCCGCCGGTACGGGGCGGTTTCTGGATGTGATGGCCTCCATTCTCCGGCTGGACGTGGACGACCTGGACACCGAGGCCGCCAAGTCCACCGCCCCGGCATCTATCTCCAGCACCTGCACCGTGTTCGCCGAGAGCGAGGTCATCAGTCAGCTGGCTAACGGCGTCAAGCGCCCCGACCTGGTGGCGGGCATCTGCCGCAGCGTGGCCAGCCGCGTGGCGGCCCTGGCCCGGCGGGCGGGCGTCACGGAGCAGGTCTGTCTCTCCGGCGGTGTGGCCCGGAACGACGCGGTGCGGCAGGCGCTCAGCGACGAGCTGAACATCCCCGTCAGTGTGGACACGCTGGCCCAGTATTTCGGCGCCATCGGCGCGGCCCTGTGGGCATATAAGCAGACGACATGAATAAGCAGAAGTGCGTTTCGATAAAAGCTGTGAGGAGGAACTGAAATGGCAGAAGAAGTGAAGAAGGCCCCGAAGCCGGTGGATCCCAATTCCGCCAAGTATAAGCTGGGCAAGATCGCGGCGGACGCCTATGTGGATGCCATCGAGGCCAAGAAGCGGGGCGAGAAGGTTGCCTGGGTGTCCAGCAACTTCCCAGTGGAGATCCCGGAGACCATGGGCATCGCCACCGTGTATCCCGAAAATCAGGCCGCCGGCATCGCCGCCCGCGGCGCGGGCACGAGAATGTGCGAGGTGGCGGAGTCCGAGGGCTACTCCAACGACATCTGCGCCTATGCCCGCGTGTCGCTGGCCTACGCCAAGCTGAAGTCCTGTCCCGAGCAGGACGTGGCCATGCCCGACGTACTGCTGTGCTGCAGCAACATCTGCTCCTGCATGATCAAGTGGTATGAGAACCTGGCCCGCGAGCTGAATATCCCCATGATCCTGCTGGATATCCCCTTCAACCCCGACTATGAGGTGTCCGACGCGGAGGTGGCCTACGTCACCGGCCAGTTCTGGGACGCCGTGAAGCAGCTGGAGGAGATCACCGGCAAAAAGTGGTCCGACGAGAAATTCAAGGAGGTCACCGGCTTCTCCTGCCGTTCCAGCCGCGCCTGGCTGGCGGCCACCGGCTGCGCCAGGTATGTGCCCTCTCCCTTCAATGGCTTTGACCTGCTGAACCACATGGCCGTCATGGTCACGGCCCGGGGCAAGTCCACCGCCGCCGACGCCATGGAGACGCTGCTCAAGGAGTACGAGGACAACCACAAGAACGGTACCTCCACCTTCCGGGGTGAAGAGAAGTACCGCATCATGTTTGAGGGCATCGCCTGCTGGCCGTACCTGCGTGCCACCAGCACCGGCCTGAAGTCCCGGGGCATCAACATGGTCACCACCATCTACGCCGACGCCTTCGGCTTCGACTACAACACCTTTGACGAGATGATCCGCGCCTACTGCAAGGTGCCCAACGCCATCAATTTGGAGATGAGCCGCGACAAGCGCATCAAGCTCTGCAAGGACAACCATGTGGAGGGTATGCTGGTGCATACCAACCGCTCCTGCAAGCTGTGGAGCGGCTTCATGTACGAGATGAGCCGCCAGATCGGCAAGGCCTGCGATATCCCCGTGGTCAGCTTCGACGGCGATCAGGCCGACCCCCGCAACTTCTCCGAGGCCCAGTACGACACCCGTGTGCAGGGTCTGACGGAGATCATGGAAGCCAACAAGGCTGCGAAAGGAGTGTAAGGCATGAACGACATCCTCAACAAGCTGCATGAGGCAGCAGCCTCTCCCCGCGCGCAGATGGACGGCTATCTGGCGCAGGGCAAAAAGATCGTCCTGTGCGCTCCTGTTTACACTCCCGAGGAGCTTATCCACGCCATGGGCTTCGTCCCTATGGGAGCCTGGGGCGGCGATGTAGCGCTGAACCGCGCCAAGGAATACTGTCCCGCCTTCCTGTGCGCCATTGTCCAGTCCCTGCTGGAGCTGGGCATCAGCGGTGCCTACGAGGGCGCGTCCGCTATCGTCATCCCCTCCTTGTGCGATACCCTCAAGACCGTGGGCGAGAACTGGAAGTACGCCGTGCCGTCCATCCCCTTCATCCCCATGACCTATCCCCAGAACCGCAAGCCCGTCTACGGCGTGGCCTATACCAAGGCCGGCTATGAGCGCGTGATCCGCGACCTGGAGAAGCTGGGCGGCGCCTTCTCCGAGGAGAAGCTGCTTGCCTCCATCAAGATCTACAACCGCCACAACGCCGCCATGCGGAAGATCGACGAGCTGCTGGCTGTTCACCCGGAGATCACCGCCGCCCAGCGCAGCGACATCTTCAAGAGCGCCTTCTTCATGACCAAGGAGGAGCACACCGATCTGGTGGAGGCGCTCATTGAGAAGCTGGAAGCCAAGACTCCCGCCGCGGAGAAGCTGCCCATCGTCATCTCCGGCATCCTGACGGACGCCCCGGCGCTGAACGCCATTCTGGACGAAATGGGTCTGCACATCGTGGCCGACGACGTGGCCGCCCAGTCCCGCCAGTACCGCACCGACGCACCGGAGCGCGATGACGCCCTGAACGCGCTGGCCGAGAAGTTCGCCGCCATGGGCAACTGCTCTGTGCTGTACGATCAGGAGAAGAACCGGGTGAAGTGGATCGTGGACACCGCCAAGGCGAGAAGCGCCAAGGGTGTTCTGGTGGTGCTGACCAAGTTCTGCGACCCGGAGGAGTTCGACTATGTGATGATCAAGAAGGCCTGCGAGGCCGCCGACCTGCCCCTGACGCTGGTGGAGGTGGACCGTCAGATGGTGCGGTTTGAGCAGGTGCGAACCAACCTCGAGACCTTCCGCGACCTGCTGAAAATGTAAGCAACACACCATTTATTAACATACATGGAGGAACGATATGAGTGAAGTAAAGCGTCCCCTCGAGGGCGTAAAGGTGCTGGAGCTGGCCACCTTTATCGCCGCCCCCTGCTGCGCCCGCTTTCTGGCGGATCTGGGCGCCGAGGTCATCAAGGTCGAGGCTCCCGCCGGCGACCCCCTGCGCTATACCGCCGTCAACGAGGGCCGTCCCCAGGACCAGAAGGAGAACACCTCCTACGATCTGGAGAACGCCGGCAAGACCTGCGTCTGCCTGAACACCAAGACCCCCGCCGGCCGTGAGGCACTGGAGAAGCTCATCGCCGAGGCGGACATCTTCATCACCAACTGGCGGCAGAACCCTCTGAAAAAGGCCGGTCTGGACTATGAGACGCTCCACGCCAAGTACCCCAGGCTGGTGTATGGCTTCGTGTCCGGCTACGGCGAGAAGGGCCCCGACAAGGACCTGCCCGGCTTCGACTTCACCGCTTTCTTTGCCCGCGGCGGTATCCTGGGCACCCTGTTTGACAAGGACGCCCTGCCCATGCTGACCATCGCCGGCTTCGGCGACCATCAGGTGGGTATGTACCTGGCCTCCGGCGTGCTGGCGGCCCTGTACCGCGCCCGCGAGACGGGCATCGGCGACCGCGTGGTGGTCTCCCTGTTCCACAGTGCCATCTGGGATGTCTCCCTGCTGCTGCAGGCCAGCCAGTACGGCGACCCCACCACCCAGTACCCCCTGTCCCGCCGTACCCTGCCCAATCCCCTGGTGGTGGCCCACAAGACCAAGGACAACAAGTGGCTCCAGATCGCCATGCCCCAGTACAACCGCCACTATCCCATCTTTATGAGCGCCATCGGCCATCCCGAGCTGGCCGAGGATCCACGCTACTATCCCCAGACCAACCTACAGGCCAACATCGAGGAGTTCTACGACTTCCTGGTGGCCGAGATGGCCAGCCGCACCCTGGACGAGTGGTGCAAGCTGATGGACGCCAACGATCTGCCCTACGCCGTGGCCCAGACCTGGGACCAGCTGCTGGTGGATAAGCAGGCATGGGCCTCCGGCTGCTTCTACGAGATGGAATATTCCAACGGCAATAAACGCACCATGGTCCGGCCTCCCGTTATCTTCGAGGAGACGGAGCTGCCGCCCTATAACCGCGGTCCGTACCTGGGCGAGCAGACCGAACTGGTGCTGAAGAACCTGGGCTACACCGACGAGCAGGTGGCCGCCATGATCGCCGCCGGCGAGGCGGTGCCCATGGATCCTTCCCTGAAAGACTGACGGCGGGATATTTTCCGCCCTGCCATCGTCAAACCGTCTCGACGTACACACGGTACGCCATCGCCGGTTTGCCATCGGCAGAACGAAAAATCTCTCCGCCGTAGGCGGAGCGCGACGAACACGAACACCCCGGCGACTTGAGGAAAAGCAAACTATAGGGCGCGGCGCGTTGAGGAGCGCGCCGCCACCCGAAAATATGAAGGAGAAGAATCATGAAAATCGCTGCTTATGAAGTACGTCCCGACGAAAAGCCCGTTATCGAGAACCTGTGCAAAAAATATGGCATCGACCTGATCTCCACTCCCGCAAATCTGGATAAGACCACCGCCCATATGGCCGCCGGCTGCGACGGTGTTACCACCCTGGGCCAGAGCGACTATTCCAACGCCGTTCTGGACGAGCTGAAGGGCTATGGCGTGCAGGTGCTGGCCAGCCGCTGTGTGGGCTATAACCACATGAACTGCGGCTATGCCCGCTCTCTGGGCTTCCGCCTGTGCAACGGCGCTTACGCGCCCAACGGCGTGGCGGAATACACCGTTATGGCCATCCTGATGTGCATCCGCAAGTTCAAGAAGGCGCTGTACAACACCAACGACAACGACTTCACCCTGAAGGGCAAGATGGGCCGCGAGCTGCGCACCATGACCGTGGGCGTCATGGGCACCGGCAAGATCGGCTTCACCATCATCAAGTGCCTCAGCGGCTTCGGCTGCCGTATCATCGCCAACGATGTCTATGAGAACGACGCCGTCCGTGCGTACGCCGAGTATGTAGACCTGGACACCCTGTACCGTGAGTCCGACATCATCACCATCCACACCCCGCTGCTGCCGGAGACCACCGGCATGATCGACCGCGAGGCCATCGCCAAGATGAAGGATGGCGTGGTGTTCATCGATAACGCCCGGGGCGAGCTGATGGATATCGATGCCGTCACCGAGGCAGTGGAGTCCGGCAAGTTCGGCGCGCTGTTCATGGATGCCTTCCCCGGCGAGACCGGCATCATCCACGTTCCCCACGATGAGGACATCATCCGTACCCCCGGTATGCCCTACTTCAAGCTGAAGTACCTGCGCTCCTTCGTCAACGTGTACCACACGCCCCACATGGCCTTCTTCACCGAAGAGGCCGCGGAGCAGATGGCCGAGTGCGGCGTCAACAGCATCTATGAGATTTTGACAGAGGGTAAGTCCAAGCACGAGATCCCCTGCTGAGCAGAGCAGTGACCCATACTTTAACAGGAGGAAAACTATGATTTTCGACGCAAAGCATGAAATGATCCGCAAGCTGGTCCGCCAGTTTGCCGAGACCGAGCTCACCACCGAGGTCCTTGACAAGGTGGAGGAGACCGGCGAGTTTCCCGAGGAGATCGTGGACAAGATGGCCAAGTGCGGCTTCCTTGGCCTGAAGATTCCCCGCGAATACGGCGGTGCCGGTGCCGACACCCTGGCCTATGTCATCATGATCGAGGAGATTGCCCGTGTCTCTGCTGTGGCCAGCCTGTACGCCAATACCCCCAACTCTCTGGGCGGCGGCCCCCTGATGCAGGCGGGCACCCCCGAGCAGCTGGAGAAGTATCTCCGTCCCTCCGTGGAGAACAAGGTGAAGATCGTCTTCGGCCTCACCGAGCCGGGCGCCGGCTCCGACGCCAGCAGCATGGTCACCACCGCCGTGAAGGATGGCGACGACTACATCCTCAACGGCCGTAAGTGCTTTATCTCCGGTGCACCCCTGGCCGACTACTGCATCGTCTACGCCAAGACCGACATGAGCCGCGGCAATAAGGGTATCTCCGCCTTTATCGTGGACATGAAGGCCCCCGGCGTCTCCTGCGGCAAGCACGAGGCCAAGATGGGTCTGGTGGGCTACGCCACCTCCGACGTGGTGCTGGAGGATGTCCGCGTCCACAAGAGCGATATGCTGGGCAAGGAGAACATGGGCTTTATCAACGCCATGAAGACCCTGGACGGCGGCCGTCTGGGTGTGTCCGCCCAGTCCATCGGTCTGGCCCAGGGCTGCCTGGACGAGGCCATCAAGTACTCCAAGGAGCGCGTCCAGTTCGGCAAGCCCATCTGCAAGAACCAGGCCATCGCCTTCATGCTGGCGGATATGGCAACCAAGCTGACCGCCGCCAAGGAGCTGGTCTATATGGCCGCCCAGATGAAGGACAGAAACGACCCCAACGCCTCCATGTACTGCTCCATGGCCAAGTACTTCGCCTCCGAGACCTGCAACGAGATCGCCGCCAAGGCCGTGCAGATCCACGGCGGCTACGGGTACATCAAGGAGTACCCCGTCGAGCGTAAGTACCGCGACTGCCGCGTGTTCACCATCTACGAGGGGACCTCTCAGGTCCAGCAGATGGTCATCTCCGGCAATTTGCTGAAGTAATGCGGAAAGGAGCAAGAATAGAATGAAGCTTATCGTTTGTGTCAAGCAGGTGCCCGACACCTCCGGCAAGGTGGCCGTCAACGCCGACGGCACGCTGGACCGTGCCTCCATGCAGACCATCATCAACCCCGATGATATGAACGCCATCGAGGCCGCCCTGGCCCTGAAGGACCAGCTGGGCTGCCCCGTTATCGCCGTGTCCATGGGTCCCCCTCCCGCCGCCGGTATGCTGCTGGAGCTGAAGGCCATGGGCGTGGACAAGGCCGTGCTGGTGTCCGCCCGTGAGTTCGGCGGCTCCGACACCTTCGCCACCTCCCAGATTTTGGCCGCCGCCATCAAGAACCTGGGCGTGGACAAGGACGACATCATCTTCTGCGGCCGTCAGGCCATCGACGGCGACACCGCCCAGGTGGGCCCCCAGATCGCCGAAAAGCTGGAGATCCCCCAGGTGTCCTATGTGGCCGACATCGAGAAGGACGGCGACACCCTCACCGTCCGCCGTATGCTGGAGGACGGCTATATGACCGTCCAGGTCCAGACCCCCTGCCTGCTGACCTGCATCAAGGAGCTGAACACCCCCCGCTACATGACCATCCGGGGCATCCTGGACTGCGACGCCGAGCCTGTCACCGTGCTGGACTACAATGCGCTGAAGGACGATCCCCTCATCGAGGTGGACACCATCGGTCTGAAGGGTTCTCCCACCAATATCTACAAGAGCTTCACGCCTCCCCGCAAGGGCAGCGGCATGATGCTGGAGGGCAGCGGCAAGGAGACCGTGGAGCAGCTGTTCGGCATCCTGTCCGCCAAGCACATCATCTGAGAAGGGAGAAACGATATGTCTACTTTTATGAATACCGATCCCAAGGCCTTCTCCGGCGTGTGGGTCTTTTGCGAGCAGCGGCAGGGCAAGATGATGCCCACCACCTTTGAGCTGATCTCCGAGGGCCGCAAGCTGGCCGACGAGCTGGGTGTGCAGCTCAGCGGCATCCTGCTGGGCGACAGCGTGGACAACATCGCCGCGGAGCTGGGCGGCTACGGCGCGGATAAGGTCTACGTCTACAACAGCCCTCTGCTGAAGGACTACACCACCGACGCCTACACCAAGATCATCACCGACGCGGTGCACGAGTTCAAGCCCGAGATCATGCTGTTCGGCGCCAGCCATATCGGCCGCGACCTGGCGCCCCGCTGCGCCGCCCGTCTCCACACCGGCCTGTGCGCCGACTGCACCCATCTGGACGTGGATCTGAACGGCTATATCAACTTCCTCCGCACCGGCTCCTCCCTGGACGTGGACGCCATGAACTTCGAGACGAAGCTCTTTGACGTCAACACCAACCTGAAGATGACCCGTCCCGCCTTCGGCGGCCACCTGATGGCCACCATCGTCTGCCCCCGCTTCCGCCCCGCCATGGCCACCGTGCGCCCCGGCGTGATGAAGAAGCGCGAGTTTGACGAGAACGGCGCGAGCAAGGTGGAGCTCATCCACCCCGCCTTTACCCTCACCGAGGCCGACATCCACACAAAGGTGCTGGAGATCGTCAAGGCCGCCCGTGCCATGGTGGACCTGACCGGCGCCGAGGTGGTGGTCTCCGTGGGCCGCGGCATCGCCAAGGACGTGGAGAAGGGCATCGCCCTGGCAGAGGAGCTGGCCGCCCTCATGGGCGGCGTGGTGGGCGCGTCCCGCGCCGTGGTGGACGCCGGCTGGATGACCGCCGACCACCAGGTGGGACAGACCGGCAAGACCGTCCATCCCCGCATCTACGTGGCGCTGGGCATCTCCGGTGCCATCCAGCACAAGGCCGGCATGCAGGACTCCGAGTGCATCATCGCCGTCAACAAGAGCGACGTGGCCCCCATCTTCGAGGTGGCGGATTACGGAATCTGCGGCGACCTGTTCAAGGTGGTCCCCATGATGATCGAGGAAATGAAAGCCCTGAAGAAGTAATATCCCCCTCCCCACAGCGGGAAAGCCCGAAGGCGCCGTCCTCCGGGCTTTCCTGCATCCTGCCCTTGCTATTTTCCACGGGATGCGCTATACTGTCCGGGTATTTTCTGTGAAAGGAGGCCCTTCCATGCCGGAAGCCGTACATATCCCCTGGCAGCCCATCGGCGGCGGGCGGGCCAGCGAGGCCATCTATGACCAGCTGCGGGAGCTTATCACCTCCGGAGTGCTGAAGCCCGGCGACCGCCTGCCCTCCGAGCGCGCCATGATGGAGCAGCTCCACCGTTCCCGTCCCACCATCCGCGAGGCCCTGCGTATGCTGGAGCAGGGCGGCTATGTGGCCTCCACCCACGGCGCCAGCGGCGCCGTGGTGCAGGAGCTGACCATCGACGGCGTGGAGCAGCCGCTGTCGGCCATGCTCCAGCTGAACCAGATATCTCTGGAGGAGCTGGGCGAGTACCGCGCCGTCAACGACGGCACCATCGCCGGCTGGGCGGCCCGGCGCCGCACCGACGAGGATCTGGCGGCGCTGGACAGCTGTCTCACGGCGGCGGAGCAGGCCCTGGGCGATTACCGCCGCTTTGCTGAGCTGGACGTCCGTTTCCACAGCCTGCTCTCCCGTGCCACCGGCAACCAGGTGGCCATGATCGTCACCGATGTCCTGGGCCAGGTGGAGCAGCACACCCTGTTGAAAAAGATGGAGACGCTGAACGACAGCGCGTGTCTGGCCCTGGAACGCCGTATTCTGGCGCGCCACCGGGAGATACTGAGCGCTATCCGCCGGCAGGATGACGCGGCCGCCAAACAGGCCATGCGTGAGCACACCCGCGCCGCCGCCACTGATCTGAAGGTCTGACCCCCAAAGCCTTCCCCTGTAGGGGGCGGCGTCCCCGACGCCCCGCAGCGTCAAAAAACGCCCTCGCCCCGCCGCAGGCGGCATTTTCTCCGCCCCAACTTCCATTTCCTGCCAAATTTTCCTGTTTTTATTCCCGGTAACAGAAAAATGTGTAAAATTTCCATAAAAAGGCTGGACAAACGGTGCAGCTGTGCTATAATCTGACTATCCGCAGAGGTACCTCTGCATTCGCGTTTTAATACACATTAAAACGAGCGCACCTGCGGAAATCTACTACCATAAGGGGAATGAACAATGAAAAAAGTATTAGCAACCATTCTGGCCCTGGTCATGGCCATAGGGCTGTGCAGCGTCAGCTGGGCGGATGAAGGCGTGACCACGGCGGAGGCACTGAATACTGCTGTTGGGGCAGGCGGTGAGGTTAAGCTGGGTGCGGACATCAGCGCAAATATTACTATCCCTGCTGATAAGACCGTGACCCTGGACCTGAACGGCAAGACGCTGACCGGCTCTATCGTCAACAAAGGTAAATTGACGGTCACTGGTACCGGCAGTGTGGTAGCGACAGCTGCGGGGACGGCTGCAGTAGCAAACTTTCCTGGTGGTACTGTAACTCTGTCCGGCGGCACTTATGAGTCTGCGAATTGGTACGTTATCAAGAACATGGGCGAAATGTACATTAACGGCCCTGTCAATGTGCAGAAGCCCGCGGGTAGCACAGATACCTCCAGCCTGATTGATAATGGTTGGGTGAATGGTTCCGATATGGTTGCAGGTGAAGCCGTTGCTGCACAGGCAGATAAAGCTAAGCTGGTCATTTCGAGCGAGAGCTTCAAGGGCGTGTCCGGCGCGAAGAGCTGCGCTGTTGTGAAGAACGATGACTATGGTGTGCTTGAGATCAGCGGCGGTACGTTTGACAGCACTGCAAACAACGGCCCCAGCAATGCGGCTACCCTGCTGAACTGGAATGTTGCCAGAATCTCTGGCGGTACTTTCAGGGGTATGTACCCTATCTCCAATGGTGCATATAACAATGATGCAGATAAGGGACAGATCACAATTACCGGTGGCGAGTTCATCGGTACAAGCACTATCTTCGGCAATGGTCAGGGCGGTGACGGAAAGGGTGCTGTCACAGTTTCCGGCGGTACCTTTACTGCGCCTGAGTTGGGTGCGGTGTATGACAATGTGGACGCCGGCTACACTTTGACCGTTTCCGGTGGTACCTTTAAGGATACCAACGGTGGTAAGGTCGATGTGAGCCACTATCTGGCGGACGGTAAGCAGCAGAACGCCGACGGCTCTGTTACCACCACTTCCTCCGGTGGCTATTACTACTACCAGCCCACCACCGACACCAAGACCACCGACACCAAGGGCAGCCCCAAGACCTTCGACGCGGGCATTGCCCTGTATGTCGGCATGGCGCTGACCTCCGCCGCCGGCGTGGCGTTTGTGGGCAAAAAGCGCGAGGACTGACACCGTTTCCCGCGGTGTCTTACCCCGGCGCCGTGTGAAATAACAGAAGAGGCGCCCCGAAAGGGGCGCCTTTTCTCATGCCTCAAAATAGGCTTCTGCCTGCTGAATATTCCGCTGTATCTCCTGCCGCAGCGCCTCCAGCGTGTCGAACCTCTGCTCGCCCCGCAGCCGGCGGCAGAACTCCACCCGGAGCTCCTGCCCGTACAGGTCGCCCTCGAAGCCCAGCAGGTACGTCTCCACGGACACCCGATCGCTGTCGGACACCGTGGGCCGCGTGCCCACGTTGGTCACGCCGGCGCACCGCCGTCCGTCCGGCAGAAATACCTCCGTCACGTACACCCCGTGCGCCGGGGCCAGCACGTGCTCCGGCACCGCCAGGTTTACCGTGGGGATGCCGATGGTCCGCCCGATCCGCTGTCCGTGCTGCACCGTCTGGCTCAGGCAGTGCCGGTGGCCCAGAAAGTCCGCCGCGCGCTCCATGTCGCCCGCCTCCACCAGCGTCCGGATGTACGTGGAGCTGACCGTGATGCCCTCCCGCTGTACCGGCGGGATGATGTCGCACCCGATGCCCGTCTCCGCGCACTTCTGCCGCAAAAGCTGCACGTTCCCGGCGTTTTTATGGCCGAACCGGTGGTCGTGCCCGGCCACGAAGTGCACCGCGCCGTATGTCCCGATCAGCATTTCCAGATAGGCCTCCCACGGCATGGTCATCATCTCCCGGTCAAAGGGCGCGAAAATGACCCGCTCGATGCCGTACAGACGCTCCATCAGCCCCTGCCGGTCCCGGTTGGAGTTGATCAGGTACACGGGCTGCCCCGTGACCACCTCCTTCGGCGGCCGGTCAAAGGTGAATGCCGCGGGGACGGCTCCCAGCTCCCGGGCGCGCTCCGCCGTCTTCCGCAGCAGTGCGCCGTGGCCCCGGTGCACGCCGTCGAAGAAGCCCAGGGCGATAACTGTCTTTTCCAAGTTGTTCACGCTCCGAAAAAGTTTTTCTCTGATGTCAGAACACCCGCTTCCCAGCGGCTCAGGCACAGAAACGCCCCATCCGGGCTGTACACCCGGTACAGCCCCGGCTGCAAGCCCTCCGCCGCCAGCGGATTGCCGCACAGGCACCGTCTGTGGTCCCGTTCACCGGCGATGTGATAGGCCGGGTACTGCCGGAACAGCGAGTCGGTAGGGAAGAGCAGGGCCTCGCCCTGCGCCTGTACGTCCTCAATGCTGCGGCTCTCCGCCAGCGTAAACCCGGCGGCCATGGTCCGCCGCAGAGCGCTCATGCATCCGCCGCAGCCCAGCGCCTGCCCGATGTCGTGGCACAGCGCCCGCACATACGTGCCCTTGCTGCACCGTATCCGCAGCCGCCAGTCGCCGTCCTCCGGCTCCAGCAGCGCCAGCTCGTGTATGGTCACCCGCCGTGGGGGCCGTTCGATCTCCTGCCCCTTCCGGGCCAGCTGATACAGCTTCTGCCCGTTGATCTTGATAGCCGAGTACATGGGCGGCACCTGGTCGATCTCCCCGGTGAACCGCGCCAGCACGTCCTCCAGCTGCGCCCGCGTCACGGACACAGGGCGCTCCGCCACCACCTCGCCGGTGGTATCCTGGGTGTTGGTCGTCAGCCCCAGCCGCAGCCCCGCGACGTACTCCTTGTCCCCGCCCTCGGCGTAGGACACCGCCCGCGTGGCGTTTCCCACGAACACCGGCAGCACGCCGGTGGCCATGGGGTCCAGCGTTCCGGCGTGGCCCACCTTTTTCGTTTTCAGTATGCCCCGCAGCTTGCCGCACACGTCCATGCTGGTCCATCCCGCGGGCTTGTCGATAATGATGATCCCGTCGGCCATGTTATCCCATGACCTCCGTATAGGCCGCCAGAATGGCCGCCTTCGCCTCGTCCAGGGTGCCGTCCACCGTGGCCCCGGCGGCGCCCTTGTGGCCGCCGCCGCCCAGCACGCGGCACACGGCGCTGGCGTCCACCCGCGGTCCCGTCCGCAGCGACAGCTTCACCCGTCCCGGCTTCAACTCCCGCAGCGTGATGCCGCAGTCGGTGCCCTGCACCAGAGCCGCCAGACTGCTCAGCTCCTCCACGTCGGACTCGGCAGCGCCCAGCTCCCGGCACAGCGCCAGAGGGATGGACATCACCACCACCCGGCCGTTGTCGTACAGCTCCATGTCCGCCACCATCCGGGCCTCCATGGCCAGCCGCACCGGCGACTTCGTGCGGAACAGTGCCTTGTTCACCGGCCCCACGTCGATGCCCCGCTCCATCAGCGCGGCGGCGATGCGGTGCGTCCGCGCCGTGGTGTTGGCATAGACGAAGCACCCGCAGTCTGTGGAGACCGCCACATACAGCGCCATGGCTATCTCCGGCGTGATGTCCGTCAGCCTGCCCACGATCTCATACACGATCTCGCCGCAGGCGGCGGCCTCCGCGTCCAGGCACGTCCGTTCCGCGAAGAACTCCTGGGATCCGTGGTGGTCGATGGCCAGGCAGATGTCGTTTTTATACGGCACCGCGTTCTCCGGCAGCAGATTCAGCGCCGCGATGTCCACCGATACCACGCGCTGCGGCACAAAGTCATTCGGTGCCCACAGCCCCTCGGCGTAGGGCGTGTACGTCTCCGTGATCTCCGGGTTTTCCAGCAGATACGCCGTCCGGCCCAGCGCCCGCAGGGCGCGGCACAGTGCGGCGGCGCAGCCCACCGTGTCCCCATCCGGGCGCACATGGGTCAGGATCAGCACGCCGTCCAGCGTCCGCAGAAAGTCCGCCGTCTCCTGCACCGTCAGCCGCGCGCTCATTCCCGGTCCTCCGGCAGCACGATGTCCGCGTTGGCGGGGTTGGCGGGCTTTACGTGGTTCAGCAGGTCCAGAATGTGCGCGCCGTGGGCGATGGAGTCGTCCATGAAGAACTGCAGCTCCGGCGTGTAGCGCAGGTCGATGGCCTGGCCCAGCTCGTGCCGCAGATATCCGGCCGCAGACTTCAGCCCCTTCATCAGGCCCTTTTCATCCGCGCAGTTCAGCGCGCTGATATACACCCGCGCGTACCGCAGGTCGCTGGTGGTGTCCACCCGCGTGATGGTCAGCATCCCCTCGGATACCCGCGGGTCCTTTACGGTGCGGAGCAGGGCGCTCAGATCCTTGCGTATCTCCTCATTGATGCGTCCGATGCGGTTTCCGGCCATAGGGCGCTCCTCCTTTCAAGAAAAAGATGGGTGGGCGCTCGCCCACCCATCGGCTGTTTGTTATACCTCGATCTGCTCCATGGTGAAGGCCTCCACGATGTCGCCTTCCTTGATGTCGTTGAATTTCTCGATGCTCAGGCCGCACTCGTAGCCGGCCTGGACCTCCTTCACGGAGTCCTTGAACCGCTGCAGAGAGGCCAGCACGCCCTCGTGGATCACGATGCCGTCGCGGACCAGCCGTACCTGGCAGTCCTTGCGCTGCAGCTTGCCGTCCTGCACGTAGCAGCCGGCAACGGTGCCCACGCCGGAGACCTTGTACGTCTGGCGCACCTCGGCGTGGCCCAGCAGCACCTCGCGGAACTTGGGGGCCAGCATACCCTTCATGGCGGCTTCGATCTCGTTGATGGCATCGTAGATCACGCGGTACATCCGCATATCCACGTTGGCCCGGGCGGCACTGTCGCGGGCGGCGGCGTCCGGCCGGACGTTAAAGCCCACGATGATGGCCTGGGAGGTGGACGCCAGCATGACGTCGCTCTCGTTGATGGCGCCCACGCCGCCGTGGATCACGCGCACGCGGACCTCCTCGTTGCTCAGCTTCTCCAGCGAGGACTTCACCGCCTCCACGCTGCCCTGCACGTCCGCCTTGACGATCAGGTTCAGGTTCTTCATCTCGCCGGCCTGGATTTGGCTGAACAGATCCTCCAGCGACACCTTGGTCACAGGGGCGTTGGCCTTGGCCTTCTCCTCGGCCTTGCGCTGCTCCACCAGCTCGCGGGCCAGCTTTTCGTCGGCCACGGCGTTGAAGGTAGCACCGGCGGAGGGTGCCTCGCTCAGACCCGTGATCTCCACGGGCACGCTGGGTCCGGCCTCGGTGATGCGCTGGCCCTTGTCACTGACCATGGCACGCACGCGGCCCACAGAGGTACCGGCGATGATGATGTCGCCCTGATGCAGCGTGCCGTTCTGTACCAGCAGCGTGGCCACGGGGCCGCGGCCCTTGTCCAGACGGGCCTCGATCACAGTGCCCTGCGCCGCGCGGTTGGGGTTGGCCTTCAGCTCGCCCACCTCGGCGGTCAGCGTCAGCATCTCCAGCAGATTATCCACGCCCATGCCGGTCTTGGCGGAGATGGGGCACACGATGGTGTCGCCGCCCCACTCCTCGCACACCAGGCCGTACTCGGTCAGCTGCTGCTTGATGCGCTCGGGGTTGGCCTCGGGCTTATCCATCTTGTTGATGGCCACGATAATGGGGATACCGGCGGCCTTGGCGTGGTTGATGGACTCCACCGTCTGGGGCATGATGCCGTCCTCGGCGGCCACCACCAGAATGGCGATATCCGTCACCATGGCGCCGCGGGCGCGCATGGAGGTAAAGGCCTCATGGCCGGGGGTATCCAGAAATGTGATGGGCTTGCCATTGATCTGCACCTGATAGGCGCCGATGTGCTGGGTGATGCCGCCGGCCTCGCCGCTGGCCACGTGGGCGTTGCGGATATAGTCCAGCAGGCTGGTCTTGCCGTGGTCCACGTGGCCCATGACCACCACCACGGGTGCCCGGGGCACCAGGTCCTCATCCTTGTCCTGATGGTCGTCGATCAGGCGCTCCTCGATGGTGACGACGACCTCCTTCTCCACCTTGCAGCCCATTTCCTCGGCGATGATGGCGGCGGTGTCGAAGTCGATCATCTGGCTCAGGGAGGCCATCACGCCGTTCTTCATCAGGCACTTGACCACCTCTGCGCCGGTCTTCTTCATCCGGCTGGCCAGCTCGCCCACGCTGATCTCGTCGGGGATCTGCACGGTCACAGGGGTCTTCTTGATGACCTCCAGCCGCAGCTTCCGCAGCCGGTCGGCCTCCTCCTGCTTGCGCTTGTTGCTGGCGAAGTTATTGTCCCGCCGCTGCTTATTGCTGCGGAACTTCTCCTTGCCCTGTGGGGCCTGCTGGTCCCGCTTGCCGCTGCTGCGGGCGTCGGCCATATCCTGCAATTTCTCGTCGTACTTGTCCAGATTGACGTTGGTGGCCTTGCGTGTGTCCACCACCTGCCGCTGGGGCACGCGGGACATGGGCTGTTTGGGCTGCTCCGCCTTGGGCGCGCCGCCCTGCTGGGGCCTGCCGCTCTGGCCCTGACCCTGTACCGGCGCGGACGCGTTCTGCGCCGGCTTGGCGGCGGGCTTCTCCGCCTTCTTCTCCTCCGGCTTGGCGCCCTCGGCGAAGATCACCGCGATGCTGCTCACCGGGTTGTGCTGGGTCAGATACTCAAAGATCAGGCTCAGCTCCCGGTCCTCCAGCACCTGCATATGATTTTTGGGCGTTTCGGCGTACTTGGTCAGGATCTCCGTGATCTCCTTCGTGGACACGCCGAAGTCCTTGGCCACCTCATGCACTCTGTATTTGTTAGCGATACTACCCAAATAAAGCCACCTCCATCTCAGTTGCTCGCGCCGCGCTCACGGCACGCTGTGTTCCTGTTATCTGCCGGTCGTCTTCCGGCTTCCCTTGCCCTTCTTTACCGGCCGCGCGTTTTCATACCGTGCGCCGGGGGCCTCCTTCTTTGTCGGCCGTTTATCCCTGGGCGGGCGGCCGCTCCGTTCCTTATAGACCCGGTCGGGGCGCCCCTCCGGATACTCCCGCTGCGGCGGACGCCGGTGTTCCGGCGCGGGGGGCCTGTGCTCCGGTGCCGGAGGCTCCGGAGACGCGTGGGGCGGTTCCGGCGGCTTGCCGCCGTGAACGCGGTGCCTGCCCTGCCGCAGGTTCTTCTCGTGCTGTAATTGCTCTTCCTTCCGTTCCCTTGCCCGTTTGGCCTTCAGGTCCAGTGTTTCCGCCGCCGCACCGTAGATCTCCGGCTCCACCGCCGCCAGCTTTTTCACCAGCGACTGGGCGAACCCGATATCCGTCACCGCGCACATGGCCACGCTGGTCCGGCCCAGCGCCCGGCCGAAATCCTCCTTGTCCGCCGGGAAGGGCAGGCACAGACAGCTGCCTGCCCGGCCGAAGCTGTACGCCCGCCGCACCGAGGATGCCGCCGCGTCCCGCGCCGTAAAGATGACCCTGGCCTTCTTGGCCCGTGCCGCCGCGCCTACGGGCTCCTCGCCCACGGCCACCGCACCGGCGCGCAGCGCCAGACCCAAAGTGGATAACAAATGTTCTGTCACAGTGCCACCATCTGCCCTTCCAGCGCGTCGTACACCTCCGCCGGTATGGCGGTGTCGAAGGCGCGCTCCAGCGCACGGCTTTTCCGTGCTTTTTTCAGGCACTCCGGGTCCGGGCACACGTACGCGCCCCGGCCGGATTTCTTTCCGGTGCTGTCCAGCAGTATCTCCCCCTCCGGGGTCTTCACGATACGCAGCAGCGCCTTTTTGTCTTTCATTTCCCGGCAGCCCACACATTGCCGCTGGGGTATCTTACGGGTCTTCTGCATCGCTGCCGTTCCTTTCCGCAGCCGCCGCTTACTCCGCGTTGGCCGCCTTGATGTCGATCTTATAGCCGGTCAGCCGCGCGGCCAGACGGGCGTTCTGCCCCTCCTTGCCGATGGCCAGACTCAGCTGGTCGGCGGGCACCGTCACGCGGCAGGCCTTGCCCTCGTCGGCCAGCTGCACGCTGACCACGTCCGCCGGCGCCAGCGCCGCGGCGATAAACTCTGCCGGGTCCTCGCTGTACTTCACAATGTCGATCTTCTCGCCCCGCAGCTCGTCCACGATGGCGTTCACGCGCTGCCCCCTGGGGCCCACGCACGCGCCGATGGCGTCCACGTTGGGGTCCTCGGACCACACGGCGATCTTCGTGCGGTTGCCCGCCTCCCGGGCGATGGACCGCACCTCCACGGTGCCGTCGTAGATCTCCGGCACCTCCAGCTCAAACAGCCGCTTCACCAGACCGGGGTGGGTGCGGGAGATCATCACCTGCGGCCCGCGTGTGCTGCGGCGCACCTCCACCAGATACACCTTCACCATCTGCCCCTCGTGCAGCTCCTCGCCGGGCACCTGCTCGTTCATGGTCAGCACAGCCTCCGTGGCCTCGCTGCCGCTGCCGATCCGCAGGATCACGTTGCCGTTCCGGGGGTCGATGCGGCTGACGGTGCCGGTGAGGATCTCGTGCTGCTTGCTGCCCCACTCGTCATAGATCATGCCGTGCTCGGCCTCCCGCAGGCCCTGGATGATGACCTGCTTGCCGTTGCCGGCGGCGATGCGGCCGAATTCCACGGACTCCACCGGGAAGTTCACCATGCCGCCCAGCTCGTTTTTGGCGGAGATGCGCTTGGCCTCCTCCAGCGAGATCTGGCTGGCGGGGTTCTCCACCTCCTCCACGATCTCCTTCTGGACGTACATTTTCAGGTCCTTCTTCTCCTCATCCACGTCCACCACCACATACTCCACGCCCTCGTGGTCGCGCTTATAGGCGGTGGTCAGCGCCTGGATGATCTTGCCCATCATAAAGCTCTGGGGGATGCCCCGTTCCTTTTCCAGCATAGCCAGTGCCGCGAAGATCTCGTCACATTTCATGGTCGTTTCTCCTTCTATCTCAAGTCGTGTTGTCTCAGAATTCCACCCGCAGGCGCACCAGCGCCGTCTCGTTCTTCTCAAAGCGCACCGTCTCGCCGCCCATGTCCAGCAGCACCGCGCCGTCTTCATAGCCCGCCAGAGTCCCGGCGAACTCCTTGCGCCCGTCCTTGGGCTGGTACGTTTTCACCAGCACGGGGCTGCCCATGAACTGCGCAAAATCCCCCGGCCGCTTCAGCTGGCGTTCCAGCCCCGCCGAGCCCACCTCGAACACGTAGCTGCTCTCGATGGGGTCCGCCTCGTCCAGCAGATCGCTGACCGTGCGGCTGATGGCCTCGCAGTCCAGAATATCCACGCCGCCGTCCTTGTCCAGATACAGCCGCAGGTACCACTGTCCCGCCTCCCGGACGTACTCTACATCCCAGATGCGGCAGCCCTGCGCCTGCACCGCCGGCTCCGCCAGCGCCCATACGACCTCGGTGATCTTTTTCACAGCAAGCCCTCCAACAGAACGTCCCGGTCATCATGGAACGATGACCATTAAAAAAAGCGGACGATCTCGTCCACTCCAGTCAATACCTTAACCTTACGTACACACATAGCATACCATATAAGCACACGAAACGCAAGGGTTTTTCCGCAAAAAGCACCCGCAAAATAGGTCGAAAAGCTGAAAAGAACGCCCTTAGGACGCTCTTTTCAGCTTCATAACGCCTCTCGACAGCAAAAACGCCGCCAAATTTACCAGCACCACCGTGGCGCCCACCGGCGTGCCCCACAGGTACGACCCGGTCAGCCCCACGCAGAAGCACACCACGCTCAGCCCCGCGGCGCAGAGCACCACGCCCCGGAAGCTCCGCAGCAGCGTCATGGCCGTCAGCGCCGGGAAGATGACCAGGCTGGAGATCAGCATCGCGCCCATCATCCGCATACCCAGCACGATGGTCAGGGCCGTCAGCACCGACAGGATGGTGTTGTACAGCCCCACCTTCACCCCGGTGGCCCGGGCGAAGCTCTCGTCGAAGGTGATGGCGAACAGCCGATGGTAAAACAGCACATACAGCACCAGCACCGCCGCGCACAGCCCCACGCTCAGCGCCACATCCGCCCGGTCCATGGCCAGGATGGAGCCGAACATAAAGCTGTCCACATCCGTGGTCATGCCGGTGGTCAGACTGGTGACCACCACGCCCACGGCCAGCGCCGACGCGCTGACCACCGCGATGGCCGCGTCCGCACCCATGCGGCTCCGCTCCGTCATCCGCAGCAGCCCCAGTGCCGCCAGCACCACCACCGGGATAGACACCGGCAGCGGCGCCCAGCCGCAGGCCAGTGCGATGCTCAATGCGCCGAAGGACACATGGCTCAGCCCGTCGCCGATCATGGAGTAGCGCTTCAGCACCAGCGGCACACCCAGCAGCGCCGCGCACAGCGCCACCAGGATACCCACCACGAACGCCCGCAGGATGAACGGGTACGTGAACATTTCCAGCAGTAAGCTCATGCCTCGTCACCTCCGAACCGTTTGCCCCAGGGGGACGTTAGATAGTCCGCCGCCGTGCCGAAGAAGTACGTTCCGTGGCCGGCGTGCAGAATATGGTCGGCGTAGCGCAGGGCGCTGCGTATATCGTGTGTCACCGCCACGATGGCGATGCCCTCCTGCTTGTTCAGGTATTCCAGCGTGCGGTACAGCTCCTGGGCCGCCGCCGGGTCCAGTCCCGTCACCGGCTCGTCCAGGATCAGCAGCTCACCGGCGGCGCACAGGGCACGCGCCAGCAGCACCCGCTGCTGCTGCCCGCCGGACAGCTCCCGGTAGCACCGGTCCTTCAGTTCCAGCACGCCCAGCTTGCCCATGTGCATCAGCGCGGTGGACTTCTCCTTCGGCGTGTAGAAAAACCGCATGCCCCGGCTGCTGAGAAAGCCGCTGCGTACCACCTCCGTCACCGTGGCGGGAAAGTCCTTCTGCGCCTTTGTCTGCTGGGGCAGATAGCCGATGGCGCCGGAGCGCAGGGAGGGCGAACGTACGATCTCGCCCGCCATGGGGTGCAGCAGCCCCAGCAGGCTCTTCACCAGCGTGGACTTGCCGCTGCCGTTCTCGCCCACGATGCACACATAGTCGCCGCTGTGTACCTGAAAGCTCAGGTGCTCCCACACCGGCTTGCCCTCATAGCCCAGCGCTGCATCCCGGCAGTCCAACAATATGCGTTTCTCCTGTTCCATCAGGACAGTCCCTCCTTCAGTGCCGCCGCGTTGGCGGTCATCAGACTGATATAGGTGGCTCCGCCGTCGAATTCCGCCCGGCTCACCGTCTGGCAGGAGTGGAATGTCCGCACCTGCGCCCCGGTGGTCTCGGCGATGGCCTGCGCCACCTTCCGGCTGCTCAGCTCGATGGTGTATACCACCGGTATCTCCTGCTCCTCCACCACGTCGATCAGATATTTCAGCGTGGCGAGGGACGGCTCCGTGTCTCCCGCGCAGCCGTGGAACGCCGCCCGGTAATCCAAATCATATTCCCTACAGAAATACAGCAGCGGGAACCGATCGCCGAACACCAGCAGCCGCCGTGCCGCATGGCCCGTGATGTCCCGGAATGTCTCGTCCAGCGCCTGCAATTCGTCCAGATAGTCCGCCAGCCGAGCCCGATAGCCGTCGGCATTGTCCGGATCGGCCTCACACAGCGTATCGCAGATGGCCCGGCACAGGGCCATGGCGTTCACCGGCGATGTCCAGATGTGCTCGTCGTACTCTATTTCCTCTTCGTGGCCATCGTGCAGATGCCCGTCATGCGCCTCATGGTCATCGTGCTCGCCATGTTCGTCATGTGCGTGGTCATGGCCGCCCTGCATCCCCTCGGCGTACTCCTCCCGGTATGTCTCCACGCAGTCCATCATAGCCAGCCGGTAGGGGATAGCCTCGCCTGCCGCGTCCAGAATGTCCTCCACCCACAGCTCGCTTTCCCCGCCGTTGTAGAGGAACACCTCCGCCTCGCTGACGGCGATCACGTCCAGCGGCGTGGGCTCAAAGCTGTGTGTCTCCCGCCCGGCGGGCACCAGCAGCTGTACGTCCACCGCGTCCCCGCCGATCTGCCGCACAAAGTCGTAGTAGGGGAACAGCGTGCACACCACGTTCAGTTTCCCGCTTTGCGGACGATCCTGCCGCCCGCAGCCCGCCAGCGTCAGCGCCAATACCGCCGCCAGCACCAGCGCCCGGAACCGTCTCATCATCCCCCACCTCCCTGCAAAGAATCAGGAACAGTATACCACACTTCTCCCCGAAAGAAAACCCCCGCGCCCCTGCCGTTCTTCTCGTCGCCGCGTTAAAATTTTACCGATCAAGTTTCTTGAAAAGAAAATCATTCGCCGTCTGTTGCAAAAATCCCGGAACCCCGCCAAAAACTGAATGGTTCAATGTAAAAAAAGAAGCAAAAACCATATAAAATATGTGGAAAAATCCGTTCATAGAATGTTAAAAATGTACAATATGGCGCTCAATTTTTATAAAAACTGCTAATTGCGGGCGGAAAGAGTTTCCTGTATACTTTTTTCAGGTAGCCTTGAAGGGATTTTATCCCGTGAGGAAATACCTGCGGGGCATGGCGGTGCCCCGTGCCGTTTCCTGTCAATAGACGGGCGCGGTAAAATTTACCAACTCCTGCGTCGATGTAGGAGCAAAAATCTGTTAAGGAGAGAAAACAATGGAAGAAAGAAAAGGCTTTGGAACCAATTTCGGGTTCCTGATGGCCGCGGTCGGCTCGGCAGTCGGCCTGGGCAACATCTGGGGCTTCCCCAATAAGATGGGCGCCTCCGGCGGCTTCACGTTCCTCATCATCTATCTGATCCTGGCGGTCCTGTGCGGCTTCATCGTCATGGTGGGCGAGCTGGCCATCGGCCGCAAGACCGGCCACGGCGCCGTGGGCGCGTACAAGGCTCTGTCCAAGAAGTTCAAGTGGATGGGCTGGCTGGGCATCCTGTCCGCCTTCTTCATCCTGTTCTTCTACTGCGCACTGGGCGGCTACTGCATCAAGTACACCGTTCTGAACATCGGCGATCTGTTCGGTGCCGGCTTCGGCTCCAATGGCCTGTCCGGCGGCGAAATTTTCGGCAACTTCCTGGGCAGTCCCGTTGAGGGTGTTATCTACGGCCTTATTTTCGTGGCGCTGACCATGCTCATCGTTATGGGCGGCGTCGGCGGCGGCATCGAGAAGGTCTGCTCCGTGGGTATGCCCGCCCTGTTCGTGGCCCTGCTGATCTGCATCATCCGCGCCTGCACCCTGGAGGGTACCGACGTGGCCGTGCAGATCCTGCAGGCGGACGGTTCTCTCGTGGAGGGCGTTGTTAACGGCAGTGCTCTGGACGGTCTGAAGTACATGTTCTCCCCCGGCTGGGCGGCCAATGTCGGCTATTATGTGCCCGCCAAGGCGGTTGTTGATGGCGCGGAGGTTTCCTCCATCATGGTCAATGGCGTGGCACAGGCCATCGTCGCCTACAAGTCCGGCGCTCCCAGCATCTTTAACGTTGTTTCCACCGCTGGTGGCCAGATGTTCTTCTCCCTGTCCCTGGGCATGGGCGCCATGATCACCTACGGCTCCTACCTGCATAAGAAGGAGAACCTGCAGAAGAACGCCCTGCTGATCATCATCATGGATACCATGGTGGCCCTGATGGCCGGTCTGTGCGTCATGCCTGCCCGCTTCGCCCTGGATCCCGCCGGCAACATCGGCGGCCCCAAGCTGCTGTTTATCACCATGCAGAACGTGTTCCACTCCATGGGCACACTGGGCCCCATCTTCGGCATCCTGTTCTATCTGCTGGTGGTGTTTGCCGCCATCTCCTCCTCCATCTCCCTGCTGGAGGTCATCGTAGCGCACTTCGTTGACAAAGCCCGTGACGCGGGCAAGGGAGACAAGCGCAAGGTATATACCCTCATTGCTGCGGCTGCTGTCGGTCTGGGCTGTATTCTGGTTTGTGCGGACGCACTGGGTAACAGTAACTTCTCGCCTGCGGATCTGCTGGGAATTGCGGAGCCGAAGGCCTGGGCTGCCGACTGGCTTGATTTCTGGGATGCCGTCTCGGAGGGCGTCATGATGCCGCTGGGAGCGCTGCTGATGACCTTCATGGTGGCCTATGAGATCGGTACGGATGTGGTCAAGGATGAGATCGAGCAGTGCGGCAACAAGTTTACCGCCTTTAAGTTCTACAACGTCTGCGTCCGCTATGTTGCCCCGCTGGGCTTGCTGCTGGTGCTGTACGGGCAGATCAAGCAGTTCTTCTTCTAAACAGCCTTAACGCGGATTCTAAACAGCCTTAACGCGGATTCTAAACAGTCTTAACGCGGAATTAACGACAAAATACATACAAAATTCGTATGCCGGAGCAGCTTGCTCCGGCATACTTTTATACACTGACGTAACAAAAAGCCTTGATTTTACAGGGAAAATACCAAAAGCGGGGGAGAGGAAAATGCAAGGTTTCCCAAGCACGGAGCCTGAAAATTTGTGAGAATGACGGAAAAGCGTGTTTACAATTTGTTAAAATAATGGAATATGACGTTAAGAGGTTGACAATATCTTAACAGGCGGGTATGATGAGAGAACAATTTGTGAGGAGGTAAATCACACACATGGAAAAGAAAAGTACCAAAATAGCGTATTTCGTTGCGCTGGGTGTCTTTGTGGTGCTGCTGGCGATCCTCGGCTTCACATTCAAGGACGCTCCCATCATTGTGGAAGGCGCGGCCACCCCGTTCGCAGGCACCTTCTGGTCCCTGCTGCCCCCCATTGTAGCCATCGTGCTGGCCCTGATCAGCAAGGAAGTGTATTCCTCTCTGTTCCTGGGCTGCCTGGTAGGCGCTCTGCTGGTCAGCAACTACCAGCCCTGGGAGACGCTGGTCCAGCTGGTGGAAGGCGATAACGGCATCGTCACCACCGTGTCCGACTCCGGCAACATCGCCATCATCGTGTTCCTGGTGGTACTGGGCATCATGGTGGACCTGATGAACAAGACCGGCGGCTCCGAGGCGTTCGGCCGCTGGGCCACCAAGACCGTACATACCCGTGCGGGCGCACAGCTGATGACCATGCTGCTGGGCGTGCTGATCTTCATCGACGACTACTTCAACTGCCTGACCGTGGGCGCCGTGATGCGTCCCGTCACCGAGTCCCACAAGATCTCCCGCGCCAAGCTGGCCTACGTCATCGACTCCACGGCCGCTCCCGTCTGCATGATCGCTCCCGTGTCCTCCTGGGCTGCCGCCGTGTCCGGCTACGTCAACTCTGACTCCGTCAGCGGCATCCAGATGTTCATCCGGCAGATCCCCTGGAACTACTACTGCCTGCTGACCCTGCTGATGATCGTGGTCATCTCCATCCTGAACATCGACTACGGTCCCATGCTGACCCATGAGTACAACGCCCAGGTGAAGAACGACCTGTTCACCACCCCCGAGCGTCCCTTCGCCGGCGCTGACGACTACGAGACGAACTCCAAGGTCAAGTCCTCCGTTATCGACCTGATCCTGCCCGTGGTGGTTCTGATCGCCACCTGCATCATCGGCCTGATCTACACCGGCGGCTTCTTCGATA
>ENA-OZDC01000113-OZDC01000113.1-human-gut-metagenome-genome-assembly--contig:-NODE-113-length-46300-cov-17.866840_pt1 | contig 46300 bp, 63 predicted proteins | sample MGYA00244082_ERZ653570 | MGnify/ENA primary metagenome ERZ653570 (study PRJEB26926, sample SAMN06164919) | human gut metagenome | biome: ENVO:00009003; feature: ENVO:2100002; material: ENVO:00002003... | reverse complement strand
GAGATCTAGTACGGTCTCGTGGGCTCGGAGATGTGTATAAGAGACAGCAATAATACCAACTATTTTATTCCATGTTATAGATTCTTTATAGCCTATATATCCAACAAAAATAAGAATTACACCCAGTATTGATGATGTAACAATCTGGGCTGTACTTATCTTCCAACCTGCTTTATATGCATATATAAATCCGACTTCAAGACCTACAATCACTAATCCGAGTACAAAAGGTATCCAATTCGTTTTCTTCAATTCAGCCAAAATATTACGACTGTTCCCCAGAACAAAAAACATAATAAGAGATGCTGCAGCCCCTACAAGATAAGTAATAATCAAAGAAGCAAATGGGTTCATATTTTCAGGAACTCCCTTTGTACATACCTGATATACAGTATTTGAAAACACAACTAATATAACCGGCCAGATATATTGAAACATAAATAATTCCTCCTACATATATAAAATAATTAAATAAAAAATAAAACAGCCAGACTATCACTAGCCTGACTGTCGGTAGGTGCTCACACGTTGCGTCGGATTATATTAATAAAAATTCAAGTAAACACAACGTTATTTTGTTTAGTTCCAGTGGACCAGACGAGTCTAAGTCCGAACCGTCTCCTCCGGCTATTTTGGAGACGATGTCGGCGGCCTGGTCCAGTGAAACCTTCGAGCCCTGGCCAGTATAATTGTAATTGATGTCGATGCGGCCGTCGTCCCAAAGATACACGGACGAGACAAAGGCCTCGACAAGCCTCAACCGGAACGCTGGATCGTTGAGATCTCCGTCCCGGAACTTCTCCAGAAAGAAAACCACCTGATCCCTCTCAATCTCTGGCTCTTTTATTTTCTCGATCGCAATCGCATCCTCGAGCTCAACACGCTCGTTCTCCAGCTCCATCATGCGCTCGGTCGTGGCCTTCGTAATGATCCCGGCCTCGATCGCCTTCATTAAATTTTTGACCGACGTTTTGACCTCAGCCAGCCGGGCTTCCAGGCTGACCAGAACGCCGTCGTCTGCTGCCTCTCTGGCCAGGAAGTCCATCACGCCGTCGGCGATCTCCTGGATCGTGTCGTCCTGGAGCACGACTTCCATCGTGTACGTCAGAACAACCTCCTCGATCCAATCCTGGGCCACGTTTTCTTTTTTGCATCCCTGGCGGCGCTTTTTCGCCCCGCATATATAATAATTATACTTGCGGCCGCTTCGGCCATGGCCAGAAGTGCCAACCATAGGCTCGCCACATTCTCCACAGAACAGCTTGCCGGTGAGAAGGAAGTCCGCGCGGCTCCAGTCCTTCGACGGGGCGCGTCTACCTCTCTTGAGCTTTTGCTGTACGTCCTCGAACAGCTCGACGGATATTATAGCCGGCATGCCACCAGGTACAGTGACGTCCATGTAATGGTATTCGCCGATATACTTCCGATTTTTTAGGATGCGCACAAGACTATTTTTATTAAACGGCCCGCCGCGCGTCGTCCTGAGACACCTGGCATTGAGCTCCTCACAGATCTCCATCTGTTTGACTCCGGCCGCATACTTCTCGAAGATCTCGCGCACGATCGGCGCGGTCGTCTCGTCTATCTCATAATGGTCGTCGTCACTCTTTTTATATCCTAAAACCACGACGCCGTTGGTCCTACAATTCAAAGCATTTCCCTCCAGCCCTCTCGTGATATTTTGCGCAAGGTTCGCGGAATAATACTCGGCATATCCTTCCAGAACGCTCTCCAGGATGATCCCTTCCGGCCCGTCTGGTATCGTCTCTTTTGCATAGAGCACCCGGACGCCGTTTTTCTTGAGTCTGGCCTTGTATGTAGCCGAGTCGTACCGGTTCCTGGCAAAACGGTCCACCTTATAGGTGATCACGATGCTGAAACGGCCCTTTGCCGAGTCTCTAACCATACGCTGGAACGCCGGCCTTGCGTCCGTTTTTCCGGTGAGGGCCTGGTCACAGTATTCCTCGACGATCCGGATCCCGTTGCGCTCCGCGAAGGCGTGGCACTCTCTGAGCTGGTCCTCAATCGACTCCTCACGCTGAGCGTGGCTGGAGAAACGCGCATAGATCACACCAACTTGATCCATGCAATCGCCTCCTTTCGTTATATTTACACAAAGTCAGTCCGCTTTTTATCGCGGGCCTCTTTTGTGTCGCGTGAAATCGACGACGATCAAATTGCCGTCTCTTTTTTCACAACCGGCGCCGGATTGCATCGGAGCACCATCATCGCCGACTCTCGTGCAGCATCGGTAGCACCTCGCCAGGTATCCAGCAGATCACGCTCGTCGCTTGTCAGGCTCTCTTGCTTCCTCTCAGGTGTGGACTCCGGGAGTTTGCGACCATACAGCTCCTCGACGCTGATATTCATGGCCTTCGCTATTTTTATTGCCTGATTTGCATAAATTTTTGTAGCATCCTTTTCACCTTTTAAGAGATCGTAAATCGTTGTTTTTGAAACCTCAGCTTCCTGAGCAAACTCCACAACGCTGATCCCTCTGGATTTTAGATACTTTTCGAGCAATTCGCGCATCTTTTTCACCTCCTTCACATTTTCCATTATATCGGAAAAACACCATAAAATCAAGACTTTTCCACACGAACGGAAAAAAATTCACTTTACGTCTTGACATTTCCGCACTAGTGGAATATTATAAGAGCATAAATTCCACACGAACGGAAAATAAAAAAAGGAGGAACCGCATGGAATACACAGAACACAGAAACTTGAGCGCCGACGATGTAAGGAGCCTTTGCATATCAAAAGAATGGTACACACGAGGCGACTGCCAGGCGTACAGCGACCTACTCAACAGCATCTTCGACATGGAGGATGCTGGCACGAACTTCAAGGCTGACAAACTGGCAGAAATCGCCAAAGACATCAAAGACCATAGCGAAACAGACTACACGATCGAGGCGATCATGTGGGAACTTAACAGAATTTCAAACGTCAGCTTCTCAATAGTTGAGCACTAAGAAAGGAGGAACAATATGAGAAAGCCAAAGAACTTGCCGAAATACCCGAACCTGATTGCAGAAATGAGCCGCACCGGCGTTGAGATCCAGGATCTCTGCCAGGCGACTGGAAAAAGCAAAAGCAGCATTTACGACTACTTGCGAGGAGTCGGAAACGGCGACTTTACAATCGCCGACGCCTTCGCGATCCAGGAAGCATACTTTCCAGGCATGACGATCGCTTACCTTTTTTCTAAAACTCCGGAGCCTGGAACTGCTGCAGCCACCGCATAGGAAGGAGGAACGACATGCCACCAAAGGAAGAAACAACACAGACCACCATTGACGGGGAAACGATCACCCAGGTCGCAGAGCTCTCTGCAGTTCCTGAGGTTGATGCGGTGGACGGAACGATGGCAGCAGCCGCGCAACAGCTCAACGATGCGATCGTAGCCTTCGGGAAAGCTCTCGCCGACTCTTTGAGACCGGTCGTGGATGCGATCGTCGACACGTTCAGGAACATCGTGGACGTTATCCGGAACGCCTGGCCAGAATATGAGGACGAGATCATCCACAGTGTGGCCACACCGAGACAATGGCACCTATACAAGCACGGGAGGCCAAGAGTCCGGAAAAAATGGAGGAACCAACTGCTAAAAAAGGCAATTAAAGCACAAAAAGGAGGTGGAAAAAATTGAGATACGACAAGTTTTACGCTTGCCCGTATTGTGGGAGCGCCCTGGATCCTGGGGAGCATTGCGACTGCCAGGATCAGGAGAAAAAGGAGGAAAAGCATGCAGACAGTAAAGATACAACCAGAAAAGATGCCGGAGCCAGTGAGCGCCGTGCTGTACAGATCGCTGGCTGACGCGGTCCGCAGAGCCTTCGCAGACAATAACACACAAAAGGAGTACGAAGCATGGAAGCAAAAACGCTACGCCGGCAAGGCATAAAAAGTGGCGCCGGCCAAAATGACCGACGCCGTGGATCATTCCCGGAGCCCACAACTCAGAGGAAGTCCACAACAATGATAACAAAAATCAAGAGATTTTTCAAGAGGCAAAGAAGGATCGCGAAGCGATACCCTATCGCGTACACGATCCGGATCCTAATCGTCGTCGCTATTATCACTGGCCTGGTGGCTGGCATATCTAAACTGGCCAGCATCGGAAGAAAAGACCGGGATCCTCAGACGACGGTGGAAACGCCGGAACCAACAACGACAGAGAAGCAAACAACTCAGATCGAGATCGCGACAGAGGAAACGACAACGAGGTTGATCGGATCTATGGACTGGGATGCAGACGAGTCCTACATACTGGCCAAGATGGCCATGGCCGAAGCTGAGAGCGAGGACACAGAGTGCAAGGCCCTCGTGATCCTGGTCATTCTCAACCGAGTCTGGAGCGACGGGTTCCCAGACACCATCGAGGGAGTGATCACGCAGCGAAACGCCTTCACACCATACCAGAACGGAAGGTACGACCGGGTGGAACCGGACGCCGACTGCTGGGAGGCTCTCGATCTGGTTATGTCTGGATGGGACGAAAGCCAGGGCGCTCTATACTTCGAGACAACCACAGACGGAGAAACATGGCACAACACGCACCTCGATCGGCTTTTCGAGCATGGTGCCTTAACATTTTACAAGGAAAAACAAGCTCTTGAGCGGCACGCTGGTCCTCAAGAAAGGCGGAGTCACTCAGAAATATGACAAGGACGAGCTTCTGGACTACCTGGCAGCGGAAGGCATGGACGACTATATAAAGACCACCCAGGAGCCAAAGTGGGGCGAGTTCAAAAAGCTCCTCACATTCCAGGACGGCAACGCGATCCTGACAGATACCGGCGAAATGGTCGAGTGCATCCCCGTCGAGGAAAAGCCAGACACGTTCGACATCAAGCTATAAAGGAGGGATAACATGGCAGCAGCTACGACAAAGACCGCACCGGCCAAGACCGGCACAAAAGAAACCACGACAAAGGCAACAGCCACAGAAAAGAAGGCAGAGGCTCCGGCGAAGGACCTCCGCTCTCTCCCTCTGGTGGCCAAGCTCGTGGAAATTAAGAAAAGGATCCCAAGGATCCCAAAGAGCCAGAAAAGTGACGGCGTAAAGTACGCATATATCAACCTGGACGACATTTACGAGCACCTCACTCCGGCCATGAATGAGCTCGGTGTGCTGCTATCCATAAACGAGGAGGCGGCAACAAGGCACGCAGACAATGGGGACCCGGTATTCTACACCAACTACATCCAGCACACCAAAAACGGTGAGCGCATGGTGTGGATCTACGAGGGCGACCTGGTCATGGAATGGATCAACATCGACAACCCAGAGGATCGTATGAGCGTCATGCTTCACGCCCTGGGAACCAATGACGCCGGACCAGACAAGGCAAAAGGCTCCGCCTTCACCTATTGCTTAAAATACTACTTTTTCGAGCTCCTCGGCATCGACCAGGGCCAGGATGATCCGGACAACAAGGACAACACGCGGCCTCTGGATGCTGAAACAGAATACACCGGAGGGTACAGAAGCGCCGGCAATCACCAGGCAGCGGGATCAAGCGGAGGGGACCAAAAACGGCTTACAGAGGCCCAACTCAACCGCATGTACAAGAAGGGTGAAGCTACCGGGGTGACTCCGGCAGACGTTGACGCCTGGATCCTCAAAAAATTCAACGTAAGCGATCCGGGAGCTATGAGCCGCAAGCAATATGACGACACTTGCGCAGCTCTCGACCGCCAGGCAGCAAGCCAGGCAAGCAACCAGGAAGGAGGCCCAGCATGAGCCACAAACCAGCAAAACCAATCCAGCAGCAGATCCAGGACCTCATAAACGTGAGAAAAGCCAGACTGCCCGTTTTGCCCTGGGGGATCTCGAAGGTAACACAAGAGAAAAAAGAACGCGAGATCATCCTACCGCCAAAACCTAACTACTACACAATGGAAGAATGGAGAAAAGCGCATGAATAAAGTAATTGAGGTGGGACGACTCACCAGAAATCCAGAAATAAGATACACACAAGGAGCTGAGCCGATGGCGATCGCCAGGTACACTCTCGCCGTCGATCGTAGACAAAGCAGAAACAGCGACAACCAGCAGTCGACCGACTTCATACCTTGCGTGGCCTTCGGCAAGCTGGCAGAGTTCGCCGAGAAGTATCTGGCCCAAGGCATGAAGATCGTGATTGAGGGCCACTTGCAAAGCGGCAGCTATACCAACAAGGACGGCAACAAAGTCTACACCCTGGACGTGATCATCGAGTCTCAGGAGTTCGCAGAAAGCAAAGCGGCAAACCAGAGCCACACCGGAAATAGCCAGCCCACTCCCGCTGGACCGGTAGACGCCGACGACTTTATGAATATACCGGACGACATCGCCGAGGAACTGCTGTTCAACTAAGCAATACAAGGGAGGTGCTACAAAATGGCAGACAAAAAGAGTTTTGTGCTCTATATGGACTACGCTGAGCACCTCGAGCAGCTAACGGACGCCGATTGCGGCATCCTATTCCGTGCGATATTCGACCACATGGATCCTGACAAGCCGGAGCCCACTCTTGCACCTGGCACAGCGGTCGCTATGGCCTATTCATTCATAAGGGCCCAGCTCGACCGCGATCGCCAGGCATACGAGGAAAAATGTGAGAAGAACCGCAAGACAGCTATCGAGGCCGCAGAGCGTCGGAAGCAATCGCAAGCGAACGCAAGCGAACGCCAGCGAACGCAAACGAACGCAGGCAACCGTCAGCATAATGATAATGATAATGATAATGACAATGATAATGATAATGACAATGACAATGATACTGATACAAATATAACACCACCGGCCGGGCCGGATGGTGACAACGAGAAGAAAGAACCGCTCCAGGATCGCCGCTTCCACGAGTTCTGGAAGCTCTACCCGAAGAAAGTCGGGAAGCAAGCAGCGAAAAACTCCTGGAAGCGGATCAAACCAAACGCCGAGTTGTTTGATCGGATCCTGGCAGCAGTCCAGAAGGCAAAGAACTCAGCACAATGGACCAGGAACAACGGCCAGTACATACCAAACCCGGCCACATGGCTGAACCAAGGGCGCTGGGACGATGAACTGGAACCGGCAGCAGCATCCGGATCAACCACACCACAAGGATCAGGCCAGAAATTTGATGCCGGCAGATACCTCAAGGAGAAGCTGGCATCGTTCGAGGAGGGATAACATGACAGAAAAGAACGCGACCGAGCTGGTCATGGTGATCGTCAGAGCATACCCGAACGCGACACGCTTCGACAGCATTGAGGCCATAGAGGACACAATCGCCCTCTGGGCCACGCAATTTGCAGACGATCCGGTCGAGCTCGTGGCAATAGCGACCAACCAACACATACAGACGAGCAAGTGGCCACCAAGCATCGCAGAGATCCGCGAGCTCATGGCCAGGGCATCCAACCCGGACCTACTACCACCGGATCAGGCGTGGCTACTGGTGAACGACCTGATCGCCGGCCACGGTGAGTTCGGAGGCGAGGCGGCTCTGGCGGACATGCCGGAAATGATACGCCGGGCCGTCGAGTCGATCGGATGGACGACGCTGATCGAAATGCACCGCCAGGCATACAGAGGCGGAAAACCTGGACTTGACCGTGTGGCCTTCATGGACCAATACAAACCAGTATATGAGCGAGAACGCCAGAAGGCGCAGCTCTCCCCTACTCTCAGGAAGCAGATCGAGGCCATAGAGGACAGATCGGCAGCGGGAGACGCCAGGAAGTCGCTGGAGATAGCTCGGGCGCGACGCATCGAGCACGAAAACATATACAGACGGCTGAGCGGGATGCAACCGCTGGCAATTAACACCGAAACCATGGAGCCTTCGCTCCTGGAGGATAGAAAAGCACCCACGGATCAGAAAGATCCTGGAGATAAAGGAGGAAACATATGAGCAAGAAACAAGCAGTAAAAAGCAGCGTCGACCTCAACACTCTGGCAGGCGGAGCCTTCGCTGAAAAGATTAACGAGGCATTCGTCCAGGTGGGCGAGAACATCCAGAACCAGAACACAGAGGCGACCAAAAAGAGAAAGATCACCATCACGATGACTTTCGCACCAAACAAGACCAGACAGCTGGTAAACACGCAGATCGGCGTCACTACTACTCTTGCCGCAACCGAGGCGGTCGACACCCAGATGGTCATGGGAATGAATATGAGAACCGGCCAGCTTGAGATCGGTGAGTACGACGGACAGATCCGCGGGCAGATGTCGATCAATGAGATCCTCGAGGAAGGCAAGAAAGCCGGTGAGGAAATCATGGAAACCGCAGACAAGATGATCGCCGCACAGCAGGCTACTGGCGACGCAGAGGCCGCAGCTGGCGAGCCGCTCGATTTAAGAAAACGCGGGCAGCAGTCACCAGAGGCAGAGACACCTGAGGAAAAGCCGGAACCAGACTTTGATCCGGAAACCGGCGAGATCTTCGAGAATGGCAAAGGCGGCAAAGTGATCGCAATGGCAAAGCAGGCATAAGGAGGAAAAGAATATGATCAAAGAGGCAATCGCTTATATCACAAACCTGGCAGTCCAGGCAGAAAAACCGGAAGTTTTAGAAATCAATGGCAGAACATACTGCACCAAGAACATGACCAGATACGACAAGGCAGACATGGCGGATCCTATCAAAGCCACCACCCTCACATCCCTGGTCGACTACATCAAGCAGCAACGCTACGAGCTCAGAGAGCACATGATCATCCAGGTCGTGAGCGCAACAGAGGTCAGAATGTACTCTGGGTTGATTGACGAGCGCGACCGTGAGGAGCTTTTTGTGGTCAATGCCCTGCTCCCTCGCTTCGAGTTCGGTCAGCAGTACGACCAGGAGAGCTTCATCGTCTCCCTGCAGTCGTGCTTCCAGAACAACGGAGACCGCGAAGCTGTCGCGATGCTTGCCAGCAACATCGTGAACAATCAGCAGCAGGAATACTCTGACGACGGCATCACACAGCAGGCAGTCATCAAGACTGGCATCACAACAAAGCAGGCTGCGCTCGTGCCGAACCCGGTGCACCTCGTACCGTACCGCACATTCCTGGAGGTTGAGCAGCCTGCCAGTGACTTCGTGTTCCGCATCAGCGAAGGACGCGGAGGCGAGCCGGTATTCAAGCTGGTGGCAGCAGATGGCGGTCTCTGGAAGGCCGAGGCAGTCGACAACATCAAGAAATACCTGGAGGATGCTCTCGAAGGTATTGAGAACCGCGAACAAATCACCATCATCGCATAATATGATCCCGACATAAATGCCGGAAACATCCGGGAGAGCGCACTGCTCTCCTGGAATACATACAAGGAGCCCACAATCAACCAAAGGAGGAACAGACCATGACAGAAACAACCAGAACAACCAAAGACACCGCGATAATGATCAAGGTGTCGAACCTCTACCCTCACCCAGACAATCCGCGCAAGGATCTCGGAGACCTCACGGAGCTGGTTGAGAGTATCAAGAAAAACGGCATCATGCAGAACTTAACAGTCATCCCGATCGGTAACGAAAGGGATCCAGAGGAGCAGGCGGACGCCGGAAACATTGCACTATACAGCGACTTCCGTGTTTTGATCGGACACAGACGACTGGCAGCAGCCAAAAAGGCAGGGCTTGAGAGTGTTCCGTGCCGCATCGTCAGTAACATCGGCCGAAGCGACCAGATCGGCATCATGCTCGAGGAAAACATGCAGCGCAATGACCTGAGCATATATGAGCAGGCTCAGAGCTTCCAGATGATGCTCGACCTCGGAGAAACCGAGGAGACAATCTCACAAAAGACCGGCTTCGGCCGCACCACGATCCGCCACCGTCTGAACATTGCCAAGCTCGACAAGCGCGTCATGCAGAGGATCGACAAGGACGAGAGTTTCCAGCTCTCATTCAAGGATCTGTACGAACTGGAGAAAATCAAAGACATCAAGATGCGCAACGAAGTCCTTCGAGACTCAAGAGACTCCAGGGATCTGGCGAGCAGAGCCATCCAGGCGGCCAAGCAGGAGGCAATGGACGCCGTTGCAAAGAAAGTCATAGAACTGGCAGAAAAGCGAGGAATTAAACTGGCCAGTGACTACGCAAACCACCGCTGGGACAATACATACACAGAGGTCAAAGACATATCGCTCGAAGAAAAAGCCCCGGAACGCCTCAGGATTGGCGACGATGGCGAGCTTTTCTACTACCGTGAATTTAGAACCATAAAGATCCTCAAAAAAACACCGAAAAAGGCAAAAACACCAAGTAAGGCCGAGCTGGAGCAAAAAGATCGTGAGAAAAAGATCAAAGAAATCAAAAGGTCAACCAAGGAGATCGTCAGCAAGGTCACAGATTTTGTCAACAATTTGCTCTCTGGAAAAATTGAGCCACTCAAGGAAACGGACGAGCTCCTCCGGACAATCTGGGAGGCGATGCTGGCAACCGGCACATATATCTCAGAGAGTGCCCTCGTCTCTTTTATATCTGGCAAGGAAAAGTACCAGGTAAGCAAAGAGGAACGAGAGGCAACCATGCAGATTATGAAAAACACACAGATCAGCCTGCAGATGCTCGCGCTTCTGCCCGACTCTCTCAAGGGTATCGATCTTGTCGACTGGCAAGGTTACTACAACCAGGAAAAAGCCGGAACATTCAAGATGGTGATCCGCGCACTGGTACCGTATGGCTTCTCTATCACCGAGGAGGCCGAAAAGCAGATACTTGACGGAACCCACGAGCTCTACGCCGTAAAAGAAAAATAAACCAGAGCCCACAACTCAAAGGAGGTCAAACATGAAAAGAGGACAAATTTACTATATCGAAAGCAATCACCAGGAAATCGGCAGCGAACAGCGTGCCGGTCGCCCTGCGGTGATCGTATCAAATGACAAAAACAACGAAAACAGCACAACGGTCGAAGTCGTTTACATGACTACGCAGCCAAAGAACGACCTCCCGACTCATGTGTTCATCAGATCTTCGCTCAGACCGTCCACCGTGCTCTGCGAACAGATTTACTCAGTAAGCACAGAACGACTCGACACCTATATCGGAGAATTGACAGACAGAGAGCTCCAGGAGCTTGACATCGCCCTCTCCATATCGCTCGGACTTGACTGGATGCAGTCAAAAACCTCGCGGGGGGGGGTACCAGCCGGAAGATCTGGAAACTATGCAGCAGCAGTTGACCGAAACAGAGGCAAAACTGGCAGCAGTAACCGCCGAACTTGCCGAACTGAAAAACCAGCCGAATTACAAGCTCTTGTACGACCAGCTGATCGAGAAGCTGCTTGACAGATAGGAGGTGCCAGACATGAAAAATTCACTCCAGGACCTCAACAACTATCTTTTTGAGAGTTTGGAACGTATCAACGACGACGATCTCACAGACGAGGAACTCGAGAAAGAAATCAAAAGGTCCGAAGCCGTGACGAAAGTCGCAAGCACTATCATCAACAACGCCGAGGTGCAGCTCAAGGCTCTGCAGTACGCTGACGAGTACGGATACAACAACAGCGGCAAGCACCTGATCAACTCGATGGTACCTGAGCTGGAGGTGTCTGATAAATGAGAAAACCATGGCCTCAGGAAGTCAACGACTGGCTCGCCGAGAATGTACCAGGAAGAACAACCCGAGAAGTCACTGAGTTGATCAACCGCCAGGGCTTCGACAAGCGCTACGGCATGACATTCACGGAGAATATGGTCAAAGGAGCAAAGAACCGGCTCCATATTAAAAGCGGGACACCTGGAGGACTGCCGAAAGGCAGCTCTCTCCTCTACCCGGAAGGTATGGAGGCTTATGTGCGAAGTGTTGCGGCAGGAAGAAAGACGGACGAGATTGCCAGGATGGTCTCCGAGCACTTCGGGATCGAGTTCACTGCCAGGCAATGCCGGGCATACAAGATAAACCACGACATCCAGAGTGGCGTCGATTGCCGATTTGTAAAAGGTCAGGAACCACCGAACAAAGGCAAGCCCATGACACCGGAACAATATGAGAAAGCCCGACCGACAATGTTCAAAAAGGGAAACATCCCAGCCAATCACATGAAAGTCGGCGACATTTCCAGAACAACGGACGGCTACCTGATCAAAAAGGTACAGGAAGATGGAATACAGCGCGAGCGCTGGGCTTTTCTTCATCGACTTGTCTGGGAAGAACACAACGGACCAATCCCCGAGGGGAAAATGGTCTCTTTCCTGGATGGAAACAAAGACAACTGCGACATCAACAATCTTGTACTGGTTGACAATGAGATCAATCTGGAACTCAACCGGAGCGATCTTAGGAGCGAACACGCAGAGATCACAGAGGTCGGCGTTGCTATTGCCGCCCTAAAGGTTGCAACCAGAAGCAGGAAGAAACGGAGGAAACAAGCATGAGCGCAACAAACAGAGGAACCAAAAGAAGGGACAACGACTTCTACCCTACGCCAGACGACGCGATCAACGCACTCCTCGACGCTCTCCCTCTGAGGGGGGGATGGCGCGTACTTGAGCCAGGCGCCGGATCCGGAAACATAGTCAAAGCACTGAGAAGATACAAAGGCATGCACATCGACGCACTTGAGATACGCGAGGAGGAACGCGAACACCTGGAGCCGCTGGCCGACCGTGTGATCATCGGCGACTACATGACGGCCAAGCTCGAACCATACGACCTGATCATAGGCAACCCGCCATTCTCGGAGGCCATGGCCTTCGTAAAGAGGAACCTCGAGCTCGTAAAGCCTGGCGGCATGGTGATCTTTCTACTCCGCACGGCCTTCCTAGAGTCAGACGCTCGCTTCGAGTTCTGGAAGGATCCAGGGAACCAACTGGCCGGACTCTACACATTACACAAGCGTCCGAGCTTCACCGGAAAAGGAACGGACGCGACAAGCTATTCCTGGTTCGTATGGCAGCCAGGAGGCGACGGAAAACAGACGATCAAAGTGATTTAAGGAGGTACGACATGAAAAACATGGTTTATATATGCTCGCCGTTCCGAGGGAATGGCCAGGTAAGCGAAGCGGAAAACATCCGCAGAGCAATCAACTATTGCGGGACCGTGGCGAGACTCCACCCAGAGCTCATACCAATCGCGCCACACTTATACTTCCCACTGTTTATGGACGACCACGATCCGGACGGCAGAGCCTACGGGCTGGCCAAAGGCATCGAGCTCCTGGATCTATGCGATACCATCGCGGTCGAAGGCCTGGGAGTAATGGAGCCAAGCGAAGGTATGGCCAGGGAAATCGAATACGCAAAGAGCCACGGCATCAAGATCGTGGATATTGAATACTTCACAAGACCGAAGACAGCAAAAGACGCTGCAGACAGCGCAGCAGCTCCGACGCTAATGCCGGCAACATAGGAGGCTCGCATGGGATATAAGCAAAAACACCCGTACTTGAGCCAGATCGCCCAGGTCCTCAGGTACAAGATCAAGGAGGTACTACATGGCAGCAAAAGGGAAAAGCCGGGAAGGCTACCCGGATCCGACAGCAAGCGAGGTCATCGGAAAGATGGCCAACTATGAAAGAAGGATAAAAGGCAGACAGTCAAGGATTGCCGGGGAACACTTCGAGAGCATGCTCCAGGCTTCTCTCGACTTCTACCGAGATCTAAACCTGGCATACATAGAAAAGACACCGGAACCGATGAAACCGATCCAGCCAATAGGAGCCGGACGCTTCGAGGCATGCTACACGAAAAGCGGACAGCCGGACTTCAAAGGAACACTCACCGGAGGTCGCTCGATCGTATTCGAGGCAAAACACACAGACGGAGACAGAATCGAAGCCAGCAGACTCACCGAAGAACAGATCAAGGCCCTAGAGACACACTACCAGCTCGGCGCCGCTGCTTTTGTCGTTGTGAGCGTCGGGCTCCAGGACTTCTACCGGATCCCCTGGGAAGTATGGAGAGACATGGAAAAGATATACGGACACAAGCACATCAAACAGACGGAGCTTGAACCGTTCCGCGTGGCCTACATGGCCGGCGTGATCAAGGTCCTGGAAGGCGTAGAACTTGAATACGGAAAGGAAGGCGAAACAGATGGAAACCAATGAGCACAAAATAATTTTTGACCACGCGGCCCGCGGGATGTTCTCATTTTGCGGCTACGAATTAAGCAGAAACGAGGCCGACATAGCTGCAGAACGAGTAAAGAAAGAAGGAGGAACAACATGAAAGCACACGAAAAACTAGCCGAGGCAATCGAAGCCTCACCACTCTCTCTTGAGGAAATTGCAGAGCGCTCACACGTAACACCGACGGCGCTGAGAAGATACGCCGAGGGAAAACGAATACCGAGAGGCCCAGAGATCATAAACATCGCCAAAGTGCTCGACATGGATCCGAAGTACATGCCAGGGCATCCGGACAACCCAGCCAGGAAGGACCAGGCCAACAAGCTCAGGAACCTGGTCGGACTCCAGAGGCAAAAAGAAGGCAAAAAGGGCCCGGGCTTCTGCAGTCTGATAATGGCAACGTGCCCGGAACCAGAGTCGGAAAACCCGACCGAGGAAGTGTGCGGCCACTGCCCTCTCGCAAAGATGACCAAAGAATATAGAGAGAAGGCAGAGAAGATAGACAGAGAAGGCAGAGGCATCCGCTATTGACGGCTGAGTATAGCAAGATCATCAAGGTCCTGGAAGCCATCGAGGGGCTCGAAGGTGATCAGGCGGCAGCAGTCGCCGAGGCATGCGACATCATAAGCGACTACGATGCAGCGTGCCAGAGCGCCGCAAGAATGACGGCCAGGTATGAGACGCCGGCCCTGGCAATTAAAAAGGACGACTTCGGGTACTGCTGCCCTACATGCGGCAGATGGATCCGGGTGCCAGACTCATGGTGCCACTGGTGCGGCCAGCGGATCGAGTGGGATGCGATTACACGCGATCGCTTCAAAGAAGAAAGAAACCAAAGGAGGACACACAGACAATGAGCAAAGACAAGGAAGTAAAACCGAAAGGAATGGCCGGAGACATCCCGGTATATTGCGCACACGACGAGATCGTTGACATCATAAAGCTGATACCGAACCCAGCGAACCCTAACAAGCACCCAGACGACCAGATCAGGCTCCTGGCCAAGATCATCAAGAACGGAGGCTGGAGGCAGCCGATCACGGTGAGCACAAGATCCGGGTACATAGTAAAAGGCCACGGCCGACTCATGGCCGCACAGCTCGGGAACATGGAGCAAGCGCCGGTCGACTATCAGGACTACGCAAGCGAGGCCGAGGAGTATGCTGACCTGATCGCGGACAATAGGATCGCGGAGCTCTCAGAGATCGACCAGAAGATGCTCGCCGACGTGTTCGCAGAAATCGACACCGGAGAGATTGACCTGGACCAGACCGGGTACACCGACGAGGAAGTCGAGAAGCTAGTCACATCACTGAGCGAGGCGCTCCACCAGGAGCTCGACACAGAGCGCGAGGAAACTGCTGCCGAGGAACCGCCTGAGGCACCAACAAGCCAGAGGGGCGACGTGTGGATCCTGGGACGCCACCGTGTAATGTGCGGAGACTCTACGAGCGAGAAAGACGTCGCGACGCTCCTGGACGGAGCCGCACCGGAGATCCTGGTCACTGATCCACCATACTGTAGCGGAGGCTTCCAGGAGTCAAAGAGATCAGAGGGCTCGATCGGTACGAAGAGATACGACTCGACCGGCAAAGAGATCGACGTAAAGATCGCAAACGATACATTCAGCACACGCGGGTACCAGGCATTGATGAAGAACATGCTGCAGAACTCGACGGCACTGGTGGCCTATATTTTCACCGACTGGAGGATGTGGGTGTACCTCTACGACCTGGTTGAGAGCTCCGGCCTCGGAGTCAAGAGCATGATCGTCTGGGATAAACAGACGCCAGGCATGGGCTTCGGATGGCGCGCACAGCACGAGCTCTGTATGTTCGGGCTAAAGACAAAGCCAAAGTGGGATAACCACAAAGGATACGGCAACGTGATCCAGGTCGCAAGGTCGGGCAACGAGCTACACCCAACACAGAAACCGGTCGAGCTGATCGAGAAGCTGCTAGACAACACGGCGTGGGCCAACGGAGTCGTTGACCTATTCGGAGGCAGCGGGACCACACTGATCGCGGCCGAACACCAAGGACAAACAGCCTACCTCATGGAGCTGACCGAAGGGTACACGGACGTGATCGTCAGAAGGTACGCCAAAGACACCGGGGACATCGGAGGCGTGTTACTAATCAGAAAAGGAAAAGAAGTGCCAAGATCTGAGTGGGACGCCCTACTCGATGGCATAGAGTAAAAGGAGAACCAAAGGATGCAAGAGCAAGGAACAACCGAACAGCAGAAAAAACCGACAGAGGTGATCAAAGAGAGGCTCCAGGCTCACGTCGATCTAATCAGGGAGTACGAGAACCAATGCGAGCGCCTGGAAAGACTGACGGCATCCATGACAGCGCCAAAGGCTCAGACATACGACGGCATGCCAGGAGGGACACCGGAAAGCGATCCGATGGCTCTCCAGGTGGCCAGGAAGATCGAGCTCGAGGAAAACATCGCGCACCTATTGAAAGTGATCCGATACGACGAGGGAAAGATCGACGCCATTATCAAACAACTAGACAACGCCGAGGAGCGGTGCATCCTTCGCCTGAGATACATCGACGCCGAGGACTGGGTGGACGTAGCCTGGATCCAGTACCACAAGAAGAAAGACTACAAGAGGAACACCAGCGGGTACCTAAAGCGGGCATACAATAAACACGGTGAGGCGCTGGCACACCTGGCAGAGATCGAAGCGCCAGAAGCCTCGTAGAGCGTCAAAAAATGTCGTACCCTTCCAATGTATCACCGGGACAAATAAAAGCCAAGGAAGGCGGCAAGGGCAAAGTGACGCGGGCATCATAGAGGGATAGATCCGGATAAGAAAAGACAAAGACGGATAAAGCTGGAACGCACCGGCCAAACAACCGCCGTATTATATACACTGACAGAAACGAGGAGAGCTCACGAGGGCACTCCTCTTTTTATTGCAATCAGGAAGGAGGAACGACATGGCACAAGGATCCATGAGCGTGGCCATCAAGAACCACGCGGAACTGATCAAGAACCTCAAGGCGATGAACAAGGACGCTGAGAAAGCACTGAGCCGGACCGTCTCCGACTTCAAAAGCCGAGCCCCTGGCTGGGTATCTCAGGCCGTGACAGACGAGTACACCATCAAGAAAAAAGAAGTCAAGGACGCCATGACCGGAGCAAAGAAAGCCGGGAGCATAAAGGTCGAGGGCACACAGATCGACAACATCCAGCTCGTGTTCGAGGGCCGAAGCCTGACGCCGACACACTTCAAAATGTCGCCGAAGAAACCGAGCACCGTGAGACAGAAGCCTCGACTCATTCCAGGAGAAGGAACCAGCTCAGCAAGCGAGGTCGTAATGGCCGCGCCGCTGAAAGCTCAGACCATCACCGTGGAAATTCACAAAGGACAGAAGGCAGAGCTCTCCGGCAAGTACGCACCGGCCCCGTTCCTGGCGACCAACAGAGGCGACGGCTACATACCATTCCAGAGACGAGGAGAAGAACGCTCCGACATCGTCAGCATCAAGACGACCAGCGTGCCACAGATGATCACAAACGAGAAGGTGGCTACTGCCATCCAAGACAAGATCAACGAGGAGCTGCCGAAGCGTCTCGAGTACCACGCCTCGCGCATGGGGAAGGGCTGACGCTCCACTCCACTCCACCGGGCACGACCGGACGGCCACGAGCCACACGCCGGGAGCCACACACCAGGGCCGCGCCCCACGCGTCGTCCTCGAGAACAACGCGCAAGACGACTCGAAGGTTCAAACGCGAAGCGACGCGCTCCACGGGTCCTTCCAGGCGCCCAAAACGGCTGCGGTGCTGGCGAGCCCAAAATCTGAAAATTTTTTGCTGGGAAATTTTCCGGCGTTTCGTTTCGTCGGAGCGACCAGATCCCTCCGGCCAAATTCCAAGGAGGTGGTCACATGGCTGAGGCGAAGCAGAACCTCCAGAGCACCGATGTGATCGCCAAGCTATTCGGGCTCACAACCAGGAGGATCCAGCAGCTAACAAAGGAAGGCGTGATCCAAGCCGTCAAGGTCAAGGGCGCCAACCAGTACGACCTATTGCCTACGATCCAGGCGTACATCAAACACCTGAGCGACAAGGCGAACGGTCGAGAACAAAAGAACAACGAAAACACAGCGGCCAAGGAAAAAGCCGAGGCCGATCTCAAGACCGCAAAGGCCGAGATCGCTCAGCTTCAACTTGACGAGCTCAAAGGAAGGATGCACCGATCGGAGGACGTGGCCGCCATGACTTCTGACCTGGTGTACGCAATCAGGAGCATGATCATCGCCCTACCCGGCCGCCTGGCCGTGGATGTGGCAGACGTGAACACGGCGCCAGAGTGCTCCGAGATAATCCGGCGCGAATGTTACGCGATCCTGGAGGAGCTCTCGCAGTATGAGTACAACCCGGACGCCTACGCGAAGCGCGTGCGCGACCGAGAAGGCTGGAGCGAGGTGATCACCGATGAGCAAGACGACTAAAAAGGCCGCGGCAGCTCTCAACGCCGCGATCGCTCCAGAGGTGGTACACTTCAAACCGCCGGAGAACCTAACCGTCGACGAGTGGGCTGACAAATACCGGCGCCTCTCCCCTGAGAACTCGGCAGAGGCCGGACCATGGAGAACCAAGAGGACACCATACCTGGCCGAACCGATGAAAGCGTTCACGGATCCGAAAGTCAGGAAGATCGTCATGGTCGCAGCTTCCCAGGTCGGCAAGTCTGAGCTGGAGCTCAACATAATCGGGTACATTATGGACCAGGATCCTGGCTCCATCCTATTCGTGCAGCCTTCTCTCGAAGATGCTCGAAAGTTCTCCCGCTTGAGGATCTCCCCGATGGTCAGAGACTCAAAGGTACTACGCCAGAAGGTGACAGAGATCAGAGGAAAAGACACAACGAGCACTGTGCTCCAGAAGTCCTTCCCTGGCGGCATGCTCACCATCACTGGATCGAACAGTGCCAGCGCCCTGGCATCCACCCCGGCCAGGTACATCCTCGGAGACGAGCGAGATCGCTGGGCTATATCGGCTGGCAGCGAAGGTGATCCCTGGGCTCTTGCCGAAGCACGCCAGGCGACCTTCTACAACGCGAAGGCCGTGGAGGTATCAACTCCAACAATAAAAGGACGCAGCAACATCGAGACGAGCTACTACCAGGGAACTCAGGAGCGATGGTGCCACCGCTGCCCTCATTGTGGGGAATACAGCGAGATCACCTTCGGGCGGATCCGCTTCCAACATAAAAAAATAAAAGCACCAAACGGGCGCATGGCCAATAAGGTCGTCGGCGCCATCAATTATGTGTGCCCCGAGTGCGGGTGTATTAGCACAGAGTCCGAAATGCGAAAGCAGCCGGCCAAGTGGATCGCAACCAACCCGGAGGCATACGAGAACGGCGTGAGATCGTTCTGGCTATCGGCCTTCGCTTCTCCATGGACTCCATGGAGCAAGATCGTCGTCAAGTTCCTGGATGCTCAAGGGGATCCGGAACGGCTCAAGGTAGTCTGCAACACTCTCCTCGGGGAATTGTGGGAGGACCGCACTGCAGTCGTGGACGACGACGAAATGCTAGGCCGGCGCGAACACTACGACGCAGAGCTTCCGGACGGAGTTCTGGTCCTGACTTGCGGCGTAGACACTCAGGACAACCGTCTCGAGTACGAGGTCGTAGGCCACGGACACGGTGGCGAGACCTGGGGGATCAAGCGCGGGTACATTATGGGCCGGCCAGACACCCAAGAACCGTGGGACCGTCTCGACGACCTGATTGATCACACGTACACATACGCAAGCGGCAAAGGCCTCAAGATCTCGATCACATGCGTCGACTCTGGCGGTCACTTCACCCAGGAGGTATACGAACAATGCCGCGCCCGTCTCGCGAAGCATGTGTTCGCAATCAAAGGAAAAGGCGGCGAGGGTATTCCATACATTAACCCGCCGAGCAAGGTGCCAATCCGGGACAACAAGCGCGTGCGCTGCTGGCTCTACACTATCGGAGTTGACGCCGGAAAAACGATGATATACAACGCCTTGGAAGTCCAGGAACCTGGTGGCACCAAGTATTGCCACTTCCCTGACAATGACGACCGAGGCTACGACGCGGGCTACTTTAACGGCCTATTATCCGAGACACCGGTACTCACAAGATCAAACGGCCGCGACAAAGTGACGTGGAAAAAGCTGCCAGGTCACGAAAGAAACGAGCCACTCGACCTTCGCAATTATGCACTGGCCGGGTACCGTATCGTCGATCCGGATCTGGATGCGATTGAGCGAAGGCTCAAAGGCCTGGAAGAACCCAAACCAAAACCGGAACCACCAAAAAGACACAACAAGCGCCGTGACATATACGACGGCGAATGGTAAGGAGGCACACATGACAAAGCAAGAGAAAATCAAAGACCTCCAGGAGAGGCTCGAGCTCTACAAAGGCCGCGAGAAGGAAATGCTCACCGGAGGCGTCCAGTCCTACGGCGTAGGATCCAGAAACGCTACCAGGTACAACACCGACCTCGCCCAAGTGAGGACGGCGATCAAAGAGATTGAGGCAGAGATCTCCGCGCTGGAGTGCAAGACTCCACGCAAGGCGGTCGGCGTGATCCCGCGCGACTGGTAAAGGAGGGGAAATATGGAACAAACAAACAACGTCGAGGTAAAGCGAACCGGTGGCAAAGCTCCAAGGGCATCCGCTTCGGGTTATAGTGACGCCGGAGCAAGCTGGAACAAGAAAGCTCTCAAGAGCTTCCTGGCATACAGTTCCGGAGCACACCAGGACATCGACGAAAACAACTACACACTCCGGCAACGGGCCAGGATGCTATACATGGCCGCTCCTATTGCCACGAGTGCGATCAAGACAAACAGAACAAACGTGATCGGGTGCGGCTTAAAACTCCAGGCACGTCCGAACACTGAGCTCCTGGGACTAAGTCCGGAAGCGGCCAAGGACTGGCAAAGAAGGACCGAGGCAGAGTTTGACCTATGGGCCAAGCGAAAGAAGTCGTGCGATGCGACCGGCGTCAATGACTTCTACGGGATCCAGCAGCTCGCTCTTATGAGTTGGCTCCTATCCGGCGACGCTTTTTGCATTATGAAGCAAGTGCCCGCTACTGCTGCCACACCCTACTCTCTCCGCTTGCATCTAATTGAAGCCGACCGAGTAAGCACACCGGGATCACCTGGCGCAACCTTCTCAAATATGACGGAAGGCATCGCGAAGAACGGCAACAAAATCTACGACGGCGTAGAGCTCGACAAGAACGGCGCCATCGTGGCGTATTACATTTGCAACAACTACCCGAACGAGCTCAAGATGGCCGTCAGTGAATGGACTCGCGTCGAAGCATACGGATCCCTCACCGGACAGCCGAACATTATCCAGATCATGGAGTCAGAACGTCCGGAGCAATACCGAGGCGTCAGCTACCTGGCCCAAGTGATCGAGCCGCTTCTCCAGATACGGAGATACACAGAAAGCGAGCTGACCTCTGCCCTGATCGAGAGCTTTTTCACGGCGTTCGTTATGACTGAGAACCCCGAGGAAAATCCGTACAACGAAGCCGGACAACCTCAGATAGATCACAGCGACGACGAGTACGAAATGGGACCGGGCCAGATCAACTACATGAAGCCGGGCGAGTCCATAACCTTCGGAACACCATCGAGACCGAACAGCGGCTTCGACGCGTTCATTCGAGCATTATGCGAACAATGTGGCGCCGCCCTAGAGATACCGGCCGACCTACTTCTCAAGAGTTTCAATAGCTCGTACAGCGCGAGCCGTGCCGCTCTCCTGGAAGCATGGAAGGCCTTCAAGATGCGCCGCGAGTGGTTCGTGTCTGATTTTTGCAAGCCAATCTATGAGATCTGGCTGTCTGAGGCCGTGGCGCGTGGACGCATCCAGGCCCCTGGCTTTTTCAATGATCCGCTGATCCGTGAAGCGTGGCTCGGATCTGAATGGGTTGGTCCTTCTCAGGGACAGCTCGATCCTACCAAGGAGATCGAGGCAGAGATCAAGGCAGTCGAGCACGGCTTCTCTACTCACGAGCAAAGCACGATCAAGCTCAACGGTGGCCAGTGGGAGTCCAATGTGGCACAACTGGCCCACGAAAACAAAATACTAAAAGAGGCCGCCGGAAGTGACGCGGCCCAGGCAAAGGAGGACTAAGCCAATGAAGCAAAACAGCATCAAGATCCTGGCCGGCCCGGCGCCATCAGGCCAGACCGCTCCGCGTTTCTGGAACGTGATCAGCAACGAGGGCGACGCTGAGATCACCATATACGGTGAGATCGTAAGCCATCGCCCGACCAACTGGTTCACCGGAGAACCTGAGGACGGACTCTACACATCGCCGGAAGGCTTCCTGGAGGATCTGACAACAATCAAAGACGCGGCGAACATAACCGTCCGGATCAATTCGGTTGGCGGGGATGTTTACACAGCGATCGGCATCGCCAACAGACTCAAGGAGCTGAAAGGAAACACGGTGGCAATAATCGACGGCATAGCTGCCAGCGCCGCCACAGTCGTCGCTATGGGATGCGACACTATCAAAGCATACAACGGCTCGATGTTTATGATCCACGAGGCTCTCACCGAGCTATATGGAGCATACAACCACAAGGCCTTGCTTCTGGTCAATAAAAGGCTGGAAGCAGCCAACTCAGCGGTCGCCGAACAGTATCACGGAAAGACTGGCATCGAGATCGACAAGATCAGGAGCCAGATGGCCGCCGAAAAATGGATGACTGGCCGCGAAGCTCTTGAGGAAGGCTGGATCGACGAAGTGATCGACGGCGATGATCCAAGTATAAGCATCACAAAAGACGGCAGCACTCTCACCGTCAACGGCCTCAGCATGAGTGCCAAAGGCTTCGACCATATTCCTGAGTCGGTGCCAGTAGTAAAAGCAACCACACAACCAAGTGCAACCCCGGCGCCAGGTGCTTCCGCACGCCAGGCGAAGGATGCAAATAAAAACACAAACCCAAAGGAGGTACACAAAATGACACTGGAAGAATTACAGAACCAGGAACCTGAGCTCGTGCAGCAGATCAGAGCCCAGGCACACGACGAGGCTGTCTCAGCAGCGATCACAAGCGAACGCGAACGCCTCAGAGGGATCAGCGAGATCGCGGCAGCAGTCGGTGACCAGGATATGATCAACGAGGCCATGTACGGCAAGAAGGCTTGCACAGCTTCCGAGCTCGCTCTCCGCGTAATGCAGAGAGACGCCCAGAAGGGACAGCAACACGTCGCAGACACTCAGGCCGACTTCCAGGCAAGTGGCGCCGCTGGTGTAACAGCAACCCCTAACACTGGCAACCCTGAGCCACAGAAGCCAGAAGGCGAGACAGAAATGAGCGAGGAGGACGCGATCGCGATGATCCTCGGCACACCTACAAACAAGGCAAAGGAGGACTAAGCCAATGAAAGCAAACGAAACAATCGGAACTTTTGCATACGACGGCTTGATCATTGACGGAAAGCACAGCCTCGACGTCAAGAGCATCAGCATCACCGTCGAGAAAGACAAAACCTTCGCACGCGGCACACTGATCGGATCCGACGGCAAGATCTTCGCCGGAACCGAGGGCCAGACTCCTGATTGCATCCTCACAGACGAGGTGGTCGGAACTGGTGCCGCAACAGTCGTAACAGCATACAAGAGCGGAAACTTTAACAAGGGCGCGCTCATTGTAGCAAGTGACTACACACTCAAAGATGCGGACATCGAAAACATGAGAAAAGTCGGACTTTTCGTCGAGTCCGTCGCAGACTAAGAAAAAGGAGGACGAAGTAAATGCCTATTCCACAGATTTACAGAACAGTGACAATGATCGGAGCCGTTCAGGCTATGCCATCACACCGCACCTTCTTGCGTGACCGCTACTTCCCTTGCACTCCGGCGACTGACATTTTCCCGACTGAGGAAGTGCTCGTCGAGTACAGAAACGGAAATAAGAAGATCGCGCCGGTTGTAATGCCTAGAAAGGGCGGCATCAATATCGCACGCGAGGGCTACAAGACCGTGAAGTACGTGCCGCCATTCGTAGCACCTCAGAGACCTCTCACCATCGACGACCTCAACAAAAAGGGCTTCGGTGAGAACCTTTACAGCCAGATCACTCCACAGCAGCGCGAGGCTCAGATCCTCGGCCTGGATCTCCAGGAACTCAGCACATTGATCGACGGCCGCGAGGAATACATGGCAGCCCAGGCTATGCTAAACAATGGCTACGTGCTCAAGCAGTACGCCGACGACTTCGGTGGTAAGTACGAGGAGTACGCTATCCAGTTCTATGACGGAACAAACGACGCGAAGTACGTGCCAGCAACCAAGTGGAACGCAGCCGGCGCAAAGATCCTCGTAGACATCGGCGCCATGGTCAAGATGCTCACAAGCAAAGGACTCTCGGCATCCGATCTCGTTATGTCTCCGGACGTTGCTGACATTGTGATCAACGACGAGACAATCCAGAAGCTGCTCGACATTAAGAACATCCAGCTCGGAGGCATCAACCCTCAGGAGCTTCCTGACGGTGCAACACTTGTCGGCGTGATTAACGTACACGGCAAGAACATCAACCTCATCGGATATGACGAGGAATTTGAGGACGAGGATGGAACAACCAAGTCGTTCATGGGATCCGGAAACGTGGTGCTCACAGCTCCAGCATCCGGCCGCTCTCTTTACGGAGCAGTCACACAGCTCGAGCAGTCTGACGGACAATTCCACACCTACGCAGCGAGCCGCGTGCCTAAGTATACAGCGGACGCAAACTCTGAGGTGAGAAATCTCAAGGTCAGCGCTAAGCCTTTATTGATACCAAGAAACCAGAACGCATGGATCAGCGCGAGCGTTCTCTAATCTATACCAAGCAAGGAGGTCAACCCACATGATCAAAATTATCGCCGGCACATACGGCTACGTGAATAAAAAGACGGGAGCGGTCGAAGCCAAGGATAAAAAGGCCCAGCCGTTCTCGTGCGACAAAGACGAGGAGGCGCGCCTGGTAGCACTGGGCGTTGCAGAATACGTCGAAGGAGTAAACCAGGGCGAAGATCCGGATCAGGATCCGGACGGTAAAGGCCAGGACAACGGGGACGCTCACCAGGGCGACCAGAACGACCAGAAATCGGATCAGAAGCCTGAGAAAACTCTCGCAGACATGACAAAGAAGGAGCTCACGCAGATCGCGACCGATCTGGGAATTGAGCTGCCGAAAAAAGCAACCAACCAGGACATCATTGAGGCGATCGAGAAGGCCCGCGCCGAGCATGAAGGCGACCAGGGCGAAGATCTGGACGGTGAAGAGGACGACGACGAAGCTCCCGCCCTCTCCGCTGCTATGCCTGAATGACGCTCAAGGAAATGATGGCCGGCGATGTGGCCGATCTCTTTTTCATGCTGGAGGACTTCGGAGAGGAACACAAGGTCGAGGGGACGACGATCCAGTGCGTCCCCGATGCGGACGTCTTGCAGTCATTAAAAACCACGACTCTCGGCCTGGCCGAAGCCACTCTATTGATTTACGCCAGAGTCGCCGACCTCCCGAAGCGAAAAGCTCCGGGCTCATTTATCAACTATGACGGCCGCGAAATGCTGGTCATTGACTGGAGTGAGAACACTGGAGTCGCGGCAATCGCACTCAAACAGAACGCGACACGATAAGGAGGGACGCCATGACAACCAAGCAGATCATCGAGAACCTCACACAATGGGTTAGCGAGAATATATGCAGCAAAATCGAGCTGAAAGTCCCGGACGACTACCAGGACGGCGGAGACTATAACCTCGTGAATAAAAACCCTGAGGCCTTCCCTCTCTACGTTCCGGCAAAAGACCGGCTTGCACCGACGGCGGTCGCTCCTATACCTTCGGTATGCGTACAGCTCATGGAAGGATCGGACGACATCCGGAACCATTCCAGAACCATGAAGATCAGGCTCAGCCTCTCGACATGGAACCCAGGCCACCACGCCGGCGACAACATGATCCCCGTAGAGGATCCGACGGTGCTCGGTGGCTACAAATATATCCGGGACGACGGCCCGGAGGATGAATACCAACGAAACTCGGACGGCTGGAAAGATCTTTACAACTTCCAGGACATCGCTCTCGCAGCACTGGAAGGCAGCCAGATCATCGCCGGCGTCAGAGTGGACTCGTCAGTCCCGATTACATACGGCCCCTTCACGGAGGACGGAGAAATATGGGACTTTTACCCGTACTGGTTCGGCTGGGTATGCTTCACAATATCGTGCGGCGTTCCTGAGAAAAAGACGGCCAGCTACTCAGACCTATTATAAGCAAAGGAGGCACAAACAATGGCATATTTGCACGGAACCTATGGCGAGCGCACAGCTTCCCAGGTCAAGAGCACAGCCCAGGTGGATGAAATTGCCGTCTACTTCGGAACGGCTCCGATTAACCTGATCAGAGGCTACGACGACGCCGACCTGGTAAATGTTCCCGTTCGATTGAGAAACATCGGCGAGGCCCAGCAAAAGGTCGGATATTCCGACAACTGGGAGCCAGGAAACGGCTTCACATTATGCGAAGTCATGGACTATCACTTCAACAACACAGTCCAGAACGTAGGCCCGATCTACATGATCAACGTGCTGGATCCTGACGTTCACAGAAAGGCAGAGGCCACAAAAGAGACGCTCACGTTCTCCAACGGCCGCGCGTCCTTCCTGAGCGACACAGTGATCCTCGACACTCTTGCGATTGCAGAAAAGGTCGAGGGCGTGGACTACACCGTGGACTACAACTTCACAAGCGGAAAGGTGACGATCTCGTCCCTGAATGACTCCGATCCTCTCGATGGAGAAATATCCGTTACATTCTACGAGGTCGATCCTTCAATGGTTGAGACTTCTAACATCATCGGACAGAAATCGCAGAGCGGAGAATACTCCGGCATCGCTGCCGTGGCTCTCATGTATTTGAGACATAACGCGATCACCAACATCATGGCCGCGCCTGGATGGTCTCAAATTCCGGAAGTATATCGAGCATTATGCTCAGCAGCCCAGAAGATCAACGGACACTGGGACGCTTTTGTAAACGCCGACATCCCTCTCGAGGAAGGCGGCACGGACATCGACACCATCGCGAAGGCGATTGACTGGAAAGAAAAGAACGGGTACACATCAGAGATCTCGAAAGTGTGCTGGCCAATGAGCAAGAACGCCGGCAAGGTTTACCACCTCAGCACAGTCACAACGGCGACAATGATGGCGACAGACATGGAACATGATGCGGTACCATGTGAGAGCCCGTCGAACGAGGACATCATGGCAACGGCTCAATATTTTGGCGACAAGTCAAAAAACCAGGGCTTCGACCAGGTGGAAGCCAATGACCTCAACGAAAAAGGCATCACAACCCTGATCTACTGGGAGGGAGCCTTCAAGTTGTGGGGGCCTCATACGGCCGCGTACCAGTACAATGGCTCGATGGATGCGGCTGCTATCTTCGATAACAATATCCGTATGCTCATGCACTGTACCAACGGCTTCCAGAAACGAAACGGAACACAGATCGACGCCCCTATGACTCCAAACGATCGCGACAGCATCGTGATCAGTGAGCAAGGCGAGCTCGACGCACTCAAGGGCGTCGGTGCACTTATCGGAGATCCGGAGATCATTTTCCTGGAGAGCGAAAACCCTACCAGCAATATGGTCAACGGCGACTTTATGTTCCACATTATGGCAACGCCTACGCCACCGATGAAGTCGGCAACGGCAAAGGTAACATATACAGACGAGGGCTTCTCCTCGTTCTTTGGAGAGGAGGCGTAAGACATGGATAAACACACCGCGGTACTTGCTGACAGCATGTACGTCGACAAAACAAAGGCAGCGGAGGACGTCTCTTTTGAGCTTCCGTCTCTTGCGCTCCAGACAGCAGATCTCCAGGCTATGGGAACTTTATCGCTCCCGATCGCTGGGCTTCTTGACGACATGACGATGACGATCACAAAGATCGGCGTTGATAAGGGATACGGCTCCATGAATAAACTCAAGAAGATGGCCGTCGAGTTCCGATGGGTTCAGGATAAGGTCAACGCATCCGGTGACGTTTCACACGTCGGATGCAAGGCTTTCCTCAACGTAGTCCCTCAGGAGATCCCTGGCATCAGCGTCGAAGTAGGAAGCGCCACAGAGCTCGGCGGCACATACACAGTGCTCCGCTATCAGCTCTACGTGGACGGATCCGAGGTGCTGCTGGTTGATAGACTCAACCAGATCCTCAAGATCAACGGCGTGGACTACATGGCAGACGTGAAAAAGCTGCTCTAATTACAACACAACCAAGCAAACACGGGCCCGGGATCTCCTGGGCCTGATTTATTAAGGAGGAACCCACATGCAAGGAAAATTAACACTTGTAAACCCGATCAAGATCGACGGCAAGAACGTCAAACAACTCAAATACGACACCAACGAGATCACGCCGGAGCTCTATGCTGAGGCGGAGACCAGAAAGGCAAAAGCCGGACATGCAAACGGCAACAGATCTGGAGCGATGGAGCTCGACTACCCGTTCCACTTATACCTCGGCTTCGCTGCCATCCTGGCAGTCAATGAAGGCTACACATTCGAGGATGTTGAGCGAGTAAAAGGCCGTGACATCATCGAGATAAGTGTGATCGGGCGAAATTTTATTATGAAGTCGGAAGGATCAGAGGGCGAGACCTCCGACGAGCAATCAGAGACTTCGCCAGAGTCTACCACACAAGCGTAACAGAGATCAGTCAGAAACGCCTAACTGACTTCCTGATCCAATACGCAGAGGCGGCCGAGGATCTGGCTGCTGAAAACAAGAGAATACAGCAAAAACGAAACCAAATGCGAGGCAAAGGAAAGGGCCGCCATAGTAAATATTTTTAACCGGAAGGAGGTGGCACCGTGGCAAAGAGCAACACACTCCAGGCAATCGTAGAAATTGCCGGAACTCTGAGCCCTACGCTCGAAAAAAGTATCGGTGGCGTCGTTGATAAACTCGACGGCATCAATGTCAAAGCCCTGGCCGTCGGTGCGGCCGCTGGAGGCATCGCAATCGCAACTACGAAGGCAGTATTTGAGGCCGGCAAAGCACTCACAGAGCTCGGCGGCGAGTTTGACAAGGCATACGACTCGATCAGGATCGGAACCGGAGCAACGGGCGAGGCGCTCGAAGCCCTCGAGGACGACTTCCAGGCCGTGTACTCTGCAGTACCGACCACCATGGAGGACGCGAGCCAGGCGATCGCAGACTATAACACAAGGCTCGGTCTAACTGGCCCGGCCCTCCAGGGTATATCTACCCAGGCGATCCAGGTCGCTGACATGCTCGGCGAGGATCTCGGCAGCGTTATCGAGGAGTCGTCCCAGGCCTTCCAGGCGTGGAACATCGACGCGGACGAAATGGGGAACAAAATGGACTACGTTTTCAAGGCTTCCCAGTCCACCGGCGTCGGCTTCACTGACTTGATGGCAGACGTCCAGAAGTTCGCGCCACAGATGCAAGAAATGGGCTACTCATTCGAGGAGACCACCGCACTCCTGGGCCAGCTCGACAAGGCTGGCGTAAATGCCGACGAGGTTATGAGTGCATTGAAAAAGTCGGTCGGAGTTCTGGCAAAAGAAGGACTAAGCGCAAGCGAAGGCCTGGCCAAATATTCCGAACAGATCAAGAACGCCGGAAGCATGACAGAGGCAACCACAATCGCGTCGGAGATCTTCGGATCGAAAGCAGCGTCGTCAATGGCGGCAGCTATACGAGACGGCACCTTATCGGTCGCAGATCTGACTGCAGAGCTAGAAGGATCAGGCGAAACAATAAACGGATGCGCCGGCGACACGTATGACTTCGCGGAAAAATTGCAGCTATTCAAGCAGCAAGCTCAAGTCGCGCTGGAGCCACTTGCGAGCACTTTGTTCGACTCACTCAATGAGCTCATGCCAATCGCAGCGGACGCCATGACTCAGCTCATGCCAATCCTGGGACAACTGGCCCAGGCAATCATCCCGATCGTGGAAGATCTGGTACCTCAGATCGCTCCACTTCTCACGAAACTGATCCCGCCGATCGTAAGCATGGCCGGTGTACTCGCCAGCAGCGTGATCCCGCCGATCGTGGAAATTGTGACCAGCCTGATCCCGGCAGCGATCTCCATCGTGAGCGCGCTCATGCCAATAATTCAGGTATTGATCGAGACCGTACTCCCGATCCTGGTGGATATTATCCAGCAGATCATCCCGCCGGTCGTTCAAATCGTGACCGCTCTGCTGCCCGTGATCCAGCAATTATTGACCGCCCTAGCTCCTATCGTGACGCAGCTTTTCACAGCCCTGAGCCCCGTGCTCGCGGCAGCCGGACAACTGATCTCGACGCTCTTGCCACCGGTGATCTCGCTGATCCAGACGCTCATGCCTATAATTACCACCGTTGCCTCTATCATATCGACTGTTTTGACGGTTGCAATCCAGGGGCTCATGCCGGTGATCAATGGCGTGATCTCCGTGGTTGGCACTATCGCCTCGGTATTCGAGGCCGCCTTCTCCGGACTGGTCGGCATTGTAAAGACGCCAATCAATGCAATCATCGGCCTGGTGAATAAAGCGATCGGTGCGATCAATTCGATCAGCATCGACGTCCCGCGCTGGGTGCCAGGCCTGGGAGGCAAGCACTTCGGATTTAATATACCGACGATACCAATGCTGGCGACTGGAGGCTTCACGGACGGTGTATCAATCGCCGGCGAGGCCGGCACCGAGGCCGTGATCAGCTTCGACCAGGCATACAGATCGGCCAATATCGGCTACTGGATGGAAGCCGGCAAGATGCTCGGAGTCCTGGGACAAAACCAGAACACGACAACGAGCTCGCTGGCTGGCCAACTCCTAGCGCTGGACGACTTCTCGCTCTCCGAACTTGCAAGCGAGAACAACACCGTCGTCTATGACTTCTCAGGCATGAGCTACAACCCGACCGTCAACACAACCGGAGACGGACCGGACATCATGGCACAGCTCCGAGAGGCTGGCCAGGAGTTCTTTGACTGGCTCGAGACCTGGATCAGAAGAAAGGAGCAGACCGCTTATGGCTACTAAGTATTACAAATACACAACCAAAGAGGGCGACACGTTTGACATGATCGCCCTCAACTTCTACGACGAGGAAAAGATGGCGACGACTATCATCGAAGCCAATCCGGACTACTCTGACGTGATTATTTTCGACGCTGACGTCGAATTGATCATACCGATCGTGGAGGATGTTGACGGCATAGAAACAACGCCACCATGGAGGAGGTGATCCAGTGGCCGAGAAATTGACATACAACGGTAAGGACATCACCGCAGACGTGACAGTGATCGCGACAGCGGCCGACCTATACGCCGGATCAGAGCGCTCCGATGTCCTGGAGCTTCACTTTCCTGAGGACGAAGCCTGGACGACATGGAGGCCACAGATCGACGATGTTATCACCTATCAACGTGACGGCCTGAACACTGGCCGCTTGTTTATATTCGACCAGGAATTGACAAGCGGTGGCCACGTACTATATGCAACAACCACACCGACGGACATGCGCGAGATCCCAAGGACAAAAGCCTGGGAGCGTGCTCACCTGAGCCAGATCGGTGCGGAAATTGCAGCAAGGAACGGCCTGAGCTTCGAGCTAATAGGCGTAGACGACAACTACTTCGAGTATATCAAGCAAGAAGTAGAAAGCGACGCGGCCTTCCTGGCCAAACTTGCAATACTTGAGGGCGCTGCCCTAGTCGTATTCGACGGCCGGATCATAATGGCCAAAGAAAAGGAACTGGAGGCAGCGGATCCGGTTGCGGAACTAGACACAAACGGCGCTTTTGTCGAGTTTTTTGATAATTCAGCCAAAGCATACGGATCGGCATTGATAAGCGTCGGCCAATTCAAAGGTGCGTACACAGCAAACAATGGGGCTGCCAGAAAGCTCACGGAAAAACCCGGGAACCTCCAGGCATCCAGCAACGCCGAGTGTATGATTTATGCGGCCGGGCTTCTCAGGCATAAAAACAAGGGCCTCACCGGTCTGAAAATGACAACCACACTCTCCCCGGAAATACCGGCCGGAGTTACATGCACCCTGGGCGGCTCCTCAGTGCCTAAGGGATGGACCGGGACATTGTTCGTGCATCACGTAAGGCACGAGTTCCACAAAAACCAGAGCACGATATTCCTGAGGAAACCACTGGAGGGATATTAAATGACCGCAAACAAAGGCACAGTCCTCACCGTTGGAGAAGGTGCAAACCTGAACATGGTCAGAGTGGCGCCGATCGACAACATCGACGCCGTGAGCACGTTCTACAAGATACCGAAATACCTCCAGGACGAGGACATAAAAAAAGGTGACCAGGTTGCCTTCCTATCCTTCGCAGATGGGACGGGCGTGATCCTGGCCAAAATGTAAAGGAGGAATCTCATGGCAACAATGGGACGCTGGGGCAATCAGTCCTTCACGATCAGCACCAAGAAGATCAGAGGTTTCAAGGGCTTCTCTACTGCTGCCGAGAAAAAGGACAAAGACTCCAAAAGTAAAAAGAAAAGCCTGGAGCTCGAGAGCGTGAAACTCTCGATCGCATGCCACGCAAACGCCGGCGTGGATCCTCAAAAAGAGTATTACACCTGGCGCGGCTTGATCGGACAGACCAATTATCTATACATCCACGGAAAAAAATGGAAAAGCAACCGCCTCCAGCTCCAAAAAGTAAGCCTGGGAAGCGTAACAAACGATGGCAAAGGCCGGTTCCGGTATGCCGAGATCTCTCTGGAGTTCACAGAGGAGAACGTCAAACCGTCCAACAAGTCAAGCAGATCGGGAGCATCCAAGGCGGATAAGAAAAAGAAAAAGAAAAAATAGCAAGGAGGGACTCACATGCTAGGAAAAGGAAACGGCAAGCCTCAGACATGCGCGGCCAACCTTCTCCAGACGCCGCGCTTTTCGGTTCCATACGAGAGGCTGAAAGGCATCGACGGCGAGCTGGTAGACTCTCCGGCCGCAGAAAGCGCCGCCGAAATGGCTGCCGACGCCGAGTGGCTGCTGGAAACATACGAGCCGAGGGTTGAGATCAACAGCATCGAGGCCGGCGATCCGGATGGAGTTGGCGACTTCGGCATTGTTGCAGATCTATCGATAAATTTTAACGACGAGGAGGAAGAAACATGAGCGACCTGAAATTCATCGAAACGAACGCCTCCGAGATTTATGAGATCGTGATCGGTTCGCTGGAAAACAAATGCGGTGAGGATCTATATCCAGGAGATGAACGCCGCATATTCGGCGAAGCTATGGTGCCGCTGGTTGTGGCCCTATTCAATGCCGTGAATGATGCGTGCCGCCAAAAGATGCTCAGGTATGCCAGGGGCGAAGTCCTGGACGCTCTCGGAGAACGCGAGAACGTGACCAGATCGGCAGCAGTATCGGCAACAACAACCGAGCGGTTTTCACTGAATACAGCAATCTCGGAAAATATCATCATACCGAAGGGGACCAGAGTCACTTCGGACTATACAAATTATTTTGCAACAGACACAACGGCCGTTCTAGCAGCGGGCGACACTTTTGTGGATGTTCCGGTCACTGCAGAAACCGGGGGAAGTTCTGCCAACGGCATTGCAATCGGCCAGATCAACGTCCTAGTCGATACGGTTCCATATATTGACAGCGTAAGCAACACCGCGGCAACATCCGGAGGATCTGACGAGGAAACGGACGACGCATATCGAGACAGAATACGAACGTCCGGCGCAAGTCTGAGCGTGGCCGGTCCTTCTAACGCATACAAATACTGGGCCATGGAAGCAGACAGCACCGTCGCAGATGCAGCGGTCGACTCGCCTTCTCCTGGCGTCGTATTGATAACGCCAATCTGCTACGGTGGAGAGATCCCGGACGAGTCAATACTTGCGAAAGTCCTGGAAAAATGCTCCGCGGATGATATACGGCCGCTCACCGATCTGGTGAAGGTTCAGGCTCCGAGCGTGGAAACCTACGACATAGAGCTGAAATACTACACCACGGAGGCAGACGAGAGCGCATGCGTGGAAACAATCGAAGGAGACGGCGGAGCCATCGACAAGTACGTGTACTGGCAAGGCTCGGCGCTAAAGAGAGACATAAACCCGGACTACCTTCGCAAACTGATCCTGGCTCCAAACTGGAGCGACGACGCGGTCGGCGCTGTACGTGTAGAGGTGATAAGCCCGACGTTCAAGAAGCTGAACTCGACAACAGTGGCTAAGTTCTCCGGAAATCTGACAGTAACGCACGCGATCACAGACAGCGAGTAAGGAGGCGGCTTATGGGAATGAAACTAGATGCCGTCAAAATGTTGAAACTCCTCCCGGCATGGATGCGTGACGACGATGCAAACCAAGCGCTGGCCCAAGCAATCGACCTTCTTTTCAGTCAGCCGGCCGGCAGGATCTCGTCGCTTCGCACCTGGGACAAAATCGACAAGCTAACAAACGAGGAACTCGACGAGCTTGCCTGGGAGCTTGACATTGACTGGTGGCAAAGCTCGTGGCCAATCGACAGAAAAAGGGCCACCGTGAAGGTCTCGGACAGTGTAAAAGAAAAGCGAGGCACGAAATGGGCCGTCGAGCAGCTTGTGACCGCCGCCTTCGGAGTCGGCGAGGTGACTGAGTGGTTTGAGTACGGTGGCGATCCATACTACTTCAAAGTAAGAACCAACGCAACACTGACAGAGGACGGCATGGCGACATTTTTGAGCATGATCGAGCGCGTAAAAAGCGCCCGCTCTCATGTGGAGGCCATAGAGGTTGAGAGAACGATCACGCAACCACTTTTCGCCGGATGCGCTGCCAGACAGTGGATCAAAAACGTGATAAAAGACGACTTCGCAGAGAACCGAACGGCCTCGATCGAAGTATATCCGGCATTAAGAACGACAGTATGGTCGAAGCCGGCGGCCATCATAGAACAATTTGACGCCCGGAAGTCGGCGTCCGCGGTTATTATAACTTGAACGGGCAACGGCAACCAATACACAAAAAATACAATCAAGGAGGGATAACATGGCAGATTTTAACAATGCAGTTATGACCAACGAAGGCGCGGCGCTCCTCGCCCAATGCGAGGGCGGGTTTGCGAAGATGCAGTTCACCGCCATGGTGACCGGAAATGGTGAGTACACCGAAGCCGAAAAGCAGCGAGCAAGCCTCCAGCAGCGCACAAGCCTCAAGAACCAAAAACAGTCCTTCGGCTTCTCTAAAATCGAGATGGCCACAAGTACGAGCGTACTCCTAACCGGAGTGATCACAAACGCGGATCTGAGCGCTGGGTATTATGTGCGAGAGGTCGGCATCTATGCCAAGAACGCACTTGACGAGGACAGCGCGCCGATCCTCTACTCCATCGCCATCGCGAACGTGGCGGACTATTTGCCGCCATACAACGGCCTGACGCCTTCAACAATCACCCAGGAATACTACGCGACCGTATCAAACAGCGCGGACGTCACGATCCAGGCGGGATCCGGAGCACTTGCAACAGCGGATGACCTCAATGCAGCCGTCGCACAGATCAGTGAGTGCAAGGAGCAGATCGAGAGCATCCAAGCGGCCATCACAGCGCTCCAGGAAAACGAGGGAGCCTGGGAGGATTGCAACCGCCTATACTATGGCCGAGACCTGACCGTGGTATTTGCGGACGAGATCGCGAACTACTCAGACGAATGGGCGTGGATCAAAGCGCGACTCAATGCGCACAATATTTCCGGCCTGAGAGTCGGCGACTATATCCCGATCACGGTGGGAACCGAAAGCCACCAGGCACAGATTGCTGGAATTAACACATACAGAAAGACGTGCGACACACAAGTCGGGTACCACATCGACTGGATCACGCGCGACTGTTACGGTGGAAGCACGGTTCAATGGAACACGTCGAACACAAACCAGGGAACAAGCAAAAAAAAGAGTCCATACCTTGCGGGCAACCTGGCGAGCTGGCTCGAAAGCACTCTGCTTCCGCTGCTGCCTTCAAAGCTGAGCAACGTGATCGTGTCAAAGAGATATTTAACACCTACGCGCTACACATCCGGCACAACGCTCACAGACGACATTGGAAGGGAATGGGCGGATCTTGGAAAGTTGTGGGTGCCTTATGAGTGCGAAGTTTTCGACTCGTGCGCGTGGTCTACTCATGGCTACGGCTACGGCCAGGACGTGCAGTACCCTCTTTTTGCTAATAGCTTTTTCAACCGTATCAAGGGCGCCGGCCCTGGGGGCGGTCGTACTGTCTGGTGGCTTGCGTCAGCCGGTGGCGGCTCCTCTATTTACGCGGTGTATGTGGGCATCTCCGGGAACTCCGACATCAACAACGGGAACAACTCGCTCTACGTGCCGGTCTGCTTCCGTACTGCTGAGGGATAACCCGAAGCCGAATGGAACCAATAAATCAGGCCGCCACCGCGTGCCCTGGTAGAACTGGAGGGAGACAATGAGCGGAGCTTATGCGAAAGACAGAAAGCCAACCACATTCGATCCAATAATAACAGCGGCAAAACTTCAAGACGCGGTGACTATCTACGTTATGAACGAGAAGCACGTCCCGAAGCGCTGGAGGCTTATCGTCGGAGTTGACCTGATCCAAAAGGCCGACGAACTCAACGACAACGTGATAGCAGCGAACGCCATATACGCAACAGACGAGACAAAGCTCGAGAGACGCAAGGGAACGGCGAAAACTGAAAAAACAAGCCAAGCTCGTGGAGTCTGGTGTAATGACCTTTGACCAGGTCCGCACATCGTACTCCTCCTGGCGTGGATCCATGAAACACCGGGACGCATACCGGACCGTGTGCAATATGGACCGGCTTTTCAATAAATTATTTATAGACCAATGGAAAGGAGACACGGTACCATGGCAAAATCAGAAACAACAGAGACAACCAGAACAAGAGACGAAATCGAAACCGAAATCAGAGGCTACAAGCAAGCTCTGACAAACACCGACTACCTTGCGCTCAAGCACGCCGACGGAGTTTTGAGCGATGCCGAGTATGAGGAAAGCAAGCAGCTCCGGATCGGTTACAGAGAAGCGATCAACGAGCTCGAGGCCGAGCTTGCGGAACTGGAGTCCGAAGATGCTGAGTAAAGCGGCTGAGGTCATAGAAAAACAGAGCCAGATCATCCGGATCCAGGCGGACGTGATCAATGACCTTTACAGCCTTCTCATGCAGCACATAACGGTCGAGGAAGCGGCAAAGATCCGCAGCACAATCGAGGAATGACAAAGCAAGAATAAGCGATCAGGGCCCCTGGTCGCTTTATTTTTGAGAAAGGAGGTACGCTATGATCACATACCTCAGCATCACTATCACGATCGTCGGACTGCTGCTATCCGTGGCCACGTTCTACATCGGCAGACAGACAGCAAGCAAGAACGACGGAAAAGCTGCCGGGGCCCTGGAGACCGATCTCAAGTATGTCAAAGAAAGCGTCGGACGCATAGAGTCCAAGCTAGACAGAGACACGCAGCGTCTCGAGGGCCGGATCGACGAGATCAGCCGGCAAATGTCAGAGATCTCGAGCGAAGCAAGTCGCGCACATGAGTCGGCGAAGTCGGCCCACAACCGCCTCGACGAGCATCTGGCTCGAGAACATGGCATTGAACGACGAGGAGGTACAGCATGAAAAAAATTGAATTTTCAAAGCGGATCCTCGCAACGGTAGCGGTGGCAACGGCGGCGATCGTCGTCGCTGCCTTCGTTCTAATGTGGCGCACCGGGGACACCAGCGCCCTCGCGTACATTATCCCGGGCATTTTTACCGAGCTATCAGCAGCGACTGGCTTCTACTTCTGGAAGGCCAAAGCCGAGAACATGATCAAGCTCGACACCGAGCGAAAAAAGCTCGGACTAAAAACAAGCGACGGCCCTGGAGACCAGGACCAGACAGATCCGGACATAGATCCGGAGGAATAGGAGGTACAACATGACAAGAATAGGACACGCAAGTATATCCGAAAAAGGCACGATCAACGGAACAAAAGGCGACAGCACTGGCCGCGAAGTATGTATCCGCGAATTTTACAGCAAGCCGTGGGACTTCGCTGCTATCCATCCGAACGCAACCGTCCGAGAAAAGCACGCCAAAGCAATCGAGGCAGCTTGCAAAAATGACAACATCGGGTACGGCCAGAGTGATCGAAACACATTGAACACACTGGCCAAAGCCGTAGGCTACGATCTCTCAAGGGTTGGAAAGTGTAATTGCGACTGCAGCAGCCTCCAGAACGTGGCAGCGGTAGCATCGGGATCCGGCGCGACATACGGAAGTAACGGCTGGACCACTTCAACAATGAAGTCGGCACTCAAAGCCCTGGGCTACAAAATCGTAACAGATACGACGATGCTTGCGAGCGCGGCGTATTGTGTACGCGGCGCAATCTACGTGAAGGCTTCGTCTCATACAGTGGCCGCCCTGGATAACGGCGCAAAATGCGCCGACATGCTCAAAAAAGCCGGCATCACAACGACAGAGACAGCGGCGCCAGCTTCCGACAGTGGCTCGAAACTGAGCACAAAGCTCCAGAGTGCCGAAAAGCTCGACAAGAGCATAGCCGGAAAGTATAAGACTACAACCTTACTCAATTTGAGATATGGCGCAGACTCTACAAAGTACGCGTCTATGGTAGTAATGCCGGCCGGTACATCAGTACAGTGCTACGGTTATTACAATGTGACGAACGGCGTCAAGTGGTATTATGTTGTCGCAACGGTGAACAGCAAAAAATACACCGGCTTCTGCAGCAGCAAATACCTCAAAAAAGCATAAGGAGGTACCAGAAATATGATACAGAACATCGGGAACATATTGATCGGGATCGCGGTCGTGATTGCCGCGATCTTTGCGCTCAACTTACTCAATAAGGCGGCTGAGTATCTCGAGGCCAAAGCTCTGGAAGCTGGCCGCGAGGATCTTGCGGCCCTGATCAGAATGGCCAACAGCGCCATCACTCAGGCCGTTGCGTATGTCAACCAGACATACGTCGACAGTCTCAAAGCTGCCGGGAAATTCGACAAAGAGGCCCAGGTCGCAGCTTTTAACAAGGCGGTGATTGCTGCCGAGCAAATGCTCACGACTGACGTCAAGAACGCGATCATTGAAATGTATGGAGATCTCTCGAAGTATCTGGAGACAAAGATCGAGGAGACGTGTAGAAACCTCAAGACAGAGCCGAAAAAGCTCGAGACGGAGAAAGATGCGGACACTGCAGTAAAAGCCGCCAGCGTGGCCGCTACGGTTGCCACGACAACGATCCAGCAGCTCGCCGCTGAGGCACAGCCACCTGATCAGGAATAACGCGCCAATTTATCCACATTTCCACATAGTAAAAGTGCACAAAAAGAACCCGGGGAGAGATCCCCGGGCCTTTTTTATTGTGTTTTTTCTGCTAAAGTCAACCGAAACGCAAAAGCCACGAACCCGCTATATATAAGCGGTCCGACCGTGTTCGGATAAGACTCATTTAGTGGACCTGAGGAGAATCGAACTCCTGTCCGAAAGCCCATCCATCGTCCTTCTACAAGCTTAGTCTGTTATTTGACATTCCCTCCGGTTCACTTCGACAGACAGAATTAAACCTTTAGTAGCTTCATAATACGCCCATATACTCAAAGCTTTGTATAAGTCGTTTCCTGCAAAGTCGATGCCGGGATTCTGATGTGCAGGTGCATCAGAGCCGACAGCTGCAATTAGGCAGCGAATGCTAAACTATTATCGTCAGCGTTTATATTTAATTTGGAATTTGACGCATTGCCTTACGACTTGCTTCTCCGAATTCAAAACCCCCGTCGAAACCTGTACAGGCCCTTATTTTCACGACAGGCAAAATTCCGCCTGTCGGGGGACTGAATATCAGTCTATAAATTTTTAATTTTGAAATCGCGTTCATTTTCTCTGCGGACATCTTTTTTAGCAATAGAATCACGCTTATCATATAATTTCTTACCTTTGCCAAGACCGATTTCCACCTTGCAAAGACCATCTTTAATATATATCTGTAAGGGAACAAGTGTATATCCCTTTTCAGCAGTTTTACCGGCAATCTTATTGATTTCCGCCTTATGAAGCAGAAGCTTTCTTACTCTTACCGGGTCTCTGTTAAAAATATTACCCTTTTCATAAGGACTTATGTGCATATTATATATGAAAACTTCACCGTTTTCAATCTTAATATAAGATTCTTTTATACTTGCCTTACCCATACGGATTGATTTAACCTCAGTACCGTACAATGCAATACCGGCTTCCCATTTATCTTCGATAAAGTAATCAAAATATGCTTTTTTGTTATTGGCTACAAGTTTAAAGCCGTTATCTTTCTTTTCCATAATTTATATATCGTCCTCTACTATCTGAAAATCAACGGTGCGAAGAACTTTACTTGCACCTGTGCATTTCACTCTGACTTTCATGCCAAGTTTGTATGTCTTATGGGTAACCTCGCCATATAATTCATAACTGTTCTGGTCAAAGATATAATAATCATCCGTTAATTCATTAACATGGACAAGTCCTTCTACCGTATTAGGAAGTTCAACATAAAGTCCCCATGCGGTTACACCTGATATGACACCGGAAAATGTCTTTCCTATCCTAAGAGACATATACTCTGCTTTTTTCATTTTGTCAACTTCGCGTTCAGCATCATCTGCCCTCCGCTCTGTCTGACTGGCATGTTTTGTTACGTCAGGAAGTATATTCTCGTAATGTTTTATCCTCTTATCGGTAATTCCGGCGTGAAGGCTTTCTTTAATTATCCTGTGTATCTGTAAATCAGGATATCTTCTTATAGGCGACGTGAAGTGTGTGTAATATTTGGCAGCAAGTCCGAAATGACCTTTACATTCCACTGTATATCCCGCACGCTTCATAGCCCTTAATGTAAGACGGCTTATAAGATTCTCTTCTTCCGAACCTTCAATCTTTTCCATGAGCTTCTGCAATTCTTTCGGATGGATTTCATCATTGGAAACCTTGATTGAATATCCGAAATTATTGATAAAAGCAGCAAGTTCGTTAATTTTGTCCTTATCAGGAGTATCATGGGTTCTGTAAACAAACGGAATCTGTTGCCAGAAATAATCCTCTGCAACAGTTTCATTGGCTGCCAGCATAAAATCCTCTATTATCTTTGTAGCCGTATTGCGCTCGTATGGTTTAATATCAAGAGGCCTTCCTGCTTTATCAAGCACAATCTTACATTCTGGAAAATCAAAATCAATTGAGCCACGCTGTTTTCTTTTCTTTCTTAAAATTGTTGCCAGTTCTTCCATAAGTTTAAACATTGGTACAAAATCTTTATATTCATTTATAGTATCTGTATCGTTATCAGTAAGAATTTTCTTAACACTTGTGTATGACATTCTTCTGTCAACGTTAATTACGGATTCCGAAATTTTATGGTCAATAATTTTACCTGTAGAATCAATGTCCATCATACAGCTTAATGTAAATCTGTCAACACCCTGATTAAGAGAACATATTCCGTTACTAAGCTTATGTGGCAGCATCGGAATAACCCTGTCAACAAGATATACACTTGTGCCTCGGTTAAGAGCCTCCTTATCCAGAGCACTTTTTTCTTTGACATACTCCGCAACATCGGCTATATGCACGCCCAGATGATATATGCCATTTTCCTTGGATAAAGAAATTGCGTCATCAAGGTCCTTTGCATCCTCTCCATCTATAGTTACCGTCTGTAACATTCTGTAATCAGTTCTTAAAGGAAGCTTTGTCTCGTCAATCTCATCCGGTATTTTTTCGATTTCCTTCATTACTTCCTCAGGGTATTCATAAGGAATTTCGTAAGATTCAACAACAGAAAGTATATCTGTTCCCGGATCATTAACATGTCCCAATATCCTTATGACTTCACCCTCCGGATTATGCGTATCGTCACCAAAACTGTTTATTTTAACCACAACCTTGTGACCTGTTACTGCTGAACGTATCTTGTCCTTAGGTATAAAAATGTCTTTGGAAAACTTGCGGTTATCAGGAATAACGAAACCATACGCGCCGTTCTTCCGGAATATGCCTACAATCTGGTTCATTCCATGTTCAAGAATTCGTATAATTCTGCCTTCCCTGCGCCTGCCCTCTGTCTTTTCACAGGTTATTACAAGCTGTACCTTGTCCTGATGCAATGCATTGCAGGTATCGGATTCCCTGATAAAAATATCTTCATCTTCACCCTCAACGGTAACAAAACCAAATCCTCTGTCCGTACTCTGGAAAATACCTGTAAGAATGTTTTTGTCATTTTTGCAGTATTTTCCCTTGGATGTAACACCTATTTTACCTTCCAGAACAAGAGCATCAAGAACTTTATATAAATCATTCCGGTTCTCCTTGCTCACATTGAGAAGCATAGCTATTTCCTTGCCCTTCATAGGTGTATAATACTTATCATGTATTAATTCATTAATGACCTTTTTTCTCTTTTCAAAAGTGTAATCGTCCATATTAACCTCTTATTTCATAAAACGAAAAGAACTCCCGGTATACCAGGGAGTTCTCAGAATCCAAAACTAATTTAACCATTTAAGATTAAGTAATAATGCAAGGATAAAGAAAATCACAGCCAATACAGTAGTAAATTTCTTAAGCGCTCCTTCCTTGGAACGACCCTTGTTCTTACTCCAGTATGTATCTGTAGAAGCTCCTCCGGCTAATGATCCAAGACCCTCCTGCTTTCCTTCCTGCATGAGAACTACTATTGATAAAATAATACTTACTATAACTAAAATAATTGTAATTACTGTTTTAAGGACACTCACCGTTAAAACCTCCTAAATAAAATAAACCCTTGCTATGCAATTCGCATAACAAGGTTTATTTTATCATAAGAAATTTAATTAATCAATAGTAATTTTTACTTTCTGATAAGTAATGACTTACCCGTCATCTCTTCAGGCTGCTCCATTCCCATACAATCAATGAGTGTTGGAACGATATCTGCGAGACATCCATTTTCTTTTAAGCCATAGTTATCGTTATTGGTAACAAGAATAAACGGAACAGGGTTGGTTGTGTGGGAAGTAAATTCTCCGCCTGTCTCGTAATCAATAAGCTGTTCAGCATTACCGTGGTCTGCACATATAAACAAGGTTCCGTCAGCTTCTTTTACAAGATTAACAATTTCTCCTACGCACTTATCAACAACTTCTATTGCCTCTATAACTGCAGGAAGAACTGCTGTATGACCAACCATATCAGGGTTAGCAAGATTACAGATTATAACATCATAATATCTGTCGCCGTTTTCATCAACTGCTGTTATTGCTTCGCTTAATTTATCTGTTACTGTGTATGCTGCCATTCTAGGCTTCTTGTCATAAGTAGGAACATATTTAGGTGAATTTACAAGAATTCTGTCCTCATCCTTATTAGGTGTTTCAACACCACCGTTAAAGAAGAATGTTACATGGGCATATTTCTCTGTTTCAGCAATTCTTGCCTGTCTCATTCCGTTATTGGCAATCCATTCACCGAATGTATTGGTAACTTCTACTTTCTTGAATGCAACATCCTTATTAAGGATTAATGGGTCATATTCTGTAAAGCATACAAACGTTACGTCTTTTCTTGGTCCTCTGTTAAATTTATCAAAATCATCATCGCAGAAGCAATGTGTTATTTCTCTTGCCCTGTCAGGTCTGAAATTGAAAAATACCACTGAATCTTTGTCATTGATTGTAGCAACAGGATGTCCGTTTTCCATCACAACAAAAGGAACTACGAATTCATCATTTACTCCATTATCATAGCTTGTCTGGATTCCCGCAACAGCAGACTCTGCTGTATTACCTTCACCCTTTGTCATTGCAAGGTATGCCTTTTCAACACGGTCATAATTATTATCCCTGTCCATTGCATAATAACGTCCTGATACTGTTGCAATCTTGCCGACACCGATTTTCTTAATTTCATTTTCGAGTTCTTCTGTGAACTCTTTAGCAGACTGTGGTGGAGTATCTCTTCCGTCAAGGAAACAATGAACATAAACTTTCTCAAGTCCCTGTCTCTTAGCCATCTCTAAAAGTCCGTAAAGATGTGTATTATGGCTGTGAACACCACCATCAGATAAAAGTCCGAATATATGAAGTGCTGAATCATTAGCTTTGCAGTTATCGCAAGCCTTTACCAAAGCTTCATTTTCAAAGAAATCTCCGTCATTGATTGCTTTAGTAATTCTTGTTAATTCCTGATATACAATTCTTCCTGCACCCATGTTAAGATGACCAACTTCTGAATTACCCATCTGTCCGTCAGGAAGTCCGACAGCCATACCACTGGCGTAACCTTTTACAAATGGATATTCTTTCATAAGCTTGTCCATTACAGGTGTCTTCGCCTGGGCAACAGCGTTGCCTTCTACTTTATCACTTAATCCATATCCGTCAAGGATAAGGAGCACTGTAGGTTTTTTACTCATTTTAAATCTCCTATTCTAAGTTGCTTTTCGTGTCAATGTTATCACAGTCATTTTTATAAGTCAATCGGCAGGAAGCATCAATTTACCATGGTCTATTTCATAAATTTTATCACAAAGGCATTTAATATCTTCAAAATTATGGCTGACTAACAGGATTGTTTTGCCTTCTTTCTTTAGGTCAAGCAAAATCTCTCTAATCATTTTTACACAGGCATTATCAAGTCCGTTCATGGGTTCATCGAGAATAAGCGTATCCGGATTTTCCATAAGTGCCTGTGCAATACCAAGCCTTTGTCTCATTCCCAGACTATATTTTTTTACCAGTTTGTCCTTGGCTTCATACAAGCCTACTTTTTTGAGGATATCCTCGATACCTGATTTATCTGTTTTATGATTTAAAGATGCAAGTTCGTATAGATTTTTGTATCCGGAATAAAACGGAACAAAAGAAGGTGTCTCAAGTATTATGCCCGTATTTGCCGGAAAATCCACATCTTCTCCTATTTTTTTGCCTGAAAAGATTATTTCTCCGGCTGTTGGCTTAACAAATCCTGTTATACACTTCATTAACATTGTTTTTCCTGAGCCGTTTCTTCCCACAAGACCTGTAATTTTGCCCTTTTCTATATGTAAATCAATATCCGATAAAATCATGTCTTTCTTAATTTTCAGAGAGACGCCTTTAACGTATATCATAAATTATTCCTCCAATTCCTGAATCCTTGAAAAATCTAGTCTGTCCAAATTAAATATGGATACCATTATAAAAATAAAAATCAATGCTATGTAATATAAATATGAAAATCTTATGTCAAAAATAGGTTTTCTGTATATTTCATCAAAATGTATCTCCATTACCGAATGGGATGTAGGAAATATCCATCTGATTTTGTTTTCCATATATGTCATTACGTTACCGATACATATTATTCCGGCAGTAATCCCAATACCGAGAGTCCGGTTTTTTAAAACAAAACTCATAATGAGAATTATTGAAATTAAAATAAGTAACAATGTCATCAATCCTGCAATATTAAAAAAAGCAGTAACAGGAGTCATATTATTATACAGCCTGCCTGTTATCAGATTATTAACAATACCTCCGGTATCATCCGGTGCAAAAATATAATACTTTGTTACAACATCACTCCAGTTATTCGTAAAATAGCATTTTCCTAAAACCGTAATTATGTTGAAACCTGCTATCACTGCAATATATGTAAGTGATGCCATAACTGAAAATAAAACTTGTCCTGTAAACCAGTTAATCTTGCCTACTCTGAAAATATAAAACATGGCATTATGATCTACTCTTGGGAAATCTCCCATAATTCCAATGAAAACAATCGGGATAATCATGAGAAGCAGACGTGAATTTGAGGTACCTATAAATCCTTCAAGTGCTTGGAGTTTCACACCCATTTTCCCGGCAGCCGAAACAAACTCTTTAATTACATAATCATATATAAAAATCAACATCACTAAAATAATAATCATTTTAGGATTGGTAATCCATTTCAGATATTCATTTTTAGCTACTCGAAAAATTTTATTTTTGTCCACAATCAAGTCTCCTCTCAAATAGAATTTTTCTGTTTACAATACCTATAATAATAAGAACGGTTAATATTATACAACTGACTATTATCTGTTTACTTTCTGTAAGCAATAAGATCTGAAAACTATCCGGTGCCTGTCTCTTATACACATCTCCGAGCCCACGAGACCGTACTAGATCTC
>ENA-OZDC01000084-OZDC01000084.1-human-gut-metagenome-genome-assembly--contig:-NODE-84-length-51311-cov-11.936417_pt1 | contig 51311 bp, 45 predicted proteins | sample MGYA00244082_ERZ653570 | MGnify/ENA primary metagenome ERZ653570 (study PRJEB26926, sample SAMN06164919) | human gut metagenome | biome: ENVO:00009003; feature: ENVO:2100002; material: ENVO:00002003... | reverse complement strand
CATATATGGCCTAAAGCTTTAACGCAGCATCGGGGAAAAAGGCTCTTTACAGGGCAATTTATCCTTATCTGAATCCGCCCTTCGGGGGTCTCTTTTTTAATATTACGGCATAGTCTTGTACAAAAAGCAAAGGAGCACAGACTATGGCATACGAGGAAAAGGAAAAGCTGAAGCCGGCGGTAAAGCCGCATTCGGTGAGCATGGACGACAGATGCAGGCTCAATGTCACGGGGGTCGATGATGTTGAGAGCTTTGACGAGACGACCATCGTCATGAACACCTCACAGGGCAATCTTATCGTTCGGGGCAGCGGCCTGCATATCGGCAAGATAAGCCTTGATGTGGGCGAAATCAAGGTCGAGGGCATGATAACCGACCTCAACTACGAGGAAAAAGCGCACACAGGCGGCTTCTGGTCGAGGCTGTTCGGCTAAATGGGGATCGATGTTTCAAAGCAGCTTCTGCAAATCGGAGTTTCATGGCTCACGGGCTTTGCAGCGGGATTTGCCTACGATGTTTTCCGTGTGCTGCGCCGCAGGCTGAAAGCATCGTCGCTGTTTGACGGGCTGTTTTGCCTTGCCGTGCTGTTTGCACTTTTCACCCTCGGCATGAGCGCAGGCGGCGGCTCGCTGCACATTTTCATGATAGCCTTTTTCTGCCTCGGCTTTGCAAGCTATATGCTGCTTTTGAGCGATCTCGTGCTTGCCCTCCTCAACAAGATCTTGCAGCTCATTGCAGCACTTTTTGCACCGATATTGCTAATTATGAAAAAAGCAGGCTCTGTCGTCAAAAAACACTTTTCAAAAGCAGGAAATTGGGTTAAACTGAGAGCACAAAAGAGGAGAAAGGGCAAGGAGAAGGCAGTTGAAGAGGACACAATGCATTTTAGGGATAGCTCTGACGGCGCTGGTCGTATACGCTACACTGAGCCTCGCAGGCGTGATGAGCGATCTTAATGAAGCTATGGCGGCTACGGCGGAGCTTGAGGCCGAGCTTGCACAGGCACACAGCGAAAACGCAAAGCTCAGGGCCGATATCGACAGCCTCGGCACGGATGAGTCCGCCGAGAAGCTTGCAAGGGAGAAGTTAGGACTCGTCAAATCGGATGAGATCGTGTTTATCGACATGAACTAACAAGGCACATTCCTTGCAAAAACGGCACAGCGTGCCGGCATACATGCCGAAAGCTCGGTAAAAGCAGCCGGGCAAGCGCTTTTGGCTGCTTTTTTGCGCCCAAAAGCTGAAATTTCTCATCCTGCGATTCTGCACAACGCAATTGCTGCCCAAAATGAATCGATGCAGATTTTGCCCGTTTGTCTGTGGGAGTTTTACGAAAATTTTAAGCATCTCCCGAAAATAGCCGTTCAAAAATGCAAGTCCGGCAAGCAAGGAAAGCTTAAACAGCGGCAAATTTGCATATTTTCAAAGCCTGAACTTGCAAATGAAATTCTGACTGTCTGCAAAATGCAAGGCGCAATGCATCTGTTAAAACTTAAACTTGCATTTTTAACGCCTGATTAACGCTCAAAGCACTTAAAATGCATAATGCATGGTGCGTTCCTTCAAAATGCAAAAATGAAATTGCACGGTTTTGAAAGATGGCGAAAATAAACTGCAAAAGCGATTAAATTGTGCAATTTCAACAAATGCGTTTGTGTAGGTCTCACAAAAAAGAGTTGATTTTTCATAAAAAACAGCTATACTGAAATCACAGACAGGAAAACAAACCCGGGCTTGAATTTATGAAAAGGAGATCTATTAAAATGGTAGCAGGACTCGGAATTTTTGTTGCAGCTTACTTTGCAGGCATGGTCTGCATGACCGTAAAGGGCATGGCATAATAGATTTGACTTATTGATATAGACTTGAAAGGCAGCCTGACCGGCTGCCTTTTTCTCAGCTCACAAAGAGTCGTTGACTTTTTGTGAGCTTCAAAAAAACGCCACATTTTTTGTGAAAAGGAGTTTTCACAAAAAATCTCGCTATGCTCGTCAAAAAGCCTTGTCAGGCGTTTTTGATGGCTGCTTATCCAATTTGAGCGGGATCTTGTCCCCTCAAGCTCCCCTGCGGCGTATTGGAGTTTGCTCTGTTGCGAGTGTTTTTGCTTGACTGGTTTTGGCGGTCTGAAAAGACGACCTTTTGGGTCGTCTTTTTTGTTGCGCTTGCGGCATAAAGCGTGTATACTTGGTGACATGAAAGAATTAACTGTAAAACGAAACGACGCAGGCCAGCGGCTCGACCGCTTTGTGGGCAAGGCAGTACCGCTGCTGCCCGAGGCTCTGCTGCAAAAATACATAAGGATAAAACGCATAAAGCTTAACGGCAAGGGCGCAAAGCGTGACACACGCCTGAATGAGGGCGATGTGCTGAGCCTATATATAAACGATGAATTTTTTGAAAAGCCGAGGGAGGAAAACTCCTACCTCAAGGTCGGAACGCCGAAATTAAGCATCGTCTACGAAGACGAGAATATTCTGCTTGCCGACAAAAAGCCCGGCGTTTTGTGCCACAGCGCAGGCCAGTGGGACTATAACACCCTCATTGCCAACATCCAAGCCTATATGGCGCAAAAGGGCGAGTGGCAGCCAAAAGAGGAAAACTCCTTTGCGCCTGCATTGTGCAACCGCATCGACCGCAACACCGGCGGTATCGTCATTGCCGCCAAAAATGCCGAGGCACTGCGGATATTAAACGACAAGATAAAAGACCGTGAGATTGAAAAGCTCTACCTTTGCGCCGTGCAGGGCAGACCCAAGCCTGCACAGGGAAGACTGGAAAATTATCTTTTCAAGGACGCACAGAAAAATCAGGTCTATGTAAAAACCCGTCCCGAGCCCGGGGCGAAGACCGCTGTCACCGAGTACCGCACGATAGCGACAAAGGGTGCGCTGTCGCTTGTAGAGTGCAGACTCCTGACCGGCCGCACGCATCAGATAAGAGCGCAGATGGCGCATTTCGGCTGCCCGCTGTTAGGTGACGGAAAGTACGGCAACGAGCGGTTTAACAAGGGCTACGGCGAAAAGGGACAGGCGCTTTATTCGTACAAGCTGCGCTTTGAGTTCCCCACGGATGCAGGCTGCTTAGAGTATCTCAGAGGCCGTGAATTTTGCGTTCGTTCCGTCGATTTTGCCGAAAAATACTTCGGTATATCCGAGCTTGGGTCACTATAAGTAAAAATGCGGCGAAATTTTGGGATTTTTGTTGACTTTCCAATGGTTTGTATGTATATTGTTATCGTCTGCAAAGGACGCTCCGGAAGCAGTTTCGGAGCGTCCTTTAGTATTGAATTTTTTAGAAATGGGGGAGGATAAATGTCCAAAGAACTCATTCGCCTTGTGAATTGTCAAATGGCGTTTGACGACGAGATCGTTTTAGACGATATTAACCTGTATTTTAATGATAAGGAATTCCTCACGCTTTTAGGCCCCTCCGGCTGCGGTAAGACCACCACGCTCAGAATCATCGGCGGTTTTATAAAGCCCACAGGCGGCGATGTGCTTTTTGACGGCGAGAGGATCAATGATGTCCCGCCTCACAAGAGAAAGGTCAACACCGTTTTCCAGAAGTATGCGCTGTTCCCGCACCTTGATGTGTACGAGAATGTCGCCTTCGGGCTGCGCCTTGCAAAGCTGCCCGAGCAGGAGATAGACGAGCGTGTTACTCAGATGCTGGAGATTGTCAGCCTCAAAGGCTTTGAAAACCGCAAGGTTTCGCAGCTTTCCGGCGGCCAGCAGCAGCGTGTTGCCATTGCCAGAGCTCTTGTCAACAGACCCAAGGTGCTGCTGCTTGACGAGCCTCTCGGCGCACTTGACCTCAGACTGCGCAAGGATATGCAGAACGAGCTCAAGCGCATCCAGCAGGCGATGGGCATTACTTTTATATATGTCACTCATGACCAGGAGGAAGCGCTTTCCATGTCCGACACCGTTGTTGTCATGGATAAGGGCCGCATCCAGCAGATAGGCACTCCCGAGGATATCTACAACGAGCCGAAAAATGCCTTCGTTGCTGACTTCATCGGCGAGAGCAATATCCTCGACGGCGTTATGCTCGAGGACAGACTGGTCAAGTTCTTCGGTCGTAAATTCAAGTGCGTCGACGCAGGCTTTGAGAAAAACGAGCCTGTCGATGTCGTCATCCGCCCCGAGGATATCGATATCGTTCCGCCCGACGACGGTCACCTTTGCGGCACGGTAACGAGCGTCACATTCAAGGGCGTTCACTACGACACGATAGTCGATTTCAAGGGCTTTAAGTGGCTTATCCAGACGACCGATTTTTACGAGGTCGGCTCGTATATCGGCATCCGCCTTGAGCCGGAGGATATCCACATCATGCATAAGAGCGAGTATTCCGGCATGTTCGGCGATTACAGCTCCTACTCTGCCGAGTACGATGAAATGGACGACCCCGAGGTCTACCTTGAGGGCGGCGAGGAAGCGGAGGAGTCTGCGGAGGGCGGCGAAGATGAAGAGTAGATCGCTTGCCGCACCATACCTTGTATGGATGGCGCTTTTTACGATAGTTCCGCTTGCCATCGTTGCATATTTTGCATTCACCGATTCGCAGACGGGTGAGTTTACGATGAAGAACATCGCAAACCTCGGAAACTATATGCCGATTCTCATAAAGAGCATTTGGCTTGCGCTTATCTCTTCGCTTATCTGCCTTGTCATCGGCTACCCGGTGGCGTACTATATCGCAGGCTGCAATGAGACGACGCAGAGGTTTCTCTACATGCTCGTCATGCTGCCCATGTGCATAAGCTTTCTGCTGCGCACGCTGGCGTGGGTCGCCCTCACCGAGGACACGGGCATTATAAATAATATCATCACCGCCCTCGGCATGGAGCCGCTGCCGCTTATACGCAATAACGGCGCCGTTGTGCTCGGTATGGTGTATAACTACCTGCCGTACATGATAATGCCGCTGTATACCGTCATCATGAAGATCGACAGGCGCCTTATCGAGGCAGCGGAGGATCTCGGCTGCAACGGTGCAAATGTGTTCAAAAGGGTCATCCTGCCGCTGAGTGTTCCGGGCATAATCTCGGGCTTTACCATGGTGTTCGTGCCTGCGGTATCGACCTTTTACATTTCCCAGAAGCTCGGCTCGTCGGGCACAACGCTCATCGGCGATGTCATCGAGAGCCAGTTCAAAACTGCATATAACCCCAATTTAGGTGCGGCGCTCAGCCTTGTGCTGATGGTCATGATATTTGTCTGCATCGGAGTTATGAACCGCTTCAGCGACGATGAGGAGGTCATAACGGTATGAAAAAATTCAACAAGATATTCACCGTCATCGTTATGCTGTTCCTCTATCTGCCGATGATAGTGCTGGGTGTTGCGTCCTTTAACAGCGGCATGGACATTGCGGTGTTCAAGGACTTTACCTTTGATAACTACGGCGAATTATTCAAAGACAGCGTGCTGCTGCCGCTTCTGCTTAATTCCGTCATCGTTGCCGTTATCTCCTCGCTTATTGCGACCGTTATCGGCTCTGCCGCCGCCATCGGCATCCACTCAATGGGGCCGAGGCTTCGCAGCTTCACCATGGGAGTGACGAATATCCCGCTCACAAACCCCGAGATTGTCACCGGCGTTTCACTGGCACTGCTTTTTGCCTTTGTCGGCACGATGATGAAGATAAACAACATCCTCGGCTTTGCCACGCTGCTGATTGCGCACATAACCTTCAACCTGCCGTATGTCATCCTTTCGGTCATGCCAAAGCTCCAGCAGATGGATCCGCACCTGCGTGAGGCGGCAATGGATCTCGGCTGCACGCCGTGGCAGGCGTTTTACAAGGTCGTTATCCACGAGATAACCCCGGGCATCGTCTCGGGTGCACTCATGGCGTTCACCATGAGCCTTGACGACTTTGTCATCAGCTATTTTGTCTACGGCCCCCGCTTCGTTACCCTGCCCGTAGAGATATATAACTACACCAAAAAGCCGCTCCAGCCGAAGATATACGCACTGTTTACACTGCTGTTTGCGGCGATACTGCTCGTGATGGTCGTTATGAACCTCTTGCAGGAGCGTGACGCAAAGCGCAGCCGTGAAAACCGCCGTGCCTTCCGCAGAAAGCAGGTGAGCGCATGAAAAAGCTGCTTTCACTTATCCTGTGCCTTGTGCTCGTGCTGACCGCCGTTCCCGTGACGGCGAGCGCAGAGCAGGTGACGATAAATGTGTATAACTGGGGTCAGTATATCTCCGACGGAACGGACGGCTATATCGATGTCAATAAGGCATTCACCGAGGCCACCGGCATCAAGGTCAACTACATGACCTTTGACTCGAACGAGACCATGTACACCAAGCTCAAGACCGGCGGCAGCACCTACGATGTCATCATCCCATCGGACTACATGATAGCCCGCCTTATCTCCGAGGACATGCTGCTGGAGCTAGATTACTCGAATATCCCCAACTACGCCGATGTCGACGAGGCGTACAAGAACACCGCCTTTGACCCGGATAACAAGTACACAGTGCCGTATACTTGGGGTACCGTGGGTATCATCTACAACAAAAAATATGTTGATGGAGCCGACCTCGGCTCGTGGGATCTGCTGTGGAACAGCAAGTATTCCGGCAAGATACTCATGTTCGATAACCCTCGTGACGCATTTGCGATATCGGAGCTTCTGCTGGGTATCGATATAAACACCGAGGCTGAGGACGAGCTGCGCAGTGCAGCGTATAAGCTCATCGAGCAAAAGCCCCTTGTGCAGAGCTATGTCATGGATCAGATCTATGACAAGATGGAGCGTGAGGAGGCGTGGATTGCACCGTATTACGCAGGCGACTATCTGCAAATGGTGCAGGAGAACGAAGATCTCGGCTTTTACTTCCCCAAGGAGGGGTTCAACCTCTTCATCGATGCAATGTGCATCCCGAAAAGCTGCCAGAACAAGGCCGCCGCCGAGGCGTACATCAACTTCATGTGCAGCGCTCAGGTAGCGGGTGAGAACCTTGATTATCTCGGCTATTCAACGCCCATTTCCGCCGCAAAGGAATACATGGACCCTGACATGGTCGCAAGCGATGTAGCCTACCCGAGCGAGGAAACGCTTGCAATGGGCTCGGCGTTTTCCTATCTCGGCGAGCAGACAAACCAGCTCATGGATTCGCTTTGGCTCGAGGTCAAAACGCAGGGCAGCGTCGACAACTATGCGATAGTCAGCATGGCAGTCATCGCCGTCGGCCTTGCGGCGTACTTCACCATCCACGGCGTGCGCAAGAAAAAGCGTATCGCCAACCGCTGCAAAAAGTGGAAAACTCAAGAATGACGGAAAAATCGACCGAATTATTCGGTCGATTTTTTACTGCATTTGCTTTATCATCTCACGCCTAAGACGCACGATTATGCGCTTTTCAAGGCGGCTTATGTAGCTTTGGGAAATGCCCATGAGGTCGGCAACCTCCTTTTGCGTGAGCTCGTTTCTGCCGCCGAGCCCGAAGCGCAGGACGATGATGCTCCGCTCACGCTCGTTAAGCGTTTGTATCGCAGCCGAGAGCATCTGCCTGTCGGCATCGTCCTCGAGCGGGCGGCACACCTCGTCGTCATCCGTGCCTAAAACATCGGAGAGCAGCAGCTCATTGCCGTCCCAATCGGTGTTCAGCGGTTCGTCGAAGCTCACCTCCGTGCGCTGATTGCTCACCTTGCGCAGATACATGAGTATCTCGTTTTCAATACAGCGTGATGCGTAGGTCGCAAGCTTAATGTTCTTGGCGGATTTGAAAGTGTTTATTGCCTTGATAAGCCCTATCGTGCCGATGGAGATGAGGTCCTCAAGGTTTAGCCCCGTGTTTTCAAAGCGTCGGGCAATGTAGACCACAAGGCGCAGGTTGTGCTCGGTGAGCGTCTGCTTTGCCTTCTCGTCGCCGGCCTCCATGGCGAGTATCGCCCGCTCCTCCTCGTCACGCCCCAGCGGCGGCGGGAGAATGTCGCTTCCGCCGATGTAGAAAAGCTCCGACGGAGCGGGGGCAAAATGCTTTTCAAGCCAGTCTCTAATAAGTTTCAGAATGTTCATGACTTCTCCTTTCCGATCTGTTAAGTTATAGCCGGACAAAATCAGATTATGCAGTCAAAGCCGTCACCGCTGACTGCGGTGGGCGAAACGCCGACCAAAATGTCCTCACGCAACTTGCCGTCAACTGTCAGACTGTCGGGCCTGAACGCAGGCAGCAGGCCGCTTTGCGTGCCGACGGCGGAGTAGGGAATGAGCCGCATTTTTCCGGCGTAGAGCGTGATAAGCTCCGTAGGGGACAAATTTTCGCATCCCTCGCCGAGGAGCGGCACAAGCTGTGCAGCTCCCGCAATGAGCACCTCACTCCCGGTCATCGGGTCATACAAACAGTTACCGCTGTCATATAGTGCCCGCAGCGTGACGCTTTGGCCGCAAAAGCCGATGACCACAGTGCATACCGTCTTTCCCGTGCTTTTAGCCGTCCTGCGGAACACGAGACTCAGCGCAGCGTAAATTATCCCGAAGCCGAGCACAAGAACGGGCATAGAAACGGGAAGATACACGGCTTTTCCCATACCGCCGCTTTGCACCGACAGCGCCCACAGCGTGCCGCCGAATACGGCGGACACGGCGAAAAAAACCGCCGCACAGCGCCAGAACTTAGGCTCTTTTGCGAATGCGATGAGCGCCATCAAAACGCCGGACGCAAGCTTTATGGGCAGCAGAGTCAAAAACGCAAATGAGGGGAAAACGGATGCAACGGCGTACGCAGCCCCGAACAGCGCTGCCACGGCGTACCGCAGCCTGCGCAGCAAAACTCCGCACACTCTTGCCGAACCGAGCAGGATAAGATAGTCGCATATGAAGTTCAAAATAAACAGCCGGTCTATGTATATCGTCTCCATGCGAAAATTATATACTTTCAAAGCCGCACAATTTGTCATTTGATAATTGTCAAATAAGCTTGGCTGTGGTAAAATACTTTAGATTAAGATACTGTAGAATAAAAGGAAACAAGTTATGTGGTTTTGGTTTGCTGTAATAGCACTGCTTTGCTGGAGCGGCTCTGATCTGTTTTCAAAGATCGGCTGTCAGGATGCCGACGATAAGTACAGCCATCTGAAGATGGTCATGGCGGTCGGCGTAGTTATGGGACTTCACGCTGCCTATGAGATTTTCGTCGGCGGCGTTGAGATAAGCTGGAGCGTCATCATTACATACCTGCCGGTTTCGGCACTGTATATAGTCTCAATGGCGGTCGGCTATTTGGGGCTGAGGTATATCGAGCTTTCAATATCCTCGCCTATATGCAACTCCTCCGGCGCAATAGTTGCGATACTCATTTTTGCGACAAAGGGCTTCGGCGAGCTTCCGCCGATAGCGCTCGTTGCGGTGGCGCTCGTATGCATCGGCGTTGTTTGTCTCGGTATCACTGAGGCAAACGAGGATGAAGAGCTGCGCAAGGCTCGTCAGGATGCAAGCAATCATCATTACGCAAAAAGCTGGATTGCCATTGCACTGCCGGTCATTTACTGCCTGCTCGATGCTCTGGGCACCTTCGCAGACTCGAAGGTTCTCGAGGTTCTCAACGAGGACTCCGCTAATGTTGCGTATGAGCTTACCTTCCTTGCTGTCGGCATCGTGTGCGCAATTTATGTTCTCGGCGTTAAAAAGCAGCGGCTCATACCCAAAAGGGAAGTGCCCAAGTACACCGGCGCACTGTTTGAGACCGCAGGTCAGTTTGCGTATATCTACGCTCTGGCTGATTCTGCGCACGCAGCGCTCGCCGCTCCCATTATCTCGTCCTACTGCGTTGCCTCCGTCATCTGGAGCCGCATCTTCCTCAAGGAAAAGCTGTCAGCCAAGCATTATGTGTCTGTTTTCATAGTCGTAGTGGGCATAGTTATCATAGGAATACTTGATATTTAAAAGGAGAGGGCAATGGAGAAACCTGTTTATAAGCGTGTGCTGATAAAGATCAGCGGCGAGGCACTTGCCGGCGAGAAAAAGACCGGCTTTGACTTTGATTTTATAGCCGATGTCTGCAAGACGGTAAAAAGCTGCGTCGATATGGGTGTCGAGGTCGGCATAGTTGTCGGCGGCGGCAACTTCTGGCGTGGCGTCAAGGACGGCGCAGGCCATGTCGAGCGTGTCAGCGCAGACCGAATGGGTATGCTTGCAACGGCTATGAACTGCCTTGCTGTCGCCGATGTGTTCAAGCAGATAGGCGCAAAGGCCACTATCCAGACTGCCGTTGATATTCAGGGCGTAGGCGAGCGCTACAGCACCACGGAGGCTATAAAGCACCTTGAAAACGGCGAAGTCGTTATGTTCGGCTGCGGCACGGGCTGCCCGTTTTTCTCGACAGATACGGCTGCTGTTCTGCGTGCGGCGGAGATAGGCGCAGACGCAATACTCCTTGCAAAGAACATAGACGGCGTTTACAGTGCAGACCCGAGAGTGGACGCATCGGCCGTCAAGTACGACAGCATAAGCTATGACGAAGTGCTTGCACAGCACCTTGCCGTCATGGATACCACCGCAACCAGCCTTGCAATGGATAACGACATTCCCGTTATCGTCTTTGCACTGGCACAGCCGGAAAACATAGTCCGTGTGCTCCGTGGTGAAAAGCTCGGCACATTGGTCACAAAATAAGATAAAACATATAGGAGGTAGCAACATGTCCGATTATATTGAATTTGAAAGCAAGATGAAGAAAACCGCCGAGGTGCTCAAGACCCAGCTTGCATCCGTTCGTGCAGGCCGTGCAAATGCAGCGGTTCTCGATCAGATCACCGTCGATTATTACGGAGTGCCCACCCCCATCCAGCAGGTAGCATCCGTTTCCGTTCCCGACCCCCGCTCTCTGCTGATTCAGCCTTGGGACACATCCGTCCTCAAGGGCATCGAGAAGGCAATTCTCGCCTCCGAGCTCGGAATCAATCCGCAGAACGACGGCAGAGCAATCCGTCTCGTGTTCCCGCAGCTGACCGAGGAGCGCCGCAAGGAGCTTGCAAAGCAGGTCAAGAAGTACGGCGAGGAAGCAAAGGTCGCAGTGCGCAACATTCGCCGTGAAGCAATCGATAAGTTCAAAAAGCAGCAGAAGGCGTCCGAGATTACCGAGGACGATTACAAGACAGTCGAGAAGGACATTCAGAAGCTCACCGACGACTACATCAAGGAAGTCGAGGGCATAGCCGACAAGAAGGAAAAGGAACTTTTCGAGATCTGATATGGCAAACGATAAGACTAACAATGCGGCGGGGGAGCAGGCAAAATGCCTTCCCCGCCATATTGCCATCATATTGGATGGCAACGGCCGCTGGGCCAAAAAGCGTGGCATGCCCCGCAGCGCAGGGCATCTTGCCGGTGCGGAAAATTTCAGAAAGATAGCGACCTACTGTCAGCAGATAGGCATAGAGTATCTGACGGTGTACGCATTCTCAACGGAAAACTGGAAGCGTCCCGAGGATGAGGTCAGCGGCATAATGAAGCTTTTGGACAAGTACCTGCACGAGGCTATCCGTGACATGGAGAAAAAGCACATCCGCATGAAGGTGTTCGGCGACACATCGAGGCTGTCGCCCGAGCTTCAGGCGCTCGTTTCAAAGACCGACGAGATAACGCAGCATGTCAAGGGCTTCCAGGCAAATATCTGCCTTAACTACGGCGGCAGAGCCGAGATAGTGCGGGCGGCGGAGCTTTACGCCAAGGATGTTGCCGAGGGCAAGGCTGAGGGCAAGCTCACCGAGGAGAAGCTGTCAAAGTATATGTACTCGGCGGATATCCCCGATCCGGAGCTCATCATCAGACCCGGCGGAGAGTACAGGCTGTCTAACTTCCTTTTGTGGCAGTGCGCATACTCGGAGTTTTATTATACCGACACCCTGTGGCCGGATTTTACGCCCGAGGAGCTTGACAAGGCCATTGCGGCGTATGGCAGCCGTGACCGCCGTTTCGGAGGAGTAAAGACATGACAAAGGCAGTTTCAATTTTGGGCAGCACCGGCTCTATCGGCCGCCAGAGCATTGCGGCGGCGGAGCACCTCGGCCTGCCCGTTGCGGCGCTGACCGCAAACAGAAAAACGGATATGCTCGAGCAGCAGGCTCGCCGATTAAAGCCCGAATTTGTCGCAGTTTACGACGAAAAGGCAGCGGCGCAGCTTAAAATTTCGCTCGCCGACACCGGCATCAGGGTCGGAAGCGGAATGGAGGGGCTTATCGAGGCGGCAACGATAGACGCCGCTGACTGCGTTGTGACCGCAGTGTCCGGCTCTGTCGGCTTAAAGCCCACGCTGGCGGCTATCGATGCCAAAAAGCGTATAGCTCTTGCAAACAAGGAAACACTCGTGTGCGCAGGCGAGATAGTCATGCCGCGAGCGGCCGAGACCGGGGCGGAGATAGTGCCTGTTGACTCCGAGCACTCGGCAATTTTCCAGTGCCTCATGGGCAGAAAAAAGGGAGAGCTCAAGAAAATTTTGCTCACAGGCTCCGGCGGACCGTTCAGAGGCAAGAGCCGGGCCGAGCTTGAGAATGTCACGCCCGAGCAGGCGGTAAAGCATCCCAACTGGAGTATGGGTGCAAAGATTTCGGTCGATTCTGCGACGATGATGAACAAGGGACTTGAGTTTATCGAGGCCATGCATCTTTTCGGCGTAACGCCGGACGATATCCAAGTGGTTGTCCACCCGCAGAGCATCATCCACTCCATGGTCGAGCTCGTTGACGGCACGGTCATTGCCCAGCTCGGCGTGCCGGATATGGGACTTCCGATACAGCTTGCGATGACCTATCCCGAACGGGTCGATTCGCCGTTTGAGCGCCTTGACTTTGCGACCATGCGGGATCTCACCTTTGAAGCGCCGGACTTTGAGAAAACGCCCTGCTTGAAGCTTGCGATGGATTGCGCAAGGGAAGGCGGCACGGCACCGTGCATCATGAGTGCGGCAAACGAGGTCGCAGTCTCGATGTTTTTAAACCATAAGCTCGGCTACAATCGGATCTATGACTGTGCTTTGGCGGCGGTCGAGAGCATAGACATAGTAAAAGACCCCGATCTTGAGACTATACTGGAGGCCGATAAGGCCGCCAGAGTATTTGTTACGGAGCATTTTTCCTGATGTATATTATTATCGCAATAATCATATTCGGCATACTTATCGCCATCCACGAGTTCGGCCACTTCACGGCGGCAAAGCTGTGCGGTGTCAAGGTCGAGGAGTTTGCGATAGGCATGGGTCCTGCGCTGTTTAAGAAGCAAAAGGGCGAGACGGTGTACGCCCTGCGCATCCTGCCGATAGGCGGCTTTTGCGCCATGGCGGGCGAGGATGAGGAATCCGACGACCCCAGAGCCTTCACGAATCAGGGCTTTTGGAAAAAGTTCGTCATCCTGTGCGCAGGCTCGTTCATGAATCTTGTTCTCGGCATCGTGCTCATCCTCATCATGTACGCCGGTGCGCAGGCGTTCGTCACGCCGACAATTGACCACTTCATGGACGGCTGCCCCTACGAGGGCACCGAGGCCATGCAGGCGGGCGACACCTTTTACAGCATCGACGGTCAACGCATCTATCTTGTGAGCGATGTGTCGAGCTTCCTCATGCGCGGCGACGGCGTGTATGACATCGTCATGCTGCGTGACGGCGAGAAGGTAGAGCTAAAGGACTTTGCCCTCACGACCAAGACCTACGCCGAGTATGCAAACGAGGGGCCAAAATACGGCTTCGTTTTCGGCTACACCGAGGCCACCTTCGGCACGAAGCTTGAGTACACATGGAACACGACGCTTGAGTTTTCACGCCTTGTCTGGCTGGGGCTCGGTGACCTTATAAACGGCAAAGTCGGGCTCAAGGATATGTCCGGACCTGTCGGTATTGTCGACATGATGAACGAGGTCGGACAGCAGGCAGAAAGCGCCAAGGCCGCCGCCGATAATCTTCTGTATATCTCCGCATTCATTGCGGTGAACCTTGCTATCATGAATATGCTGCCCATTCCGGCGCTTGACGGCGGCAGGGTGTTTCTCATGATAGTTACGGTCATAATCGAAGCCGTCAGCCGCAAAAAGCTCGACCCCAAGTACGAGGGCTATATCCACCTCGGCGGCATGGTGCTGCTGCTCGGGCTGATGGCGCTTGTCATGTACAACGATATTGCAAAGCTTATAACGGGGTAAGACATGGATAAAAGAAACGAAACGAAAAAGATCATTGTCGGCGGTGTGCCGGTCGGCGGAGATGCCGAGGTCACGGTGCAGTCGATGTGCAATACGAAAACGCACGATGTCGAAGCGACCGTTGCGCAGATAAAGCAGTTCAAAGCAGCCGGCTGCGACATTGTCCGCATTGCCATACCCGATATGGCGGCGGCCGAAGCAGTGTCGGCTATCAAAGAACAGGTCGATATCCCGCTTGTCGCCGATATCCACTTTGACTACCGCCTTGCGCTCGAAGCGGCGGCTCGCGGTATCGATAAGATAAGAATAAACCCCGGCAACATCGGCGGCGACGAGAATGTCAAGGCCGTTGCCGAGGCGTGCAGAAAGCGCAATATTCCCATCCGCATCGGTGTGAATGCCGGAAGCCTGGAAAAGCGGCTTTTGGCGAAGTACGGCCACCCCACGCCGGAGGCCATGGTCGAAAGCGCAAGGGGACACATTGAGCTGCTAAACAGATTCGATTTTGATGATATCTGCCTTTCGATGAAGGCCTCCCGTGTGCCGCTCACGGTGGCGGCATACCGCCTTGCGTCGGAGGAATTTAACTACCCCCTGCATCTCGGCGTGACCGAGACCGGCACGGCGTGGAACGGAACTATCCAGTCCGCCGTCGGTATCGGAACGCTTCTGTGCGAGGGCATAGGCAACACCATAAGAGTGTCACTCACGGCAGACCCCGTTGAGGAGGTCAAGACCGGCATTGCGATACTCAAGGCCGCTGGCCTGCGGCAGGGTATTCGGCTCGTTTCGTGCCCGACCTGCGGCAGAACACAGATAGACCTCATCAGCCTTGCCCACGAGGTGGAAAAGCGCATCGAGGGCATCGACCGCAACATCACCGTCGCCGTCATGGGCTGCGTCGTCAACGGCCCGGGCGAGGCGAGGGAGGCCGATTACGGCATCGCAGGCGGCAAGGACTGCGGACTGCTCATGCGGCACGGCGAGGTTTTGGGGACATACCCCTACGATGCGCTGTGTGACGCACTTATTGATCTGATCAAGAAAGACACCGAGGTTTAAGCGTGAGCGAACACACATCATTACTTGAAATTTTTCCGGGGCTTGCGGGGCTGAAAGCAAGCTGCGGCGGACTTGATAAGGCGTATGTGACCGATGTTGCGGTCAGCACAGCCGAGAGCAAAATGAGCATCGCCGCACATTTTACCCGCCTGCCCGCACCGGCCGAGATAGACGCACTGTGCGGCAGGATAAGAGTCGATTACGGCCTTAGCCTTGTCGAGCTCAAGCCCGACTATCCCAAGCCAAAAACCGAATACATCCCGCCGAAGAAATTAAGCACCTCCGGCGGCAAGGAGCCTGCGGCCGCAAAGCCGTCAGGCGATATCCTCATGGGCAGGAGCATCAAAAAAGCGCCCGTACCCATGTCGGAGCTGACACTCGATTCGGGCAATGTCGTCATTGAGGGCGATGTTTTCGATGTCACCAGCCGCAAGCTGCAAAAGCGTGACGGTGCGGTGCTGTGCTTTGATATGACTGACCTCACGGGCTCTATCCGTGTTTCACGCTATCTGCGTTCGGAGGACGACCAGTCGATCATAAACAAGATAAATGTCGGCGACCACATCATCGTATCCGGTGTTGTAAATTACAGCCGCTATGACGAGGACATGGTCATCGAGCCGAGGCATATCATGAAGGGCAAAAAGCATGTTCGCCCCGACAATGCCGAGGAAAAGCGAGTTGAGCTTCATGTACATACGAGGTTTTCCGCCCTCGATGCGCTCACAGAGCCTGCCGAGATAGTCAAGCGTGCTGCCTACTGGGGGCATCCGGCTATCGCCGTCACCGACCACGGTGTCTGCCAGGCGTTCCCCGACATGTGGAAAGCAGGGAAGAAACACGGTGTCAAGGTAATTTACGGCGTTGAGTGCTACTTCGTCAACGATGTTGACGGCTCGCTCGCCGTGCACGGTGAAAGTGATCTGCCCATTGATACCGAGATGGTCGCCTTTGATATCGAGACCACCGGCCTGAACGCAGGGTCGGACAGAATGACCGAGATAGGCGCCGTCATATTTGCCGGCGGCGAGATAAAGGAAAGCTTCAACACCTTCGTCGATCCCGAGATGCACATCCCTGCCGAGATAACGCAGCTTACCGGCATCACCGACAACGATGTAAAGGGCGCACCGAGCGAGGCCGAGGCCATGCGTGCCTTCCTCAAATTTGCGGGCGACCGCCCCATAGTAGCGCACAACGCCGATTTTGATACCGGCTTCATGGCATCGGCGGCTGCTCGCAGCGGGCTTGAATTTGAGCCTGTGTATCTTGACACGCTTGCGCTCTCGCACGCACTTTTGCCCGACCTGAAGCGCCATAAATTGGACATGGTGTCAAACAGGCTGAGTCTGCCGGACTTCAATCATCACAGAGCATCGGACGATGCACTCGTCGTTGCCCGCATAATGGGGCGATTTCTGCCAATGCTCGCCGAACAGGGCGCAAAAACGGTGAACGATATACAGGCGGTCTACCGCAAGATAAAGCCCGCTGACCACAGCAAGTCCCGCCACATGATACTGCTCGTCAAAAACAAGGTCGGCCTTAAAAATCTGTACGAGCTTGTTTCACAGTCGTATCTTAAGTATTACCACAAGACCCCGACCGTGCCGAAAAGCCTGCTCGTTCAGCACAGAGAGGGCATCTTAGTCGGCTCGGCCTGCGGCATGGGCGAGCTTTACGGTGCGGTCATGCACGGAGCATCGGATGCCGAGCTGCGGCGCATAGCTTCGTTCTATGATTACCTTGAAATTCAGCCGATAGGCAACAATCACTTCCTTGTCGATAACGGCGTTGTCAGGGACGAGACGGTGCTTGAGGACTACAACCGCCGCATCATAAAGATAGGTCGTGAGCTCGATAAGCCCGTCATCGCCGCAAGCGATGTGCATTTTCTCGACAAGGAGGACGAGCAGTACCGCAAGATATTGCAGGCTGCAAAGAAGTTCTCCGATGCCGACCGTGGCTGCCCGATATTCTTCCGCACGACCGATGAGATGCTGGCCGAGTTTGCATACCTCGGCGATGAGCTTGCAAAAGAGGTCGTCATCACAAACCCCAACGCCATTGCCGCTCAGGTCGATGATATAGAGCTGCTGCCCAAGGATCTGTTCCCGCCGAAGATAGAAAATTCGGCCGAGGATCTGAAGCGCCTTGTCTATGACAAAATGCACGCTATCTACGGCGATAACCCGCCGGAGCTGGTGCAGGAGCGTGTCGACACGGAGCTCAACACCATCCTCGACCACAGCTACGATGTCATCTACATGAGCGCACAGAAGTTGGTGCAGAATTCGCTCGAGCACGGATACCTCGTCGGCAGTCGAGGCAGCGTCGGCTCGTCTATCGTTGCCTACATGTCCGGCATCACCGAGGTCAACTCCCTGCCGCCGCACTATGTCTGCCCCAAGTGCAGACACTCGGAATTCATAACCGACGGATCTTACGGCTGCGGAGCGGACATGCCGCCGAAAAACTGCCCCAAGTGCGGCACGCTCATGCGGCAGGACGGCTTTGATATCCCGTTTGAGACCTTCCTCGGTTTCCCGGGAAATGAAAAGACCCCCGATATCGACCTTAACTTCTCCGGCGAATATCAGGCACAGGCGCATAAATATACAGAAGAGCTTTTCGGCTCGGACCATGTTTTCCGTGCCGGCACGATAGGCACGCTGGCGGAAAAGACCGCCTACGGATATGTAAAAAAGTATCTCGAGGAGCGCCAGCTCAAGGTCACAAAGGCGGAGGAAAACCGCCTTGCAAAGGGACTTGTCGGCGTTAAGCGCACGACAGGTCAGCACCCCGGCGGCCTTGTCGTTATCCCGCAGGATATGGATGTCACCGATTTTTGCCCCGTGCAGCATCCGGCCGACGACCCCAAGAGCGATATAATCACCACGCATTTTGAATATCACTGCATGGAAGCAAACCTCTTAAAGCTTGATGAGCTCGGTCACGATGACCCGACGATGATCCGCATGTTAGAGGACGCAACGGGCAAAAACGCAAAGGAAATTTTGCTGTCTGACCCGGATACCATGAAGATATTCACGACCCCCACCGTGCTGGGACTTCCCGACGATGACCCCATCATCGGCAAGACCGGCAGTATCGGTATCCCCGAATTCGGCACGGGCTTTACCCGCCAGATGCTCGTTGAGACGCAGCCGACGCAATTTGATACGCTGGTCAGACTTTCCGGCTTCTCCCACGGCACAGATGTTTGGGCAGGCAATATCCGTGACCTCATCGTCAATAAAATCGCTACCGTTAACGAGACCGTCGGCTGCCGTGACGATATCATGCTATACCTCATTCAAAAGGGCATGGAACCTTCACTGGCGTTCAAGACCATGGAGGCTGTGCGTAAGGGCAAGGTCAAGAAAAGCGGCGAGTTCCCCGGTGATGCCGAAGAGCAGATGCACGCTCTCGGCGTTCCCGAGTGGTATATTGAGTCCTGCCGCAAGATAGCTTACCTTTTCCCCAAGGCGCACGCCGTTGCGTATGTCATGATGGCATTCCGCATTGCATGGTTCAAGGTGCATGAGCCGCTTGCGTTTTACAGTGCGTATTTCTACCGCCGCAGTCAGAAGGACGGCTTTGATGCCGAGATGATGACAGGCGGAGCGGATGCTGTTCGGCGCAAGATAAACGAGCTTAAGAAAAAGCCCGATGTCACCGCCAAGGAGGAGGATCTCATGACGACCCTCGAAGCGGTGTACGAGTTTAACATGCGCGGCTTTGAGTTTGCGCCGATCGACCTGTATAAATCCGATGCGGTAAAGTTCATCATCACCGATGACGGCAGACTTCTCCCGCCGTTCGTTGCAATATCCGGCCTCGGCGAGGCTGCGGCACGGGATCTGCAAAATTGTACGAAAAACGGCCAGACCTACATCTCCATCGAGGAGGTCAGCGCCGCCTGCCCCAAGGTCAGCCAGGCGCATATCGAAGCGCTCAAGCGCCTCGGCGCCCTCGGCGAAATGCCCGAAAGCTCGCAGATAAACCTTTTTGAAGGCTTCTAAACGCAAAAGCTCCACTGTTCAAACGAACAGTGGAGCTTTGTTGTTTTATGAATTTATGCGCCGTGCTGGCATATATAGGCGATGTTGCCGCTGTAGTACTGAGCATAATCGGCAAGGGGATCCATGCGGCTGTCGTTGTACTTCCATGTGCCGTTTGGCTGGCGCACGAGCATGACATAGTCTTCGTGAGCGCCGTCATAAGCGTCTATCTTCGACGGCTCACCGCCTGCCCAGTTGTAATAATCGACCTTTTCGCCGCTTGCCCATGTAAGCTCGCCCTCGCTGTTGCGGTAGCAGCCTATCCACACATACTTGACCGATGTGTTCTTGAGCATATTGCAGACATACTGATAATCGGCCTCGTCCTTGATGGTCACAAGGTGACCGCCCATTTCTCTGCACTTGGCCTCGGCGGCATCCCAGCCAACATCCTCAACAAGAAGCTCCAGCGTCGGAGCGGCGGTGGGTGTGGGCGTGGGTTCTGGTGTGGGTTCGGGGGTCGGCGTGACCTCGACAGTGGGCTCTGGCGTGGGCGTAGGCTCGGGCTTTGCCGTTATGCGCTCGGCAATCGAGACGACCGCATCCTTAGCACCGTTAAGGAGCTTCGCTGTTCCATCGGGGTTTTCGCCGATGACGGCGGAGACGCAGAGGATGACTGCGATTATAAGCAAAGTGCGGTCACGCACCTTGCGTGAATGACGCATATACTCGGTGACCTTGACATATTTGTGCCGTTTTCTGCGCTTGGGCGGCTCCTCGGGAGCCTTCTCCTTCGGCTTTTCCGGCTCGGGAGCGGGCTTAGGCTCCGACTTCTTGGGCGGCTCCTCGGGCTTTTTCTCCTCGGCCACCGGCTCGGAGACCTTTACGACCGTGGGCGGCAGTCTGTCTATTTTCCTCACGGGTTCCTCGCCGCAGTAGGCACGCAGGGCGTTTAGAAGCTCCAAAGGATCGGCGAACCTGTCCTCCTCGGCAAAGCACACTGCCTTCTCGGCAATGGCGGCAAGCTCCTTATCCTCGGGCTTCGGCAGCACGACCTTTTTGCCGTTCATTCTGGCACGCAGAGCGTTGGCTCTGACCTCGGGTGTAGGATTGTAGTCTGCCATCGGGACAAACGGCACATTGCCGCAGTTGAGGCCGACAAAGAGGATAAGACCGATAGAGTAGACATCGGCGCTCTCGCTTTTCCGGCCGTTCCAAAAGACCTCGGGGGCCATGAACTCAAGCTCATCCTTCGTCCAGCCGTCCTCACCGGCCTTGTCGGCAGGGCCGACCGTAACGCCGTCGGCGGAGAAATTTATGTTGCCCGGGCGGAATCCGCCACGGAAGCGGTTTTCGTCGCTTTGAGCCACGGCGATCTCGCACAGACTCTTGACTAAGCTCAGCAACTCGTCACGGGTGAGCTTGCCCAGACCGCTGCCAAGGGCTTTTTCGGGGTCAAATACAGGGTTGTTAGCCATGCTTTTACCTCCATTATTTAATGTTAACATAATACCACGATGTACAGAACAAGTCAAATGCGAATATCTCTTTTATTTTAAGACAAATTGTGATATTATTTAAAGTCAGAATTGATTTTGGAGGTCAAGGATGAACGGACATGAGTGCTATATAATCGGTGCAGGCGATTTTTTCGGACTGCGTGAGATACCCGACGACAGCGACTATGTTATAGCCGCCGACGCAGGCTATGAATACTGCCGCAAGAACAACATTATCCCCGACCTCGTCCTCGGCGACTTTGACTCCCTGGGCGTTGCGCCGAAGCATCCGAATGTGATGCAGCTTCCCGTTGAAAAGGACGACACCGACACGGTGTTTGCCATCAAAACCGGACTTGAAAAGGGCTACCGCCATTTTTACATTTACGGCGGTCTCGGCGGTAAGCGCAGCGACCACACGATCGCAAACCTGCAATCGCTTCTCTACCTTGCAAACCGCAAGGCAAGAGGATGGCTGTTCGGTGAAAACTGCGTGTGGACGGCGATAAAAAACAGCTCGATAACCTTAAAAGGCGAGGGCAATGTTGCGGTGTTCTGCTTTGACGGCGTTGCCCGTGGAGTAACGCTCAAGGGACTTAAATATGAACTTCAAAACGCCGAAGTCACCTCCGATTTTCCCATCGGTGTGTCAAACTCCATGGCGGCGGAGGAAGCGACCGTTGAGGTAACGGACGGTGCGCTTTTAGTTATGTATGATATAGGTATAGGTGAAGAAAATTGATTAGATACGACGCAGGAAAATGTGATATTGCAGTCATCGGCGCAGGCCACGCAGGCATCGAAGCGGCGCTTGCGGCAGCTCGCTTGGGACTTGACACGATATGCTTCACCGTAAATCTCGACAGCGTGGGCAATATGCCCTGCAATCCCGCCATCGGCGGCACGGGCAAGGGCCACCTCGTGCGTGAGCTCGATGCTCTCGGCGGCGAGATGGCAAAGGCGGCCGACAAGGCGTGCATCCAGTACCGCATGCTAAACCGCGGCAAAGGCCCCGCCGTGCATTCGCTGAGGGCGCAGGCCGACCGCAGACGCTATCAGGAGATCATGAAGCAGACGCTTGAACGGCAGGAAAACCTGCGCACAAAGCAGGCGGAGATAGTCGAGATAGGCGTTGAAAACGGCTGTGTCTGCTCTGTTACAACGCACACGGGCGCAGTTTTCAAATGCCGTGCTGCGGTGATTGCAAGCGGCACATACCTTGACGGCAGAACGATAGTCGGCGAGGTCATCCGCTCGTCCGGCCCCGATGGCCTTGCGGCCGCAACATCGCTCACAAAGTGCCTTGTTGACATGGGACTTAATATTCGCCGCTTCAAGACCGGCACGCCTCCGAGGATAAACGCACGCAGCGTCGATTTTTCAAAAATGGAGCTTCAGGAGGGCGATCCTGAGCCCGAGGGCTTTTCCTTTGACACCGTCACGCCGCCGGAGAACAAGGCGGTGTGCTATCTGACCTATACAAACGAAAAAACGCATAAGATTATTCTTGATAATATCGACCGAAGCCCGATATACTCCGGTGTTATCGAGGGCATCGGCCCACGCTACTGCCCGAGCATCGAGACGAAGATCATGACCTTTAAGGACAAGCCACGCCACCAGCTTTTCATTGAGCCGATGGGGCTGAACACCGAGGAGCTTTACATACAAGGACTTTCCTCGTCCCTGCCCGAGGAGGTGCAGCTTGAGATGCTGCATACGATAGCGGGTCTTGAAAATGCGGAGATGACCCGCTGCGCCTATGCGATAGAGTATGACTGCGTCGATCCCACCGAGCTTTACCCGACGCTTGAAACGAAGAAGGTCTCGGGGCTTTACGGAGCGGGGCAGTTCAACGGCTCGTCCGGATATGAGGAGGCGGCGGCACAGGGCTTCGTTGCGGGCGTAAATGCAGCGCTCAAGCTCAAAGGCGAAGCACCGATGGTCTTAAAGCGCAGCGACGGCTATATCGGAACACTCATTGACGACCTTGTCACCAAGGGCACGAACGAGCCGTACCGCATGATGACCTCACGCAGCGAGTATAGACTCCTGCACCGTCAGGATAATGCTGACCTGCGCCTTAGCGGTATCGGCATGCGCATCGGGCTCGTATCGCCCGAGCGGCATCAGGCAGTGTTGGATAAGTACGCTGCCGTTGAGCAGGAGATAAAGCGCCTTGAGCGCACGCATATAGGCCCCACGGCGGAGCTCAACGAGCTGCTTGCATCAAAGAACACCGCCCCCGTTTCAAGCGGCGTGTCGCTGGCGGATCTTATCCGCCGCCCGCAGCTTGACTATAAAATGCTTGCACCCTTTGACCACGAGCGCCCCGTGCTTCCCCGAGCCGTGTGGTATCAGGCGGAGATCAGCTTAAAATACGCAGGCTATATAAAGCGCCAGCTCAAGCAGGTCGAGGAGTTTTCACGCATGGAGGAGCGGGTGCTGCCGGACGATATCAACTACGACGAAGTGGCCGGTCTCAGGCTGGAGGCTCGTGAAAAGCTCAAAAAGATAAGACCGCACAGCTTCGGTCAGGCAAGCCGCATATCCGGTGTTTCGCCTGCGGATATCTCGGTGCTGATGGTGTGGATGGAGGGCAGACGATGAGCAAGGTAGTGCTTGGCTTTTCCGGCGGAGTGGACTCCGCCGTGTGCTCGAAGCTTTTAAAGGACACAGGCCACGAGGTGTACGGCCTGTATCTTAACAACTCAGGCGAGGATGCAAGGCTTGATGCCGTGAAAACGGCTGAATTTGTCGACATTCCGCTTAGGATAAAGGATGTACACGCCGAGCTTGATAACGGAGTGTGCAAGAGCTTTACCGAGGCATACTTAAACGGAGAAACGCCGAATCCCTGCATCATCTGCAACCCGACATTGAAGTTTAAGTCGCTGCTCGAGTACGCAAACGAGATCGGCGCAGAGCACATTGCGACAGGACACTACGCACGCAGCGAAAACGGCGTGCTGTACAAGGGTATGCCCTCAAACGACCAGAGCTACATGCTCTGCCGCATAAGGCGCGAGCAGCTTGACAGACTCATCCTGCCGCTCGGTAAATTTGAAAAAACCGCCACAAGAGCGCTCGCTGAGGACTTCAATTTGCCCGTTGCCAAAAAGCCGGACAGCATGGAGATATGCTTCGTGCCCGACAAGGATTACATCGGCTGGCTGAAGGCTCGCACCGAGCTTCCGCCTCCAGGGAATTTTGTGTTCCACGGCGAGGTCGTCGGCCGTCACGAGGGTATTTACCGCTACACCGTCGGACAGCGCAGACCCGGACTTTTTGACGGCAGAAAGCTCTATATATCCAAAATAAACGCCGAGAAAAATGAGATAGAGCTTGCCCTTTGGGAGGAGCTTTTCAAGACCGAGGTCAACGCCCGCAGCTTCAATTGGCTGTGCGACAAGCCCGTAGAGCCCATTCGTGCGACCGTCAGGGTGCGCCATACGAAGTGGGAAAATCCGCCCTGCACGGCGTATGTTGAGGGCGACAATGTGCGCATAATCTGCGATGAGCCGGTCAGAGCACCGGCAAGAGGACAGTCGGCCGTACTCTACGACGGCGACCGTGTGCTCGGCGGCGGATTTATTTTTTGAAAAAGGTCGAATTTTGTGTTGACTTGCGATAACTTTTGTGAGACAATCACCTTTAATCAACTTTAGGGAGGAACAGCATGGCTATCTATTTTAACGAACCGTCCAGAACATTCAGTGAGTATCTTCTTATCCCCGGCTACACGGGTGAGAATTGCATCCCGTCAAATGTCAGCCTGAAAACGCCTTTGGTCAAGTTTAAAAAGGGCGAAGAGTCGGCGATAACGCTCAATGTCCCCTTTGCGTCTGCTATCATGCAGTCTGTTTCCAACGACACCATGGCTATCGCACTGGCCAAGGAGGGCGGCATTTCGTTCATCTACGGCTCACAGTCTGTTGAGGACGAGGCGGCAATGGTCGCAAGAGTTAAAAATTACAAGGCAGGCTTTGTTACCTCCGCATCGAATGTCAAGCCAGACCAGACACTGGCCGACATTCTCGACCTTAAAGAACGCAACGGCTTTTCCACCGTCGCCGTCACCGAGGACGGCACGGCAAACGGTAAGCTCCTCGGCATCGTTTCCAGCCGTGACTACCGTGTCAGCCGCATGGATGTCACGACCAAGGTCAGCCAGTTCATGACCCCGCTTTCTAAGCTCGTGACCGCACCCAAGGACACCTCCCTTAAGGAAGCAAACGATATTATCTGGGATCACAAGCTCAACTCTCTGCCCATTATAGACGATGAGGGCAAGCTCATGTACTTCGTTTTCCGCAAGGACTATTCCGAGCATAAAGCAAATCCTAACGAGATACTCGACAGTCAGAAGCGCTACATCGTCGGCGCAGGCATCAACAGCCGTGACTACGAGACCCGTGTCCCCGCACTTGTCGAGGCAGGCGCAGATGTTCTGTGCATCGACTCGTCCGAGGGCTACTCCTGCTGGCAGAAAAAGACCATAGATTTTATCAGAGAACGCTACGGCGACAGCGTCAAGGTCGGCGCAGGCAATGTCGTTGACCGTGACGGATTCCTGTTCCTCGCCGAGGCGGGTGCAGACTTTGTCAAGGTCGGCATCGGCGGCGGCTCTATCTGCATCACCCGTGAGACCAAGGGCATCGGCAGAGGCCAGGCCAGCGCACTCATCGAGGTCGCAGCCGCAAGAGACGAATATTACGAAAAGACCGGCGTGTACATCCCCGTGTGCTCTGACGGCGGCCTTGTCCATGATTACCATATGACACTGGCTCTTGCTATGGGTGCAGACTTCCTCATGATGGGTCGCTACTTTGCCCGCTTTGATGAAAGCCCCACGGCGAAGCTCGTCATCAACGGCAGCTATGTCAAGGAGTATTGGGGCGAGGGCTCGAACCGTGCCCGCAACTGGCAGAGGTACGATCTCGGCGGCCAGTCCAAGCTCAGCTTCGAGGAGGGCGTTGACTCGTATGTCACCTACGCAGGCCCGCTGCACGACAACCTTGAAAAGAGCGTTTACAAGATAAAGTCCACCATGTGCAACTGCGGCGTGACGAATCTTGCAGACTTAAAGCGTGACGCAAAGCTCACGCTCGTGTCCTCGGTCAGCATCGTCGAGGGCGGCAGCCATGATGTCATCCTCAAGAGCTCGCACTCAAATACCTGAGATTAAAAACTCCCCTCACACGAGGGGAATTTTTTCACTAATTAATTCACATTATTTTCGTAGGAATTGTTGACAAACCCAACAAAATGGCGTATTATGATGACAGGGAAAACCCCAGTTAAATAATAGGAATTAACTAAGGAGCGATGACGATGAAGAATATGTCCGCTAAGTGTATCTGTTGCAGCATCTGTACCTGTCGATGTTGCTGTCGTCGCATGCCTTGATTTCGTAGTATAGCTACAATTACGGTGCGACGGCTTTATGCCGTCCTTTTTTATTGCAATTATTTAATTTGAAAGGGATATTGAAATGAAGATATATAAGTCTATGGAAGAACTCATCGGTGCAACGCCGCTGGTAGAGCTCAGAAACATCGAGCAGGAGGAAAATCTTGCGGCAAGGCTGCTTGTCAAGGTCGAGAGGGGAAACCCCGCAGGCTCAGTTAAGGACAGAGTTGCAAAGACGATGCTTGACGATGCCGAGGCAAAGGGCAAGCTTAGCAAGGGCGGCACGGTTATCGAGCCGACAAGCGGCAATACCGGTATCGGCATTGCGGCTATCGGCGCTGCCAGAGGCTACCGTGTCATCATTGTCATGCCTGACACCATGTCCGTTGAGCGCAGGCTGCTCATGACGGCTTACGGCGCTGAGCTCGTGCTCACCGACGGCAAGCTGGGCATGAAGGGCGCAGTTGACAAGGCAGAGCAGCTCCGCGCAGAGATACCCGGCAGCATCATCGCCGGTCAGTTTGAAAACCCAGCAAACCCCGCAGCACACCGCACCTACACCGGCCCTGAGATATGGGAGGACACCGACGGCAAGGTCGATGTATTTGTCGCAGGCGTCGGTACCGGCGGCACGGTCAGCGGTGTCGGCGAATATCTAAAGAGCCGCAACAAGGATATCAGAATCGTGGCAGTTGAGCCCGCAGGCTCGCCGCTGCTTTCCAAGGGCGAGGCAGGCTCACACAAAATTCAGGGCATCGGCGCAAACTTCGTTCCCGAAAACTTCAACCGCACGGTCGTGGATGAGATAGTCACCGTCACCGACGAGGATGCATTCGAGGCCGGCCGCCAGATAGCTCGCAGAGAGGGCCTTCTTGTCGGCATAAGCTCGGGCGCTGCGCTGCACGCCGCCATCGAGCTTGCAAAGCGCCGTGAAAACTACGGCAAGACCATCGTAGCCCTGCTGCCGGATACCGGCGAAAGATACCTCAGCTCAGCAATGTTCAAGGAGAACCGATAATATGTTCCGTGATTTGTTTGAAACCGTAAACGCATATCTGGCAAGAGACCCTGCCGCCCGAGGCCCGTTGGAGGTGCTGCTTCTGTACCCCGGCGTCAAGGCGATAAGCTACCATCGCAAGGCGCACTGGTGCTATGAGCACGACCTCAAGTTTCTTGCAAGGGCGATCTCTCAGCTCAGCCGCCACCGCACCGGTATTGAGATACACCCCGGTGCAAAGATAGGCAAGCGCCTTGTTATCGACCATGGTATGGGCATCGTTATCGGTGAGACCGCCGAAATTGGCGACGATTGCCTCATCTACCACGGCGTGACCCTCGGCGGTACCGGCAAGGACAGCGGCAAGCGCCACCCGACGATAGGCAACAATGTGCTCATCGGCACCGGCGCAAAGGTGTTGGGACCGTTTAAGGTGGGAGATAACAGCCGAATTGCGGCAAACTCCGTTGTGCTCAGCGAGATACCGCCCGACAGCACCGCAGTCGGCGTTCCGGCAAGAGTAGTCAAAAGAGCCGGCGTAAAGGTCGACTATGCAAGCGAGGTCGATCAGGTCAATGTCTCTGACCCTGTCGCCGAGGAGCTTACGGCCATCCGCCGTGCGCTGTGCGATATCAATACAAAGCTTCAGACCATGGCAAAGTGAAAATTGCAAAAAAAAACGCCCCATCAAACGATGGGGCGTCAAATTTTATTCGGTTCTCAGTGCAACAACGGGGTCTTTGTTTGCTGCGACCTTGGAGGGGATAAGTCCTGCAATGACGGTAAGTCCCATGCTTATTAGCACGAGGATAACGGCGGCTGACGCAGGCAGCACGGCGTTTATCGAGTAAATGCCGGTCAGACTGTGGACTATTGCGTTTATCGGGACGCACAGCAGAATAGTTGCCATTATGCCGATGATGCCCGCACCGAAGCCGACGATGATGGTCTCGGCGTTGAACACACGGGAGATGTCCCGCTTGGATGCACCGATGGCGCGCAGTATGCCGATCTCCTTCGTGCGCTCAAGCACGCTGATGTAGGTTATAATGCCGATCATGATGCTCGATACGACAAGACTGATGGCGACAAAGGCAATGAGAACGTAGGAGATTACATCAATTATCGTCGTGACGGAGCTCATGATGAGCCCGACATAGTCGGTGTAGTTTATCTTGTCGTCCTTTTCGACACCGTCGTTATAGTCCTCGATTATATCCGCAACTGCGTCTTTGTCGGCGAAGGTGGAGACGTAAATATTCACCGCAGCAGGGGAGGCAAGGTCAACATAGCCTAACTTGCGCAGATTATCCTCATAGCTGGAGTCGGAAAAGGTCTCCGGCATGAAGTTTTCATAAATGAGCTTATAGCCCTCGGCGGTGAAGTAGCACTCGTCGAATGCCTCGGCAAGCGCCTTTGTCGACAGCTTGCTCATGTTGCTCTTGACCTCTTCGGCGTACTTTTTGGTTATCTGCTCGGACATCATCTCACGCATATAGGAAAACAGCGTCTCGTCGTCCATGGAGGCGAGCATTTCCTTGTACTCGGGGTAGTTTTCAACGACCTTCTTCTCGATGTCCTTACGGCTGACATCTTTAAGCCGCTTATCAATGGTAGAGTCAATGTATTTCTGAGGAGCAACGGACATATACGAAACATAAATTTTCGCTTTTTTCTCGGCGCTGAGCTTCTTTGTGTAGTCGGTAACGGCCTTCTTGATCTCTTCGTCGGTCATAAGCTCGTTGCTTTCCTTGAACGGAAGACCGGTAAAAATGTCGGTCGCAGGGTCGTCAAGCTGCTTCTTGACAAAATCCTTTTCCTTGGTTTTTTCGACGACCTTCTTTGTGAGTGCGTTGGTGTATCCGATCGCACCGTTCATCATGCCGGAAACGGCGTCTTCGCTCTGCCTTACAACACCGACAATCTTCAACTCCATTGCGTTGTTATACAGTGTTTTGAGACCCAGCTCATCCGAGCTGATATCCTTGTATTTTTTCGTCACAGGATCGAGCTGATAGCAGTCGGCAGGGAGGATAAGACGGAAAGTCTGCTTGCAGATATCAGCATAGCTCCAGCTTTCGATCTTAGATGTATCCGCCTCCACGCCGGTCATGTACTGCGTCATGGCGCTGAGCATATCATTTGCCGATTTCAATCCGAGCGCATACAGCACAAGATCAGAGACCTCGTTGTTTTCGTCAACTATCAAAACGACTTCATTGCTGCTCTTGGGCCATGAACCGTACAGCACATCATACTGCTGCTTGAGCAGCGGGCTGACAAGCTCATCACCATCTCCGGGCAGCATTTCCTGCCAGACTACAAACTGGCTCTGAGTAGAACTCATTCCGGATGCGTTCATCATGTCGTTCATGGACGAGCTTACGGATGCTTCGGCGTCCTCACCGATAACTGCACTGCGCATCTTGCTCATAAGAGTCATAACATCGGACTGTATTATCTTACCGTCAACATCTTTGGTATAGAGGTTCATCGGCAGATTGTAGCTGTACTGGATGTTCGATACATGCTCACGGAGGGGGGAGTCCTTACTCATCTGCTCGTCGAGGTATTTCTTAAATGCCTTCAGATTGTTCGACTGCACTTCGGCGTTTGTCATTGCACGCATCATGTCATTCATGATGGTATTTGCATACACGGCGTCGTTGTCGTGCTTGTTACTGCCGTTTTCGTTATTTAGCCCCATCATCGTGGTCATGAGCTCGGTCATGTCGACAGACTCGGCCATGATCGACAGCGGGTAGGACGACAGAGTGTCCTCCTGCACCTTGTCGATGTAGTTGTTGACGCCTGTGGATATCGACAGTATCAGCGCAATGCCTATGATACCGATGCTGCCCGCAAACGAGGTAAGTATCGTGCGTCCTTTTTTGGTCAAGAGATTATTCAGCGACAGGGAAAGGGCGGTGATATAGCTCATTGCGGTCATCTTGGCAGACGGAGCGGTTTTGACCGTGACCTCGGTGTTGTACGGCTGCGAGTCATCGGTGATAAGGCCGTCCTTGAGACGGATTATGCGGGAAGCATAGCTCTCGGCAAGGTCGGGGTTGTGTGTGACCATGATAATGAGCTTATCCTTGGATATCTCCTTAAGTATCTCCATTATCTGCACACTCGTGTCCGAGTCGAGCGCACCCGTAGGCTCGTCGGCAAGAAGAATGTCGGGGTTGTTCACCAGCGCTCGTGCGATGGCAACTCGCTGCATTTGTCCGCCGGACATTTGGTTCGGCTTCTTTGTAAGCTGATCGCCGAGCCCGACCTGCTCAAGAGCGTGTATCGCACGAGAGCGCCGTTCGGCTTTTGAAACACCCGAGAGCGTCAGCGCAAGCTCAACATTCGAAAGCACTGTCTGATGCGGAATAAGGTTGTATGACTGAAATACAAAACCTATGGAGTGGTTACGGTAGCTGTCCCAATCAGGGTCGGTATAGTCCTTGGTGGAGCGGCCGTTTATGATAAGGTCGCCCTCGGTGTAGGTGTCAAGACCGCCGATGATATTCAGCAGCGTGGTCTTGCCGCATCCGGAGGGACCCAAAATAGCGACGAACTCGCTCTCACGAAACTCAAGGTCGATGCCCTTGAGCGCATGAACAGTCTCCTCTCCAACGGCGTAATCCTTAGTAATGCCCTTTAGCTTAAGCATGCAGTGTTCCGTCCTCAGATAAAAAGTATAATAAAGTATTATCTTCCATAAAGGCTGCAAAGTCAATAGATTTCGCAGAAAGTTAACAAGCTTTGATTGACAATTTGAGAATGATGGGTTAAAATCATAGAGCAACATGCCTCCGTAGCTCACCCGGATAGAGCGTGCGCCTCCTAAGAGAACCAAGAGCGTTCCCCGCCAGAGGGGCGGTCGCCCTTAAAATTAAATATGCGCCAGTAGCTCAGTTGGATAGAGCGTCCGCCTCCTAAGCGGAAGGTCGGGGATTCGAGTTCCTTCTGGCGCGCCACAAACAACGCCGAAAGCCTTTGTTTTCAAGGGTTTTCGGCTTTCCTTATTTTTCGCCGTGTTTGGCTACTTGCTAATTGCTAATCGCAGACTTTGTATTTCGTGTTCAAGACCAATCACATTTTCCGTATTTTTACGGCTGGTATTTTGCTAATACGCACCGCATTATCGACGGCATTTTCATTCGGTTTTCAGGCCGTTTGCTAATACGGTGCGTTTTGCTAATTTGCTCTCTGCTAATAAAATCAGGTGTTATTAGCAAGCTGGACAGACTCCAAAGCCTTTTTGAGTAGTTCGGGATTGCTGGCAAGCAGGCTCGCAAGAGCTTCTGCATCGAGCGCGGGTGCGGCAGCAACGGGTGCTTCTTCTGCCTTGCCTTTGTAAAAGGATTGCTCCATCTCATCAGCAAGGCGACGGCGATCCTCATCAAGAATGTGCGCATAGCGCTTGGTCACCATATCGGGAGAGTTCCATCCGCCATCACCCTGTACCGCTTTCAGATCACCCTTGGAAAGCCGAAGCTTTACGCCCGTACTCGTATGCCGTAAGCTGTGAAACACGACATTATCGACATTGATCGTCGGGTCGTTCAGACCAATAAGGACTTCTTTGAACCGTTTGTTCAGATGCTCCGTCATAATCGGGCGGCCGTTGGCTTGGCAGATAATCAGGCCATAATCCATATAACCGTCGTCGCCAAGCTCCAGTTTCAGCTTCATTTGCATCTCTCTGAGCTTTTCGAGCTTTTTTGCAACGGTTTCAGGAATGTAGACGGTACGAATACTGCCTTCCGTTTTCGGCTGCTTTAAGACAATCACCGTCCGTGTGCCCGGATAGAGATTCGGAAAGCGGAAAAGGATGTCCATTTTGGGTAGCTTTTCAATCAGTTTCTTATCAACACGGTCAATCACACGGTCGATGTATAGCACCTGATCACTCCGGCTAAAGCGCTCCCACTGCGTTCCACCGACCTCGCCGCCGCGCATACAACAAGCAAACGCCAGTTGTATCGCACAGTGCATCACATATAAGTCGTAGATGTCGGTGCGGTCGGTAAAGTCCAATACTCTTTGCAGTTGTTCGGGAGTCAATGCATCCCGTTTAGCTTCCTTGTGCTCCGGCAGTGTCGCATCCAAAAACGGATTTTTTGCAATGTACTCCCATTTTTTCGCCTGATTGAAAGCACATCGCAGAACCTTGTGGATGTCATGAATGCGTCTGTTCGTGGGCAATTACATATTCCTGTGCGTCAGCCAAATTGCTCGGCAAGTATATTTTTGGATTTCGGAATCCAAGCGCAAAGGGCGTGCTGATTACTTGCGAAATATAAATATTATCCCGAAGAAGGACGGCACTCTGTAATTTCTTTTTGAGTTTGGAATATGAGCGTATGCTATACAGGCAAAACGCCAAAACGCCGATGAACCAGATAATCTTCCCCAAAAGGGCAAATATCTGATATACATTTGCGGTAGAACCGAAAACCTCAGTTGCTACAACAGGGTTGATTACGCTGTCTATTGCTTTTACGCCCGTTTCCACATAAGGGGTTTCAATGTAAAGCATATCCGTAGAAAGCAGCGTTGTGTTGAACGGCAATATGCTCAAAACGCTTTCAAAGGAAACGGGGACAAGCAGGCGAAAAAAGGCAACAAACCACAATGCGTAGGAGAAAACCTTTGGAGCTTTTTTCAGCAGCAGCCGTGCCAACATAATAATTAAGATGGCGAAGCTGCCCGTAATACTCATATTTACAATATCGAGAAATACTTTGTCGCTCATAGTCATTCCTCTGCATTTTGGTCGATGATTTTCTGTATCTCAGCGATTTCCTGCTTTGAGAGCTTTTTGCGGCGGGTAAACGCCACTAAGAATTGCGGAAGAGAACCGTTGAATGTTTCTTCCACGAAGCCCTCACTTTGCTTCGTAAACCACTCCTGCTTTGAAAGGACAGAAACGACATTGCCCGAATTGTTTTGAAAAATGCCCTTATCACAAAGACGCTTCAGCATCGTATATGTAGTGGATTTCTTCCAAGAGAATTTCTGCTCACAAAGCTGTACCAATCCTCCAGAGGAAATCGGCTCATTTTCCCAGATTAAGTTGGCAAACTCCAGCTCCATATCTCCAAGTCTGTAATTTTTCATTATAATCCTCCTTGTAGGTCTACAACTATTAGACCTCCGCTTATAGTCTAACACTTGTAGACCCGTTTTGTCAAGAGGAAAACAAAAAGTTCACAAACTCGTTGCTGCCACTACTCTGACAGTATTTAACTGCTTTGGGTTTACTAAGGTCTGTTCATAGCAAAATCACAAATGTTAGGCTGATTGAAAGTGATTACTCGCTCTGGTTGTCCACCGTGTAAACCACACAAGCAATCCCGACAATCAGCGAAAAGAGAATTGCACCGCCGAAAGCACTTTCCAATGCTGAGCCGAGAAAAAAGCCGACCACACCTGCAAGTACCATTGCAATCAGCGATACGATTGTCCTAAATTTCTTCATAAATATGTCCTCCTAAAATTTCATTTTGATTTCTTCTCAAAGGCATTAGTAATGGCAATGACAGCAGGAAATATCACTCCTGCAACGACCCAAATTATCCAACTCTGCCCCCAATTATTTGATGACAGGCTGTATCCTAAATAAACTGCCGCTGCAATTACCCAATACGCTGTATAAATAGCAGATGAAAGGGACGGCTTTTCCTTGTTCTCTTTAGAATATTCGCCCTCTTGCAACAGCTTTTCATAGCTTGCCCATATAATACCCGTCTTGATAAAGCAAATCACGCCTACTCCCGCAATGAGAAATGACAGCGAAAGCATAATTATTAAAAACAGGTCGCTATCAGCGTTAATTATTGCTCCGATAAAAAGAGGAATTAGGGCAGTAACACACAAACAAGTTCCCACAATATTATGCTTCGTGTGCAAATCCTTGTATTGCGCTTTGCGCTCTTTTACCATTCCACTCACGCCGTACTCGGTTTCAAACTTCTCTTTTTCTAAATAGGCAAATGGGGCGGTTTTGCTGCCGCTTGATATAAACATTACGGCGGCTATTGCTACAAGAATGATAAGAACAATCATTCCGATTCCATTCGCAATATTTTCGTTCAAGACACCTGCTGTACTCTCGCTGATTGCACTCAATATCAAAAGGGCAATCGGAGATACGATACACAAAAAGGCGGCATACGCTATTGTTTTAGCCGTCCGCAGCTTTACGGAAAGAAAAGCGTTTGCTTCCTCCATAGATACACGCCTTAGTAACGGCGTATCATCGAACAAGTCTATATGCTCAGCTTCTTCAATTTCGTCTTTCAGCAAATAATCGGTGCTTACTCCGAACAGTTCGGAAAGGCGCAACATTTTTTCGAGGTCTGGAACAGATTGTGCTCCCTCCCATTTTGAAACAGACTGTCGTGTTACATTCATTTGATCAGCCAGTTCCTCTTGCGACCAACCTGCTTTTTTTCGCAGCAGTATAAGCTTATCGGCAAAAATCATATTTATCCTCCTGCCCGTTTGATTGTTGTGCTCATATTTTAGCATTTTGCGAAGTTGCTAACCACCAATCCAGACCATTCAATATGTCAACCGACGGTTGCAACTACCAAAACGCTCTTAGATTTCGGATTTTTGCCGACTTGTTCATTGCGTTGTTCCACTTTTTGTAGTTCAAAGACCCCGTATATTTTCCTACTCCAGCATAACGCTCTTGACGGAAAGCCTTTTTATGCTGCGGGAATACAGATACATAACCAGTTCATAGGTCAACACGAACAGTATCAGCGTGACAGTGAGCGCCTTAAAATCGAAGCCGTATTCCGGCATATTTTCGATGTCCGCAAACACCACGGAAACCATCATCCGCAGAAGTCCGTATTGATATACAGTCCCGAACGCAAAACCGATATAGGAAATCGGACGGTAAGCACCCAATATGCAGCGGCTGCAAGTAGTATCGTCATAACCGAACACCCGCATCATAGCAATCGTCTTTGTATTACCCTTGACAACGCTTGAAAGAGAAAGGAACAGCGTTACAAATGCGAGAATCAGTCCAATGGACAAAACCATCACGGCAAAGGTTTCACTTGCAAGTTCGTCCATCGAAAAGGACATCTGCACCATTGCCGAAAAGCAGAACGCCGAAAACGCCACAAAGAAAACCAGTGACTTTTTGCTTCTGAGGGTCACACCGCGTAAATCCTTTAAGAACGGAACATTTTCTTTTCCGTCCCTGCCGATCCTGACCTTGACATTCTGCCTTTCACGAAGCAGATCAAGCACGGGACTTTTCAGCTTCAGATAAGCAAACAGCACAGATATTACGGCAAAGGCAATCGTCGGCGCACCAACCAAAGCAAATGTCAACAACGGATGAAACTGCACTTTAAGTGCCGGAATTAAAGTTTGTAAATTTGGAGCTTGTTTTTGATAAAATGTCGGAAGGTAAAGATAGCCCATAACAAATCCCACGGCGCATCCGACAAATACCGAAAGCCCGAATACCCAAAAATGCCTTGCAATTTTGATATTGGAGTAGCCGAGTGCTTTGAGAATGCCAAGCTCCTTTCCGTGTGTGCTTATATAGTTTTTAACATAGAAAAGCAGCATAACAACCGAGGTCGCAATCAGGCAGCCGCCCGAAACGGCGGCGATCACCCTGCCCATAAGCACCTGTGCGTTATACATCTCCGTTCCCGCTTCGGTCACAATCTCATCCTTTATTGCCGCAAGGTCGATATTGTAGCTCAGAAACAGCGTACAGACAAAAACGGCACAACAAGCAATAATCGTTATCCCGAACAGCTTAGCAGTATCCTTTAATCTGATTACCATAGCGTTACCACCCAATCTCATAAGCGGATTTCTGCACAGCATTGGCATAGATTTCAGCAATTTCACCGCTGTTCATTCTGATAACCGTATTTGCCATTTCCGCAATATTAGCGTTGTGCGTTACCATTACAATCGTAAAACCGTATTCGGTATGCAGCTTGCAGATATAGTCCAATACCTGCCGTCCTGTCTTTTCGTCGAGTGCGCCTGTCGGCTCGTCCAGAAACAAAACCTTCGGCTTTTTGGCAAGCGCACGGGCGACCGACACTCTCTGCTGCTCTCCGCCCGAAAGCTCGGAAGGATATTTGGCAGCTTTCGCTTCAAGCCCCACCGCCTTTATGATTTCTCTGTAATCGGCGTTTCCCGCAAGGTCTGCGCCCATACGGACATTTTTATCAACGGTCATATCGGGAAGAAGATAATACTGCTGAAAGATAAACCCGATATTTTCCTTGCGGAATTTGGTCAGCGCTTTATCGGAAAGCTCTGCAATATTCAAGCCGTCATATTCAATACTTCCGCCGTCAACCCTTTCAAGCCCCGACAGACAATTCAGAAGTGTCGATTTTCCAGACCCCGACGCCCCTAAAATCACGGCAAAATCACCATCCGAAATTCGCAGGTCAATGCCTTTTAATACATCGGTTTTGCTTTCACCCAAGCCGTAAGACTTGGTAACACCTTTTGCTTCAATCATTGCGGACACCTCCGTTTTTATAGCGATGCTTTAATCCCTCGTACACATCCGTCAAAGCTCGGCTGGCAAGCTGCTCATCCCACTCATAGAAACCCGTTGCGATCATTGACGCAATGCCGTGTGTGTATGCCCACATTTCAAGATAAAAAAATCTTGCTGCTTCCTTGTCGATGTTGACCTGCTTGGCGATCAGCCCGATCAGCGCTTCCATTTCTTCGGGATTTTCTTTGATTTGCTCCCCCGAACGGTCACGCATAAAGAGCAGCTTGAACAGCTCTTTTTCTTCTTTTGCAAAGCGGATATACGCCATTCCGCTCGCTTTATACGGAACATACCTCCCGCTTTTTATTTCTTCTTCACGAAAGGATTGATAAATTTTATTCGCCGCACCGATAATTCCTTTCTGCACATCCGCCATATTCTCAAAATGGCTGAAAATCGGGCGGGAAGTCGTGCCGAGTCTGTCACCGAGTGACCGTGCCGAAACAGCAGAAAATCCTTTCTCCCGCGTCAGCTCGATTGCGGCATCAAGCACCTGTTCTTTTGTAAACATATAGCTTCGGGGCATAACCGTACTCCTTTTCATTATGAATACATCCGTAGCGTTACGGGTGTGTTTTTATTATAGCATAGGAATAGAGGAAATGCAATAGGTTCCTCAAAAGAGGCTTAAACAGCCAAGCCTCTTTTCTGTAAAATATATAGGATGCGATTTTACAGACACAAGGTGGTGAGCTTATGGACGAAAGAAACAATAGTTATGTAAGGCAAAAGAGCAAACAGAGGAAAGAAAGCCTCTGTTTTTCCTTTGCCCTTCTTTAATACGCCGGAACACCATACCCAAGGATTTCATAATGTCCCACGGGGTATTGGTTCTGTCGGCAGCTATCGCCGGAATTGCCCTCGATGGTGTAGACAATGCCGTTTTCGCATTTCTCCACGATACCGACATGATCGGATTGCCCATCCTGCGGGCCGGAACTGCCTTTATTGTCCCAATCGAAGAAAATGATCTGACCAGCGGACGGTTTAAAGCTGCCGTCCTGCCATTGCCCACGGTCTTTGAACCACTGGACACCGTTGACGCAGCCTGCGAACTTCGGAATAACGCCGCTGTCGATATAGCCACACTCATTGGCACACCACGACACAAAGCAGGCACACCATTCCACACGGGAGTCAAAGCCGTACCACGACCAATAGGGCTGACCGCCCACATTGCCAACCTGCGACAGTGCTACCGTAACGATGGCGTCGTCCCCGGAGTAGATGCCATAGAGGACAGCAGACCACATACTGCGGTTTTCCTCGGCAAGCAGTTCGGAAAGCTGCTTCCGCTGATCGGCGGTAAAGTTGAAATGGTCTGCCATTTCCACGGCTGTCTTGTGACTGACCGTAATATAAAGGTAGGTGCGCGTGACCGTTGTGGTGGTTTCCACGATGTTCCCGTGGCCGTCGTCGGTTTCGGTGATGACTTCCTCGGTTTTGCTCTCGGTGCGGGAAGATAGCTCGTTCATCCGCCAAAAAATATCTTTGAGGATGGCTTTCTTGGCATCGTCCACCGTGGCGACCTCCTGCGGATTGTCGGGATCGGTGGTGGTTTTCACCGCATACACCGCCAGCACCTCCGGCCACACCGCACGGGAGCCGGACATTTCCAGCTCATCGTAGATGATGGTTGCCCTTGTGGTGTCGATCTGCGATTGATAATCAGCGTTGATCTCCTGCACGGCCTGCCGCATAGTCTGTCCCGTGCCGCTGTCCTCACCGGAGAAAAAGATGCCGAAGCAAGAGCCGACGATCAGTCCGATCAGACAGATAACGATAATCACGACAACGGCGATCCAGCCGCCCGCAGCGATGGCGGCGATCAGTGCCTTTGTTCCGGCAACGATGGCTTTGACAGCGGCAGCAGTAGCCTTGACCGCCGCCTTGATGCCTGCCGCAGTTGCCTTTGCCGCTGCACGGGCAGTCTGCGCCGCAGTTTTAGCGGCTTTTGCCGTGGCCTGCGCGGTTTTCTGCGCCGTCTTTGCCGCAGCCTGCGTCGTTTTTATGGCCGTCCGGGAGGTCTGCTCGGCGGTTTTGATGCTTTTCTGCGTGGTCTTGACCGCCGCCTTGCCCGTGGATTTTGCCGTCTGCTTGATGGTTTTGCCGCTGCGGTCTACCGTCTTGATCGCCTTTTGCGTAGTATCGGCAGAGCGGCGCACTCGCCGCATGGCGTCCTTCGTCTGCTTTTTCGGCAGGTCTGCCTTTCTCCGCTGAAAATAGTCCTTTGCCTTGGAGATATTCTCCTTGGTGGTTTTTACGCCCTTGCGGCCGGCCTTATCCAGCCCGTGGGCGGCTTCGTGCGCCGCCGTTTCCGTCCCGGTCAAAGTGCGGTCGGCGGCATATTCTTCGGGAGAGGATTCCGCCGCAAAAACACCGTGCTCCGCCTTGTCCTTGGTGCGGACATAGGCATCCTTCATCCGCTCGGCAGCTACCGCCGATTTGTCGATCACCTTTACCGTTCCCTTGACCACATCTCTCGTCTTGATGTCGGGCATGGTTTCACCTCCGTTCTGCGCCGCTGGATCTCTTCCCGCATCGCCGCATAAAACGCACGGCTGCGGATATTTCCACCGGCTTTTTGCCACTGTTCTTCAAAGTCGAAACGGGCAGCAAGATCACGGGTGGAATACCCCTTAATAAAGGTGCGCCAAGTGGCATCGTCCCAAGTTTCGAGCTGCCGCCAGAGGTCTGGGAAATACCGGTGCAGCTTTCGCAGCTCGTCCAGACTTTGCAGAGGGCAGCACCAGCAGGAAACCCGGTGAAAGATCTCATACAGACCGCCCCAATCAAAGCCCTGTTCATAGCAGTAGGCCAGACAGTCCTTTTCGGTCATACCCCATTCTGCGAGAGGATAGGTTTTGTCCTTGATCCGCTTCGGCTCGTCGGCTGCAATACCGACATATTCAATAACCGTGTAATCTTTCCGCAGCTCTTTCAGGTAGGCATCCACCACACGGGTTTTGAGGATGCCCGTACACCAGCGGTTGCGTGGGCCTGCCCAGCTCATGCCGCTGTACTGCTCCAAGGCGGGATTTTTCCGTTTCGGCGTGTAGTGCAGAAAGTAGTATTCAAAATCGTGCTCCGCTTTCAGCCGGATAATGGGTCTGCCGATATACGCCTCCAAATGGGCAAGATGCTCGTACATCTGCGGAAATTCTAACCCCGTATCGCAAAAGAGGATCAGATCAACAGGCCGTTTTTCTTCCAGTAGGCGCAGGAGCATCGCCGTAGAATCTTTGCCGCCCGAAAGCGACACCACATATTTTTCAGGCTTCATCGCTGCCTACCTCCGCAGAGGGTGCGGCGATCCGCTTGGCGACAACGACCATGCGCCCGTTTTTGCGACTGTATTCGCAGGTGGAGAGCGTGATCAGCTTGTCGTCGTATTCTGCCGTAACGCTGGTGTCGTAAAGAGAAAGCGCCTTGCATTGAGTGATATAGGCGTCAAAGTCCTCCGCCGACTCCGCACGGGTGAAGTGGTAATACTTGAAGCCCTGCTCGGAATAGGCAACGGTCTTGAACACCGCCACGATCTCATATTCACCAAAGCCGGACAGCGTATCGAAGCGAATGGTCTTGTGCTCCTGATAAAAGTCCTCACTTTCATATTTGCAGAGATCGGCAAACATCGTTCCGTTGTTCATGTGGTGGCCGTAGATCACGCAGTTGTCGGACAGCGCAAGATCGCAGTTTTCCTGCACATAGGGCACGCCGTAATCGCTGTACTGCTTGTCAAAGCCCCGTTTCAGATAGAAATTCGGCTCGTTCACGGTCTGCATCACGGGATAGTCGATGTTCGTGCCGGGAATGGAGAGCCAGCCCACAAAGTCGCTGTTCTGCTCCTGCACCGCCCGGTACTTTTCAAATGCCGCCAGTTCCGACAGCGGCTCGGTTTCCTGCGGTGTATCGGCGGGTGCCGATTCGGTTTCCACCAGTGCGGCGACCTGTTCAAAGGCTTCGGTGCTCTGTTTTTCGTCTGCATACTGCCGACAGAGCATGATGCCGGAGAAAAGGAAAAGGGCGGCACATACGGCCGCCCCGATCATCAGATATTTGCTTTTCATATATGGCCTCCTTTAAGATGCGTTTCCGCTGCCGAACACACCCTCGCCGGGGCGTGTCGTCATCAAGCGGTAAAGCTCGGTATCTTTGGGGAAACGGTTGATAAACGGCACCAGCGCCGAGCCGTACTTGATCAGCCCACAGCCCGCATCGGCGTTGGTGACATAGCTCATCTGTTCGTCAGAGATGTTCAGGAGTTTTGAGAGCTTGGCACGGTCGGAAAACGCCTGATTGAGCATGACCACAAACTCGGAGTTGGAGAGCATTCAGAATTTTCTTTCCGTAATGAACCGCCTTATGGAAATCATCCGAAAGGCAACTCATAGCAATGCAATACTCGAGCGTCCATCGTGGTGAAGTAAAGCCGTGCACGGAGCCATTTGTATATTTTCTGTCTCCTTTTTCTTTAGCCTGCAAAGATTCAGCTTCCTTCTCGTTGAATGTTTTCTCCTTTGTCGTGGGCTCGACATCGTATGGTCTAACATCACAATCTGTTATTACAGAAACAGGTATTCCTATATCGGCGCCGTCTTTTCTTACCATAATTCCGCTATATCGAAGAAAAGCTGTGCTTCCAACATTTACAATGGATATACCGTATTTCTCCAATGGATAGCCGAGAATGTCTGCAATGACAGGAATTAAAATATTCTCTGCATCACCCTCGACCATTATGATACCCTTAGCAAAAAACAAATTGGCCTTTGTTGAGTCGAGAAAACGCTGGAGGAACAGGTAATCACCCTTTTGTAATCCGGTTCGCCCTTCAGCCAAATCATATCCGGCACCATTCTTCATTAAAATCAAATTCTTGAGGTTGATTTTTGATGCCAAAATGGGGCTATGCGTGGATATGATAATTTGGACATCATTCTCGTTATACTCGTTCTGGAGATAACTGATTAGTCGAAGCTGCGCTTGCGGATGCAGATGGGCTTCCAATTCTTCGATTAGAGCCAGTTTCAGGCCACCATCTGTATCATCCTTAAGGAGCAATAACTCCGCCGCAATAAATAGCAGATTCAATTCCCCAAGCCCGGGGTTGATCTCAGGAGCATTCAATGACAGGGACTCCAGTATAGCTTTTAGCTGAATATCCGAGGTTTTTAATTCTGCATCACTGGCTTGGCCTTTATCACTAAATGACTCTAAATTACTGCGGATCGTCTGGAGAATGCGTTTTCCATCCGTATCTCCTATAAAATAATCCTCAATGCGTTGATTCGCATCCCGAAAAATATCGAGAACTGTATGTTCTTTTTTATCTTTGAAAACAGGGTGATTTAGAAGTATTTGCGAGATTCTGGAACCACGCCCGGAACTCATTTCTCGCTCGGCATCACGGAGCGGTTTCAAATAAACAGCTTTCAGCAATTCTCTTGCTTTTCCATCAATCGAAATTCCATCGTCTATATCGCCCACGCGCAATTCCTGATAGATTTTATGTCCTTCTTTCCATGCACGATAATGAAGTTCAAGCGTATATTCAATGCCATTCTCCGTTTGGTTGAATGAAAGATATTCGATAAAGTTCTTTGCTTCGTTCTGTGTAAAATCTGAAATCGTACAATCGATCTTGAACTCTGAGCACGCATCTTCGCCAACAGGCTTATAAAAATCCTCATCTGACGGCCGGATATACTCATTGCTCTGTGTCAACAAGACTAATTTTAATGCGTCAATTACAGCGGTTTTTCCCGAATCGTTTTCGCCAATCAGTGCGTTTAGACCTTTGTGAAAAGTGATTTTTAAGCCGGGAGCGTCATCCACAGATTTGAATTGGCGGAAATCATACACTCTTAATTCGGATATAATCATTTTTTCACACTCACTTCCAATAGTAATTTCATAGGGGATGTTGTTTCTAAGAATACACTGTCACTGCTTTTTCCTGCGAACTATTATCTGCATATACTTTGCCTGTTTTATGTGCAGAAACCGTATTGACCTATGCAGAAAACCGTTTAATACTCCTTGCTTAGCAGAAAGTCCGCCAGATGCATAATTTTGACACCGTTGATGTTGCCTGCGGCCAGTTCGTCCATCGTCACCACATACTTCGGGTAATGGTCTTTGATCTCCAGCAGGTTGGCGACCTCCCGGTCGGATTCCTCCGGCAGATTGCGGCATACCTGCACATAGATCCGCTCGTCCCGTCGCACGGCCACGAAGTCGATCTCCTTGGTGGAGTTTTTGCCGATATACACATCATAACCCTTCCGCCGAAGCTCAAAGTACACGATGTTCTCCAGCATAGCGGCAACGGATTTCGGATTAAAGCCCATCATGCAGTATTTGAGAGAAGCGTCCGCAAGATAGAATTTCTCCTGCGTTTTCAGGACGGTCTTGCCCTGCATATCGTACCGCTGACAACGATAGATTACAAAAGCCTTTTCCAACCATTCCAGATAGTTATAGACTGCTTCCACCGAGAGGGAGCGTCCTTCGCCTTTCATGAATTTCACGATGGCGTTGGCAGAAAAAGTCTTGCCGACATTCTCTACAACATACTTTACCACACGGTTGAACAGGTCGAAGTTTGTGATATTGTGCCGCTTGGTGATGTCGCTGGTGATAACGGAATTGTAGATACCCTCGACGATCTGATAGGACGAACGCTCGTCAAAGTTCCCAAGCGCAACGATGGGGAAACCGCCCATGCGGATATACTCGTTCAAAAGCTCTTTCGGCGTGCGTCCGCTGTCCTTCTTAAACTCCAGATATTCGGCAAAGGACAGCGTAAAAACAGGGATGGAGATATAGCGTCCCGTCAGATAGGTGGAGATCTCACTGGACATCAGCTTGGAATTGGAGCCTGTCACATAAATGTCGGTATTGGAATCCTCCAGCAGACTGTTGACTGCCTTTTCCCAGCCGTCCACCTCCTGCACCTCGTCCAGCAGAAGATAGTAGCGTTCGCTGTCGGTCATTTTTTCTTTTATATCCCGGTACATCTGCTTGGCGGTCATGCCCTCGTCCAGCTCTTCCGAGGTATAGCGCAGATGGATCACATGGTCTGCCGCAATGCCGCTGCCGAGCAGGTCGTCTTTCAGCATATCCAAAATGGTCGATTTTCCGCAGCGGCGGATTCCGGCAAGAATCTTTACCAGCGGAACATCCCGATAGGTTTTCAATATATCCAAATAGTAGGGTCTAACGATCATAGTATCGCCTCCTTGCTATTAGTATAGCCAAAAACGCCGCTTCGGTCAATAGTTTTTACTGAAATTCAAGAAAAACTTTTTATGTGGGGCATCTTTTTCGACTCATTTTGCATTTCTGCCAACAGAAAAGCGGCGCAGATCTCTCTGCACCGCTTTCGTCGTACTTATATCGCTTTGATTTTTTTTAGATACGCCACGGCATCGGTATGTCCGCGGAAGTAGATGTGCTGCCGTTCCATGTCCTCCATTTGGCGGACAAGGTTCAGATAGTCCACATACGCCCGATGTTCCTCTGCGGTCATGCGGATCTCGCCGCTGCCCTCGTTCATTTTGTCGATGACGGGGCACTGCGTTTTCAGCTTGTCCATACGGTCGGAAAGCGCGGCGTAGTCCTCGTTGGTATTCAGCAGATCCATCACAATATCACTGTCGATCTCCGCAAAGGCATCCTCGATGCGGGATGGCAGGTCAAAATAGTTGTCGCTCACGGTGCTCACTTCCTTATCGTTTTTATTATACTATACCCAAACCGCAAGGCAATATCAAAGGTGCAAATTTTATCGTTCGGGCTGTTCCGTCTGCCGTGGGGCTGCGGAGCGGACAGGGACGGCGGGCGAACTGATCCGATATTCTTCGGGGATGTTCTCGATGTCACCGTCGTAGATGTCCACAAAGCGGCCGCCGTTTGAACGCACATAGCCGTTATCCCCGAACACGCCGCCTTCTTCATACCGAATATCCCGTCCGAATCCCTCATAATCAATATAGTTTGCCAGTGCGCCGAGATTGCTTGTGTCGTAGCAGCCGCTTTCCTCGATCCAGTAATAGCCGAGGTCATAGTCATTCTGCACGCCGGGCAGGTAATCAAAGCAGTCCAAATTCTCGGTCAGGTTGATCAGCTCCTGCACACTGCCGGTGTTCTCACCCAAGTCCAAGACTGCCTGCCAGAAATCGTCGCTCTCCCGCAGCTCCATGATCTGCCCGGCGAGGTAGTTCAGCTCGCTCAGGCTCTCATATTCTCCGAGCACCTTGCCGATGGCCGCATCCGGGCAGTCATAGTCTGTGATAAACCACTCCTCATAGCGCCGCCCGATGCCGATGCGCCGGAAAACCGCCTGCATTTCTTCATTTGTCACGGGAAACTTCACCCATTCACCCACCAAAAAGCCCTCGTTGTATTTGCCGAGGTTGGTAATAAAGGCTTCAAAGGCGCAGTCCCTTGTATCTGATACATTCATCATAGCTGCCTCCGTTATCGCTCCTGTACCGGCGCCTGCCTGCGGGGAATGGGAAGGCCGTAAACATGGGCGATCTCGTCGCCCAGCCTGCGGGTCACTCTTGTAATGTCCGCACGGGTGGCAATGCCCCAGTAGAGTTTTTCTTTCAGGTTCTCGATCTGCGTGTCGCTCACGCCGTCCTTGTAGGCGCGGTAGAGGTAATGATTTGTGCCGTCGTGATGGATGGCATCGCAGCGGAAGTCGCCGTTTTTATCTACATACCATGTGCTGTAATCAATGTCCCGTTCGCTGTAAAGGCAGTCCCGGACATTGCCGCTCGGAATCTCCTTATATCCCATGCGGCGGCCGTGCCAAAGCCCCAGATCACCGACAACGAGAATGGGACGGGAGAGCTGAATGTCCAGATTGGAGCGCTCGTCGTCCAGATAGTCGCCGTTCAGTTCATACATCAGCGCCATACGCTCGGCTTCGGTGATGTCGGGGTACTGCTCCTCCAAGTCCTCCCGCCAGTCATCGTAATCAATGTCATTGCTCCAAATGATGTGTCTGCCGTCCTTCATTGCGTCCGTCCCTCGCTTTCTGCCATCAGGAATTGTCCGAACTCGGTAAAGGCATACCAGTTCGTGCGGTCAAAGCGGCTCTCGTTGAACTGTCCCTTGGTGAGCACCCGCCCCTTGACCAGCCGTTTCAGGGCATAGCGGGTCTCGTCGTAGGACAGAAACGGAAAAAAGCCGGTCATCATCTGCACCGAACAACGCAGCCAGACCTTCCCCTCATGGAGCTGCGGCGATTCGGTGCTTTTCTGCTCGATACAATCCCAAAGGAAGCAGGCCAGCACCGCCGCATTGACTCCGTATTTTTTCGCTATGTCCGAATCGAAGAAATGAACCATAATTTTTGCCTCCTTTTTGTTTTTCGGGATATGTAAAAGGGGCAGCGAATTTCGCTGCCCCAAGGCTTACTTCTTCTTTGCTCTGATCTTCAGGAAGATCAAAGCGCCGACGATAAATACGACCAGCCCGATTGCAAGAATGGTTTTCAGCTCCATTATTCCGCACCCTCCTTTCTGCGTTTTCTGAATCCGACTATGCCCAGCACAGCAGCACCCGCAGCGGAAACACCGAGCAGGGCAAACCACAGGGCGGGATTGCTGTCGTCCCCGGTTTTCGGCGTGTCACGGAGTTCGTTGTGCATCTCCACTTTTGTCACCGCACCTTCAAACACGGATGCCGTCTTGTCGGCGGGCAGCACATAGGCAGAAGATGCAACGTCCGACACCTCGGACACCACATACTCCCCGATACGGAGATCATCAATGATGATCTCGCCGTTTTTATCCGTCGTGAATACGCCGGCATATCCGTTCGGACCGGCGACACGGAACGAGAAGCCCTCAATTTTGCCGTCCGAGGAAGTCTTGATGATTTTCAGAGAGCCGACCTGCGGCGCATTGACAAAGCCCTTTCCGGCCTCGTTCTCCACGGTCACGGTCTTGCCGTCCTCGGTGATCTCGAAATAGTAGGCGTTGCCGTCCAGATAGAAGCCCTCCGGCGCTTTTGTTTCTTTGACAAAATAGCCGCCGTAGAGCAGATCGGCCATTTTATAAACGCCGATGCCGGTTTCAGTCAGCGTGCCGACCAGTTCATCGTCGGCATCCAGTTCCTTGTTGCCGTTGCTGTCACGGTAAACGGTGAACTCCGCACCCGTCAGCTTGTTGTCGGGAGAGTCCCGGTCGGTCTTGGTGAGCTGTACCGTACCACGGATGCGTGTGTTTTCGATCTCTACCTCGATCACCGCACCGTCTGCATCGACGGTCACGGGGGAGGTTTTCTCCGACAGCACAAAGCCGGTCGGGGCTTCGATCTCCCGCACGATCCAGTTGCCATAAGGCACACGGGCAAAAGAAAAGCTGCCGTCCTCGGCAGAGGTGGCAGTCAAGATGGCGTTTTCGGTCGTAAACTCGGTGCAGTCCGCACGAAACAGCCCGATCAGCGCACCGGCAAGGTCACTGCCGTCCTCATCCTTTTTCAGGCCGTGGATCACACCGTAGAGCAGCTTGTTTTCGATGGGTGCGCCGCCGTTCGCCTTGAATTCCACCAGTACGGTGTCATGCCCGGCGTACTCGAACGCAATGGGGTATTTTTCGTTGGAGAGGATATAGTGTCCGTCCGTGGAAAGCTCTTTGAGATAGTAGCTGCCAAACGGCAGATCGGTTTTGCAGACGGCATGACCGTTTTCATCCACCGACACGATCTCCAGCAGGCCATCGGCGGGAATGATGCTGCCGTCAGTGGCGGTCAGCTCCCCGGCGGCGAACAGCCCAAAGGTCACGGCGGAAAGTTCACCGCTCTTGCCGATGCCGAAACGCTCATCCTGCTCCAAGACTTTATCCAGAGAAACGGCGGCTTTCTGCCGCTTGTTGCAGAAGTCGGCGGCAGTTTCGGTGATCTCGACCTCCTGCCCGGCATACACAAGCTCTGCCGTGTGGACTTCGGTGTTCAGCACATAGCCGTCGGGAGCGGTGATCTCCCTGACCTCGTATTTGCCGAGATACAGCGGCTTGCTTTCGGCAAGTCCCGTTTCGTCGGTGGTCACGGTATCGACGACCTCTCCGGCTGCATAGCGGAGCGTGCCATCCGGCGTGATGATGTCCTCGGCGGCAGTAAGCTCATAGACTGCGCCCGCAAGCCCCTTGACCGTAAACACCGGCTGATAGATGCCGTCCGCCTCGGTGACGGAGAAAAAGACCTCGCCGCTCTTGCTGATTCGGATCACACCCTTCTGCGCCGTGTTCGGCTTTGTGACCTCGACCACCGTAACGGCGTTTTCCTCCGTGGCATTGTCGGCAGTCACAGCAAAATAGACCGGCTCGCTGTTCAGCGTGTAACCGTAGGGTGCGGAAACCTCCATCAGCGAATAGCCCGTGCCGTATTCCAGCATTTCGGACGTAATGAGATAGCCGTCGCTGTTTGTATAAAAGGTGTCGATGGTGGTGACTTCGGGATAGGTGAAGGTCTGCGTGATGAGCGACCCGTCCGGGCGATAGAGTCGGAAGCCTGCGCCTGCCAGCGGAATGACCTTGCCCGTTTCGGCGTCCACCTTGACGATCTTGATATAGCTCTCAAAATTGCGATTGTTGGCAAGGTAGCGATAGGTCTGCCCGTCCTTGGCGATATACACATCGAAATCGGCAAGCAACTCACGGCCGTCCCAGCTCTTGGTTTGATGCACCGTGTAGATGCCGTAGGGCAGGTCTTTTGTGACCGCATAGCCGTTTTCGTCGCAGGTCAGGTAGTCACGCTCGGATGCCTTGGCGCTGTCATAAGAGCCTGTGGCTTTCAAAAACACCGCAAATTCCGCTCCGGCCTCCGGCGTTTCAAGCTGGGTGTCGCCGTTGTCCGTGTGCTTAATGATGGCGATTCTGCCCTTGACGATCTGCTCGGTCACATCGTTTGCGGTGGTGTTGTATTCCACAGTGTAGTTTTTTGCCTCTGCGCCGATGGGATAAACGGTGCTGTCCAGCAGGTAGCCCTCGGAGGGCGTGCTCTCACGAATGGTCCAGTCATCGCCGCAGACATAGTATTTCGTGGTGAACTGCCCGTTGGCATCCGTAGTGTAGGTGCCCACAAGCTGGTCGCCCTTGTAGATGCCGTAAACAGCACCGGCAAGGGTAGCATCGCCCTGCGGCAGACCCGTTTCGGCGTCGCTCTTGGTGACGGTGACATTCCACTTTTTCAGAATGTTCGTAATGCTCTTGTTCGTGACGGTGTTCCATTCCACCGCCGCCGTCTGCTGTTCGGGGACGACATAGCGAATCGCCGTATCGACTTCCTCCAGCGTATAGCCTGTGCCGATCAGCACATCGGAAAATACGGCTTTGCCTGTGCTGTCGGTCACGGCGTATTCATCCACCGCAAGCCCAGAAAGCGAGGTGCCGTAGAGGTGGAATTTCACGCCCTCGTTCAAGCCGTCCTCGGAGGTCTTGGTCACGATGAGGGTGCCGCGCTTCAAGGAGTTATTGAAACTGACCATTGCCACCTGACCGCTGACGACGGTGACACGGCGCACCTCCTGCGGCTCGTATTTGTCGTAGTTCTGCTCGGTGACGGTGTAAACGCCGGGGGCAAGGTTATCGATCTGAATGACACCGCCTGCACCTGTCGTAACGGTCTTGTTCACGCCGTTGCCGGTGATCGTAAAGGAAATGCCCTCGACCTTGCCGTCCTCGCTGGTTTTGACGATCTTGGTGCTGCCGTAACTGACCTTGATGTTCAGATAACCCTTTACGGGGTCATTCACCGTCTGTGCATAGGTGACGGTATCTTGCAGCTTCCCGTTCGGGCCGTACACGCCGTCCGTCCAAGTGATGACACCGCGCCGCTGCGAATTTCTTTTTTCGGCTGTAATAGTGACGGTATCGCTTAGTGCATCGTCCACCGTGATGGACAGTGTGTTTCCGTTGACAGAAAAGCGGATGCCCGAAGCGCTTGCGGAGATCACATAGTCGGAGAGCACACCGTTTGTGTCGGTCAGCGTGGCGGTATAGGCTTCTCCGTTCCATTCAAGTTCAATATTTTGAGCTTTTCCCACAGACTTCGCAAGAAAACTCGGCACCTTGGAATGGCGCTGAACACTTGCCGCAATGGAATTGTAGTAGCTCATGATTTGACTGTACAGCGGGTGGTTCGTGCTGATCTGCTCCACGATGGCGCTCTTGCCGCCCGTGCCGACCTTGTTGAAATCGGCATCACGCTCACCGACGACAGTTTCCCAAATCAAAAGCTGTGTGGCAACAGCGTGAGCCAGCTTGTCGCCGCCCTCATTCTGTGAGCGCCAAGAGGTCGAGATCGTCCCTGTATAGCCGTACTGAAAGATACGGCCGATAAACAGCTTAATATCGTCGGGAGAAATGGTACTGTTGTAGGACGACGGGTATTCGTCCCAGAAATCCTCGCCCTTTTTCGTAAAAGTGTTGCCCGTCTGCTGCGGCACGCCGGGCTCGATGCAGTAGCAGATATTGCCCTCATACGACCCCATTGCACGGATCGTCGTGAAACGGGATGCGGCCGTAGACCAGCCGTTCATAAAGCTCAGGCTGTCGTGTCCCCATTCGCCGCCGTAGTTGGCATCGCCGTCACGGGGATAGGAGATAAGATATACTTCGTCGGTTTCTTCTGCGGCAAATGCGGTCGTTCCCATGCCAAACAGCGTGGTAACGCACATCAGCATCGCAAGAAACAACGATACCGTTCGTTTGAATTTCTGCATTTTCATTGAGTGACCTCCTTAAAATGAAAAAACGCACCGTGTTTCTCGGTGCGTTCCTCGGTAAATATTTGGTTTTCAGGCATAACCGATATACAGGTCGTACTTCCCGTCGGAGCGCGCCTCCGCCCATATCCACACATCGGTTATATCCTCATCACGGGCGTATCGGTTCAGCCTGCTTTGAATATCCCGTTCCAGATAGATGCGGTCTGCGGCGGCATCTATAGGATTATCCCAGCAATCCACCGCCGAACTTTCCAGCCGCAGTCCCACGCTTTCGGCATAGGCATTGGCATAGTCGATCCAAGTCTGAATGTCAAATATCGGCTCTGTGGGTTCTTCTGCGACGGGCGGTTCAGGCTCCTGCGGCTGTGTTTCCGTAGGTTCTTCCGATAGTTCGGGTTCGGGTGCTTTCGGCGGGGTAGTTTCTGTGGGCCTGCTGACAGTCGGCGGCGTTTCCTCTTTTGCAGATATTGAAACTTCCGGCTGCGCTTTCTCCGTCTTGGGTTCGGTCGTATTCTCTGCGGGAATCTCTGTACTTTCCGAAACAGAAACCGCCACACTCTCCTGCGGCACAGTGTTTTGCTCAGACTTGACCGTGACCGTTTCCTGCGAAGATGACGCAGATACCTCGGAGCGATTCACATTTGCACAGCCCGAAAGAGAAAGTGTCAGCAGCACTAAAACGGCGATGATCCTTGTGTTTTTCATATGCGCAAACCTCCTTTGCCTTTTCATTGTACGGATCGCCGCTAAAAACTGCAAAGCTGTGAGAACTGCCGCCGTTGTACTATCTCTTTTTTCGGGAAGTACAGGTAGTTTCGAGGGGGTGAGGTGTGGAGAGGGGGTGAGGTGTGGAGAGGGGGAACACGCCGACATAGC
>ENA-OZDC01000058-OZDC01000058.1-human-gut-metagenome-genome-assembly--contig:-NODE-58-length-56759-cov-23.817403_pt1 | contig 56759 bp, 49 predicted proteins | sample MGYA00244082_ERZ653570 | MGnify/ENA primary metagenome ERZ653570 (study PRJEB26926, sample SAMN06164919) | human gut metagenome | biome: ENVO:00009003; feature: ENVO:2100002; material: ENVO:00002003... | reverse complement strand
TAACTTGCGCTCCTTTCTTCGGTTTTAGGTTGTGTGTTCTAAGAGACTTCCCAACTGCTTGATTAAGAAGTCTTTTAGAGCATACAACACCCGGTGCGGACTTTACCGCCCCGGCGGTCAAGGGCGGCAAGACCGTGTCCCGTCCCGCTGCCGCGGATGTCACTCCCGGCCAAATGCTGAAAAAAACCACTTTCTGGCTGTACTACGTCTGGGCCATCGCGGTCAGCGCTGCCGGACTGGCCCTGATCTCTCAGGCCAGCGGCGTGGTGTGGCAGGCCAGCGCCGACCAGACGGCGGCCTCCGTGGCCACCATCGTGGGCCTGATCTCCATCTGCAACGCCGTGGGCCGCGTGCTCTTCGGCGGGATGTACGACAAGTACGGCCGCAGCCTGTCCATGCAGCTGGTGAACGGCCTGTTCATCCTGACCTCTGCGGTGCTGCTGCTGGCCATGTCCAGAGGCAGCGTAGCGGTGGTCATCCTGGGCTTTGTACTGGGCGGTCTGGCCTATTCCGGCGTCACGCCCACCAACTCCGCCTTCTGCCGCGCCTATTTCGGTCCCGGCCACTATCCGGTGAATTTCCCCCTGATCAACACGAACCTGATCTTCGCCAGCTTCGGCAGCACCGTCTCCGGTGCGCTGTATGACGCCGGCGGGTCCTATAACAGCACGTTTCTCCTGATCATCGGCCTGGCGGCGGTGGGTATCGTCTGCTCCCTGGCCATCTCTGCCATCGACAAAAAGGGAAACTAAGGCACAGAACAGAGCGCCTGACCCGCTGGGTCAGGCGCTCTCTTTATTCGGATATGCGGAACAGACGCTTGCCGTTTTCCAGTGTGGCGCGGGCCAGCTGCTCCGCGGGAACGCCCTTCCACTCCGCCAGCTTCTCCGCCACCAGGCGGACATAGGCGGAGTCGTTGCGCTCGCCCCGATGGGGCACCGGGGTCATGTAGGGGCTATCCGTCTCGATGAGCATACGGTCCAGGGGCGTGACGGCGGCCACCTCCGGAGCGCGGCGGGCGTTTTTGTAGGTCACAGGGCCGTCGAAGCCCAGGTACCAGCCCAGGTCCAGCAGCTCCCGCGCCATCTCCGGGCTGCCGGAGAAGCAGTGGAACACGCCGGTAACATCGGGGAACTCCCGAACGATGGCCAGCGAGTCCCCGTGGGCCTCGCGATCGTGGAAAATGACCGGTAGGCGCAGCGCGCGGGCCAGCGCCAGCTGGGCGCGCAGCACCTGCTGCTGGAGCTTCCGGGGCGGGTTCTCAGCCCAGTAGTAGTCCAGACCGATCTCACCGATGGCCGCCACCTTGGGCTGCCGGGCCAATTCACGCAGCACATCGATATCCGCCGGGACAAAGCCGGCGCAGTTCTCCGGGTGGATGCCCACGGCGGCGTAGACATGGGGGTAGGCAGCGGCGTAGGACACCGCCTTGCGGGAGCTGTCCAGATCGCAGCCGGGGTTCAGCACCAGGGCGACACCGCGCTGCGGCAGGCTCTCCAGCAGCAGCTCGCGGTCCGGGTCGAAGGCCTCATCGTCGTAGTGGGCGTGGGTGTCAAACAGCATGGCTCACGCCTCCAGACGGACCTTGCCCAGGGTCGTGCTGTCCACGTTCTGCTCCTTGATGGCCTTCAGGCGGGCCATGTGGGGCTGCTGCATATGGACGCGCTGGTGTTCGGCGCTCTGCCAGCGCTCGATAAGCAGCAGCTCGTTCTCGTCCTGGGCAGAGAAGTAGTAATCATAGGCCAGGCAGCCGTCCTCCTGGCGAATAAGGGTCAGGATGCCCTCCTCCACCAGCTGGCGGACAAATTTCTCCCGGCAGCCGGGCTTGGCCTGGTAGCGGACATACAGCATGAGTTCTTCCATCGTGCACCTCCGGTGTTTTTTTGCTATTGTAGCACTTCGGGCGGGCAGGTGCAAATATTTCTACGGCTAAGCGCAAAAAAGCATTTACAAGCTGTATAAAATAAGATATACTTTACAAGCTGTATTTTATTTCCGGGTGGGATATGCCCCGGAGCCAAGACAAGATAGGGTGGGAGAGAAACATGGCAACGGATTTTTCCAGAACACTGAGCCTGCTGCGGCAGGAGAAGGGCATCAGCCAGCGGAAGGCGGCGGCGGCGCTGGGAATCAGTCAGGCGCTGCTGAGTCACTATGAAAACGGCATACGGGAGCCGGGTCTGGCCTTCGTGTGTAAGGTGTGTGACTTTTACCGGGTGTCGGCGGACTTTCTGCTGGGCCGCACCGCCAACCGGGACGGCGCGATGATCGACTCGGAAACGCTGTACGACGGCAGCACGGAGAAGGGCTCCCTGCGGGGGAGCATCATGGCCACGCTGCAGAAGAAGCTGGCGGTGAACACCACAGGGCTGCTGTTCGACCTGCTGAGCCGCACCAACAGCCGGGAGGCCATCACCGCCGCCGGAGACTGCCTCGGCGCCACGCTGTACGATCTGCTGCGGCGGCTGTACCGGCAAAGCGGCGGCAATGAGGATCTGTTCGCCACAGAGGCGGTGGACTTCGATGCCGGCGCAGTGGACGCGGCGCTGCTGCGGAGCCGCGGAGCCTATATGCGGGCACTGACGGAGACGGAGGCACTGCCCCACCTGAACTCCGACGCGCTGACCACCCTGCCCGGCATCGGGCAGAGCGCCGCCCAGGTCATCCACAACGTGGACGAACGGGCAGGGAAGTAAGGAGGTTTTCTGTATGTTTGACCAATCCCATATCCGCAATTTCTCCATCATCGCCCACATCGACCACGGGAAATCCACGCTGGCGGACCGGCTGCTGGAGAAGTGCCACGCCGTTCCGGAGCGCGAGATGGAGAACCAGCTGCTGGACAATATGGACCTGGAACGCGAGCGCGGCATCACCATCAAATCCCGTGCCGTGCGTATTTTCTATACCGCCAATGACGGGGAGACTTACGCCCTGAATCTGATCGACACGCCGGGCCACGTGGACTTCAACTACGAGGTCAGCCGGTCTCTGGCCGCCTGCGAGGGCGCGCTGCTGGTGGTGGACGCCACCCAGGGCGTGGAGGCGCAGACCCTGGCCAACACCTATCTGGCCATGGACCACGACCTGGAGATCCTGCCGGTGTTCAACAAGATCGACCTGCCCGCCGCCGACCCCCTGAAGGCCAAGCAGGAGGTGGAGGACATCATCGGCCTGCCGGCACTGGAGGCCCCGGAGATCTCCGCCAAGCTGGGCACCAACATCGAGGCCGTGCTGGAGGACGTGGTACAGAACGTGCCCGCGCCCAAGGGCGACCCCAAGGCGCCTCTGCAGGCGCTGGTGTTCGACAGTCAGTACGATCCCTACGTGGGCGTGGTGGTGTATTTCCGTATCAAGCAGGGCACTATGCGGAAGGGGCAGACCATCCGCATGATGGCCACCGGCGCGGAGTACACCATTCTGGAGTGCGGCTACCTCAAGCCCATCGGCAACGAGCCGACGGACGCCTTACAGGCCGGCGAGGTGGGCTATTTCACCGCCAGCATCAAAAACGTGAAGGACACCCAGGTGGGCGATACCGTCACCGACGCGGCGAACCCCGCCGCCGAGGCGCTGCCCGGCTACCGCCCGGCGCAGTCCATGGTATACTGCGGCATCTACACCGAGGACGGCAGCAAGTACCCCGACCTGCGGGACGCGCTGGAAAAGCTGCAGCTGAACGACGCCAGCCTGACCTTCGAGCCGGAGAGCTCCGTAGCCCTGGGCTTCGGCTTCCGGTGCGGCTTTTTGGGTATGCTCCACATGGAGATCATCCAGGAGCGTCTGGAGCGGGAGTTCAACCTGGACCTGGTGACCACGCTGCCCAGCGTCATCTACCACGTCTACAAATCCGACGGCACCATGGTGAAGGTGGACAACCCCCACAACTACCCCGACCCCGGCACCATCGAGCACGCCGAGGAGCCGTATGTCAAGGTGTCCATCATCAGTCCCCAGGACTATGTGGGCAACATCATGCCCATGTGCCAGGAGCGCCGGGGCGAGTTCAAGGATATGCAGTATCTGGACACCCACCTGGTGGAGCTGCACTATCAGATGCCCCTGAACGAGATCATCTACGATTTCTTCGACACACTGAAGGCCAACACCAAGGGCTACGCCAGTCTGGACTACGAGCTGTCCGGCTACCGCACCAGCGATCTGGTGAAGGTGGATCTGCTGCTCAACGGCGACGGCGTGGACGCGCTGAGCTTCATCGCCCACCGGGACAAGGCGTATCCCCGCGCCCGGCGGCTGTGCGAGAAGCTGAAGGAAAACATCCCCCGCCAGCTGTTCGAGGTGCCCATCCAGGCGGCCATCGGCGGCCGCATCATCGCCCGTGAGACGGTGAAGGCCATGCGGAAGGACGTGCTGGCCAAGTGCTACGGCGGCGACATCACCCGCAAGAAGAAGCTGCTGGAGAAGCAGAAAGAGGGCAAGAAGAAGATGCGGAACCTCGGTACCGTCCAGGTGCCTACCGAAGCCTTCATGGCCGTCCTCAAGCTGGACAGCGATTGATCTTCTTGCCCTCACCGCCGCCGGTGCGGCGTCACAAGCGTTTTGCGAAGCAAAACCTTGCCGCAGACGGAATTCATTTCCGCCGAGGATGTCATGTCCTGAAGGGGTCCCCATGAAATGTATCCGCATTTCATGGGGCGGGCAAGAAGAAGATGCGGAACCTCGGCACCGTCCAGGTGCCTACCGAGGCCTTCATGGCCGTCCTCAAGCTGGACAGCGATTGACAAAAAAAGAAACCGCCTGCGGCGGTTTCTTTTTTTGCTCTATTCGATCGTGCCGAACAGCGCCCAGGTATTGCTGTCGGTGATCTTTACATCCCGGTATTCGCCCAGATCAGCCCGGTCGCCGGTGCAGTGGACCAGGCGGCCGCCGGCGGTACGGGCCGTCAGGGGCCAGCGGGAATCGTCGCTCTCGCCGTCCACCAGACAGCGCAGCGTCTGCCCCACATACTGGCGGTGCAGCTCCTCGGAGATACCGTTCTGCACGGCGCAGAGCCGGTCAAACCACCGCTGCTTCTCCTCACGGGGGACGGGGTCCTCCATCTTCGCCGCCGGGGTACCGGGGCGGGGGGAGAAGATAAACGTGAACAGGGCGTCGAAGCGGACCTTCTCCACCAGGGCCACCGTCTCCATAGCTTCGCTCTCCGTCTCGCCGGGGAAGCCGATGATGACGTCGCTTGTCAGCACCAGCTCGGGCATGACCCTGCGGGCGTAGGTGATCAGATCCAGATACCTGGCCACATCGTAGGGGCGGTTCATGGCGCGGAGCACCCGGTCGCAGCCGGACTGGACCGGCAGGTGCAGCTGCTTGGCCACATGGCGGCAGTTGGCCATGGCGTCAAAGAGCTTATAGGTGGCGTCCTTGGGCTGGGAGGACATGAAGCGCAGGAGATAGTCGCCCTCGATCTTGTCCAGGTCGGTCAGCAGATCGGCGAAGTCATAGCCGGTGCCCAGATCCTTGCCGTAGGAGTTGACGTTCTGCCCCAGCAGGGTGATCTCCCGGAAGCCGTCGGCCACCAGCTCCCGCACCTCGTCGATGATCCTCTCCGGGTCGCGGCTGCGTTCCCGGCCGCGGACGTAGGGCACGATGCAGTAGGAGCAGAAGTTGTTGCAGCCGTACATGATGGACACCCACGCGCGGGTGCGGCCCTCGCGGACCACGGGCATACCCTCGGCGATGGCGCCGTGCTCATCCGCCACGGAAAACACCCTGCGCCGCTGGGTATAGACCTGATACAGCAGCTCGGGGAACTTCCACAGGGCCTGCGGGCCGAACACCAGGTCCACGTGGCGGTAGGACTGGCGCACCTTCTCGGCCACCTCCAGCCGCTGCGCCATGCAGCCGCACAGGCAGATCACCTGCGCCGGGTTGGCCTTCTTCGTGTGGGTCAGGGCGCCCAGATTGCCGTACACCCGCTTCTCCGCGTGGTCGCGGATGGCGCAGGTGTTCAGCACCACCACGTCCGCCTGGGCCGGATCGTCGGTGAACGAGCACCCCATGGCCTCCAGCATACCCATGATATACTGGCTGTCGGCCACGTTCTGCTGGCAGCCGAAGGTGTCCACCAGGGCACGGAGGGGCCGGGCGGCGTGCATCTCCTTCAGCTTTGCTTCAAAATCCCGCTGGCGGTCCAGCTGCGCGGCGGGGATCTGTACCTGTGTTCTTTCCAAGAGGACCTCCCTGCCCCCGGCGGGGGCGAAGTAAAAATATCGTGGACAGTATAGCACAGCTGGCGGGGAAATACAAGAACTGCGGGGCCATGGGCAAAAAGACGCCGCCCCCGGCGGGGACGGCGCAAGCGGGTGGGATATTGGAAAGCCTCCGAACCGTATAGTACACCGGGTCGAAGCGCTTGTAAATAGGAACTTTTGCCGCATTTTGGCGGAAAAAGTCGAAGGCTGTCGAATTTTACCGTTCCGCGAATTTTTTGTGAATATTTCACAAATTCTTCCAAACCCTCTTTTCAACGCAAGACATATTTGCTATAATTAGTCAAGGATAAGGGGAAACCACTCCCTGACCCTTGCACCGTTACCCGTTACGGAAAGGAGCAAACACTATGAAGTTCACATTCGCCTGCAAGAAGATCTCTCTCAACGACTCCATCAAGGAATACGCCGAGAAAAAGATCAGTAAGCTGGACAAGTATTTCCCGGAGGAGGCAGACGCCTTTGTGACCTTTGCTGTGGAGAAGAAAAACCGCTGTGTGGTGGAGCTGACCATCCGCGCCGCCAACGGCACGCTGTTCCGCGCCCAGACTGAGGATCCCGACGGCGATATGCGCAGCGCCATCGACGAGGCCGTCAGCTTCATCGACCGCCGCATCCGCAAGAACAAGACCCGCCTGGCCAAGAACCTGCGGCCCGACGCGCTGGTGTCCACCGTGCCCGCCGAATTCGACGTGGTGGAGGACAACGACTTCGACATCATCCGCACCAAGCGCTTCTCCGTCAAGCCCATGACCACCGACGAGGCCGTTCTGCAGATGAACCTGCTGGGGCACTCCTTCTATGTGTTCCGCAATATCGAGACGAACGCCGTGTGCGTGGTGTACCACCGCAACAACGGCGGCTACGGCCTGATCGAGACGGAGGAGTAATTCACATACACGACACGAGAGAGCACCGCCGAAAGGCCGCCTGACACAAGAAAACACACGGTTTTGCCTGTGTCTATCTGGCTGAAATCGACCGAAAAACGCCCACATGCGTCAGCATGCGGGCGTTTTTGCAGCCAATTTCAGCTTGAATTTACTTTGGCAAAACTGCTTCGCACCGAAAAAGAGCGCGTTTTGTGCAGAGCCGAGGCGCACCGCCGCAGGCATACTGGATGTCTGTCAAGGCGGCGCAACGATGGGGCTGCGCGAAACGCGCCTTTTGCGGCGTATGTTTTCTTATGCCAGGCGGCCTAAAGGCGGTGCTCTTTTTTTGCTGGCGGATCCCGTCATTTTGATGCAAATGACCCGCCGCTTTAGCCGATGCTGTAAGTATATTCACCAAAATCACATATTCTGCGAATAAATATTCAATTTTGCCTTGACATTCCCGGACTGTGGTGGTAAATTATGCAACATCAACGAGAGAGATGCACCGGACGGCGGCAAGCCCATCCCCGGAAAACGCACACTGGAAAGGCGGTACGACCCATGAAAAATCACCACAGCAAAGGAGTTGGCACGATGGCACTGCCGCGACGACGACAGGCGCACCGCCTGCACCGCGCGGCATGAGCTCTCCCGACCACATACATTTTATACATGAATAAATATTCACCATATACGGAAGGATATACGACCATGAAAAAGTTTGTTTCTTTGCTTCTGGCGCTGATGATGGCGCTTTCTCTGGTAGCCTGCGGCAGCAAGGCTGATACGACGACCGACGACAAGACCGATGACGACACCGTGACCGAGCCGGCCAACGCGCTGGAAAAGATCAAGGCCGATGGCGTGCTGACCGTGGCCCTCAGCCCCGACTTCTCCCCCATGGAGTTCGTGGACTCCTCCAAAACCGGTCAGGACCAGTATGTGGGCTTTGACATCACGCTGGCCAAGTACATCGCCGAGAACCTGGGCGTGGAGCTGGCCATCGAGCCTATGGGCTTCGACGCCAGCCAGACCGCCGTGTACACCGGCTCCGTTCCCATGAGCATCTCCGGCTACTCCTGGACGGAGGACAGAGCACAGAACTATGAGCTCAGCGATTACTACTACGCCGGTGAAAACGAGACGAGACAGGCCCTGCTCATCAAGAAGGAGAACGCGGATAAGTACACCTCCCCCGAGGATCTGGCCGGTCAGGACGTGGGCGCGCAGAACGCCTCCCTGCAGATGCAGCTGGTGACTGAGCAGCTGACGGGTGCCAATCCCATCTCCATCGGCGATATCACCGTGGGCGTCATGGAGCTCAAGAGCGGCAACATCGAGGCGCTGGCCGTGGCCTACGGCAACGCGGAGATGATCGTGGACGCCAACCCCGATCTGGTCATCTGCACCTGGGAATTCGACGTGAAGGCCGAGTATTCCGCCAACATTATCATGATGCAGAAGGGTGAGACGGAGCTGCTGGACGCGGTGAACGCCATTCTGGCACAGGCCAAGGAGGCCAACCTCTACGACGGCTGGTACAAGGACGCCGTAGAGCTGGGCAAGAGCGAGAACGCACAGGAGCTGACACTGAACTGACACGGATATACACCGCGGCGGCGGGTACGAAAGCCGTACCCGCCGCCGTATACACAGTAAAAGGAAATCACCATGAAATTCATTGACTTTGAAAAGCTGGCCGCGCTGTTCCTGAAATACTGGGACAAATTCCTCATCGACGGCGTGTCGTACACGCTGGCGCTGGCCGCCATCACCGTGGCCTTCGGCGCGGTGTTCGCCTCTGTTCTGGCACTGATGAAGATGTCGAAGATACCGCCGCTGCGGTGGCTGTCCACCATCTACATCGAGATCATCCGCGGCACGCCTATGCTGCTGCAGCTGTATTTTTTCTATTTCGGCCTGCCCATGCTGATCCCGGCGTTGAACAAGCAGAAGTTCCTCTGCATCGCCATCGCCCTGATCTGCAACAGCGCGGCCTACGTGTCCGAGGTCATCCGTTCCGGCATCCAGGCGGTAGATCCGGGGCAGAAGGAGGCAGCGCTGAGCCTTGGCTTCAGCGGGAGCAAGGCCATGTGGTTCGTGGTGGTGCCCCAGGCGGTGAAGAACATCCTGCCCGCCCTGGGCAACGAGTTTATCATGATCATCAAGGACACGTCCCTGGGCTCCACGTTCTTCATCGGCGACCTGATGACCCAGTACCTGGTGGTCAAGGGCGCCACATACCTGCCCATCGAGCCGCTGGTGATCGTGGGCGTCATCTACTTCATTATGACGTTCGTGCTCAGCAAGGTGTTCGGCCACTTTGAAAGAAAAATGAAGAAGGCCGACCGGAACAACGGCTATGGACGCAAGCGGAAGCAGCAGCGGGAGGTGCATATCTGATGGCACAGACGCTTATCCAGGTCAAGGACCTGAAGAAATACTACAACGGCGGCGACGTCAAGGCGCTGGACGGCGTCACGGTGGACGTGTACAAGGGCGACGTCATCGCGGTGATCGGGCCCTCCGGCGGCGGCAAGAGCACATTCCTGCGGAGCCTGAACCTGCTGGAAACGCCCACCTCCGGCTCCATCATCTTCGACGGGGTGGACATCACCGGCAAGAAGGTGGACCTCCCCCTCCATCGGCAGAAAATGGGCATGGTGTTCCAGCACTTCAACCTGTTCCCCAACAAGACCGTGCTGGATAACCTGACCATGGCGCCCATCAAGATCAAAAAGACGCCGAAGGCGGAGGCCGAGCAGAAGGCCATGGCGCTGCTCCAGCGCGTGGGCCTGGCGGACCGGGCCAACGATTACCCCGCCCAGCTGTCCGGCGGACAGAAGCAGCGTGTGGCCATCGTCCGGGCGCTGGCCATGGAGCCGGAGGTCATGCTGTTCGACGAGCCCACCAGCGCCCTGGACCCGGAGATGGTGGGCGAGGTGCTGGAGGTCATGCAGGAGCTGGCCCAGTCCGGCATGACCATGGTGGTGGTCACCCACGAGATGGGCTTCGCCAAAGAGGTGGGCAGCCGCGTGCTGTTCATGGACGCCGGCAAGATCGCCGAGCAGGGCACCCCCGCCGATGTTTTCGATCACCCCCAGAGCCCTCGCCTTCAGGATTTCCTGAAGAAGGTGCTATGAAAAAGGAGCAGACAATGAACGATGCAAAAAAGGCGGCGCTGGCCGCCATTGACGAGAAGAAGGAACTGGTGGCAGAGGTGGCGGACGCCATCTGGGACTATGCCGAGCTGTCCATGCAGGAGGTAAAGTCCGCCGCCCTGTTCGTCAAGGTGCTGAAGGCTGAGGGCTTTCAGGTGGAGGAAGGCATATGCGGCATCCCCACCGCCTTCTCCGCCTCCTTCGGCAGCGGTGGGCCGGTCATTGGCCTGCTGGCGGAGTACGATGCGCTGTCCGGCCTTTCGCAGGCGGCGGGCAGCACCGCGTACCACGAACTGGTGAAGGGCGGCAGCGGCCACGGCTGCGGTCACAATCTGCTGGGCGCGGGGGCCATGGCCGCCGCCATCGGCCTGAAGCACTATCTGACCCAGACCGGAAAAAGCGGCACCGTCATCCTGTACGGCTGCCCCGGCGAGGAGGGCGTGGCGTCCAAGGCCTATATGGCTCGGGAGGGCCTGTGGTACGGCCTTGACGCGGCGCTGACGTGGCACCCCGGCGACAGCAGCGAGGTGACTACCGGCTCCACCAACTCCTGCATCCAGATGATCTATACGTTCCACGGGCTGGCGTCCCAGGCATCCACCGCGCCGGAGCGGGGCCGCAGCGCGCTGGACGCGGTAGAGCTGATGAATGTGGGCGTGCAGTTCCTGCGGGAGCATATGCCCCGCGACGCCCGGGTGCACTACTCCATTCTGGACGCAGGCGGCGTAAGCCCCAACGTGGTGCAGCACCAGGCCAGCGTCCTGTACATGATCCGTTCCAACTTCGTCAAGGACTGCATGGCCCTGCACCAGCGGGTGGACAAGATCGCGCAGGGCGCGGCGCTGATGACGGACACCACCATCGAGCGCCGCTTCGTGGACGGCCTGTCCGACACCGTGTGCAACCACGCGCTGGAGAAGGTGCTGTACGACAACTTCTCCCAGCTGGGCGTACCACCCTGCACGGCGGAGGAGCACGCTTTCATGGAGGCACTGTCCGCCACCTACGAGGGGCGTGACGTCCCCGGCGGCGTGGGCGCGGAGAACGATCCCGCCTTCGCTGAAAAGGTGAAGGCCATGCAGACCGGCCACTTCAACGACTTCCTGATGCCGCTGTATCAGGGTCCCGCCTTCAACGCCGGCTCCACCGACGTGGGTGATGTCAGCTATCAGTGCCCCACGGCACAGATCCATGTGGCGGTGTGGCCCAACCACGTCCCCTGCCACAGCTGGCAGGTGGTGTCCTGCAACAAGACGCCCATGGCCCATAAGGCCACCGTGCACGCCGGCAAGGTGCTGTGCGCCGCCGCCATCGATCTGTTGGAGCAGCCCGCGCTGCTGGAGGCCGCCAAGGCCGAGTTCCGGCAGCGGACGGCGGCCGGGTACACCTGCCCCATCCCGCCGGACGCCGTGCCGGCGCCCCTCGAGCTGTAAAGAAAGAACACCCCTGACCTGCCGGTCAGGGGTGTTCTCTTACAGATGCAGCTCCTTCAGCCGCCGGAAGCTGCGGCTCGCCAGCAGCAGGCCCAGCGCCGCCAGCACCAGCGCCGCCGCGCCCAGCACCCAGGTCAGCGTGTCCGTCATCCCCCGGCTGCACAGCCAGGAGAACAGCCGGTAGGCGCCCATGACCAGCAGGATGCCCGCCAGCAGCAGCGCCACCAGCACGGTGGAATTCTCGCAGTTGTCTATCTTTTTCATGGCGTCCTCCCCTGCGCCGGAACGGTCCCGGCGCTTCCGTCCACCATCATACCATCCGCCGCACAGCCCGTCAAGGGCAGAGAGCCGGGGACTGTCCTCACGGACAGTCCCCGGCTTCGCGTTTACGCCAGCAGGGCGCGGTCGTTGTCGTATTCCTGGCCGCTGACCTTGCTGAACAGTGCCAGCAGGTCCGGCACCGTCAGCCGGGCCTTCTCCTCGCCGGAGATATCCAGCACGATCCGCCCGTTGTGCAGCATCAGCAGGCGGTTGCCGTAGTGGATAGCGTCGCGCATATTGTGGGTGATCATCAGCGTGGTCAGGTGGTTCTCCCGGACCAGGCGGTCGGTGATGTCCATGACCCGCTGGGCCGTCTGGGGATCCAGCGCCGCGGTATGCTCGTCCAGCAGCAGCAGCTTGGGCTTCTGCAAGGTGGCCATCAGCAGCGTCAGCGCCTGACGCTGTCCGCCGGAGAGGGTGCCCACCTTGGTGGTCAGGCGGTCCTCCAGACCCAGACCCAGGTAGCGGGCGCGCTTGTACTCCGGCAAGGAGGAGACGTTGACGCCGTCCAGCTCGATGCTGCCCTCATCGGGCTGCCAGGTGCCGCAGATGGCGTTCTGCATGGTGCTCTTTCCGGCGCCGTTGCCGCCGATGACGGTGACGAAATCCCCGTCCCGCAGCGTCAGGCTCAGGTGATCCAGCGCCAGCCACGGGCTCTGCCCGCCCAGCAGCAGCATGGTGCACACCGCCGCGCCGGTGCAGATAGAGCCGTCCACGGTCAGGTCGGCGATATCGAGTACTTTATAGGTAATGTATACGCCGATGGCCATTACGCCCCAGATCAGTCCCTGGGCCAGAGCGCCGGGCAGCGCGTTCAATAGCTGTGTCATGTGGGTACACCAGACCTTCCTGTCTGAATTTTATTCCATGGCCTCGTAGCCCTCCGGGATAGTGATGCCCTTGCCGGTCAGGTACTCCTCCACCACCTGGACCTGGTACTCGGAGTTGGGCTCCGCGGAGCAGTACAGCAGGCCGACGGTCTTTGTCTCTGGCAGCAGCTCCAGGATCATATCCGCCTGCTCCGTCAGGGGCGCCAGGTCGGAGGTGCCGGAGACGTTGCCGCCCACGGTGCCGGAGAAGCTGTCGATACCCAGCGCCACGCCGTACTCGGTAACAGAGGCACCCAGAATGGGGATCTCTGCGGTGGCGTTATAGGCCGCCTGCAGCGCCGGTGTCGTCCGTCTTGGTGTCGTCGGTCTTGCTGCCGCAGGCGGCCATGCTCACACACATGGCGGCGGCCAGCAGGGCAGTCGTCAGCCGCCGTGTGATGCTCTCTTTCATGGTGTGGTTCCTCCTGATGGGTATTTTTGAAAATTTGGCTGCAAAAAAGCCGCCCTACGGATCTGTGATCCATAGGGCGGCTTTGATGTCAGTACGTCTCCGGGGGAGAACATCCTCATTTCATCAGCAGCATTTCCGGGCACCACAAATCACTCTTACTTCATCCGCATAGGTAAAGTAAAAGCTAAATGCGTATGCCTTGTACAGCTGCTTCATCATGTGTGGCGTTCTCCTTTCCCGAAGTTTTCTGTAAGATATCACAACAGGGAGCCACCGTCAACCGTCATATCCACCAAAAATATTTGCCAGGAATAAACACTCCGCCACGCGCTTTCGCGCTTTAAAGTTCGGATGTGCCCGGTGTTCCGGCAAATATCCGGCACTTTCCGCCGTCATTTTCCGCTGGGCATATCGCCCAGAGCGCCGCCATCCTCTGTCAGCAGCGTCAACCCGGCAGGGCGCTCCGCCAGCAGATACTCCAGCACACCGCGGCTGACGTCGTCCATCTCCCCGGCGCGGCGGATATGCACCGCCAGCGGCTGCCGCGCCGCCAGACCGGTGAGCCACCGGATAAACGCCTGGGCCACTGCCGCCGGTGCGGCCGTGACCTCACCCTCCGCGCCGGCACACGCCGCCGCAGCGGGCTGTATAGCCCCCAGCACCCGCAGCAGCGCCCGGTCGTCCGGCCGCACGTCGTTCCCGACGGCGTCCAGCAGCTTCCCCACCGTGTCCGCCATCCAGAAGCAGGGCACCGCCCGGAGGCAGTAGGTCTGCACATGCAGGCCCGGCGCATCGGTCCGCGCCGCCGCAGGCTCCTCCGGCGCGGCGGGCGCGGCCTTCAACTCCGCGTATTTCTGCGTGATGGCGCTGCCGGGATAGATCTCCAGGTTGGAGGCCAGCCGGTTGCGGAACTCGTTGAAAAACCGGATAGCACGGCTGCGGTCGCCGCCGCGCTCATACAGCGTCATCAGCCGCAGGGCCAGCTGCTCGTTATAGGGCTCGTATTCCATGACCCGCTCCAGAATGCCCACGGCCTCCGGCAGCATATCCCGCTGCTCATACAGCTCCGCCGCCTTCATCAGCAGCCGGTTCTTCCGCTTCTCATAATAGATGCGCTGGCTGAGGATCAGCTCGTTCAGGTCCTCACAGTGGTTGAAATAGTACCCCTCCAGCAGCTCGCCGCCGAAGGCGTCACACGCCCGCTTCAGCTCGTCCGCCGACCGGGTCTCCGGGTCGATCTCGTCGATGGTCTGCAGATCGCAGATATAGTCGTATGCCCGGTCGATGCAGCAGTACTCCCGGTCCAGCTTGATGAGCGACCGCCCGCCCTCGCCGATGTCGGTACTCTTTTTGATCTTCCACAGGGTATAGCGCAGATTATACTTGGCAGCGCTGGCGGCGCTGTCCGGCCAGAGGTAGGCCGCCAGCTTCTCCCGCGCGTAGTAGTCCCCGCCCCGCAGGAACAGGATACACAGCAGGGCGCACCCCTTGTTGCCCAGCTCCGGGGTGATGTCCGTGCCGTCGCAGATGACCTGCGGCTTTCCAAACAGTCTGATCTGAAGCATGGCCGTCACCTCACTGCCGGCTGTGCAGCACCGACCCGGACTTGATGGTCACGGTCACGTCGGTCTGCTCCAGCTGCTCTGCGGGCACGGCGCGGATGTCGCGGTCCAGCACCACGATATCCGCCAGGTATCCCGGCGCCAGCTTTCCCTTGCGCTTGTCCTCAAACAGCGCGTAAGCGCCGTTGACGGTGTACATCTCGATGGCCTGCTCCACGGACACGGCGCACTGGGGCACGGCGCGGTTCACCGCCGCGTGGATGCCCAGCATGGGCCGCGGCTCCGTCACGTCGCTGTCCGACCCGCCGCACACCACCGCGCCGGCGGCGAACATGGCGGCAAAGTTGTTGGAGCGCAGATAGCGCTCGCCCACCCGGCGCTCGTACATACCGCCCTTGCCGCCCCACAGATAGGCGTAGGCCGGCTGCACCGAGAAGATCAGCTTCATATCCGCCGCCCGGGCGATCTGCTCCGGCGTGGCCATGATGGCGTGCTCGATGCGGTGGCGCAGGGCGGTGCTGCCGCCCTGACGGATGGCCCTCTCGTGGGCCAGCAGCACGGACTCGATGGCCCGGTCGCCGATGCTGTACAGCGCCAGCTGCATATCCTGCCGGTAGCACTGCTGCACGAACTCGTCCAGTCCATCCTGGGGCAGGAAGATCTGTCCCCGGTAGTCCGGCCGGTCTGCGTAGGGTGCCGACAGGGCGGCGCTGTGGCTGGACAGGGTGCCGTCCACCATAATATTGCCGCCCACCCGGCGCAGCCCCAGCTTCCAGACCTTCGCCAGGTCCATGGTCTGATAGAACAGCGGCATATCCACCGGGAACTCGCCGCTGTGGGCGTAGATGAACTCCGCGTCCCGGTCGTCGAACAGCCAGCCGCCCTCGATGGCCGCCACGGTGGTGATGCCGTTTTCCAGCAGCCGGGACATGGCCAGATGGATGGCCTCCATGCGGAACTCGTCCGGCAGGCTCCGCAGCACATTGGAGCGCAGCACATAGTTGGCGTTCCGCCGGAAAATGCCCGTGGGCAGGCCGCTGCTGTCCAGCTCCACGCCCTCCAGGGAGAAGGGCACCTTGTAATACAGCAGGGCGTGGGTGTTCAGCATGCTGACGTGGTACTCCTTGGAGAACAGCACCACCGGACTGTCGCTGCAATACTTGTCCAGCACATACCGGTCCGGAAAACGCTTTTCCTCGAACTGCGACTCCTCCACCTGGCAGCCCAGCACCGCGCCCTCCCGCTTTTCGGCGGCGGCCAGCATCTCGCCCAGCTCCCGGTGGGACCGCGCGCCGCCCAGATCCACGCTCATCATGTTCACGGCGGTCTGCATCACATGGAAGTGGTTGTCGATAAACCCCGGCAGCACCGTGCCGCCCCTGGCGTCGATGACCTGCGTGCCGGGGCGCACCAGCTTCTGCCAATCATCGCCGCGGCCTGCGGCGCAGATCATTTTCCCCGCCGCGGCCACCCAGTCGGCCCCGCCGTCGCCGCACATGGTCATGCAGCGCCCGTTTTTGATGATGATATCCGCGTACATAGCGTCCCGCCCTCCTGTTGAAAGCCGTGTTGTGTTATGGCCGTATTGTACACCAGGGCGGGCCGTCTGTCCAGTGGCGCTGCGCCTCCGGCGGCAGATGTACCAAATCGTTTGTTGAAAAGCACGGCATGATTTGCTAAAATGTTTAGTAACAACGGAAATTCAACGCTTTTCCCACGCGCGGCGCAACATCTCCCGGTTACAATGACATCAAACTGAGGCGGAGCACGGCCGGCGCGGCCCCTCTCCGCCCTCCGAAAAAACGAAAGGACAGGGATGTATATGAGCGTTTTGATTTTGAACCGCGAGCAGGTCAAGCAGGTCATCTCCATGAAGGAAGTCATCCAGGAGGTGCGCGAGGTCTATCGTCTGAAATCCCAGGGCAAGTCCGTGATCTGGCCGCTGGTCAACTATGAATTCGTGGACGAGCACGCCGCCATGGACATCCGTTCCGGCTATATCAAGGGCGTACAGCTCCACGGCCTGAAGATGCTGAACAACTTTCCCGAGAACCGGGAAAAGGGCCTGCCGCCCTTCAACGGCATCATGATGGTCTACGACTCCAACACCGGCATTCCCGTCAGCGTCATGGACGCCTCCTACGTCACCTGTATGCGTACCGGCGCCGCCGGCGCGCTGGGCGTGGACCTGCTGGCCCGCAAGGACGCCAAGCACCTGTTTATTCTGGGTGCCGGCAAGCAGGCCCCCTTCCAGATCGCCGCCACGCTGCTGCTGCGTCCGGCCATCGATAAGGTCTACATCGCCGACCCCATGTTCCCCGACAACGCGGTGCAGTTCGCCGCCCACATTGCCCAGCAGCTCTCCGATGACTTCGGCATCGACGCCTCCGGCGTGGAGTTCCTGCCGGCGCTGGATATGGCCGCCGCCGTGGGCGACAGTGACGCCATCATCACCGTCACGCCCTCCCGCAAGCCCATCATCCAGAAGGCGTGGCTGAAGCCTGGCACCCATCTGAGCTGCCTGGGCTCCGATATGGAATCCAAGCAGGAGATCGAGAGCACCATCTTCCAGGGCGCCGCCTTCTACGCCGACGACCGCGCCCAGTGCATCCGCGTGGGCGAGATGGAGCTGCCCATCAAACAGGGCGTCATCAGTGCCGACGACATCACCGGCGAGATCGGTGACCTCATCGACGGCAAGGTCCCCGGCCGCACCAGCGACACGCAGACCACCATCTTCGACGCCACCGGCCTGTACATTCTGGATCTGGCCGCCGCCAAGGTAGCCATCGACCGCGCACTGGCCGAGGGCGTGGGCTTGCAGGCCGACCTGTAACCCCGCGGGATATATCCGCTTACCCTACAAAACAGACGAAATGAGGAGGACAATAAAATGAAACTGGCATGGTTTGGCGTGGAAGAGTGGCTGAATCCCATGGACTCTCTCGCCCGTATCAATCTGGGCAGCAGCTGCGTCAGCGCCCTTCGTATGGACGAGCTGTTTGACCTGACCGGCGAGGATCTGGACGCTTTCCTGAACGAAATGCGTACCATGAGCCTGCATTATCACCACGGCGACGCCACCGGCTCCCCCCGGATCAAGGCGGCAGTGGCCGGCATTTACCCCAAGGGCAATGTGAAGCCCGAGGAAGTGATGATCACCCACGGCGGCACCGGCGCCAATGACCTGGTGCTGATGAGCGTGCTGGAGCCGGGTGACAACTGCGTGGTGATCAAGCCCTCCTATCAGCAGCATTACGATATCCCCAAGGGCAGCGGCATCGAGACCCGCGTGGTCCAGCTGAAGGCCGAGGATAACTATCAGCTGGATTTCGACGCCCTGGACAAGGCCTGCGACGCCAACACCAAGATGATCGTCCTGACCAACCCCAACAACCCCATCGGCGTGACCCTGTACGACGAGGGCCTGCGTAAGGTCGTGGACATCGCCGCCAAGCACGACGCCTGGATCCTCTGCGACGAGGTCTACCGCGGGCTGGACGAGAACTATATGCCCTCCATTCTGGACTACGGCTACCACAAGGCCATCTCCATCAGCAGTATGTCCAAGATGTACTCCATGGCCGGCACCCGTATCGGCTGGATCGTCTGCCGCGACCACGAGATGTATGAGGTCATGAAGACCCGCCGTTCCTACAACACCATCTGCTGCGGCATCTGGGACGAGATCATCGCCTCCATCGCGCTGGAGCATTACCAGGCCCTGTGGGCCCGCGCCCGTTCCATTCTGGAGCCCAACCGCAAGATCGTGGAGGACTGGGTGGCCTCCCAGCCCCATCTGCACCTGCGCGCCAAGGCCATGGGCACCACCTGCCTGATCGACTATGATTACGACGTGGACTCCGAGACCCTGGCCAAGGACGCCATGGCCACCGAGCAGATCCTGGTGGTCCCCGGCGACTACTTCGATATGCCCAAGACCATCCGCGTGGGCTACGGCGCCTTCCGCGATCCTCAGGTGCTGAAGGCCGGCCTGGAGGAGTTCGGCAAGTACCTGGAGAAGTACAACTAACTGACACATCCCTCTCTCACAAATTTCTTCCCCCCTGCGGCACGTGCCGCAAAACAAGCGCCCCTTAGGCTGCCTGGCCTAAGGGGCGCTTGTTTTTTTCGTATTCCGTTGGCACTCACACCCGCGCCCAGCGCATCCAGCCGTCCTCGAACAGGGCTGTCAGCCGCCCCGTGTCCTTCAGCCACGCCAGATAGGACCGCACCGTGCTGCCCACCAGCACATACTGCTCAAAGCTCATGGTCAACCCGTAGGCGGCAAACAGCTGCTGCAGGATGTCCTCAAAGCCGCGGGGCGCGTCGCAGAGCTCCACGATCCTCTCCGCGATCTCATGCACCTTTCGGATATTGTACTGCGCCAGATCGGCGATGTCCTCCGTCACCTCCGTGTGCGCGGGCACAAATACCTTCGCCGTCATGGTCTGCACCTGCTCCAGCGTTTTCAGGTACCCGGCCACGTCGTAAATAAAGCCGATCTGGTACTTGTCCAGTATCTCCCGGCTGGACAGGCAGTCCGCCAGAAACACCACGTCGTCCGGCGTCCGAAAGCCTACCATGTCGAAAAAGTGCCCGGGCAGGGGGATAGACGCAAAGCCCTCCGGCAGCTTGTCCGCCGTCAGCTCCGCCGCGTCGCTCTCCTGTGCCAGCAGAAACTTGTGCCGCAGGTCCTTGGGCGGATATCCGCCGTAGAGAAACGACGGCTCCAGCACCGGGTGCCGGGTAAACGCGCAGTCGATTCCCGGCGCGTAGATCCTACAGCCCGTCTGTCCCTGCAAATACCGGTTCCCGCCGATGTGGTCGGCGTTGGCGTGGGTGTTGTAGATCGCCGTCAGCTGCCAGCCGTTGGCGTCCAGCACCTGCCGTATCCTCCGCCCCGCGTCCTTGTCGTTGCCGCTGTCGATCAGGCAGACGTTTTTCTCATCCAGCCGGAAGAGGCCGATGTTGGTGGGGCTCTTGATGTAATACGTCCTCTCGGTAAGCTGTATCAGTTCGTACATAGCGGTATCCCCTCCGTTACTTTTTTGTATCGCCATCCGATCATGTTTTGTTGCTTCCTTGTCCTGTCATCCTATCAGTTTTTCCGCCTCTTTGTAATGTCATTCTATCATATTTTGCTGCTTCTTTGTCCTGCCATCCTATCACATTCTGTTGCTTCTTTGTCCTGCCATCCTATCATATTTTCCCGCAAAACACAAGCGCCCAGCTGATAGCCGGGCGCCTGCGTACCTCATCTGTATATGGCGCCGCTGGCCGCCACACAGTTCTTTCCGTTGTTTTTGCAGATATACAGCTGCCTGTCCGCCTTTGCGATAAGCGAAAAGTCCTTCAATTCCAGGCATGTCCCGCACGCAACACCGAAAGAGGCCGTAACAATGTGCCGGTCCGGCAGGTCCTCCCTTGGAACAGCCACGGCGCGCACCGCGTCAAGAAGCGCACCGGCGATACGGCGGGCCTCCTCCTCACCGATATCCGGCAGGATCGCCACGAACTCCTCGCCTCCAAAGCGGAAGAGATACCGGTCGGCCGCCGCCAACACCCCGACCACGCTTCCGGCCACACGCCGCAGCGCTTCGTCGCCCTTCATGTGGGAGTAGTTGTCGTTGTACGATTTGAAATCATCCACGTCAAAAATAATGACGCTGACCCGTTCCGGCGCGGTTTTATCGGCAATGAACGTGCCATACGTCTCCATCGCCTTTTTATTCAGTGTTTCCGTCATCACGTCGTTGTAGGCCAGCTTGATGAAAGCGTGACCCATCTCCTTGATGTGCCGTTCGTTGGCGGACTGCCGAAGGAAGATGGACCGCAGCACGATAAAACCTACAATGATGGAAAATCGCAGCAGGAAATGCTTGAACAGATCATAGTTCTCCGCGTAGGGAAGCTGCCCGGGCAGCCACCAGCTGATCAATATCAGAACACATACCGCCACGGTATCCACACGGCGGTATGTGGGCGCGATCATGATCGCAAACAGATAGCACATGGAGATGGACAACCCGACCCGGTGAAAGTTGCAGGAGACCATAAAGACGGTAACGCTGGCGATCACCACCCCATAGTAGGCCAGCAGCGCAAACCGCGCCGGCGGCGCATCGTATTCTCCTCCACGCTTTTTATAGGCGATCGTAAACACCAGCATCGCCAGCGAGCCGCCGATCATCATGTAAAGCGGCACCATGTCAATGGGGATCATCGAGCGCGCCGCGATGTTCTTGACCAGGTAGATCCCGTTGGTCAGTATAAACAGAATGGCTGCATAAAATACGACCGAAAAATTCTGCCGCATAAGGATGCTCTCCACAGTCGGAATCTCATCGATCTGTATTCCCAGCACACGATCACTAAAGCTCTTAAACCTGGCAAACGCCATATCCGATATCCAGCAGGACACCCTCTGCACAATATCGACCTTATTCCCTCGTCTTTCCATACGATCCCTCCAGCAAATAATACGACCCCGTTTGTCTGCTTTTGTTGATCTATTGTTATATTTTACCATGCTTCCGCCCAAAACACAAGCGCCCGGCTGATAGCCGGGCGCTTGGTATTATGCGGGAAATCGAGCCCTTACTTGGCGTCCTTGATGGCGGCCTGTGCGGCGGCCAGACGGGCGATGGGCACGCGGAAGGGGCTGCAGGACACATAGTCCAGACCCACGCGGTGGCAGAACTCCACGCTGGAGGGGTCGCCGCCGTGCTCGCCGCAGATGCCCAGATGGATGTCGGGGCGGGTGGCGCGGCCCAGCTTGCAGGCCATATCCACCAGCTTGCCCACACCGACCTGATCCAGCCGGGCGAACGGATCGCTCTCATAGATCTTATTGTCGTAGTAAGCGGGCAGGAACTTGCCGGCATCGTCACGGCTGAAGCCAAAGGTCATCTGAGTCAGGTCGTTGGTACCGAAGGAGAAGAACTCCGCCTCGGTGGCGATGGCATCAGCGGTCAGCGCAGCGCGGGGGATCTCGATCATGGTGCCCACCAGGTACTTCATGTTCATACCGGCAGCAGCCAGCTCCTCGTCAGCGGTCTTGACCACCACGTCCTTGACGAACTTCAGCTCCTTGACCTCGCCCACCAGGGGAATCATGATCTCAGGCACCATGTTCCAGTCGGGGTGCTTCTTCTGGACGTTGATGGCGGCGCGGATGACGGCACGGGTCTGCATGACGGCGATCTCCGGGAAGGTGACGGCCAGACGGCAGCCGCGGTGACCCATCATGGGGTTGAACTCGTGCAGGGAGGCGATGATGGCCTTGATGTCGGCTACGGTCTTGCCCATATCCTTGGCCAGCAGCTCGATGTCCGCCTCCTCGGTGGGAACGAACTCGTGCAGGGGGGGATCCAGGAAGCGGATGGTGACGGGGCAGCCCTCCATGGCCTCGTAGATGCCCTCAAAGTCGCCCTGCTGCATGGGCAGCAGCTTGGCCAGAGCCTTCTCGCGCTGCTCCTTGGTGTCGGAGCAGATCATCTCGCGGATGGCGGCAATACGGTCGCCGTCGAAGAACATATGCTCAGTGCGGCACAGGCCGATACCCTGGGCGCCCAGAGAGCGGGCGCGGGCGGCGTCGGCGGGAGTGTCGGCATTGGTGCGGACCTTCAGCCGGCGGAACTTGTCGGCCCAGGCCATGATGCGGCCGAAATCGCCGCCCACATTGGCGTCCACGGTGGGCATAGCGCCGTCGTAGATGCTGCCGGTGGAGCCGTCCAGGCTCATCCAGTCGCCCTCGTGGTAGGTCTTGCCGGCCAGGGTAAACTGCTTGTTGGCCTCGTCCATGTTGATGGCGCCGCAGCCGGAGACGCAGCACTTGCCCATGCCGCGCGCCACCACAGCCGCGTGGGAGGTCATACCGCCGCGGACGGTCAGGATGCCCTGAGCGGCCTTCATGCCCTCGATGTCCTCGGGAGAGGTCTCCAGACGAACCAGGACCACCTTCTCGCCCCGGGCAGCCCACTCCTTGGCGTCCTCGGCGTTGAACACGATCTTGCCGCAGGCAGCGCCGGGGGAGGCGGGCAGCGCCTTGCCCACCGGCTCGGTGGCCTTCAACGCCTTGGGGTCGAACTGGGGATGCAGCAGGGTATCCAGGTTGCGGGGGTCGATCATCGCCACGGCCTGCTGCTCGGAGATCATGCCCTCGTCCACCAGGTCGCAGGCGATCTTCAGAGCGGCGGGAGCGGTGCGCTTGCCGTTGCGGCACTGCAGCATGTACAGCTTGCCGTGCTCCACGGTGAACTCCATATCCTGCATATCGCGATAGTGGTCCTCCAGGATATTGCAGACCTTCACGAACTCGTCATAGGCCTCGGGGAACTTCTCAGCCATCTCGGCAATGGGCATGGGGGTACGCACACCGGCCACCACGTCCTCGCCCTGGGCATTGGTCAGGAACTCGCCCATCAGCTTCTTCTCGCCGGTGGCGGGGTCACGGGTGAACGCCACGCCGGTGCCGCAGTCGTCGCCCATGTTGCCGAAGGCCATGGACTGCACGTTGACGGCGGTGCCCCAGGAATAGGGGATGTCGTTGTCGCGGCGGTACACGTTGGCGCGGGGGTTGTCCCAGCTGCGGAACACGGCCTTGATGGCGCCGATCAGCTGCTCCTTGGGATCGGTGGGGAAGTCGCTGCCGATCTTGGACTTGTACTCGGCCTTGAACTGCATGGCCAGCTCCTTCAGATCCTCGGCGGACAGCTCCACGTCCTGGGTCACGCCCTTCTTCTCCTTCATGGCATCGATCAGCTGCTCAAAGTACTTCTTGCCGACCTCCATGACCACATCGGAATACATCTGGATAAAGCGGCGATAGCAATCCCACGCCCAGCGGGGGTTGTTGGACTTCTTGGCGATCACGTCCACCACGTCCTCATTCAGACCCAGGTTCAGAATGGTGTCCATCATGCCGGGCATGGAGGCGCGGGCGCCGGAGCGCACGGATACCAGCAGGGGATTTTCCAGATCGCCGAACTTCTTGCCGGTGATCTTCTCCATCTTCTCGATATACTCCATGATCTCCGCCATGATCTCGCCGTTGATCTGGCGGCCGTCCTCGTAATACTGAGTGCAGGCCTCGGTGGTGATGGTAAAGCCCTGGGGCACGGGCAGGCCGATATTGGTCATCTCCGCCAGGTTCGCACCCTTGCCGCCCAACAGCTCACGCATCTTGGCGTTGCCTTCGGTGAACAGGTAACAATACTTCTTGCTCATTGCAGTTCCTCCGTATATTAAATAGTTGTACCAAACATTGAGAACAATTTATTATAGTCATATTTTTTTTTAAAAGCAACCCTGTCGCGGATATTTTTACAAAAAATGTTGTTTCCTCTGCGGACACTCGCCGTAAACCGATAACACATTTCCGTTTCCTCTATTTTCCGTCCTTTTTGGCGCAGCACCCACAAAGCCGCCGTCCCGGCGCGCTTCTCCCGGCGGAACGGAGGGAAGATTTTGTGTCTTGCCTATTCCCCCACTCCTGTGGTATACTATTATATTGAATTAGTAGGCACTTTACCGGGAGGTACGCGCATGGTCCAGCTGCCCCAGGAAAACAGCATATTCACCCGCACCGTGCGCCGCGCCGCCGGGGAGGACCGTCTCAGCCACGCGGTCATCCTGACGGGCCGGGGTGACCTGACCGCCGCTGCCCGGTTTCTCGCCGCCGCCCACGTCTGCGAGGGGACGGACAGGCCCTGCCTGCGCTGCCGCCACTGCCGCAAGGTACTGGAGGGCATCCACCCGGACGTGATCCCCGTGCTGGATACAGAGCACAAGGAGCTGACGGTGGAGGCAGTCCGCGCCCTGCGTAAGGATGTGTACATCCGCCCCAACGAGGCCCGGCGCAAGGTATACGTCATCTCTGACTGCCGCCAGCTGAACCAGCGGGATCAGGATGTCCTGCTGAAGGTGGTGGAGGAGGGACCGCCCTATGCCGCTTTCATCTTCTGCGCCGACGCTCCCGCCGCCCTGCTGGAGACCGTCCGTTCCCGCTGTGCTCTGCTGAAATACGACGGGGAAGACGCGCCCCTCAGCGACGGTACCGCGGAGCTGTGCCGTGCGTTTGCCTCCGGGCGTCTGCTGCCGGTGACCACGGCGCTGCTCTCCCGCGAGCAGTCCCTGAAGCGCGAGACGCTGCAGGCCCAGCTGGAGGAGCTGTGGCGCGCCGCGGCCGAAGCCCTGCTGGTGCAGCAGGGCAAGGCGCGGCCGGATCCCTCCTGCGCGGAAGCCGCCCTTCTTCTGGCGGACAAGCTGACGGCGCGGCAGCTGCTGGGACTGTGCGCGGCCAGTCAGCGCTTTGCCGAACAATGTGACCAAAATGCGGGCGTGGGCCAGATATTGGGCGCCCTCGCCGTGAAATGGGAGGAACTTTTATGACCGATGTGATCTCTGTCCGCTTCCGCAGCGGCTGCAAGGAATACTACTTCGACCCCAAGGGGCTCACGATCCCCGCCGGCACCGACGTGATCGTGGAGACCGCCCAGGGCCCGGAATTCGCCCACTGCGCGGCGGGCAACCACCAGGTGCCCGATGACGCGGTGGTCAAGCCCCTGCGGTCCGTCCTCCGCATCGCCACCGACAACGACAAACACACCGCCGCCTACAACCGCAGCCGTGAGAAGGAAGCCTTCGATGTCTGCAAAAAGAAGATCCAGCAGCACAAGCTGGAGATGAAGCTGGTGCGGGTGGAGTGCAGCTTTGACGGCAGCAAGATCCTGTTTTTCTTCACCGCCGACGGCCGCGTGGACTTCCGCGAGCTGGTCAAGGACCTGGCCGGCGTGTTCCGCGCCCGCATCGAGCTGCGGCAGATCGGCGTCCGCGACGAGGCCAAGATGATCGGCGGCCTGGGCATCTGCGGCCGGCCCTTCTGCTGCGCCCAGTTCATGGACGAGTTCCTGCCCGTGTCCATCAAGATGGCCAAGACCCAGAACCTGAGTCTGAACCCTACCAAGATCTCCGGTACCTGCGGCCGGCTGATGTGCTGCCTGAAATATGAACAGGACGCCTATGAGGATGCCATTAAGCGCCTGCCCAAGAACGACTCCTTCGTCCTGACGCCGGACGGCACCGGCAACGTCAGCGATGTGAACGTGCTGAAGGAGACGGTGAACGTCCGCCTGGATGACCGCACCGACGGTCCCCGCTGCTACCACAACTGCGAGGTCTGCGTCCTGCGGAACGGCAAGGGCAGCCGCGACGGTATCGCGGTCCCCGACAAGCGCCCCGAGCGCTATGTGGAGCCCCTGGCCGAGGAGGAGCTGCCCACTATCACCCTGCTCAGCGACTTCGACCCGGACGCCGCGGCAGAGAGCGAAAAGAAACGCGGCCGCCGGAGCCGCAGCCGCCGTCGGAGCGACGGTGAGAAGCGCACGGCGGAAAAGTCCGCCGCCCCTGCGGAAAAAGCCCCGCGTTCCGATATCCCCGCCGAAGGCGGCAAGCCCCGCCGCGAGGGCGGTGATCGCCGCCGCAGAAGCGGACGCCGCGGCGGAAACGGCGGTGCCAACGCCGCCGGCAGCACCGGCGCACCCGCACCCAAGGCAGTCAAGCCCGCCGGGGACGGCCAGGGTACCGTGAGCGGTGAGAAGAAGCGCAGCCGCCATCGGCCCCGCCGCAGAAGTGGCGGCAGTAAGCCCAACGGCGGCACGGAGGCGTAAATCATGCGTAAATTCAACGGCTTGCTGCTGGTCAGCGATTTTGACAACACCCTGGTCTACACCGAGGAGGCCCTGCAAAAGTGCGTGGATATGCCCCCCGTCTCTGACGAGAACCGCGCCGCCATCGAGTATTTCATGGCCAACGGCGGCATCTTTTCCGTGGCCACCGGCCGCGCCAAGCCCGCCTTTGAAACGGTTGTGGACGGCATTCCCATGAACGGTCCCACCGTGCTGTTCAACGGCGCGGCTATCTACGACTTCCCGCAGAAGAAGTACCTGGTCACGGCCTTTTTGCCCGACTCCGTCCGGCAGCACGTCACGGAGGTCGTCACCGCCCTGCCCCAGGTGGCTGTGGAGCTGTACCACGATGACAACACCATCCACGCCCTGAACGCCAACGACGTCACCCGCCGTCATATGCACATCACCCACGCGCCGTCCATCGAGGTAGACACCATGGACGACGTGCCGTCCCCCATCAGTAAGGCCCTTTTCTCCACCGAGGAGGCGCACCTGCCCGCCCTGTTGGACTTTCTGGCCTCCCGGCCCTGGTACCACGACTATGAGGTAGTCCCCAGCGCCGTGACCCTGGTGGAGCTGACAGCCAAGGGCGCCAACAAGGGCGGCATGGTCCGGCGTCTGGCGGACCTGCTGGGTGTGACACGGGAAAACGTGATCTGCGTGGGCGACCACGCCAACGACATCAGTATGCTCACCTGGGCCGGCCAGGGCTACGCCCCCGCCAACGCCATTCCCCAGGTGCTGCACACACCCGGCGTCCGCCGCCTGCCCGACTGCCGCGACAACGCCATTGCCCAGCTGATCCGTTCTCTGGACAAGCAGCTTTGAAAAAGAAAAAATCCAAGCCCCCTTTCGGGGCTTGGATTTTTATTTTATCAGGAACAATACAGACCGCGTTTGACCGCCCCGGCCACTGTCCCGTCGCTTTTCATCAAAAAGTTTTTTCCGAAAACCCGCCGTTTCCCCCCATTAAAGCCCCTTTTTATAAGGTTTTCTCTTCACAGCAAGGTTTGTTTACAATTTAATCCTTGACGTGAGGGGAAAATCATTGTATCATACGCTTTGTAACTATTTGTAACTTTTAGGGGCTTACACCATGACGCAGGATCAACAACAGAAAAAAGCCGCCGGCCGCGACCCCAACCGGGAGCACATGACCCTATCGGAGCTGTGGCAGCTGTGGCGTGACAATTTAATGAGCTGGCGGAGCTTCTGCGATGAGCACCACGATCTGTTCACCCTGAACATACAAGCGGGCTTCCGCCGCATCGGTCGGTGGCTGTCCGATCTGCGCAGCAATGCGCGGGCTCTGGCGGCCGCCAACCGCGACAGGCGGTTCCCCGAATCCGAATACGGCGCAGCCCAGCTGTTCCTCTTCTTCCGCGGCAGCCTGGAGCGCCGGGCCGCCGCCATACGCGAGGGCTTCTCCAACCGGCGCAAGGCACTGACCTGGATGGGCGGCAAACGCCGCCACTTTTTTGAGAAGATGCATCTGCACCCGGTGGCATTCCTGTGCGGCGCCATGGCCATCGCCGCCGCGGCCACCGTTCTGTCCCTGTACACCCTGGGCGCTCAGGTGACCTATGACGGTCAGGACCTTGGCATCGTCTCCTCCCGCCGCGCCGCCGAAAAGGTGGTGGCGGAGCTGGAGGATGTCACCCGCACGGCTACCGGCGACAGCGGCTACACCGTGGATACGGCGCTGCTCACCGCCGAAACAGGCGTTTTCCCCCGCCGCGAGCTGATCTCCGACGACGAGTTTGAAGAGACACTGAGCGACACCCTCGGCGTGGTGGATTACGCCTATGTCCTGTATGTGGACGGCGAAAAGGTGGTGGCCACCACCCGCTCCGGCGCGCTGGAGGACCTGCTGGAGCAGCTGAAGCTGGGCTATGAGACGGCGGACACGGTGAACGCCTACTTCGTGGAGGAAGTGGACATCCGGCAGGAGTACGTGGAGTCGTCCTACGTGATGAACCTGGGCTACATCGCCGAGATCCTCAACGAGACGAAGGAGGGCGAGGTGACGTACACCGTCACTTCCGGCGACAGCTATTACAGCATCGCGGAGAAATACGACCTGAACGTGGAAGCGCTGATGAAGCTGAACCCCGGCTATGACCCGAAAATCCTGCGGGTGGGCGATGTGCTGACCATCAGCAACGCCGTGCCCTATCTGACGGTGGTGAACGTGGAGCGGCAGCGGTACGTGCAGGATGTGCCGTACCAGGTGGAGTACACCGACGACAGCTCCATGTATCAGGGTGAGTATAAGGTCACGTCCCCCGGCGTGTACGGCAAGGCGGACATGACCGCCAACGTGACGTACATCAACGGCGAGGAGACGGAGCGCGAGGTGGTGGCCAGCGTGACGCTGTCCCAGCCGGTGACGGAGCAGCAGCTCCGCGGCACGAAGGAGCGGCCCACCTGGTATCCCACCGGGTCGTTCTCCTGGCCCTGCACCGGCATCCTCACCAGCCGGTTCGGCTATCGAAGCCTGCTGGGCAGCACCTACCACAGCGGCATCGACATCGGCAACAGCTACGGCACGTCCATCTACGCCTCCGACGGCGGCACGGTGACGTACTCCGGCTGGATGAGCGGGTACGGCTATCTGATCATCATCGACCACGGCAACGGGTACCAGACGTACTACGGGCATAACAGCAGTTTGGTGGCGTCCCTGGGGCAGAAGGTCCACAAGGGCCAGCTCATCGCCCGCATGGGCTCGACGGGCCGCTCCACCGGCAACCACTGCCACTTCGGCATCAAGCTCAACGGCACGTTCCTCAACCCGCTGAACTATCTGTAAACCGCAGCGCCCCTGCCCATCGGCGGGGGCGCCGATCTTTCCCTGCGGCAGGGCGCACGTTTCCGGGGTTGCAAAACCCAAAAACTATGGTACAATAGACCTGCGCCTGTATGTATTTCCCCGCCGGCGGCGGTGGAATGGAGAAACCGTTAAAATGAGGTGAAAAAGATGAAAAAACTGATCGCGCTGCTGTGCGCGGTGTGCGCCGCGGCCATGAGCCTGTGCGTCGCCTGTGCCAGCCCCCTCACCGGCGACACCAGCAACATGGGCCTGTGGATCACCCTGGTGGTCGTGGCCGTCATCGCCGTTGTAGTGCTGCTCATCGTGGGCAAAAAGAAGAAAAAATAAACAGCGTGCAGACCGCCCCGGGCCAATGGCCCGGGGCGGTTTTTATGCTGCTGGCCCTGGCCATAGACCTAAGTCTGGCTGCCTGCGGCGAATAACCCGCCGGCGCTAACGGTATGCTCTTTTTCGGCGCATGATCCAGACCCACAAAAAAGAGACGGCCTCGGCCGTCTCTTTTTATGCCTTTTATTCAAACAACCCCGCCTGTCCCGGCACCTCCGTATGCCCGATGGACTGTATCTGGCGGACATTTTCGGCGGTCAGCGCGTCGCTGATGGCCATCTTACGGATGATGTTCTGCACCGTCACGTCCAGCCCCGTGCCCTCCCTGTAGTCGGCAGGGAAGATGAAATCCACCCGTCCCTTGGCCAGCAGGTCCTCCACGCCGGCCCGGTTGCTGCTCTGGTACACGGCGATGGCCTGCCCGCCGTAGGACCGCATCATCTTCATACACGGCACGTCGGAAAGCCCGTCGCCCACATAGATCATGTTGGTAAAGGGCACCCGCTTGCTGTCGTCGGGCATGGAGTCGTTCAGCGTCTTGTCATCGGCCACGTCCAGCACACCCTTGTTGATGCGGTAGACGAACTGGGTCTTGTTGGTGAAGTTGACGTCCAGCTTGGGCCAGCAGGCGGCACCCGCCTCGTCATAGTAGAACTCGCAGGCGTAGATCTGCTTGAACTCGTGGGCAATACCGCTGCCCTCAATGATCTCCTTCAGCCCGGAGGACAGCACATAGTGCTCAATGGTCACGCCCTGCTGCTCACCGAAGGCGTTGATCCGCTGAAACCACTCCCGCACGCCGGGAAACAGCTCCATGCTGCGGCCGCACGCCACCAGAAAGTCCCGCTTCAGGTCCTTGCCCTGGGCGCGGCACTCGACGATCATGGTGTACATATACGCCAGCAGCCCGTCCATCCGGTTCTCCCGGCCGAAGGTGTTGGCCTTGTGCCAGAACTCCGCCGGGGTGTATCCCAGGGCCGGGATGAAGGCGTAGTCCTCCATATCCGTAGTACACAGCGTCTTGTCAAAGTCGTACAGCAGCGCGATGATGGGCTTTGTCATACCGTCTTCCTCCGTGGAAAAAAGGCGGCGCAAGGCCGCCTTTTGTTGTTGTGCTTACTTGTCTCCGCTGTAATTCCGACCGAACTTCAGCTCGTCCAGACTCAGCCGGAAATCGCTGGGGATGGCGCTGCCGTCCACCGGCGGCAGCTTGATGGTGGGCTCGTCGGTGACGGCGCTCCCGGCGCCCTTCTCCTCCGGCGCGTCGATGTACTTGCTGAGGATATCCTGCTCGATGGCGGACACCACATCGGCCTGGGGCGCGGCAGCAGGGACCTCCGGCTGCTCCGGCACAAAGTCCAGCTCCGGCAGAGACTGCAAAAAGGCGCTCTGGGCCTGGCACAGCTCCTCGCTGCGGCGAATGAACGCCGCGGTCTTCTCCTGTGCGGCCTGCAGCTTCTTCTCCGCCGCCCTGCGCTCATCGTCCAGCCGGTGGATCTCCGCCTGGGCCTCCACCTGCGCGTCGGCCAGGATCTTCTCCTTCTCGCTCTGGGCCTCCTGCACCAGCTTGGCGGCCATCTTCTGGGCCGTCAGCAGTGCCTGGCGCATGGCCTCCTCGGTGGAACGGTACTCCTCCACCTTCTCGGCCAGCACCTTCAGCTTGGCCTTCAGCGTGACATTCTCCTTGAACAGGGCGGTGTAGTCCTCCGTCAGCGCGTCCAGAAACTCATCCACAGACGCCATATTGTATCCGCCGCCGCCGAATGACGCCTTCGGGAATACTTTTTCGGAAACTTCCTGGGGTGTAAACATTGCCGATCCCTCCGTTATATGATTTCTTTAGAAGTACAATCCGTTGTTCTCCAGCTCATCGATCAGGTCGCCCATGATATCCACGGAGTATGGGGTGATGATGTACGTATTGGCCGCCACCTTCTTGATCTTGCCCTCGCCGGCATAGGCTACGCCGGACAGGAAATCGATCAGCCGCCGGGCCACGTCCTTGTTGGTGGACTCCAGGTTCAGCACCACCGTGCGCTTCTCCTTCAGATGGTCCGCGATCTCCGAGGCGTTCTCGAAGCGCTCCGGCTTCACCAGCACCACCTTCAGCTGGGTGGTGGCGTGGATGTTCACCACCTTGTTGTGGCGGTCCTCGCTGCGGCGATCCTCACGGCGGTCGTCCTTGCGGTCGTCAAACAGGGAACGGGAGGACTCCTTTACCGGCTCCTCAAAATCGTCCTCATAATCATAATCCTCATCATCGTAGGGATGAATGATCTTCTTCAGCTCGTCCATCAGGCCCATGTGCAATACCTCCCGCGTATTATTTGGAATAGTCTCTTGCGCCGAAAATGGCGGTGCCCACGCGGACCATGTTGGCCCCCGCGCGAATGGCATCGGCAAAATCGCCGCTCATACCCATAGAAAGATATTCTAATCCATTATCGTACATTTTTCTGTTTATGTCAACATATAGTGCCTGTACTTTTTGAAAATATACCACATTTTCTTCCCGTGTGGCGTCCGCCGGGGGGATGGTCATCAGTCCCCGCACCCGCACATGGCCCATTTCCTTCGCCTGTGCCGCCGCGTTTTCCACCTCCTGCGGCGCAAAGCCGCTTTTGGTCGCCTCGCCGCCGATGTTCACCTCCAGCAGGATATCCTGCACGATGCCCAGCTTTTCCGCCTGCTTGTCCACCTCGGCCAACAGCTCCGGCGAGCCGATGGACTGGATCAGGGCCACCTTGCCCACCACCTGCTTCACCTTGTTGCGCTGCAAGTGGCCAATGAAATGCAGCGGCGCGCCGCGATAGGCATCCTCCGCCAGCTTTGCGGTCATCTCCTGCACCCGGTTCTCGCCCAGGGCGTCGATGCCGGCGGCGATGGCCTCCTGGCAGGCGGCGGCATCGTTCATCTTGCTGGCGCCCACCAGCGTGATATCCGCCCCGGTGCGGCCCGTCTCCCGTGCCGCCGCGTCGATCTCGGCGCGGATCGCTTCCAAATTTTCCCGAATAGACATCGCTTGTGCCTCCTTGTCTCTTTCGTATCTAAGCCGCGTGCGCCCGCTGGAGGCGGGTGCCGCCGTGTTTATCGGATGACCTTGCCGTCATACAGCTCGCCGGACGTGGCGATGACCTGATCGCCGGAGCGCAGGGTCTGTGTGTCCCGCACGCCCTCGGCGGGCTTCACCAGCGCGTAGCCCTCCCCCTGATATACCAGCTCGATCGGCCGGAAGGAGGCGTTCTCGCCGTCCACACAGTACACGCCGGTGGTGCCGTCCGCGCTGACCCGCAGCGCGTCGGCCGGTACCCGCAGTCCCTGATAGGTGTGCAGCACCGCGTCCGCCGCCTGATGACGCAGCAGCGTGGTCTGTGCCAGATACCGTGTGCTGGACAGCACCACCGCCGCCTGGCCGTTCTCCTCCCGGGACACGGACACCACGCTCATGCGGATGCTCTGGTCAAAGCCCTTGGCCAGACGCACATCCACCCGGCCCATATCCTTCAGCGCCGCCGCCTGCTCCGCCGGCAGCACCACCGCATAGTACCAGGTGTCGCCGTAGATCAGCTTGCCCACGTTGCTCTGCTCCGCCGCCGCCTTCACGCCGTTCAGCTTGCCCGGCGTCACGTCCTCCAGAAACGCCTCCGTCAGTACGCTCTCGTACCCGTCGCACACGGCGGAATAGGTGCCGGAGACCTTGGCGGTCACGGTCTTCGCGCCGGACAGCGCGGCTTTCTGCTGCTGTATCTCGCTTTCCACCGACTTGATCTGCGCCTGTATCTCCTCCTGTGACGTATAGCTCCCGTGGTCCCGCTTCAGCACGGCGGCCTTCAGCGCCGCCAGGTCGCTCTCCGCCGCGGCATAGTCCCCGGCGCTCAGCGTCTGCCGCAGGGCCAGGATGTCGCCGGTGATGGACGTATCCAGTTTCAGCGCCGCATCCGGGTCCAGATAGGACGTCAGGGCGAACTGCAGCTGCTGCAGCTGCAATTCCAGCGTCTCGATCCGGCTGACGGTCTGCAAAGCGCTGTCGTCGCTGTACACCGTGGCCACCGTCTCGCCGGCGGCCACCCGCTGTCCCTCCTGCACAGCCCGGGACACGGTGCCGGTCTGGCCGGGCAGCGGCTCCTCCGTCCGCACCAGCCAGCCCTCCATGGAGATAACGTCCTCCGCCTGTGCCTCATAGACCAGCGTGATGGTCATCGGGTCGGCAAAGTAGTTGTATACCTGCGCGGCGAAGTACACCAGCACCGCCGCCAGCACCGCGATAGGCAGCACCTTCAAAAGCGGCGACGAGCGCTTGTTGTTCCCCGCCGGGATGTTTGTGTTATTGTCTGGGGTGTTGTTCATGGGCTTCCCTCTTTGTCTATGTTCTCTTACTCCGCGTCCTCCCACAGCGTGACATTCCGCGCCGGCGCGATGGTGGAGATGGCGTGCTTGTAGATCACCTGCTGCCGCCCCTCGCTGTCCAGCACCACCACGAAGCAGTCGAACCCCGTGATGACGCCCCGCAGCTGAAAGCCGTTCACCAGGAACAGTGTCACCGGCACGTTCTCCTTCCGGGCCTTGGTAAGAAAGATATCCTGTAAGTTGTTTGTCTTCTGCATGATCGTCCACTCCTTGTATGTCTGTACGGACGATATGCACAATATCTGCCTCCGCCCGCCGCTATCAGCATACCCCGGCGGACAGGAGGAATTCTGTCGCATTTTGTAACCCCGCCGAAAAATCCGGCGTTTTTTCCCATAATATCCAGTGGATGGCCTCGTTGCGCCGCAGCCAGGTCAGCTGCCGCTTGGCGTACTGCCGTGACCGCAGCTTCACCTCCTCGATGGCCTCGGCCGTGGTGGCGCGGCCCTCGGCCACCGCCAGAAACTGCTTGTACCCGATGGCCTGCAGGGCCGTGGCGTTCCGGGGCAGGCCGCTTTGCAGCAGTGTCTCCACCTCCCGCAGCAGCCCCTGCGCCACCATCGCGTCCACCCGCCGGTCGATGCGCTCCTTCATATCCTCCCGGTCCCGGAAGGCCAGGCCGATGTACGCCGCGTCGTACCGGGGCGGTGCCTCCCGGCTTTTTCTGTCGTGCGCCCCGATAGTCTCCCCCGTCTCGTAATAGACCTCCAGCGCCCGGACGATCCGCTTTTCGTCCCGCAGGTGCAGCCGCGCCGCGCTCTCCGGGTCCACGGCCCGCAGCGCCTCCAGCAGCGCCTCCGCGCCATCCTTCGCCAGCTTTTCCTGCAATTCCCGGCGTATCTCCCCGCCCTGGCTGCCGGCGGCAAAGTCCTGCCCCCGCACCAGCGCGTCCAGATACAGCCCCGTGCCCCCCACCAGCACCGGCCGCTTTCCCCGCCGCAGGATGTCCTGCACACACGCGTCCGCCTCCCGGACGTACCGGGCCACGGACCAGCTCTCCGCCGGGTCCGCCACGGCCACCATGTGGTGGGGCACGCCCTCCATCTCCTCCGCCGTGGGGGCGGCGGTGCCGATGGTCATGCCCCGGTATATCTGCATGGAGTCCACGGACACCACCTCGCCGCCGAAGCGCTTGGCCAGCGCCACACCCATCTTCGTCTTGCCGCAGGCCGTGGGCCCCACCACGCAGACGACCTTGTTGTCCATGTCCTCACCTCGATCCGTTTTGGAAAGCGCCGCAGCGCCGTTATGGCCTGTAAAGTCGTGGATTTTTCGTTCTGCCGATGACGGGACGGTGCCGCTGTACTTTGTGTACAGCAAGCCGACCCGGCGATGGCAGAACGGAAGAGACGCGGCTTTACGCCCGTTTGAACATTTTTTCGATCTCGTATTCCCTCAGCTTCACCGCCACGGGCCGCCCGTGGGGGCAGTAGCGCACCGCGCCGGACTGCACCTGCGCCGCCAGCGCCCGCAGCTCCGCCGGATCGCTGGTCATACCGGCCTTGATGGCGCTCTTGCAGGCCACGGTGTGCAGCACCTCGTCCCGCAGGGCCGCCCGGTCCGCGCTGTGCAGGCGCAGCTTCTGCGCCAACTCCTCCAGCGTGGCGGCGGCGTCCTCGGCCCGCACATCGTCGGGCACCTCCCGCACCAGCACCGTGCCGTCGCCGAAGTCCTCGCACAAGAACCCGCAGTCCGCCAGCAGCTCCAGATTTTCCAGCACGGCGGTGTATTCCTCCGCCGCCAGCGTCACCGCCGCCGGCGTCAGCAGCAGCTGCCGCATGGGCGGCTCCGTGCGCGCCTTCAGCGCGTCGAACCGCATTCTCTCGTGGGCGGCGTGCTTGTCAATGAGCCACACGTTCCGTTCCGCGTCCTCGCAGATGATATACGTCTTCAGCACCTCGCCCGCCACGCGCCAGGGCTGCTCCGCCGCGGCGGGGCCCTCCGGCATGGCGATCTCCTGCTGCTCCGGCTCCGCGGCCGGGGCAGGGGAGGGCGTCGTCTCCGGTCGTTCCGCCGTTTCCTCCGCCGGTGTGCGGACCTCCGGCGGTGTGATGTGATACACCACGCCCGGCGCGGCCGGTGCCGTGAACGGCTTGTCCGGCCGGCACACCACGTCGTGCACCGCCATCACCGGCGTGACCGGGGCGGGAGCGGGCGCGGGTCTGACCGGCTCCGTAGCCGCCGGTCTTGCGGGTGCCGAGCCGATGGCCTTCCCCGCGGGCAGCGTCACCGCCTGCGAAGGCTTTGGCGCGTTCGGCCGTTTCAGGAATTCCTGTGCCGTCATGGTCTGATAGAAGGGCTTTTCCGCCGCTTTTGGCCGCCCCTCGCCGTCCAGCGCGTCTTTCACGGTGTAGTGCACCGCGTCGAACACCGCTTTCTCGGCGGCGAATTTCACCACCGTCTTGGCCGGGTGGACGTTCACGTCCACCTCGTTCACCGGCAGCGTGATGTGCAGCACACAGCCGGGGAACTTCCCTTTCAGCAGCCGGTTGCGGTAGGCCTCCTCCACGGCGGCGGTCAGCAGCTGGCTTTTTACCAGCCGCCCGTTGACAAAGAACAGCTGCCGCGCCCGGGTACCGTGTCCCGCGGCGGGACTGCTCACAAAGCCGCTGGCCCACACATCGCCGCTGCCGCCGTCCACCTCCAGCAGACTTTTGGCAAAATCCCGGCCCAGGGCAGCGTAGATCGCTGACAGCAGCTGCCCGTCGCCGGGGGTGTGCAGCACCTCCTGCCCATCCCGCAGCAGCTTGAAGGACACCTCCGGGTGGCTGAGCGCCAGCTGTGTCACCACAGCGGCAGCCGCCGCGCCCTCGGCACTGTCCTTTTTCATGAATTTCATTCGCGCCGGGGTGTTGTAAAACAGGTCCCGCACACACACGGTGGTGCCCTCCGGGCACCCGGCGGCCGTGACCTCACCGGGTACGCCGCCCTCCAGATGCAGGGACGCGCCGCTGTCGGCGCCCCGCGCACGGGAGAAAATATCCAGCCGTGACACGGCGGCGATGGCCGCCAGCGCCTCGCCCCGGAAGCCCAGCGTCCCGATAGCCGCCAGGTCCTCCGCCCGGCGCAGCTTGCTGGTGGCGTGGCGCAGAAACGCGGTAGGCAGCTGCTCCGGCGCGATGCCGCAGCCGTTGTCCGTCACCCGCAGATACGTCATGCCGCCGTGCTCCAGCTCCACGGATACGGCGGACGCCCCGGCGTCCAAAGCGTTCTCCAGCAGCTCCTTGCACACGCTGGCGGGGCGCTCCACCACCTCGCCGGCAGCGATGAGATCGGCAATATGGGCAGGCAGTTGTTGTATCTGCGGCATGGTATTCACTCCTTTTCTATTGCAGCTTGCTCTTCAGTTCATACAGCAGGTTCAGCGCCTCCAGGGGGCTCAGCGCGTCTACCTGCGTCCGGCGGATGATATCCGCCACGGCGCCCTCGGCCATGCCCTCCAGGGATACCTGGTCCTCCCGCGCCGCCGGGGTGTGGGGCTGCCGGGGCTGGCTCTCCAGCTCCCGCAAGATCTCCCGCGCCCGCTTGAGCACCGTGTCCGGCAGGCCCGCCAGCTTGGCCACCTCGATGCCGTAGCTCCGGTCCGCACCGCCGGGGACGATCTTCCGCAGAAAGACGATATCCTCGCCCCGGGCGTGGACGGCCACGTTGTAGTTCCGCACGTTGGGCAGCTCCTGCTCCAGCGTGGTCAGCTCATGATAATGGGTGGCGAACAGCGTCTTGGCCTTCAGCTTCCCGGCGCAGTGCTCCAGCACCGCCCGGGCAATGGACATTCCGTCGAATGTAGACGTACCCCGGCCGATCTCATCCAGAATGAGCAGGCTGTTCTTCGTGGCGCAGCGAAGCAGCTCCGACACCTCGGTCATCTCCACCATGAAGGTAGACTGTCCCGCCGCCAGGTCGTCGCTGGCGCCGATGCGGGTGAAAATGCGGTCCACCACGCCGATGTGCGCCCGCTGGGCGGGGACAAAGCACCCCACCTGGGCCATCAGCACGATCAGCGCCACCTGGCGCATATAGGTGGACTTACCGGCCATGTTGGGACCGGTGATGATGGCCACCCGGTCCTCCTTTGCGCCCATGTGGGTGTCGTTGGGCACAAAGAATGCGTCGCCCCGCACCTTTTCCACCACCGGATGGCGTCCCGCCGTGATCTCGATGACCCCGGACTCGTCCACCTCCGGCCGGCAGTAGTGGTTCTGGGCCGCCACCTCGGCAAAGGCGCACAGCGTGTCCAGCTGCGCGATCAGCGATGCCGCCAGCTGCACCCGCGTCACCTGTCCCGCCGCCTCTGTCCGCAGCGCGGCGAACAGGTCGTATTCCAGTGCCGCGTCCCGGTCATGGGCGGTGAGCACCTCGTGCTCCAGGTCCTTCAGCTCCTGAGTGATATAGCGCTCGCCGTTCACCAGCGTCTGCTTGCGTATGTAGTCTGCCGGCACCTGGTCCTTAAAGGAGTTGCTCACCTCGATATAGTATCCGAACACCTTGTTGTACCCCACCTTCAGGGTACGGATGCCGGTCTTTTCCTTCTCACGGGCCTCCAGCTGCGCGATGAACCCCTTGCCGCCGGAGAGTATCCCCCGCAGCCGGTCCACCTCATCGTCATAGCCCTCGCGGATCATGCCGCCCTCCCGGACGGAGAACGGCGGCTCGTCTACCAGCACGGCGGCAATGCGCCCGCTGATGTCCTCCAGCGTCTCCAGCTGCTCGTCCAGCTTTCCCAGTGCCCCTGTCCGGAACGGCGTCAGGCACCGCTTGATCTCCGGCAGGTGCTCCAGCGCCGCCCGCAGGTTCACCAGGTCCCTGGCTCCGGCGGTGCCGTAGACGATCCGGCTCATCAGCCGTTCCATGTCGCCCATGCCGGTCAGGGCCAGCCGCAGCTCCTGGCGGCCCACGGTGTTGTCCGTCAGCGCCGCCACGGCATTCAGCCGCCGGTCGATGGCCGCCACGTTCACCAGCGGCTGCTGCAGCCACATCCGCAGGTTCCGCGCGCCCATGGGCGTCTTGGTCTTATCCAGCACCCACAGCAGGCTGCCCTTCTTCTCCTTGCCCCGCAGCGTCTCCGTCAGCTCCAGATTGCGCCGGGCCGTCAGGTCCAGCTCCATGAACTGCCCCGTCCGGTACCACTCCAGCTTGTCCAGCTGCTTCACGTCGGTCTTCTGCGTCTCGTAGAGATACGTCAGCAGCCCGCCCAGCGCCAGCAGCGGTGCGCTCTCATTCCGGGGCAGGTCCCGCAGCGCCGCCTCGCCGAATTGCAGCCGCACCTTCTTCTCCGCGTCCGACACGTCGAACCGTCCCTCCGCCAGCCTCTCCCGCCGGCAGGAAAAGCGCTCCTCCAGCGCGGCGGTCAGCGCCGGGTCGTCATAGGCCGCGGCGTTCATCACCGCCTCCGCCGGGGCGAAGCGCCCCAGCTCGTTGATCAGCCCCGTCATGCGCTGCGCCCCGGTGAACGCCGTCACCTGGGCCTGCCCGGTGGAGATGTCCGCCGCGCACAGTCCCGCCGCCGTCTCGCTGAGATACACGCCGCACAGATAGTTGCTGCGTCCCGCGTCCAGGCATGCCTCGTCCAGCACCGTGCCGGGGGTGACGGTACGGATGATCTCCCGCTTCACCAGCCCCTTGGCCAGAGCCGGGTCCTCCATCTGCTCGCAGATGGATACCTTGTACCCCTTGGCGATCAGCCGCGCGATATACCCCTCGGCGGAGTGATACGGCACGCCGCACATGGGGATGCGCTCCTCGTCGGACTTGCTCTTGTCCTTGTCCCTGGTGGTCAGGGCCAGGTCCAGCTCCCTCGACGCCGTCCGGGCGTCCGGCCCGAACATCTCGTAAAAATCACCCAACCGGAAAAACAGCAGGGAGTCGGGGTGCTTCTCCTTCTCCTCCATATACTGCCGCATCATGGGTGTCAGCTCAGCCATAGCTCGGCTCCTTTCTCCCTCCGGGAAGTCTGCGCCTTACGGCGCGGGGCGCTCAGCCCAAAAAGCCCAGCAGGCCCAGAATGCCGAAGGTGGTATACAGCAGGCACATGATCACCAGCAGAATGGTGATGATGCTGTACATGGCGCTGGTTTTCTTCGTGTGCTTGTACTTGCGGATATAGAACAGCGTGCCGCAGGTGATGCCCAGCGTCAGGGAGGACAGGTGGGTCATTACCGCGCTGTCCTTGAAGGCTGTCAGGCGCAGGATCAGGATCACCAGCACCACGGCAAACTCCGCGATCAGCGTCACATTCAGCCAGGTGGGCAGCTTCACCTTCTCCTGCTGGTTCACCTTCTCGGCCACCTTCTGGGCCATGTACGCGCCGGTGGTGTACCCGCCGTAGTTGCTGTTCTTCTTCTTGGAATGGATATTCTTATTGGGGTTGCCCTTGGCCTTGCGGATGGCCTCCTCCTGGTTGGCGTACTGGTTCACGTTGGCCTTGTAGCTGTTCTTTGCCATGGTTTTATTCTCCTTCTGTCGGTAGATTGGTAAGATAACGCCGCAGCATATCAAAAGCGTGGTGGGCAGACAGCGTCCGGATGCGCTCCCGGTCGCCGCCCAATGTCAGATGCCGCACGGTCACGCCCTCCGGCGCGGAAAGCCCCACGAACACGGTGCCCACCGGGTTTCCCCGGTCGTCCCCGTCGGGACCGGCCAGTCCGGTGACGGACACCGCCAGGTCCGCGCCTGTCAGCACCCGGACGCCCAGGGCCATGGCCCGGGCCACCTCTGCCGACACCGCGCCGCAGCGCGCCAGCAAATTCTCCGGCACGTGCAGCACCTGCTGCTTCACATGGTTCGTATAGCTGACTACGCCGCCCAGAAAGACCTGCGACGCGCCGGGGATATCCGTCAGCCGCTTGGCGATCAGTCCGCCGGTACAGCTCTCCGCCGCCGCCAGCGTCAGTCCCCGTTCCCGGCACAGCGTCAGCACCGTCTCCTCCAGTCCGGACACGTCCGCGCCGTAGAGATACGCGCCCAGCCGGGCCCTTACCTCCGCCAGCACCGGCGCCATCCGCGCCTCGCAGGCACGCTCGTCCGCCCCGCGGGCGGACAGCTGCAGCATCACCTCGCCCGGCTTGGCATAGGGTGCCAGCGTCATGTCCGCCTCCCGCCGCAGCAGGTCGTCCAGCAGCTCCTGCACCTGCGGCTCCGTCAGGCCGAAGATATGCAGCGTGTGTGACCGCACCGTCTGTCCCCGGGCCTGCTCCAGCCAGGGCAGCAGGCAGTGCTCGGCCATATAGCGGCACTCATGGGGCACGCCGGGCAGCAGCACGGCGGTGATCCCGCAGGCGGTAAAGGCGCAGCCTGGGGCCGTGCCCACCGGATTGCGGAACACGGTGCACCCCTCCGGCAGATAGGCCTGCTGCATATCGCATTCCGGCATCTCCCGGCGGAACACCCGGTCGAAATACCGCCGCATATCCTCCACCACCTCCGGGTGGAACACCAGCGGCGTGTCCAGCGCGGCGCACACCGCCGTTTTCGTCATATCGTCGTAGGTGGGACCCAGCCCGCCGGTGAACACCAGCAGCTCTGCCCGTCCCCTTGCGATGGTCACGGCCTTTTCCAGCCGCGCCGCGTCGTCGTCCACAGTGGTGTGGTACAGCACCTCCACGCCGGCGGCAGTCAGCAGCCGGGAGAGGAACGCGGCATTCGTATTGGTCACGCCGCCGGTCAGCAGCTCGCTGCCCACGGCGATGATCTCCGCGGTACGGGGCATAGACGCGCCTCCTTATAGCGTAGGTTTGATCCGGATCATCTCGCGTCCGGCCATGGCCCGCTGGCACAGGCCCTCCACATCCAGCGCGCTTTCGTACTCCCGCGTCTCCTCCACGCTGGGCTTCGTCTTGGGGTGCCGGGGCGTGAACACGGTGCAGCAGTCCTCATAGGGCAGGATGGACGTGTCGAAGGTACCGATATGGCGGGCGATCTTCACGATTTCCTCCTTGTCCATGCCGATCAGGGGCCGCAGCACCGGCATGGTGGTCACGTCCTCGCTGACGGCCAGCGCCTGCATGGTCTGGCTGGCCACCTGACCCAGATTTTCTCCGGTGACCAGGGCGCGGCATCGCAGCTCCAGCGCCAGCATATTGGCCAGGCGCATCATGAACCGCCGCATGATCAGGGTAAAGTGATCCTCCGGGCACTTGCGGCGTATCTCCTCCTGAATTTCGGTAAAGGGGATGATGAACACCGCCAGCCGGCCGCACCAGGGGGTCAGCTCCTCCGCCAGCTTCAGCACCTTCTCCCGGGCCAGCTCGCCGGTATAGGGAGGAGAGGCGAAGTGGATCATCTCCAGCTGTACGCCCCGCTTGGCGATCATATAGCTGGCCACGGGGCTGTCGATACCGCCGGACAGCAGGCTCACCGCATGGCCGCCCATACCCAGGGGCAGACCGCCCGCGGCGCTCTCGGCGGGTCCGTGGACGTAGGCCGCGTCCTCCCGTACCTCGATGTACACCGTCAGCTCCGGGTGGTGTACGTCCACCGTCAGGTGGGGGAAGGCGTCATGGAGCGCGCCGCCCACCCACTGGCTCAGCTGGATGGAGCCCATGGGGAAGGACTTGTCCGCCCGCTTGCTCTCCACCTTGAAGCTCTTGGCCGCGGTCAGCGCACCGCCCAGATAGGTCTTTGCCGTGTCGAAAATAGCCTCCTTGCTCTTCTCGCAGGGCAGCGCCCGGGTGATGGCGATGATGCCGAACACCTGCTTGCAGGCAGCGTAAGCCCCGGCGATGTCGCAGGTCTCCTCCGCCGGCTCCACATAGATAGTGGACTGGCGGGAATAAATCTTCCACTTGCCGAACCGCTGGGTGCGGCGGCGGATGTTGCTCATCAGCTTCATCTCAAAGCTGCGGCGGTTCAGTCCCTTCAGGACCACCTCGCCCAGCTTGCACAGAATGATCTCGTGCATATGGTTCTCTCCTTGTTGTTGGTGTACAGATGTGGGGACGGCGGGCGGGCAGCTTCGTCCGCCCCTACAACGGAACGGCGTACCCCAAGGGCATTTGTTCCGCTGCGCTCCACTGCGGGACGCCGTCCCCTACGGACGTTTATCGGCGGCGTACTGGGTCTGACGATGGCTGGGCGGAAAATATCCCGCCACGGCGGTGAGATTTTTTGTCCCGCCGATGGCAAGCTGACGACGGCGTATCAGGTATACGCCGAGGAGACTTGACGATGGCAGGGCGGAATAGATCCCGCCACGGCGGCGAGATTTTTCGTCCCGCCGATGGCAAGCTGACGACGGCGTATCAGGTATACGCCGAGGAGGCTTGACGATGGCAGGGCGGAAAATATCCCGCCGTCATTTCAGTGTACTGCTGCTTCGGTACTGTATGGCCTCGGCAAGATGTGCCGCCTCGATGCGCTCGCTGCCCTCCAGGTCGGCGATGGTGCGGGCCATACGCAGTATGCGGTCGTGGCTGCGGGCCGTCAGGCCCAGGCGCTCAAAGGCGCCCTGCATGAGCTTTTCGCCGGCGGCGTCCAGCGCACAGTATGTTCCGATCATGGCGGGGGTCATGTAGGCGTTGCAGGACACCTCGGTCCCCGCAAAGCGCTTTTTCTGCACCTCGCGGGCGGCGTTGACCCGTTCCCGGATGGCCGATGACGGCTCCGGCTGCTCCTTGCGGCGCATGGCCTCATATTCCACCGACGGCACATCGATGTGCATATCGATCCGGTCCAGCAGCGGGCCGGAGATGCGCTGCATATACTGCTCCACCTGCTGGGGCGAGCAGGTGCAGCGTCCGGAGGGGTGGCCGTACCAGCCGCAGCGGCAGGGGTTCATGGCGCACACCAGCATGAAGCGGCTGGGCAGCGTCAGGGAGCCGGAGGCCCGGGTGATGGTCACAAAGCCGTCCTCCAGCGGCTGGCGCAGTGTCTCCAGCGCCGCCTTGCTGAACTCCGGCAGCTCGTCCAGAAACAGCACGCCGTTGTGGGCCAGGGATATCTCTCCCGGCCGGGGTATCCCCCCGCCGCCGGAGAGCGACACGGTGGACGCCGTGTGGTGGGGGCTGCGGAAGGGCCGCGTATCCACCAGCGGGTGCCGCGGGTCGGTCATGCCCGCCACGGAGTAGATCTCCGTGGTCTGCAGGGCCTCCGCCCGGGTCATGTCCGGCAGGATGGACGGCAGCCGCCGGGCCAGCATGGACTTGCCCGCGCCGGGCGAGCCCACCAGCAGCACATTGTGGCCGCCGGCAGCGGCGATCTCCATCGCCCGCTTCACATTCTCCTGCCCCATCACGTCGGCGAAGTCCGGCAGGGGCCGGTCCTGATGTCCCGGCGTCCACCGGGGCGCCGGCGTCATGACCTGCTCGCCCTTCAGGTGGGCGATGAGCTGTCCCACGTCCGTCACACCGTACACGGTCAGCCCGTCGGCCAGGGTGGCCTCGGCGGCGTTGGCCTCGGGCACATACAGCGTATCGATGCCCAGCCGCGCCGCCGTCAGCGCCATGGGCAGCACGCCCGTCACCGGCCGCAGCGCGCCGGAGAGGCTCAGCTCGCCCAAAAACGCCGCGCCCTGGGGCAGGGGAGATATCTCCTCCGCCGCGGCCAGGATACCCAGCAGGATGGGCAGGTCGTACACCGTGCCCTCCTTCCGCACCCGCGCCGGAGCCAGATTGACCGTGATGCGGCTGACGGGGAACTTGGCCCCGCAGTTTTTCACCGCCGCCCGGACACGCTCCCGCGACTCCTTCACCGCCGCGTCCGGCAGGCCCACCACGTCGAACCCCGGCAGTCCGCCGGACAGAAAGCACTCCACCGACACCTCATATCCGGTGATGCCCGTCAGGCCCAGCGACCGTACCGTCACCATCATGGACAGCGCCCCCTTTACACTAATTTTATAGCACCGTACATTTTACCACAAAATTTCCGCCGTGAACAGCCACTTTTTCCAAAAAAGTCCCCTGCCTTTTGCGCGGAGTGCATGAACCTGTCCCGCCGCCGTGAGAATTTTTGTGCATGGCGCTAAAAAAGTTTTATCGTGGCACAAATCACGAAAATGTGGGTTTACATCCCGGATTTTTTGTGCTACTATGACGGTGCCTAACATTCCGTACAAAGGGGTCTTTGCGCCCTTCTGGCGGTACGGAAGTATATAATGTAAGGAGGCTCATTATGGTAAGAAAAATGAAGTCCATGGATGGCAATAACGCCGCGGCGCACGTTTCCTACGCGTTCTCCGAGGTCGCAGCCATCTACCCCATCACCCCGTCCAGCCCCATGGCGGACTTCGTGGACCAGTGGAGCGCCAACGGTCTGAAAAACATCTTCGGCACCAAGGTCAAGGTCGTCGAGATGCAGTCCGAGGCCGGTGCCGCCGGTGCTGTCCACGGCTCTCTGGGCGCCGGTGCCCTGACCACCACGTACACCGCGTCCCAGGGCCTGCTGCTGATGATCCCCAATATGTACAAGATCGCGGCTGAGCAGCTGCCCTGCGTGTTCCACGTGTCCGCCCGTACCGTGTCCACTCAGGCGCTAAACATTTTCGGCGACCACTCCGACGTCATGGCCTGCCGCCAGACCGGCTTCGCCATGCTGTGCGAGGGCAACGTCCAGGAGGTCATGGATCTGTCCCCCGTGGCCCATCTGGCCGCGCTGGAGGGCAAGGTCCCCTTCATCAACTTCTTTGACGGCTTCCGCACCTCCCACGAGATCCAGAAGATCGCTGTCTGGGACTACGAGGATCTGAAGGATATGTGCGACATGGACGCCGTGGCCGAGTTCCGCCGCCACGCCCTGAACCCCGAGCATCCCCATATGCGCGGCAGCCACGAGAACGGCGACATCTTCTTCCAGCACCGCGAGGCCTGCAACAGCTACTACACCGCCCTGCCCGCCGTGGTCGAGAAGTACATGGACAAGATCAACGCCAAGCTGGGCACCGACTACAAGCTGTTCAACTACTACGGCGCCACCGACGCTGACCGCGTCATCGTTGCCATGGGCTCCATCTGCGACGTGGCTGAGGAGGTCATCGACTACCTGAACGCTCACGGCGAGAAGGTGGGCCTGGTCAAGGTCCGTCTGTTCCGCCCCTTCGCCGCCGAGAAGCTCATCGAGGCCATCCCCGCCACCTGCAAGAAGATCGCCGTGCTGGACCGCACCAAGGAGCCCGGCTCCCAGGGCGAGCCTCTGTATCAGGACGTCGTCACCGCCCTGGCCAACGCCGGCCGGAACGACATCACCGTCATCGGCGGCCGTTACGGTCTGGGCAGCAAGGACACGCCTCCCGCCTCTGTCTTCGCCGTCTATACCGAGCTGGCCAAGGCCGAGATGAAGCGTCAGTTCACCATCGGCATCGTGGACGATGTGACCAACCTGTCCCTGCCCGAGGATAAGAACTGTCCCAACACCGCGGCCCCCGGCACCATCGAGTGCAAGTTCTGGGGTCTGGGCGGCGACGGTACCGTCGGCGCCAACAAGAACTCCATCAAGATCATCGGCGACCACACCGACAAGTACGTCCAGGCGTACTTCCAGTATGACTCCAAGAAAACCGGCGGCGTGACCATCAGCCACCTGCGCTTCGGCGACAAGCCCATCCGCAGCCCGTACTACATCAACAAGGCTGACTTTGTGGCCTGCCACAACCCCAGCTACGTGACCAAGGGCTTCAAGATGGTGCAGGATGTCAAGCCCGGCGGTGTCTACATGATCAACTGCCAGTGGGACTTCGACGAGCTGAACCACCACATGGACGCCGCCTCCAAGCGCTATATCGCCCAGAACAACATCCAGCTCTACACCATCGATGCCATTGACCTGGCCATCGAGATCGGCATGGGCAAGCGCAACAACACCATCCTCCAGTCCGCGTTCTTCTCTCTGGCCAAGGTCATGCCCGAGGCAGAGGCCATCACCTACATGAAGGAGAAGGCCAAGGCCTCCTACCTGAAGAAGGGCCAGGACATCGTTGACATGAACTACAAGGCCATCGACCTGGGCGCCACCGCCTATAAGAAGATCGACGTGCCCGCCGACTGGGCCAACGCCGTGGATACCAAGCCCGCCAAGGAGCTCAAGGGCAAGCCCGAGCTGGTGAAGATGGTCAAGGATATCCTGGAGCCCGTGGGCAAGATGGACGGCGACAGCCTGCCCGTCTCCGCTTTCGTGGACCATGTGGACGGCCAGTTCGAGCTGGGCGCCGCCGCCTATGAGAAGCGCGGCGTGGCCGTCTCCGTCCCCACCTGGGATGCCGAGAAGTGCATCCAGTGCAACCAGTGCGCCTACGTCTGCCCCCACGCCACCATCCGTCCCTTCGCCCTCACCGCTGACGAGGCCGCCAAGGCCCCCGAGGCTGCCAAGATCGTGGATGTCAAGGCCGGCAAGGGCAAGGGCACCTATCAGTTCACCATGGCCATCAGCCCGCTGGACTGCATGGGCTGCGGCGTCTGCATCGGCGCCTGCCCGGTGAACGCCCTGTCCATGGTCGCCCAGGAGGGCGAGCTGCCCCAGCAGGACGTGTTCGACTACTGCGTGGCCGAGGTGTCCGAGAAGAAGGATATGCAGGACAACACCGTCAAGGGCAGCCAGTTCAAGCAGCCCATGCTGGAGTTCTCCGGCTCCTGCGCCGGCTGCGCCGAGACCAGCTACGCCCGTCTCGTCACCCAGCTGTTCGGCGACCATATGTATATCTCCAACGCCACCGGCTGCTCCTCCATCTGGGGCGGTCCCGCGGCTACGTCTCCCTACTGCACCAACAAGGCCGGTCACGGTCCCGCCTGGTGCAACTCCCTGTTCGAGGATAACGCCGAGCACGGCCTGGGTATGTTCACCGGCCAGAACAAGATCCGCGAGGATCTGGCCGACGAGACCCGCCAGCTGATCGCTGTGGAATGGGCCCGTCCTGAGCTGAAGGCCGCTGCCCAGGCGTGGCTGGACACCATGAACGACGGCACCGCCAACGCCGAGCCCGCCAAGGCCTACGTCAAGGCCCTGGAGGAGAGCATCTGCACCGTGGAGGAGCTGGCCGCCATGCCTCAGCTCGCCGCGCACGCCGCCGAGCTGAAGGCCAAGGGCGCTCTGCTGTGCGACTGCGCCGCCTGCACGCTGGCCGCTGATATCCTCAGCAAGAAGGAATACCTGGCCAAGAAGTCCATGTGGATCTTCGGCGGCGACGGCTGGGCCTACGATATCGGCTACGGCGGTCTGGACCACGTCATCGCCTCCAAGCAGGATGTCAACATCTTCGTATTCGACACCGAGGTGTACTCCAACACCGGCGGACAGGCCTCCAAGGCGTCCAACATCGGTCAGGTGGCCCAGTTCGCCGCCGCCGGTAAGGAGGTCAAGAAGAAGAGCCTCTCCGAGATCGCCATGCAGTACGGCTATGTGTACGTGGCCCAGGTGGCCATGGGTGCCAACCCCGCCCAGACCATCAAGGCCATCACCGAGGCCGAGGCCTATCACGGCCCGTCCCTGATCATCGGCTACAGCCCCTGCGAGATGCACTCCATCAAGGGCGGCATGATGAACTGCCAGAAGGAAATGAAGAAGGCCGTGGACTGCGGCTACTGGAACCTGTTCCGCTACAATCCCGACGGCGGCGACAAGAAGTTCACCCTGGACTCCAAGGCCCCTGCCGGCGGCTATCAGGAGTTCCTGATGAACGAGGCCCGCTACTCCCGCCTGACCCGCGAGTTCCCCGAGCGTGCGGACGTGCTGTTCAAGCGCAACGAGGACGAGGCCAAGGCCCGCTACGAGCACCTGCTCAAGCTCATCGATATGTACGACAAATAAGCCGTATCTCCTCACAGCACAAAAAGAGACAGCCTTGCGGCTGTCTCTTTTTTGCGTTTCCCCTTCCGCTGTCAAAACTTGTCAAGCGCCCATATTTTTCCTTGACGATACACCATTCATGCAAGTATAATATTTCCATTGTGTATTCCCAAACCGACAGAAGGGGAGAGCTCCATATATGAAAAACCGCATCCTCGCCGCGCTGCTGGCGCTGGTCCTCGGCGTGCCGCTGTACCTGCTGGCCGCCGACGCCGTCCCCACCGTCGCGGCCAAAACCGTTTCCTCCGCCGCACCGGCCCAGGCCGTGGCCCTGCTGAAGGCCCTTCCCTCCGCGGAGGACCTGGCCGCCGCTATGACCCCGGAGACGGACGCCGCCGCCATGATCGCCCAGACCAGGGCCGACCTCCAGCGGGAGATCGAGCGCCAGACCGGCCCCAAGGGCATCGACCTGAGCTGGTGGCAGAGCCACTACAACGACATCATCGGCTACATTTACAGCCCCGGTACCCCCATCAGCTACCCCATCGCCTACGATGGCAACAACGAGTATTACCTCCACCACGATCTGTACGGCAATTACAGCGAATACGGCACCATCTTCCTGGACGCCCGCGTGCCCAGCGACTTCTCCGGCCACAACAACGTGCTCTACGGCCACCATATGTCCGACGGCTCCATGTTCGCCTCCATCTCCAACTATAAGCAGCAGTGGTACTACGACGCCCACCCCTACTTTTTCCTCTACACCAACGCCGGCAAGTACCGGGTAGACCTGTTCGCCGGCATCGTTGTCCCCGGCACCCACGAGGTGTTCAGCACCTCTCTCTCCGCCGACCAGCTCCAGCGCTTCATCAATAATTCCACCTTCTACTCCGGCAAGAGCGTCCCCTCCGGCCAGATCGTGACCCTCTGCACCTGTTCCTACGAGGCGGCCAACTACCGCTATGTGGTCCTGGGCGAGCTGGTCAAGCTGGAGGATACCCCCGCCGACACCGCCACGGAGGCCGCCGCATGACCCACGAAGAACAACAAGCCCTTTTTGACACCATCCTCCGCCGGGCCAACCTCCCCGGCAGCTTCAATGTGGAAAACGGCATCCGCCTGACATCCCTGTCCGACGGCGGCGCCGAGGGCGAGGTCCGCCTGACCGCCGGCCACCTGAACCCCCTGGGCATCGTCCACGGCGGCGTGTACTGCACCCTGCTGGACCAGGTGGCCGGCGCCGCCGCCTGCACCCGGGGCAGCCGCGGCCTTACGGTGAACTGCGAGACCCGCTTCCTGGGCATCGCCCAGGGCGACGTCCTCTGCGGCCACGCTCAGGCCATCCACATGGGCCGCACCCTGGTGGTCATGCACGCCTGGGTCACCGACAGTCAGGATACCCTCTGCGCTGACGGCACCTACACCTTCCGCATGAAGCCCGGCTTCCCGGAGGACTGACCTCCCGGCACCCCTTTCCCGCCCCTCGCAGCGCCCCCCCTCGGGGCGTTTTTCTTTTCCGGTTGCAATCCCCGCCCAAATAGTCTATCATAACAGCAGTACATTCTCCCGGAGGAAACACTATGTGGTATGTCATCCTGCTGGCCGTCTGCATCGGCGGCGACCAGCTTCTCAAGTGGTGGGTCACCTCCCACCTGGACGTGGGCCAGTCGGCCCCGCTGCTGCCGGGCATCGTCCGGCTCACCCGCCTGCACAACACCGGCGCTGCCTGGAGCAGCTTCTCCGGCAAGACCGGCCTTCTGGCCGCCGTCACCATCGTCCTGATGGCCGCCGTGGTCTATCTGGTGGTAAAGAAGATCGTCCGCCACCCCCTGGGCCTTACGTCCGCCATGCTGGTGCTTGGCGGCGGCGCGGGCAATATGATCGACCGTCTCTGCCGCGGCTACGTGGTGGATATGTTTGACCTGGAATTCATGTCCTACCCCATCTTCAACCTGGCGGATATCTTCGTGGTCATCGGCGTCCTGCTGGGCGCGGTGTACTACCTGTGGTTCTACGACAAATACGACAAGCCGAAAAAGGAGCCTGACCATGACGCGGGAGCTGACAGCCGCAACTGAACACGCCGGCGTCCGCCTGGACGCCTTCCTCTCCGCCGACGGCGCGCTGACCCGTTCCCAGGCCGCCCGCCTGATCGCCGAGGGCCGCGTCCGTGTCAACGGCAAGCCCGCCGCTAAAAGCGCCCGCCTCTCCGGCGGTGAGACGGTCACCGTGGACGTCCCCCAGCTCCGCGAGACAGCCCTGCCCCCCCAGAACATCCCCCTGGACGTGGTCTACGAGGACGACGACGTCATCGTGGTCAACAAGCCCACGGGCCTGGTGGTCCATCCGGCCCCCGGCCACCCGGACGGCACCCTGGTCAACGCCCTGCTCCACCACTGCGGCGACAGTCTCTCCGGCATCGGCGGCGAAAAGCGCCCCGGCATCGTCCACCGCATCGACCGCGATACCAGCGGCCTCATCATCGCCGCCAAAAACGACGCCGCCCACCTGGCCCTCAGCGCGCAGCTGAAGGACCACTCCCTCTCCCGCACCTACGAGTGCCTGGTGACCGGCAATATGAAGCAGGACAGCGGCACTGTGGACGCCCCCATCGGCCGCAGCAGCGCCGACCGGAAAAAGATGGCCGTGGTCCCCACCGGCCGCCGTGCCGTCACCCACTGGAAGGTCGTCGCCCGTTACCCCGGTGTCACCCACCTGCGCTGCCGTTTGGAGACCGGCCGCACCCACCAGATCCGCGTCCACATGGCCTATATCGGCCACCCCATCCTGGGCGACACAGTCTACGGTGCCAAAAAGCCGGTCCCCGGCCTCACCGGCCAGTGCCTCCACGCCACCGGCCTGCGCTTCGTCCACCCCCGCACCGGCGAGCCGGTAGAGCTCCACTGCCCCCTGCCGCCCGAATTCACCGCCATGCTCCAAAAGCTGCAAAACAAGTCCCAGTAAGCTGTGCAGCCGAAAAGAAGGCAAAAGGACCGGCCCCGCCGGTCCTTTTTTCGTCCCCCGCCCGCAGCCGTCAGCCTTCCCCCTGGAGGTCCGCGGTGTTGAATGGCGTACCCCCGTTAGCCTTCCCCTTGAGGGGTTCGCGGCGTTGAATGACACGCCTCCAAGCCTTCCCCCTTGATAGGTCGCGGTGTTGAATGACACGCCTCCAAGCCTTCCCCTTGAGGGGTTCGCGGTGTGAGTGGCGCACCCTCAAGCCTTCCCCTTGAGGGGAAGGTGCCCCCGAAGGGGGCGGATGAGGTGTCGCCGCGCAGCGGCGTAAAACGCCCTCGTCCCGCCCGCAGCCAGCGCAGGGGCTATTACGTGTCTCCGACGGGTCACTTTTGTCAACAGCGACAAAAGTGACCAAAAGCACCGCTTAGACCTACGGTCTAAGAACCCCTCGCGCGCTATACTCAGTTGCGATTTCCCGCGTATTCTCGCGGGCATAGCCTTTTGTCGTCGTTGTCGGACAAAAGGACTGTGCCTGCGTTCACCGGCGCGGAGGCTGGCGCGGCCGCTTGCCCCAGCCACGGTAGGGGTGTTTGCTTCTACCGGGTGGCGATTATCAAATCGCGCCTTTGCCGCCGCAAGGCGGCAAAGGTAGGTGTGCCCGTTGGGAACGGATATAATGATTTCTTAGCCTGCGACACGGCAGAACGAATAATTTTTGCCGTAGTAGCAGGCAGCGGCAGCGGAAAGCTGTGCTGGCACAGTCGGGGGAACGACAACGATCAGGAAAACGCCGGTTACGTGAGGGAAAGCGCGGGTGGCAGTGAACAGGCATAGCGCGCTGAGGGGTTCTTAGACCGTAGGTCTAAGCGGTGCTTTTGGCTACTTTTGTCACCGCAGACAAAAGTAGCTCGCGCCGGGGCGCGAAACTATCCCCGTCGGAGAAAAATAATGCGCTTACGCCGCTGCGCGGCTACACCTCATCCGGCGCTGCGCGCCACCTTCCCCTCAAGGGGAAGGCTTGAGGGGTGCATCATTCAACACCGCGAACCCCTCAAGGGGAAGGCTTGAGGGTGCGCCACTCACACCGCGGACCCCCTCAAGGGGAAGGCTAACGGAGGTGTGTCATTCAACACCGCGACCCATCAAGGGGGAAGGCAACCGGCTGCGGGCGGGACGGCGGTGCGGATACAGGAAAGGAGAAACGCTATGACGAAAAAACAAAAGAAAATGCTCATACGCATACTCATCACGGCGGCGATGCTGGTCGCGCTGTATATTATCCCGGTGACGGGGTGGCTGCGGCTGGCGCTATATCTGACAGCGTATCTGGTCATCGGCTACGACATTCTGAAAAAGGCCGGGCAGGGCATCGTCAACGGGCGGGTGTTCGACGAGAACTTCCTGATGGCCGTGGCCACGGTGGGCGCGTTCGCGCTGGCCATCTATGAGAAAAGCGGCGACTACAACGAGGCCATCGCCGTGATGCTGTTCTATCAGATCGGCGAGCTGTTCCAGAGCTACGCGGTGGGCAAGAGCCGGAAGAACATCAGCGCGCTGATGGACATCCGTCCGGACTACGCCAACATTGAGCAGGACGGCCAGCTGGTACAGGTGGACCCGGACGAGGTGGCCATCGGCACCGTCATCGTGGTACAGCCGGGCGAGAAGGTGCCCATCGACGGCGTCGTCACCGAGGGCAGCTCCACCCTGAACACCAGCGCCCTGACCGGCGAGAGCCTGCCCCGGGACGCCCGGGAGGGCGACGAGGTTATCAGCGGCTGCATCAACATGACCGGCGTGCTGAAGATCAGGACCACCAAGGCCTTTGGCGAGTCCACGGTATCCAAGATCCTGGAGCTGGTGGAGAACTCCAGCTCCCGCAAGTCCCGCAGCGAGGACTTTATCGCCAAGTTCGCCCGCATTTACACGCCGGTGGTATGCTACAGCGCGCTGGCGCTGGCTATTATCCCGCCGGTGATCCGGCTGGTGGGCGGCATGGACGGCCAGTGGGAGCAGTGGGTATACCGTGCGCTGACGTTCCTGGTGACCAGCTGCCCGTGCGCGCTGGTGGTCAGCATTCCCCTGAGCTTCTTCGCCGGTATCGGCGGTGCCAGCCATGAGGGCATCCTGATCAAGGGCTCCAACTATCTGGAGACGCTGTCCCAGGTAAAGACGGTGGTGTTCGACAAGACCGGCACGCTGACCAAGGGTGTGTTCGAGGTGACGGCGGTACACCACAGCGACATGGACGAGCAGAAGCTGCTGGAATACGCGGCGCTGGCGGAGTGCGCCTCCTCCCATCCCATCAGCAAGAGCCTGCAGAAAGCCTACGGCAAGGCCATCGACCGCAGCCGTGTGACGGACATCCAGGAGAGCAGCGGCCACGGCGTCACCGCCGTGGTGGACGGCCACACGGTGGCCGCCGGCAACAGCAAGCTGATGGTCCAGCTGGGTATTCCCTATCACGACTGCCACAGCGTGGGGACCATCATCCACATGGCGGTGGACGGGCAGTACGCGGGGCACATCGTGATCTCCGACGTGGTGAAGCCCAACGCCAAGGCGGCCATCGCCGCGCTGCATAAGGCGGGCGTGGAAAAGACCGTCATGCTTACCGGCGACGCCAAGAAGGTGGCGGACGCGGTGGCGGCGGAGCTGGGCGTGGACGAGGTACACAGCGAGCTGCTGCCCGGGGACAAGGTGGCGCAGGTGGAGCAGCTGCTGGGCGACCAGCGCGGGAAGGCCAAGCTGGCCTTCGTGGGCGACGGCATCAACGACGCGCCGGTGCTGAGCCGGGCGGATATCGGCATCGCCATGGGCGCCATGGGCAGCGATGCGGCCATCGAGGCGGCGGACGTGGTGCTGATGGACGACGAGCCCATGCAGATCGCCAAAGCCATCCACATCTCCCGGAAGTGCATCGGCATCGTGTATCAGAACATCGTGTTCGCGCTGGCGGTGAAGTTCGCCTGCCTGGTGCTGGTGGCCATCGGCGCGGCCAATATGTGGGCGGCCATCTTCGCCGACGTGGGCGTGATGGTGCTGGCGGTGCTGAACGCCATACGGGCCCTGCGGGTGAAAAATCTGTGAGTGAAAAAAGGACCGGCTCTCGCCGGTCCTTTTTAGCGCCTAACATTTTTGTATGAATTGCGTAAAGTGTGAAAATGGGGGTAGCATTTTCGGGGGGAGGCTGGTATAATGTGCGGGTAGAAGTTGTTGATTTATGTTGTCAACATAATATGGCATATTAGATATGCTTGTAAAACTTTCGCATTTATATTAGTTGCATAGGAGAAACATATGGAGACCTATAAGAGACGGCGGGGAGACCGGAAGGACGGCCGGCTGCTGCGGGAGCTGGATTCCCTGCACTTCATCACCGGCATCATCTACCCAAACCGGTGCGATAATGAGGCGTATATCTCCGTGAAGGTGGACCTGACCGCCATGAACGCGTATCTGGCCAGGAAGAACGAGGAGGAGAAGGACTTTCCCTACACCATGTTCCACATCGTGGTGGCGGCGCTGGAGAAGACCATCACCCTGCGGCCGAAGCTGAACCGCTTTATTGTGAACAGCAATTTCTATCAGCGGAACGAGGTGTCCGCCGCGTTCGTGGTGAAGAAGCAGTTTTCCGACAAGGGCGCGGAGGCGCTGGCCTTCCTGCACGGAAAGGAGACGGACACGGTGACGGAGGTACATGACTACATCCGCCGGCAGGTGACGGAGTGCCGCAGCGAGAAGGTGGATGCCTCCACCGCGGGCATGGATATGTTCAATAAGATGCCCCGGTGGATGGGAAAGGCCATCGTGCGGTTCCTGATGTTTCTGGATCGCCACGGCTGGGTGCCGTCCGACCTCATCGCCACCGACCCCTATTACAGCTCTGTGGTCATCTCGAACCTGGGGTCCATCAAGCTGAAGTGCGGATACCACCACCTGACCAACTGGGGCACCTGCTCGCTGTTCTGCATCATCGGCGAGAAAAAGAAGTCCCCGTTTATCAACGAGGACGGCACCGTGACCATGCGGGAGACGCTGGAGCTGGGACTGACCATTGACGAGCGGTTGGCGGACGGCTATTACTACTCCAAGTCTGTGCGGCTGCTGGAGTATCTGCTGACACACCCGGAGGAGCTGGAAAAGCCCATGAGCGAGGAGGTACAATATGAGTGAAGTAAAGACCCCGTGGAAGGACTATATGGGCGATGTGCCCATGCACCTGGATTATTTCCAGGGCAGTATGTTCGAGGCCGTGGAGCGCATGGCCGAGCTGTATCCCAACAACATCGCCTTTGATTTCATGGGCAAGTCCACCACCTATAAAAAGATGGTGCAGGAGATCGAGAAGTGCGCCAAGAGCCTGAAGACCCTGGGCGTGCGGCCCGGCGACAAGGTGACCATCGCCATGCCCAACTGCCCGCAGGCCATCTACATGTTCTACGCGGTGAACCTGGTGGGCGGCATCGCCAACATGATCCACCCCCTGTCGGCGGAGAAGGAGATCGAGTTCTATCTGAACGCCTCCGAGTCCACCACGGCCATCACGCTGGATCAGTTCTACGACAAGTTCGAGCACATCCGGCAGAACACCGGCATCATCAACATCATCATCGCCTCCGTAAAGGACGCGCTGAGCCGCACCATCCGGGCGGGCTATATGCTTACCGAGGGGCGGAAGATCCAGAAGATCCCCGAGGACGCGCCGGTCATCCGGTGGAAGGAATTTATGGATATGTCCCGGTACTGCTTCTACAAGAACTACCGGGTGGAGCGAGGCTACAACGATCCCGCGGTCATTCTGTACTCCGGCGGCACCACCGGCACCACAAAGGGCATCGTGCTGACCAACGGCAACTTCAACGCACTGGGCCAGCAGATCATCGCCACCAACCCCATGTTCCGGCCCGGCGACCGGATGCTGGCGGCCATGCCCCTGTTCCACGGCTTCGGTCTGGGCGTGTGCGTGCAC
>ENA-OZDC01000054-OZDC01000054.1-human-gut-metagenome-genome-assembly--contig:-NODE-54-length-57526-cov-29.300465_pt1 | contig 57526 bp, 75 predicted proteins | sample MGYA00244082_ERZ653570 | MGnify/ENA primary metagenome ERZ653570 (study PRJEB26926, sample SAMN06164919) | human gut metagenome | biome: ENVO:00009003; feature: ENVO:2100002; material: ENVO:00002003... | reverse complement strand
ACGAGATCTAGTACGGTCTCGTGGGCTCGGAGATGTGTATAAGAGACAGCATGGACAACGATTTTCTCGATAAACTCATTGAGAATGGGCGTAGTCAGTTCCGAAAAATCGGTGTACCGCTTGGCAAGGTCGATAAACTCCGTCATTCTCACCCGGTCGGCGTTCCAGTTGTCCAGCAAGCCCTGCCACTCCGTCATGGAGGCTTCCAGCGCGGCCTGTTCCTCGTCATACTCGGCAAGGAGACGGCTGAAATGCTTATCCGGCAGCTTGCCCGTGGCGTTGGCCTCGTACAGCTTCTTCACCAGTCCGTCCAGTTCGGCGTGGCGCTTCTTCGCCTGGACAATCTGTTTCCGGCAATCCTTGACTGCTTCCTCCTGGCGCAGACTGGATGCCTTTCGAACCCGCTGAACAAACTCCTGCTCGTTGTTGCGGACATACCAGCTTATCCGCTGGATGGCGGAGAGGATCGCCGCTTCCAGCTTTTGCGTGGCAACATAGTGAATGGTGCAATCCTCCATAGGTGCCCGGTATCTGGAACAGGTGAAAGCATCGTCAATGTACTTGCCTTGGACAAGACTGTTGTGGTGGGTCAGCTTTGCGCCGCAGTCGGCACAGTAGAGCAGTCCGGTTAAACGGTTAGGGGCATTACTCCGCTTGGGTGTCCGGCGCTTGGTTTCCCGCAAACGCTGAACATTGTGCCACGTTTCTTCGTCAATGATGGCGGGGACGGCTCCCTCAAATACAAATTGTTCCTCTGGCATTGTCCTGCGGGTGCTTTTAGTCTTGTAGTTCTCACAGACAGTCTTGCCCAGCACCTTGCGCCCCAGGTACTCCGGCCTTTTAAGAATATAACCCAGGGTGGTGGCAGACCATGCGTAGGGGTCGCGGTAGCTGTTGGCTCGAACAGGACAGCCGATACGCTTCCAGTGTTCGGAAGGGATGGGGATTTGCTCGGCCCGCAGCGTTCGGGCGATGCCGTTGACGCTCTGACCGTCCATGACCATCTGAAAGATGCGGCGCACAACGGCGGCAGCTTCCTCGTCGATCACCCACTCGCCCTTTTCTTCTTTTGAGGCGAGATAGCCATAGGGGACGGCCCCCGAACAGCGCAGGCCCTTTTCCATTCTGGACTTGAAAACGGTCTTGATTTTGCGGCTGGTGTCAGCAACGTACCACTCATTTATCACATCCCGGAAGATGGACATAATATCAAATCCATTGGCGGTGTCCAGGTTGTCATTGGCGGCGATAAAGCGGACGTTGTACTCGTCAAAGGTGCGTTTGAGCAAGCCGACCTCCACCACGTCACGGCCTATTCTGCTCTGGTCTTTGACAATGACGGTAGCCACATTTCCGGCCCGTATCTCGTCCACCATAGCGTCCAGGCCGGGCCGCTTGAAGGTCGTTCCCCGCACCCCGTCATCGGTGAAGTGGCGGACATTAGTGAAGCCATTTTTTCGGGCGTAGTCCTCCAGGATGCGCTTTTGATTTTCTACGGACACGCTCTCGTCAGACCGCCCATCGTCGTGAGATAACCTTTCGTACAATGCTGTGATTTTACCCTTTTGCTCCTGCTTCCTCATGTGTGTAACCTCCTGTTTTGTATTTTCACGACCTTTCTATCCTTATTATAGTGACCCTTTCGGGTCAGTGACCACATAGGAACTGTGCATCTGGAGAAGGTTTGGCTTCAACCAAAAGCGAGTTTTACCGGAACCCGAACCGCCGATAATCAGAACATTCTTATTTCGGGCATTGGCAGGATTCTTCGGGCGATTGCTCATCATCAGCCGCTCCGTTTTCGTCAGGATCACATTGTCCTCGAACTTTGGTGCAATAAACGGCTCAATATCTTTTGCCGTTCCCCAACGAGCAGAACCGTACTCAACATTGTGTCGGTACTTCTTTGCGTTTTTGCCTTTTAGATAGACAGCCAGCCGAAGTCCTGCGCCGCAGAGAATACCAATCAGCAAATCCAACGGGTGAAAGCTGGGAAACGGATTGTTCAGGGCTATCGGAAGGGCATGAAAAAAGCTGAGGATTTTCGCAGATGAATCTGCCCCCTCAGCCAATCTCCATGCTTCTCCTAAATTCGTAGCGAACAACCCTACCAGAAAATACGGTAAATTCAGAATCAGGAGCTTTTTCATTTTTCTCTTATCCATCACAGATCACGCTCCTGTTTCTTCTCTCGAACCTTCTTCGGAATCGCTGCGACAATTTCCTTGAACTTCTTCAGCTGCGCCAGAACGCTCGGCTTTTCATTCTTGGTTAATGCCCTTGCCTGATGTTCCTTGCAGATTGCATCCAAAGCATCTGCATCTTTAGAACGGACAAAAACAAGAAACCGGGGAGGATCAACGGACTTATCTTTTCTTACGGCAAAGTCCACGCCATACTTCTTGGCGAGCTTTTCAAAATCACGGATACTCTCTTTGTCGATCTCAACATTCGTAGCACCCTGATTCTGTCCCAAAAGCTGTTTCACGGATTGCTTTCCATGAACGGCAGGGTCTCGTGCCTTTTTCATCTTCACTTTTTCCCGGTGCTGCAAATACTTGCGGATACCGGCAATGATAGTGCGCCCCGTCAGCTTGGTTGTGCTGATCGCCAGGTTTACTGTTCTGTTTTCAACTTCTTCCTGCATGATTCATCACCTCCTGCAAGCAGTAGAGTGAACAGATTATCGTGCCATATCTCTGTGGTCGTAATACAGATTGCCCTTGGCAACTGCGGCATGGCTGATAATCTTGATATTGCCAGCTTTCTGGTTATCCAGAGCCTTCTGATAACCCACATCGCTCAAATACAGGCGATTTCTTTCGCCTTTCCAACCGACAGGCGATTCATCGGTCAGCACATCGAAAATAATCATGTGCTTGGTGGCGTCATCAAATCGTGCCAAGTCCATATAGGTATGTCCCTGGTACTCCTTGGCACCATCCTGAATCCGCTTTCGCTCCATCAGCTCTCCAATCGTCGAATTTCTTTGCATAAGAACCTCCTTACAGAACATCTCGGTCAGGGTTACTTTTGTGGGGAACCGAATCAGCTTTGACAGGTGCATCTTCTTTCTTCACCATGTCATCCGGCAGGGGAAGCGCCATAATGCTGCGCCCCATGCGTACAAAAGTCTCAGGCTGATGAAAGTGTTCCTCAAACTGCTTCATCAGTTCCGGGGACAGAGAACAAAAATCATCCTCGCCCAATCCCACAACCAGAAAATCACCGGCGATAATGTCATAAATATCGCCGTCATCATCACGCAGCGCACGGTTCAGTTCTTTGCCTACGAGTTTACCTTCGTCGTGCATCACCAGTGCAACCGGCTCATTGAACGGATAAGTTGCCTCAATATCGCCACCTACGGCTTTCTGCAAATCCTCCAGCTCACAGCCGATCTGCACAGCCTGCGGATACATGAACGGCTTTACCAGCAACACATTCATGGTATCTGCCTGTTCTTTCTGAACCTCCCGTTCCTCGGTCGTGCCGAACGCAACACCGGTAAAGTTTTCGGAGTCCAGAATGTACTCCGAATTGTAATAAGCGGCTCTAACCTGTTCCTCTGCCGCATCGTGAGATTCTGCTTGCACCGTAACCGTTTTCTCCAAGGTTTCGGTGATCTTCACATCGTATTCTTTCAAGTTTCGATACCTCCGTTTCTTTGGAAATAAGAAAAGCGACCATCCATGAACCTGTTACAGTTCATAAATAGTCGCATCCACATCGGCTAAAAGCTCGAACAAGCAAATATCGTCCAGTTCGCAAATCAGGGAACCCATGTCGAAGAAAATATCGTCCTCGCATTCCACCGTAGTAACCACGCTGCGGTGTTCGTTAAGACAAATGGCTTCTTCCTTGTCCATCGTGATCGTAGACATACAGGACACCACATAGAATGTCATATCTTCTGCTAACCACAGCTCCTTGCTCTGAATCGTGCGAACTTTTTCATCGCCGCTCATATCTTCTACATAGGACAGAAGCCGCACGGCTCTGCTGTTCAGAAGTACCTTTCCCTGATAGTCGATACCCTCACCAGCAGAGGACAATACTCGATACTCGCTAATCATCTCGGCATTTTTCTGAAACGACTTTGCCAGAAGCGCAGGAGAAATATCATCGAACTCCTCACTGTAGTTTACGAGCATATCTACCATATAATCAGGATCGCAAAGGTCGTAGAGTTCTTCCAAAGCGCCCTGAATGTTTTTGGGTGTAAACATTTTTTACCTTACCTTTCCATTGATTTTTCTCTTTTTTTCTGCCATTGCTCCAAAAGCTGAATGATTTTATCCTCCATCTGCTTGTTGGTATAGGACTTCGGGAAGTATTTTCGCAACGAATCCGTTTTGAAGGTTACTCTGTCCAGCTCTCCCTTCTTGATTTCATTCATAATCTCGCACATCGCATCCAGCGTACACTCGCCCTCCTGTGCGAGCTTTTTAATTCGCTGTGCTTGCGAAAGGGAAGGAGCTGCTTGAGCATAATCCATTGCAGAAAGAAAATCCTTCTGTTCTTCACTTGCCAGATAGGAAAGCTCCACCGCAGGATTGAATTTGATCTGACCCGTATCTACCATATCCAGCAGTTCCGGAATCAGTTCGGTCAGACGGATATAACGGTGTACCTGATTTCTGCTTTCTCCTGCCTCCTGACCGACTATATCCATTGCCTGCAACTTCATCCCAACTTGGGATGAAGTTAAATCGGTGCGTTGACCTTGATGTTTAATCGCATCCAGCTTCATCTTATAAGCAAATGCTCTTTCACTCGGCAGGATACTCTCCCTCTGCAAATTCGCATCAACCATCAAAATAATGGCTGCATCATCGTCCAGGTCACGAACAATCGCAGGCATGGTTTCCTTACCCGCAAGCTCCGATGCCCGGTGCCGCCTGTGACCAGAAACGATTTCATAACCACCGTCGGGGTCAGGACGGACAATCGCAGGAGTGAGAACTCCGAAATCTCGGACGCTCTCTGCCGTTTTCATCATTTCTTCATCATCAACCACACGGAAGGGGTGTCCCTCAAAGGGGTGTAGCTCAGAAAGCGGAATTTCCTGCACACGCTCCTGCTGGGCTTCAGCTCTGGATTGATCGGTGGAGAAAATATCATCGTACCCCTTCAAGCTGATGTTTGCGCCTTTTTTCTGCATTGTTTAACACCTCCTTCGTCAGAATTTTATAGGCTTCGGCAACTTTGCCTTTGGGATCATGCTTGAAGATACTGGTTCCCTCTGCGCTGATTTCCTCTGCACGGACAGAGCGGGGAATGTCGGTCTTGTAAACCTTCAGCTTTCCGCCGTAGCTCTCCCGAATCAGATTGCTGATGTCTTTGGAGTAGTTGGTGCGGCTGTCCACCATCGTCAGAAGAATCCCTTCAATCCTCAGTTTCGGGTTGATTTGCCTCTTGACCTTGTTGATGGTTCCAAGCAGCTGTTCCAGACCCTTTGCAGGAAGGTATGCTGCCTGAACCGGTATCAGCACATTGTCGGCAGCTGCCAACGCATTGACGGTCAGCATACCCAAAGACGGCATACAGTCAAGAAGAATGTAATCATAATTCTGTTTGACTGTATCCAGGTATTGCCGGAGAATGGTTTCCCGGCTCATGGCATTGACCAGTGCTACCTCCATACCTGAGAGTTCGATGTTGGACGGCACCAAATCAACGCCCTCCGGATGATGAAGAATCCCTTCATCGGGAGTAATAGGGTTTTCCATCATAATCTTTCCCATCAGATCGGAAAGTGTCGGAGACAGATCATCCGGGCAGGGATTGCCCAAACTGACCGTCAGGGAAGCCTGGGGATCGGTGTCTACCAGAAGCACCTTTTTTCCTTCAAGAGCCAAGCCAACGCCCAGATTCTCGGTGGTGGTGGTCTTTCCAGTGCCTCCTTTCTGATTGACCACCGCAATGATGGTTGCTTTTTTCGACATTTATCGTCACTCTCCTTCCTCTCGCTTCATTTTCAATTTCTTAAATCCTCCTTCCAAATATCCGTGTGACATATCGTGCCGAACAAGAGCATCGTAGTAGGTGTCTATTGTCGTCGGCGCATTGTATATCGTAGTCAGCATATACTGACGGATATTTCTAATCTTTGTGGTGTTCTCCTTGAAGCAGTCCATAACATATCGAATGTGTTCGGCATTCAGTTTCATAAACCGACTGCGGACAATTTCTGCCGGACGCTCCTCTGCACCAATGCGAATCAACGGTCGCTTCGTGCAAACTGTTTCAACGATCAACTCCAGAATGTTATCCAGCATTTCGGAATCGTAAGGGTAATCCTTCTTCAACAAATCCATACTGAGCTGATCCGAGAAATAATCAAAGTATTCTTGATACCGGTCATTCTCGTCCATCATTCCACCATTTCCGGAAGGAAAGATAGAATCAGTATCACTAAATTCAGTATTTTTAATATCAGTATTATTACATTGTGATTTCGGAAGTTCTTGAGTTGTGATTTCCATTGTTCCAGAATTGTGATTTTCACAATTCAAGAGTTGTGAATCCACAGCAGAGATAAAGTTCTTCACATAGATCAGGTTGGGCTTTCCCAAACCCTGGCGCTTACGTTCAATCAATCCTGCTTTCTTCTCAAGTTCACTGAGCAGCTTGATAGCCTTTTGTTCAGCACAGTTCAGAGCCATCTTCGCTTCGTCGATTGTAAAAATGATATACACTCTACCGTTTTTATCTATCCAACCATTCTTGGCAGACAGGCTCATGCGGTCAAGCAAAATGCCATACAGCATCTTGGCATCGGCAGAAATATTCCAGAACCTCTCGTTCGTGAACAACACCTTCGGAACTCGATAGAATGTGAATAGATCGGATTGCTGACCGTAAAAATAATCAAAACTCACACGGCTTCACCACCTTCTTTCTGCGGAAAACTTTCTGTTGTCAGCGGAATGCTGCGGAAAGTCGTATCCGTCTTTTCGTAAGGACATCGGGCAAAATAGTAGAAGCGGTATTCCTGTTCATACACATCCATATCAACGAAGCCCCACTTCACGCATAACCTTCTTCGTACACCAACCAATGCACGGGTGATCTCGCCCATAGGGACAGCCATCACATTCCGACTTGGGTTTCGGCGGCAAAGAGATTAAGTAGTAGCAATTATTTCTACCCAGACGGCAGCCCTTTCTGCCATTCGTCCAGAAGTAGCAGTAATGACAGTCGCTCGGCTTGTCTGCGGTATAAACAGGCTTGCTCAAATAAAACACCTCCAATCTCTTGTATTTGCCCATGGGTTTGGGCATAAAAAAAGAGCGCCTATCCATCCCCAATGCGGGGCAAATAGACGCTCTATGTACATAACGATATTTAATTTTATCTGCTATAACTGCATGGTATTCAAAACATCCGCCTTTTTTGATTAGCTGGATTTTTGGCACGATTTTGGGGCTGATTAGCAGGAAGGGCATTTTCATTAGCAAGAACAGCCCGTTTTCTGCTAAAAATTAGCTGGCGATTTTGTCTTATAACAACCGTTCGATTCTGGAGGGGTTGTCAAAAATCAAATTTTGGAGTAGAATTTTATCTCATACAGTGAAAGAGCTTTTTCGTAGCTTTTTATATAAGAAAAGCCGAAAACCCTTGAAAACAAAGGCTTTCGGCGTTGTTCACTGGCGTCCATAAGAGGATTTGAACCTCCGACCCCACGCTTAGGAGGCGTGTGCTCTATCCAGCTGAGCTATATGGACGTGTCTGATATATGATTATAGCCCGATCAAAGTCGAACTGCAATCCCTTATTTAGTTTTTTTTGAGGTGACAAAAGTCAAGCATTAAATGCGCACAATTTTTCGCTTCTTGTTTTGTCTAATTTTGACAAGTCAACATGGCCGCCGTCATGTCCCATGGTCGGCAGCCTGCGTGTTTTCCTGTTCTGTTCCCCGTGTTCCGCTCCACTCACATCCTCTCCCTTTGATTGTCCTCTGTGCTGGTTTCTTCCTGTTACGCGATCAGCCCGATCTCCCGCAGGCACTCCCGGAACATGACCTCGCTGCTCTTGTACCCGAAGATTTTCCGTGGATAGTTGTTAATCCATTCCTCCGTGGCCGCGATCTCCGCCGCGCTGACCTTAGAGAAATCTGTGCCTTTCGGATGCCGCCGCCTGATCATGCTGTTGGCGTTCTCGTTGCTCCCCCGTTCCCACGAAGAATACGGATGGCAGAAATATACCTTGGTGCGCGGGATGGTCTTGTTGACAGCGCTCCGCTCCAGCTCCTCCGCCGCCGAAAATTCTGAGCCGTTGTCAAAGGTGATGCTTTTGAAGATTACCCTGAACCGCTTGGCTCCGCATTTCCGCTCCAGCGCATCCAGCGCCTTGACCACGGTTTCCGCCTTTCTGTTCGGTATTCCTATGATGATGTCTTTCCGCGTCTTGCGCTCATTCAGGGTCAGCAGGGCGCTGGTGGTCTTGCATTTGCCCTTTCCGCTGTACACGGTGTCGCCCTCCCAATGCCCGAACTCCTCGCGGCTCTCCACCTCCGGCGGGCGCTGTTCAATGCTGTCGCCTGCGGAGGCTCTGGCCTGATCGTCCTTGGTCTTGACCTTTTTATAGCCCTGCTTGTGCTTCCCGTGGCGCGGCAAGTCCACCTGCGTGATTTGTAGAAAGAGACCCTTTTTGATGTAGCTGTAGATCGTCGCCACGGAAACGGATGTCTCGAATGTCCGCCCCTCCAGCATTGCATATCCGAGGACAGCGGCAGGGCTGCATTCCCGCTCCGTGATCGTTGTCTCAATGTAGTTTGCCAGCTCGTGATCTTTGCCGATCTTCAAGTCCGGCCCTTTCTCCCGCAAGTGTTCCTGATACCGCGCTTCCGCGATGTCCGGGCTGTACGCCGTCACCATTTCCCACGTCCCGCCGTCCAACCGTTCATACTCCCCGCGCTTCAATTCCCGATACACGGTTGAAATGTGGACGCGCAGCTTCTCCGCGATCTCGCGCGGCTTCATTCCCATGCGCTGCCACTTTTCAATCCGCAGCCTGTCGTTCTTGCTCAGATGCTTAAAGGTTCTCTTTCCACTCCGCATCGTAAAATCTCCTTTCTCGATCATCCGTGCAGGGCGGTGTCGGCGTTCCCGTTCCGCTCTGTCGCTTTTTGTCTTATTATGATACCCACAAAATCGGCATTGTGCAACAGCATTTTTTCGGCGTATACGCACAAAAAATCCCCCGGCTGCTATATCTATGAGTATAGCAGCCGGGGGTAATTTCAGTTATTCAGTTCCTTTTCTCCGTCCGTTTTGCCGGGGTTGTCCTCCACAAAGATGCCGCCCAGCGTACCGATTGTGCTGTCCACGGCGATGTCCAGTTCCTTAACCGCCGCCTCGATCATGGCCTTTACCTCTGCCGTGACCTTAATGCCCTTTGCTTCAAGCATCTGCACCACATAATCGTACTTCGGGATGGGCAGCGCACCGGCCTCGCGCTGCTTCTCCGCCGCCTTGACCAGAACGGTGACAATGCCGTACAGGCGCTTGTCTTTCAGCCAAGGGATGCCGGTCTTGATCAGCCACGGAACGGCCACGCCGGTGAAGAACAGGCCGAGGATGGCAAAAATGGCCTCAATGACAATGTTGATGATGTCGGGAATGATCTGTGTCATGGTGTGTACCTCCTTACACTTTCGTCAGATATTTCTTGTCCACGTTTCCTGTGATTGCGCCGCTTTTCAGCGTGGAAACTGAAATGCGGTCGCCGCTGATTGCCCGGACATACAGCTTTGCGCTGTACACCCACGAGGAGAATTTGCGCGTGGTGCCGTAGACTGTGGCAGCCTTGTCCATCGTCACCTGATCGCCCACGGCCAGCGCCGCCGCTTCGGTCTTGATGTCCGCCGCGTCCACCCAGCCGTACACGGTGCTTCCGCCGCCGCTCACGGCGACAAGGTGATACGGATGCCTGCTCACAAGCGGCTGGTACACCTGCGTCACCTTGGCCTTGCCCGGCTTGCACGGTTTGCCCACGGTGCCGTTTGCGCTGGTGTAGTGCCTCTCGCCGGTGAATGTCACGATGTCGCCCATCTTGCACCCGCCGCCCTTGGCCGGTGCAGCGTCCGCCGCAGTCCCGCCGCCGGTCGCCTCCTTTCCGCCGTACTTCGGTACGCCGTAGCCGCGAATGTACCGTCCGTTCACAGAAATGGTGCGGCGCTTCACGCTGTCGGAGTAGTTGCCCTCAATGACGGTGATGCTTGTCCCGCTGACCTTTTCCACGATGCCCACATGATCGGCGCTGCCGGTGCAGTCTCCCACGCCGCTGTCCTGCCAGTCGTAGAAAATATAGTCGCCGGGCTTCGGCACATAAGCGTCGCCCTCCTGCCAGCTCCCCAGCTTCTTGAACAGCTCGATGTGCTTTCCGCAGCCGCACTCCGTCGGGATGATGTCGGTCATTCCCGCCGCGATAGCGACGGCGCTTGCGAACGTGCTGCACCATGCGTCCGTGTACTTCACGGCGTAGCCACGGGCCAGCGGCCTGTGACTGTTGTACAGGTCGATGATCTTCCTGTGGCTCCCGTCGCTCTCTTTGCATCCGATGTAGCTCTGGGCGATGCTCACGATTTTCTGCCGCTGTTCCTGTTCCGTCATAGGCTTTTCTCCGCTTCCTGCGGCGCTCCCTGCCGCATACTTTCCATAATACCGCTGGCCGAACGCAGCCCGTCTTGCCTGCGCCTCCTCGCTCTGATCTGCCGGACGCTCAAATTTCAGCAGCACCGTGTCCGATGCTGCCCGGACGCTTCCAGCCGTTTTCAGCACGGCCAGCACCGCCTTATAGTCCTCCCGCAGCTCTTTCATCAGGAAATCAAGCTGCATTTCCAGATCGCCGATACTCTTTCGGCAGCACTGGGCATAGTCCAGCAGCTCTGCCTTGCGGGAGCAGTACGTCCATTGGGCGAGGCCGTAGCCAGCCTTATCCGTTGAGAAGAACTGATACTTGCCGCTGTCCACCGCCGCCGTATAGCTTGCGTCGGTCACGCCAAGCCTCTTTTCGTATAGGTTCTCCACGTTGTTCGGGATAAGGCCGCTCTCCGCATACAGGTTTCCCATCAGACCGGCGGTTCCGAAGTCGTTCAGCCCCGCGCCTTTCAGATAATTCCAGATTTTCTCCTCGTTGTTCTTTCCTGCCAGCATGATCTATCCCTCCTCACGGTTCCTCTGTCTGCTGTGCAATCCGTTCCGCCTCCTCCTTTTCCCGTCTCATGTCCGCAAGCTGCCACCGCCTGTCCCGCTTCTTCTCCTTGGTGGTCTTTATCCAGCCGAGGATGCCGCACTCGCCGCCCAGCGTGGCGAACACGCAGGTGATCAGCGTATCCGGCACAGAGCCGTACACGGTAAACAGCACGATCATGGCAATCGTAAATACCGTCAGACACAAAAAGACGATCAGCAGAATAAAGTCCATGGTTCCCATGCGCTTCTTCCGGCCTTTCGTCTTTGCCTGCGTTCGCTTTCCCGCCATGTCAGTCCTCCTTGATGTGCGGATGCGCGTTTTTATTCAGGTGCTTATTCAGTTTGTCCAGCGCATCCTTGCACGGCCCGTTGCACCCCTGCTCCACAAGCCCCTGCAACGCGCCGCGCAGGCCATAGCAGATAAGCGTCTGCTCCTCCTGAATGGCGTTGATGAACTCGCCCTGCTTTTTGTTGCTCTCAATGACCTTGTACACGGAAACAATGGCGGCGACCAGCGCTCCGATTGCTCCCAAAAGGCTGGCCGCCTTAATGATGGTGTCCGCGTCGATGTACATTTTCCTGTCCTCCTGCTTTCACTCCGGCCATTCGTCCCCGCCGATGGCCCTGCGGTATGCCTCGTCGGCCTCCGCGATCTCGTCTCGCCCGGTCACGGTGTCGCCCAGCTCCGCAAGGCGTGTCGCCAGCACCCGGACGGTACGCGCCTGCATTTCCACAAGCGCCTCCAGCTCTGCGATGATCTGCAAATGGCTGCTCACGCCGTCGCCTCCGTCCAGCCGTATACCCCCGGTTCCCACACATTGGCATCCGCCGTTGATGTCCAATGCTTTCCATTGTGGCTCACCTTGTCGCCCTTTGCGTAAGCGTCATGCGCCCCCACCGGCTGGCTCCATTCCGGCCATTCTTCCGCCGGGTCAGATGCCGCCGACCAAAGCGACACCGCCTTGTCCGGTTCCCATCCAGCCTGTGAGGTGTGCGCCTGTACGCATTTGTACAGCTTGTCCCCCCAGTTGCGTAGCTGCCCCACCGTGTAAGCAACGCCGGTCTGCCACGTTTCAAACAGGCTCTTATGCTCCCCCGCAGTCACAGCGTCGATGCTTCCGCTCTCCGCCAGCGTCACAAAGGCGATCTCCGTTGCTTTTCTCGTTTCTTCCATCACCTTTATCCTTTCCACATACCGGTAATGCTCGCTGATGGTATAGAAGTCGTACCGCGTCCCGTCCTCGTCCGTGTCGCTGTGATAGTGCCGGTCGATGCGGCAGCGGTCTGTGATGCTGCTGTCGTCGTACTCCCGCACCGTGGTCAGGTATTCACCCTCCCGCATCGCGGGGCCGCCCACGATTTTCAGGTTTTCCCGTTCTACGCCGCCGATAACGCTTGTTCCGTAGACGTATTCCATCTTGCCCGCTCCTTTCTTGCGTGTTCTCTGACCACGCATTTCAATTTCCGCTGCAAACCCGCCTCCACATAGCTCTGGAAAAAGTGAACGTGATTGCAGTGCTTCATCTGGCCCAGTCTGGATAAAAGCCCCTGCGCCAATGCGGGCTTGATCGCGTGGTGCCGCCGCATGGCACGGCGGCAGGCGGAAAGAGAATGTTTCAGGCGCACCATGTTTCGTTTCCGCAGCAGGGTATACCCTCGCCCGAAGCGATACCCCAGCGCCGCCACCGTCCGCTTTGCTGTCGGATAGAGCTGCCACTTGCCGTTCAGCCGCAGGCCGTGTGCCGCCAGCCATTTCTCGATCAGCTCCCGCAGCCGCCGCAGCTTCCGCTTGTTCCGCCCGAACAGGGTAAAGTTGTCCATGTACCGCAGGTAGTGGTCGCACAGACCGCTTTCCCGTATCAGCCGGTCAAGCGGTTGCAGCACCGTGTTGGCAAACCATTGGGAAAAGTAAGCGCCGATCAGAATGCCGTGCTTCATCAACCGTTCGCATACCTCCAGCATTCGCCGGTCTTTCACCAGCCGCCGGAGCCGCTTCATCACCGTCTCCGCCGTCAAACTGTCGTAGAAATGGTGGATGTCCAGCTCCTCGGCGTACTTCGTCCCTTTTGGGTCTGTCCGCATCCACTTCTTGATGGCTCGAACGCCGTAATGGATGCCCCGGTTTCGGATGCTCCCGCAGCAGAAATTGTCCATGCCCCGCATCATGATCGGCTCCAACACCTGAATGACCGCGTGATGCACATACTGGTCAGGCCACAGTCTCGGCTCCGATATGTCCCGCCACTTTCCGGCGCTCTTGTCCCAGCGTCGCGCAAGCCTCGGCTCGTTCGCCTCGTAACCGCCTGTAATGATCTCCCGCAGCTCTTTTACATAGCGGTCAATGTCTGCCTCCACCCGTGCCACCGTCCGGTTCGGTCTGTGGTGCGGATGGAAGCGGTGTGTCACGTTCACGGCGAAGATCGCCAGCCGCAGGTTTTCTTCCGATACCAGCTTTGGAAATAGGTTGTTTGCTCGTTTCATCAGGAATGTTTTCCTCCTTTTAGCCTCACGGCCTTTCCATCGCCTCCACGGGTTGTGGAAGTGTACTAAACCGTGTCCTGATGGCTTATCTGCACCAAGGGGTTCCGAGGATGTCCGCGCCCCGGCGCGGGTCTTTGCGTTGCCGGGTGTGGAGGTGGGTAGCCAGTCCATAAAAGGACGCGGCAGCCGATGTTCGCGTTCGAGTTGGACGCGCTGGTGTAGTTCACGTAGAACAGCCCGTGGTTCCCGTTCTGGTTATAGTTACCGCCGAAGTACAGACACGGGTTGGAAGCATTGAAGTTCCAGTTATCCGCCGAACCGAGAAGCAAGGCACCGACTGCGTGCGCGGTCATCCCCTGTATTTTCAAGCCGCCTGTGCGGCTGAAAACCCGTTAGCCTTTTGCGCGGCCTGCGGGCCGCAGGATACGCAGAGGGGGATGCGTCCCCCTCTGCACTCCCCCGTCAGGGGAGTTTTTGGAGGCGGCAGCCGATGCCCGCGTACGAGCTGGACGCGCTGGCGTAGCCCACGCAGAACAGCCCGAGGTCCCCGATCTGGACATAGCTACCGCCGAAGCACAGACACGGGTAGGAAGCAACGAAGCTCCAGCTATCCGCCGAATATGTCGTCTCACTCCCGCCCGATGCCGTGGGATAGATAACCCATTCCAGACCGGCCACCGTTGCCACGGTAAATGCGCTGGGCCATCCGCTCGACGGAACGCCCACGGCGATGCCGCCGCTGTTGTCGCTGAAGCTGCTGGGCGTGTTGATGATGTTCAGGCCGTTGCTGTTGTAGTAGCAGCCGTCGCCCCAGTCATACACGTTGTCCCACAGGCCCTCGATGTAGCGATACTGCGTACCGAGGCCATAGCTGTCCCGGCTCGCAAGCGTCGTTCCGGTGTGATAGGGCATACTATCCGTATAGCCCATATTCTCCGTTGCGCTGTTGTTGCCGCAGCCCTTGCCGATGGTTTTCTGGCTGTTCCAGTCCGCGAACTCCACAAGGTACAGCATCCAGATCGTCATGCGCATCCGAATGTCGCTCTGCCAGATGTTGCTCCCCAAATTGTGGATGCTCGTGCGGGCCGTACTGCGTGTGATATTCGCTTTCGGTTTTACGCCGGACTGGCTCTTGTAGTTGTTGGTGTTGCAGTGATAGCGGCCAATGTACACAATGTCCCGCTCTCCCTTGCCGTCCCCTCGGTCGGCGTGGGCCGGGGAGACGTGAAAGCCGTCCGTTTCCTTATCCGCGATCTGGAGTTTCAGGCTGTTCCCGCTCTTTGTCCACTTGTACCAGAACTTCGGGATAGCCACCAGCTCACCGGCCACCGCATCCGTCACGCGCACCATCCCGCTCCACGGGTACAGGTTGTCAAATGGGCTTCCGTAACTGGTTGCCCCCGCCCGGTACGGGGTCGGGTTCACGAAGCTGGCGGCCTCGTCCGTCCGGCTCCACACCGTCGTGCTGGTTCCATCCCACACCACGCCGTAGATGTGCCGGTAGGCCAGCTCCACATTTACCGTCTGTCCGTCCGCCGTGATGGTTGCGGTATCCTCCGCCGTCTCTCCGCTCTTGGTGGCGGTGATGGTGTAGGTGCCGCTTTCCGTCACGGTGAAGTCCACCGTCCCCGTTGCAGATGCCGTTTTGCTCTGCGTCTTGCTTCCCTTGGTGCAGGTGACGGTGGAGCCGCTGTCAATGCTCACGTGGATGGTCGCTGTGAAGTAGGATAGCGTCGCCGTGTACTGCTGCACCACGGAGACTGTCACCGTATCCGTGGCAGTCTGCCCGTTCTTGGTGGCCTTGATGGTGTATGTTCCGTAGTCCTCCACATCAAACGTCCATTTTCCGCCGCTCTCCGTCGCGGTGTATACCTTGGTTCCCAGCGTGGCCGTCACCGTGGAGCCGGTTGGTGCGGTCACAACGATCTGCGCCGTCATGCCTACCTGCGGCAGACTGTCCGCGCTGAGCTTGCCGTCTGCCCCCAGCGTCGGGATGCCGTTCGGCACGTTGATGGGGAGCTGATCGGTGTCCATCTTCCCGTCCGCGCCGAGACCTGCCACGCCGCCCGGCGTATTGATGGGGAGCTGGCCGGTGCCAACCTTGCTGTCCTCTCCCAGTCCGGCCACGCCGCCCGGTGTGTTGACAGGGAGCTGGCTGACCGGCACCTTTCCGTCTGTCCCCAGCCCCGCCTTTTTGGCAAGAGCCGCCGCCACCGCACCGCTGGTCAGCAGCTTGTCGCTGTTCTCCGTCGGCACCGTGTCGAACTTCTGTGCCGTAACGCCGCCCTTTCCGTCGCCTCTCAGGATGCCGCTGGCGGTGATCTTGTCCTGCTTGTCCGTAATGGCCTGACGGATACCCTCGTGCGCGTTTTCATCCTCGTTGTGTGCCTTGATGGCAGCCGCCATGCTTTCCGCTGTCACCAGCGCCGAAGCGTCGATGGTCACCTGCAGCGTCCCGCCGCTGCCCGTAAACTCCAGCAGCCCGTAGAACGTGTACACATAGTCCGGCACGTCCGTCTTGCTGGGGATTTCCACGCCCGCGTCCGTGTCCGTCTGAAATAGTGCGATCAGCCTTGCCGCGCCGCTGTCCAGCTTTGCCCAGATGCCGAGCTGGTTCAGGGGGTATCCCGTCGCCAGTGGTGTCACTTGCAGTTGCAGCTTTTGTCCCTGCGCCGTTGTTTTGTTGGACAGGATGCTGACCGTCTGCTTTTCACTCACAAGCGCCGTCTGCGCCAGCATCGCCGCCTCGCTCACGCGGCCTGTTCCCGCCGCCGCGCGGGTGATGGTCAGCGTCTTTCCCGCTGTCCATTGTGCCAGCAGCTCACTGCCGCTGTTGGTGATAACGCCTTTCCATGCCACTTTTCGTTTCCTCCTGACTTAGAATTTCGATGCGCTGCCGAAGTCAACCACCGCCGCGCCAGCCATAGCCGCGATGCCGTAGGCCGTTGCGGTGCCGCCCGCATCGTAATATTCCACTTCCTCCAGATGTGCGCTGAACCGCTTGGCAGCGGCGAGCCGACGTTCGATCTCCGCGATGGTCATGGCGGCGAACTTCTGCCGCTCCTCCACGGTGGTGATGTTTACCCGCAGTCTGAACTTTCCGTGGGTGCCGCCGTACTCAAACCATTCCTCCAGCTTTGTTCCCGGATAGATCGCGTCGGCCTGCGTTCTTGCAGCTCCCGCAGTTCCCATTGTTCGCCGGATGTTCAGCGCCGTCTTGACGATGCGCCGCTTCTGCTCGATGTCGTACCCTGTGTCGTACCAGTCGATCTTCCAGTTCACGGCCAGCGCGTCCAGCACCTCCTCGGCCACGGTGTCGATGGCGGTGTATATCTGACTTCCCGCGATATAGCCCATCGTCTTTTGGTGCAGCTCCAGCATCGCCATGGATAGGGCCTTTACCCACGGCTGTTCTCCCAGAATGCGCGGCAAGCCGTCGGCGATTTGGGCATTTTTCAGGCTCTTAATCATCCTCCAGCCCTCCATAGGTGGCGGTGGCCCCCGTGCATTTCGGCAGCTCCGTGGTGTCGATCACGGTGTCTACGGGGGCTGTCAGCGTTACCCGCTTGGCCCCCGCTTCCCGCAGCCGGGCGATCAGCTCCGTCGGGTTGATGTCTCGCCCCAGCTTTCTTTGCCATGTCTGGAAGTCCGCCACCGCCGCCGCGATGCGGCTTTGTATCTCACTCACGCTTCGCTGGTCGCTTTCCGCGATCCAGTATTTCACGGTGATGGCGTATTCCACCTCGTCCGGGGCCAGCGCCGTCACCTTGTCGCACAGCGGGCGGATGGTCTCGTCGTCCAGATAGGCCGCCATGGCCGTCAGCTCCGTGCTGTTGGGGACGCGCAATCCGTTCTCGTCCTCGATCACGAAGTAGATATTTACCTCGTCCGGCAGCGGGCTGACGATGCGCACGTCAGCTACATCACCCCGCCACTCCCGCGCGTAGTATTCATAGGCATCGCGCGGCCCGGCGCAGCTATACACGCTGGGGGCGAGGTAGATGCGCCGTGTCAGGCTGTCGTCGTCCTCTGCGTCCAGTCCGCCGGTGCTTGGCGTGGTGTTGCTCACGCTGGCAACATAGGCGATGGGGTCAACCAGTATCTTGATGCCGCCGGACAGAATGCCGTTGCTATCCGCTCCGGCCTCCTCCGCCTGCACCACCACGTCGGTGTAGGTCTCTCCCGCCGCTATCTCGCCGTATTCCACGGTGTTGAAGTATTTCCCGTCCTCGCTCTTGACCCGCGTTCCCGTCGGAATGGCCGTCGCGCCGCTTTGCGCTTCCGAAAGCGTAAAGCGCACCGTCGCCGTGGCCCGGTTTGCCTCCTTGCGCGTCAGCCCCACAAGAGCGGCCAGCGCATCCAGCGCGTCTCCGGTACTGGTTTTCAGCATTTCCATCCGTCCCTTTGCGTCGGCGTACTGCATCGTCTGATACTCCATCGCGCAAAAGGCTTTCATCAGCAGGTTCAGCGGGTCGGCCTCGCCGATCTCCGGCTCCTTTCCTGTGGCCTCCCGGTAATACTTGGTGTACAGCTCGCGGAGCTGTTCTTCCGTCTCCTGCAAAGTCATGCTTTCGATGAAACTCAGCTCCGGGCAGTTTGCCAATTCAGCGATATTAGACAAGCTCGATCACCACCTTTGGTATCATATTCCCGTCCTGCGATTTTTCCGCAGTCCATTCCACACGGACGACACGCGCCCGTGGCTCATACTGTTCTGTCTTGCGCACATACTCCGCCGCCAGCAGGACTTGCGCATTTTCCTGCGGGCAGTCGATAATCGTCCCGTCGATGCCGAACTCCCGGTCAAGCGCCTGCTCTCCGGCCCTCGTGGCGTAAAGCACCTGCAAATTGCGGTACACCTCCGCCGCCGTACTGTCGTTTGCGCTCCCCGGCAGTATCTCGATCACCGCGTTTTCCGTTGATAACATGGCTGCCTCCTTACAGGTATTCCTCGATGGTCAGGCTCACCTTGCACTCCACCATCGCGCCGCCGTGCAGCACCGCGCCCCACTCGTCGCCGATGTCCGTGATCTTGAACGGATACGGCGATACCGGCGAGCCGCCCACGATGAACCAGTCCGCCGCGTTGGTCTCCGCCATGCGCTGAAAATGCCGCAGAACACTTCGCGGGTTTACCCCGTCCTGCGCCCGCAGCAAAAGATCGAACTGGTATTTCCGCAGCTTCGGGGCAATCCACTGGCTCCGCGCCCGTGCGCCTGTCCGGTTGTGGGTCGCCCAATCGCTGCCCCCTTGGCCTTTCAGCCCGCTCGGTGTCAGGATGCGCCGGTCGCTCACCGTGAACGTCATGCCCATGTAGCTTCCCAATGCCACTTTTCGCCCCTCCTTACTTATCCGGCTTTCCCACCGCGCCGCTCATGTGCGTGTGGTTCACAAGGCTCACGCCGTTGATGGTGATGTCTCCGCTCGCCGCCGTGGCGTTGATCTCCGGGGCTGTCAGGCTGATCTTGGTTGGGCTTTCGATCTCCACATCCCCGGCCTCCGTCACCTTGACCGTTGCGCCGTTTATGGTGATCTCTGCATCGCCGCCCTCCACCTCGATTTTTGCGCCCTTTTTTGCAGCGAAGGTGTATTTGCCGCCCGCCGTCACGCTCAAAGCGCCTGCGGCCTCGATGCTCACAAAGGTTCCGGCCTCAATGCTTACCGTCGTTCCAGCCACGATGCCAACGCCGGTCTTGGCGTTCAGGCTCATACTGGCGGCGTTGCTCTTGGCCTGAAACTGCCCGCCCGCCACAAGGCTGATTGCGCCTTTCGCCTCGTCGTATATCTCGCCGTTGCAGTTGCGCCCCGTCCGCCGGTTTACATACTGGGTGTAAACGCCGGTATTCTCGTCGTAGCGCTCATAAGCCAGTCCCCTTCGCGCGGCGTACTCCTTTCGGAACAGTCCCTTGTAGCCCTCCGCCGGGGTGTTGGTCTTGTTCCACACCGTTCCGGTGGTGGTTCCCGCTGCAGCTCCGTTGCTGTTGTGGCTCACGCTCACCACCTGCCCGATGCTGGGCATCTTGTACTCGCCGTTGCTGATGGCGTTGATCTGGCGGGTCACGCTCTTTCCCCGGTCAAAGTAGGTCACCTCATAGGTTCCCGCCTTATAGTCGATGGCGCTCACGCGCCCGGTTCGGTTTGTCCCCGCCATTACTTTTTCGCCTCCTTGCTGGCGATGCAGTAGCTCGCAGGCACCCAGCCCGTCACGTTCTGGCCGACGGGTAGCTTGCCGCACCGCGCCGCGCTGTTGGTCACGCGGTAGCGCCCGTTGATCAGGATGCCGTCGTACAGCCAGTAGGTGCCGGTCTTGGTTCCCGCCTTGTTCTTTGCCGTGCTGGAAACATACAGCGGAGCCTTGTTCAGTGTGATCGCCTGTCCCGCCTCGCCGCCTGCCGCCGCGCTGGCCGCGCCCGCCGCCGGACTGGTGGTGGCGTAGGTGCTGTCATAGCTCACGCCGCTGTCCGCCGTCTTTTCGTGATACACGATCTTGCCGCCCACGTCCCACGAATGGAACGCCGGGCCGATGCCGCTGCACTCAAAGTCGGTGGTCAGTCCGTTGCTGGAAACCTTGTGCGTCACCTTGTCCACAAAGTATTTTCCGTTCAGATTTCCAAAGCCTGTCAGCGCGATGCAGTTTCCCGCGCTTACCCTCCAGTCTCCGTCCACGCCGAAGCGCAGCTTCACTGTCCCGTGGTTGGCGCTGTTCAGCTCCGCGCAGAGCTGGACGCTGGCATCGTATACGCTGGTAGCCCGCCGGTTCACGCTCTTGGTGTGCGAGCCGCCGCCCACGCTGCACTCGATGTCAATGTCCTTGTCCGCGTCCGTGTAATTGAAGTACCCGCCGGTATAGGTGCCGGACAGGGTGGTGGTGTAGCCGAAGCTCCCCGGCCTGATCTGCGAGCGGTCAAAGGTGCGCACGGCCCGTTTTGCCTTGTACTTCTCCCGGTCATACACCCACAGCCGCCGGGCGTACACTTTCAGGATAAGTCCGTAGTTTTTGCACAGGCTGTTGTAGTAGCTGCTGTCCGTGCCGTCCTGCTCGTCGCACTCGATGTCGTAGTCGTCGGCATCGTAGGTGAACGCAAGGCCGTACCGCGCGGCGATCTTTGCGCCGATACGCTTGATGCTGGTGTTCTTCCAGATCACGTCCCGCTCCAGCTCCGAAAAGTCGCTGTCGCTGGGCTTGCTCACGCCGCCCACCTGCAAGGTCGTCGGCGCGTCCGAAAAGCTCACATCGTCCAGCACGAACAACCCGCACTCCATGATGCTCCGCTGGCCCTGCCGTTCCCAGTTGTAGCCGAGAACACGCGCCCGCAGCGTCGCGCCCTTTTCCGGCATCCAGCCCAGCAGCCATTTCCTGTCCTGCGCGTTGATGGTGATGTCGATGCTGTCGCTGTTGTCCGCCGCGCTGTCGGTGTAGGTCAGGCTCTCGATGTCTCCGCCCACCTGCCCGGCAAAAGGGTAGCTGTTGTAGCGCACATCCAGCGCCAGCCGTCTTGTCTCAATCATAGCTCGCCTCGTATTTCCACGGCGGCATCAGTCCGTCCCGCTCTTCCTCCAGCGCCGGGGTGTTCAGCTCCACCCCGGCGTTGAAGATAAACGTGTCGATCTCCTGCGGATTGGCCGCCATCAGCACGTCGGCGTGGTACTCGCTGCCGTATACCTCCTTGGCGATCACATCCCATGTGTCGCCGCTCTTGGTCGTGTACATCGCGTTTCCTCCCGTCAGTATGCCGTGCGGGCCTGTCTGCGCTGCATCTGGAGATACCACGCTTCAAACCGTGCCTGCGCCTCGGCCAGAGCCTCCTCCACCATGCTGCGGTCGGCGCTGCCCTGAATGTTGATCACCGGCGCAAAGGTCATGTCGCCTCCGCCGCCGGAGCCGCCGCCGTCGATTTCCGCCAGCTCCACCGGCTTCACGCCCAGCATTTGCCCGGCCTTTGCCCAGATGTCCAGATTGTCCCGCCGGGCCGCCCGCTGGAAGCTGATCACCGCCTCCGTTCCGGCCTCGCCCGCGATGCTTGCTCCGTTTGTAAAGCCGCCTTGCGCAAGCATGGGGATTTCCGGGATATTGATGGAGAACGACTTGCCGCCCAGCAGCGGCACCCAGTCCGGGATGGTAATGCCGAGACTGTTGATGCCTGCGATTGCCTTGTTGATCAGGGCGATCACCGCGTTAATGGGGGTCTTGAACAGAGCGCCCAGCGTATTGAAGATGCCCACGAAGATGGATTTCACACCCTCCCACGCCATACGCCAGTTGCCGGAGAACACGCCGGTGATGAAGTTGATCACGCCCTCAAAGATGGTCTTGACCCCGTTGATCGCGCTGCTGATGCCCTCGGCAAAGACACCGATGGCGGCCAGCACCGCCGGAACCACTACCTGACCAATGTGCAACAGCACCGTGATCACCGTCTGAATGATCGGCATAAGGAACTGAATTGCCTCGCCGATGATCTGCGCCACCGTCATGACCACGGAACCCACGCCGCTGATGATGGATGCGATGGATGGAGCCGCCGCTGTGATGGTTTGCAGAATGACCGGCACCACCGTCTGTGTGATAAAGCCGAATAGGCTTTCTATGATGGGCCGCACCGTCGTCTGCGAAAATGTCACGAGCTGGCCGATCACGCCCATTACCGATTGCAGGATGGTGGTAATGCCTCCAAAGGCTGCGCCCGCGTCCTCGCCGAACAGATTGGTGATGCTCTCCTGCAGCGGTTGCAGCGCCTTTGCCACACCGCCGTCCTCGAACAATCCCAGCAGCGCGTCCTTGAATACCGTAAACTTTTCCAGTCCCGTGTCGCCGAACACACGCTGTACGATTTTGTCCAGCCCGCCGAACTTGTCCGTCAGGATGCTCACTACGGCGATGATGCCGGAGATCACACCCACAATAGGCAGCGCCCCGGACAGCAGACTACCGAGGCCGCCAGCAATGGGGCCATAGATACTCCCCAGCAGACCGGCCCCGCCGCTGAATATGCTCCCGACAGCTTTCCCGGCACCGGAGTTTGCGATACCGCTTACCACGCCTCCCGCTTTCCCCAGCAAGCCGGAAAGACCCTGCTGGAAGATGCTGCCCTGAATGGTAGCCGCCGCTCCAATGCCCGCGATGCCCTGTCGTAGCGGCATGGTCAACTTGCCCAGCGCACCGCCCGCCTTTCCCATAAGGCCGCCCGCAAATTGTCCGGCCCGGCTGTTGGCGAACATCCCGCCGAGATTTCCGAGGGACGAGCCGATGCCGCCCAGCCATTGCGCGGTCTTGCTGTTTCCGATTGCTCCCCGCAGGACGCTTCCCGCGCTTTGGTAGCCGGACAACAGCCCCGGCGTCCCCGCCGCCGCGCTCAAAAGTCCTGTGGTTCCCTTGATGCCGTTTCCACCGATCAGACTGGAGATTGCCGCCCCCAGCGTCGTGCGGAAGCCGTTGCTTCCCGATGCGCCCCGGAACGCAGAGAAAAGCCCCGCGCCCGCCACACCCGCACTCTGGCCGCTCTTGAACAGGCCCGCAAGTCCGCCCTTTCCGCCGGAGAAAATAGCCTCCGCCGCCGGGGCGAACTTCATGCCAACAAACGCCGCCGCCATGCCGCCCAGCACACGCACCACCTGCTCGCCGTTGTTGATCAGGTAGTCAAGCCCCTTTTGGATGTACGGCAGCGCCGTGTCCATAGCGCTCCCCAGCTTCTCCACGCCCCGGCTTGCCAGCGTTCCCAAGCTCTCCGCAAGCTGCGTCAGCTCCGGCATATTCTTTCGGATGCTGTTTAGAAAGTCGATCATGGAGAGATTGAACTGTTTTTTCGCCGGGAGGAACGCATCGCCGATCTCGATTTTCAGCGCCGTCTTGGTGCTTTTCAGCATGGTCTCGATGGCCTCCGGGGTCTGCGATTTGATGTTGAACTCCCGCTCCATGCTTCCCGTGTACAGGCTTGGGTCGCTCACCATTTCCAGCGCCTTTCGGTACACATCGAGATTGTTGACGATCTTCGCGCCGCCCTCAATGGCCCATTGGCCGAACAGGGTGGATAGCGCCGCTACCTGTCGCTCCTGCGGCAGATCGTTGATGGCCTTGAAGATGGTATCCAGCGTTCCCACGCTGTCCTCCTGCATGGCCTTGGCGACCCACTCCGCGCTCATGCCCATCTCCTCGAACTGTTCTTTCTGGGCTTTCGTCGCACTTGCGCCCTTGCTCAAATTCACGATCATGCGCTTGATGCTGGTGCCGACGCGATCAGTCGATACGCCTGTTGCCAGCATGGCATCCGCCAACGCCGCCGTTGTGGCCGCGCTTACGCCGCCCACTTGGCCGAGGCTCGCCGCAGAATTGACCGCCTCCGCGATTTCCGCCGCCGTGGTCGCGCTGTTTGCGCCCAGATAGTTGATCTGGTCAAAGAGCACCATGACCTCCTCGTGGGTCATTTTCAGCGATTGCTCCCACTTGGCGGCCCAGTTGCCCGCCTGATCGGCGCTGATGTCCATGGCCGCGCCGGTCATGGCAATGTCCCGCAGGAAGCCGGTAACATTGCCGGAAGCATCGACCTTGATCAAATCCTCCATGGCTTTGCCGGACTGTCCCGCCGCAGCGGCGAGGCGTGTCAAATCCTCCTGCGTATAGGGGATTTGTGTGCTTAAATCCTTGATCGCGTCCTTCATGGCTTCGTAGTTCTGCGCGTAGGTCTTGCCGTTATCCGCCACCTTGTCACTGATCTTTCCGGTATCATCTGCCAGACCGTCCACATACTTGACCACATCCGCCATGTAGTTTTCAAACTTCGCCGCTTCCTTGGTGCAGCTTGCGATGGTTGCCACAGTCGCCGTTGCCAGCGTCCCCATGGCCGCAAGTCCCGCCGTTCCGATGGAGCTGATGCTGCGGGCAAAGCTGCTGATCTGGCTCTGGCTCCCGTTCAGCGCCGCCATCAGGCTTTTGTCCATCTTACCGGCGATCTTGATGCTTAACTCTAATGTTTTATTGTTCGCCATTCCTCCGCCACCTCGCTATTCAGCTCAATAAAGTCCCGGACAGGCATTTTCAGATAGAAGTCCACGCCCGTCCGTGTCACCGAGGACAGCCGGATAGCCGCTTTCCGCAGGGCCTTGGCTCCGCCCTTTATCCGAAAAAATCCGCGTCGTTCACCGCGTTTTTCAGTTTCAGCAGCTCATACAGAGGCAGCGTGGTAAAGAACTCCTCCGGGATACCCGTCGCCATGGCGGCGATCACGCAGGAGTACAGATAGTTGGTGCTGTTCTCCGTCACCACAAAGCCCTCGCGGGCCATGCGGTTCTCCGCCTCGCTCTCGTTCAGCGTGTTCAGGTCTGCCACGCCGTTCAGGTCGATGTCCCGGTACTCCTTGCCCTTGTAATGGCGCGGCTGCTCCAGATGCATCACATGGTTTTCTGTTCTGCTCTCCACGTTCAGGTGTCTGCGCACCGCACCTGCCACGCGCTTGAAAGCGCCGCGAGGCATCAGCTTGAAAAACTCAATGGGCATCCCGGTTGCCTTGACCGCCATGGCGCGGGCAAATGCTGTTGTGGTCTCGCACAGCACCGAGGCCGCCGCCTCGCCCTCGCCGAAAAGCTGCCGCTGCACGTCGATAGCGTCCTGCACGGTCAGCTTCTCCAGCCCCGTCAGGTCGATCTCTCCGTACTCCTTGCCCTCGAACACGTAGGGCTTTGCCAGCTCCACGATGTTCTCGCTCTTTTTTGTCCCCTCGTTTGCGGTCTCCGCCGCCGTGATCTTGTCCTCTGCCATTGGTGTTCGCTCCTTTCAGCGTCGTTTCGTTGTGTGAAAACACGGCCCGCCCCCGTTTGCGCAGGGACAGGCCGTATTGTTTTTCGCCCGTTAGATCAGGCTGTTCACGCCCGCCAGCATATCCGTGCCGTTGACCTTGTAGATGCCGTTGAGCTTGTCAACCTCCAAGAGCTGCTGGCCGTCCACCTCGATCATCAGGTAGGTCAGCTCCAGCGTCACGGTGGCCTCCATGGCCTCGCCCTTTTCCACCTTGCCGGGGTTGAACTTCTTCACGCGCCCGATCTCCACCACGCGCAGGCCCTTGAAGTTGTAGCCGCCCTGCTTGTCGTAGACCTGCTGCGAGGCTCGCAGCGTCAGGTTCACCGTGGACAGGGGAGAGAGCATATCCATGGCGGAGCTGTAGAGCGTGTTGAACTGGATTTCCTGCTCCATGCTCTCAAACTGGCCGATGGTGGGACTGTCCAGCTCGCCGTTCACGCCCACACCGGAAACGGTGCTGGTTTTCATGTTGACCTCCGGCAGCGTCACCGACGCGGCCACGCCGATCATCTTCGTGCCGTCCAGATAGGCGTTATACTCGTTGATCTTCTCCGGGATATAGTTGTTGGAAATCATCTTCTTTTCCCTCCCTTATCAGTTCAGCGCGGCGGAAAGAGCGTCGGGGTCAAACTCGATGATGTCCTCGATGTCCTCCGCAGGGGTGAACGGGGTGATGTACTGGTGGAATGTGATCTTGCCGTCCAGCAGATCGGCGGTGGTGTTCTCGTCCTCGTTGAACGTGATCTCATAGCGGGCGCACACACCACGGGCCACAAAGCCGTTGCCGCGCACGTTCTCGCTGTCCACGATGGCCTCGATCAGCCGCTTGTTGGCGGGGCTGTCCACTTTCTGGAAGTAGGTCAGGATAAACGTGTTGGCCGCCCACGTCAGGAACCGGCGGACGCTGAACCAGCGATCTTTCGGGTCGCTGATACCGGGGTAGGCCGCCGTGTTGTTGCCCCACAGGCGGAAGCCGTTCATGTTCAGCCATGTTGCCACACCGAAGCTGTTCACGGTGTTGGCCTGCTCCTGATCAAGCACCACCTCCGTGCCATCTTCGAGGCAGGCAGCAGAAACGGCGATGGTCTTGTTGCTGGGGCTGACGTTGGGCGTGTCGTCGTTCTGCGCGTCGGTGTAGGCTGTCAGCGCCGCCGCCAGTGCGCTGCCGCTGTACACCGTGTTGCCCACCTTGGCAAATGGCCACACCGCATAGGCGTTGGGGTCGCTCACCGCCTGCGCCTCCTTGGTGGTCTTTACGGCGGTGTACTTGGTCGCGCCGGTGTTGCTGCAGTCGATGTCCACAACGCACACCGCGCCGAACACGCTGTTGATGCTCTTGGTCTTTGCCTGCAAGGCTGCCGCCACCGTCGCGTCCTTGCTGAAACGCGGGGCCAGCAGGATGCCGGGTGTCATGGACAGCTTCGGGTAGACCTGACGTACCACCTCAAGGCCGGTCTCCTTGCCGGTGGAGTTGTCCACACCGCCCACGATGTCTGCCGCCGTCACCTTGCTGGGGTCGATCTTGTTGCCGGTCACGGTCAGGCTCGTTGCTTCCTTACCCGCTCCGGTGGAAAGCACCACGATATTCAGCGTACCGTCGTCGTTCCATGTGGTGGTGTAGTCCGTGCCTGCGGTCAGCGTGTTGGAACCGCTCTTGACGGTCAGCCCCTCCAGCAGAACGCCCGTTTCCTCCAGCACCGCCACGCCGTCGTTCACCTGAATGGTGCCGCCGGTGATGGCGACCTTGTGCTTGGCCGGGTCAAGCACGTTGATCAGCACCATGGGCGCGATACCCACAACGCTGAAATTCGCGCTGATGCACTCGCAGAGGGTGTAGCCGGCGAAGTCAGGCAAATAGCCCACCGCCTCCACGGCCTCCTTATAGCTGTTCACCAGCAACGGCACGTTGACTGCCGCCGCCGGGTCTTTGAGCATATTCACCGGGGCGGTGCCTACGATCACCTGCAAGCCCGCCGTGCCGGTAATGGGCGCGACCATGCTGGTCGCAACCTCGCTCGTGTATACGCCGTGTTTGTATGCCATAGTCTTTCTTCCTCCTTACAGTTCGGATTTGATCTTGCCGTACAGAATGGCCTCCGCCGTTCCTGCGGTCTCCAGCCGCTTTCTCGTCTCGGCAAAGTGCTTCACGTCCACCACCAGCGCCCCGGCCTCCGGGTGAATGGCGATGAACGCCTCCAGCGCCTCCGGGATGCCGCCGCGAAACACCGTGTACTGCTTGGCAACGCCGCGCACCGTGGGGCCGCAGTAAACCCGCGTCACGTCTGCTTTCTCCCGCTCCGTGGCCGCAGTCTCGGCAGCAGTCTCCGCCTCCGGGATGGTCGCCTCGCTCACAGCGGCATCCGCCGCCAGCTTATCGCTTCTCTTACTCATACCAGCTCCTCCATTTCTGTGTCCTGTGTCATGGCCGGTGCGGTGCAGGTCAGCGAACACGCCCCGAAGTAGTACGGGTAGGTGTCGTCCTGCTGCATGGCCCACGCGATGGGCTTCAGCACAGTGAATGCCCCGCCGAAATACGGCTTGGTGCATAACCGTTGCACGATGTCCTCCTTGATGTTGGCAACATCCTGATAGCCCTCTCGCTCCTTGCCCTCGTCGTAGGCGCACACGATCAGGCTGAACTCAACCGCCTGCGACCCGTCGTCGTTCTTGATCTCGCCTCCGGTCATGCGCACAACGATGTACGGGGCCGCCGCCGCGTCCGTGTCCACATCCGCGTCATAGTCCTCCGGCACCGGCAAATCCTGCTTGAAGATTTTCAGCTCCTTGCGGCTCTGCTGGCCGTTGTACTTCTTTCCGGCGAAAAGCTCCTCCAGCGTTTCGATCAGCGCATCTTGGCAGAGCTGGGGAGTTCGCCCGATGCCTGCGGCCCTCACTGCGTCCATATAGTTCTTCATGGCTTACTTCCTCCTCGCCGCTCGCGCCAGCACCCGCTCGGTCTGCTCCATCAGGCGGTCTTGCAGATACTCGGACACCTCCGGCTCCACCATCGGCCATACGGTAGAGTGCATCGCCGAGGCCGACGGGCTTCCCATTGTCACCAACTTTTCCACCTTGCCGTCCTTGTTTCGCCACCTTGGGCGGCCCCGCTCCGTGACCGTGTGGCTGGAGCTGGAGCCGATCTGTCGCTGCACCATGCCGATGTGTCCGCTCTTGAACTGCACGAGAAAGCCCTTGCTCATGTTGGCATTGCCTGTCAGCGCCGCCATGGACGAGGCTTTCAGAACACGGGCTTTCACATACTTTGGTGCGTGGTGCAAAACCTCGCGCCCGGTAAAGCGCTCCGTCGGCCTGTGCTGGAAATAACCGAGATCGTTGCGCATCTTTGCGATGTGCAGCTCTGCGCTCAAACTGGTGTTGCTGGCCTTTTTCCGTTGCACAAGGTCTTTCAGGTGCCGCCTGCCCGCCGCGTTCACGGCGTACCGCGCCTTTGCCTTTGCGATCATCAGCTTGCGGGCCTGCCGTGCCGTGGCGTTGATGGCTACCTTGGCCGCCGCCGGGGTCTTTTTCTTCAAATCGCCCAGCGCCGCCGCCACGGTGTCCAGCCCGTCCACTTCGATGGTCAGGTTCCCTGCGTCATAGGTTACTCTGCTCATTGCCGCGTCCTTTCCATGGAAATGCGGTACACGCCCGCCTCCTCCTCGCAGTTGAGGATGGTGTACGACCGCTGCCGGTTCGTCCCTTTGTCCAGAACAAGGTGCTTGCCCACTTTCGGCTTTGGCCCGTAGTCGCTCACGCGGATATACAGCACCGTGTAGGCCGTATACAGTCCCGTGTCGAAGTTCTGCTTGGCTCCCGCCTCCCAATGGGCGCTATGCTCTTTGAGCCGCTGATCGTCCACGATCACCAGCGCGTCCTTGCCGTCAACCGTGTGCCAGTCCGCGTGTTCGTCCTGCTCAAAGAAAGCCGCGTCGATGTCCGCTGCGGCGCAGTCCTTAAAAGTGAGCGGAGGGGCAGCCCCCTCCGCTCCGCTGTATTCCTGCTTTAGCTCGAACAGCGCCATGTCAGCACACGGTCGCCACCAGCCAGCTATCCACCTTGTCGGGGATGGGCAGCGGGTGCGCCTGCAGCTCCACCATGCGGCGGTCGGGATGATGCTCCACATAGCTGCGCAGGACGCGGCTGGTCTGGGAGGTCACCCACAGGCCGGATGCGTCCTCGATGTAGGTGCAGGCACCGTAGGCCATCATGTAGTTGGGTCTGGAGCTGATCAGGATGATCATGTTGTCCGGGATAAGAGGCTTGGTCTCCGGCGCGTCAGGGTTAGTCCAGTCGTCGTAGTAGACCTCGCCATAAACATACATGTCAAGGCTGGGGTCGTTCAGGTGGCCGAGGTACTTCACACCGTTGGGCAGGTCGCGGGGGGCGATCTCGCCGAGGTTCATGCGGCGGTTGTCCAGCATCTTCTGCACGTTGGCATCGGCAAAGAACTTTGCCTTGGCCGTCTTGCCCATGATGAGGGTGTCCACGTTGGCAAAGCCGCCGTGCAACACCGCGTCCGTCCAGTCGCCGAGGTTGCCGAGGATGTCAGCCTTGCTGCCGCCCCACTTGTTGTCGCCGGTCAGGGTTTTCTTGTTGGTCAGGCCGAAGTCGATGGTCTCGTTCACGCCCTCTCCCACAATGGGAATGGTGCCGGTCACGATGGCCTGCACCGCCATCCACTCCTCGCGGCGCGTGGTCGCGTCGTTCAGCGTGGCATACTCCTCCATGAGCTTCTGCGCGGCCCTCTGCGCAGGGGTCATGCCGCTGTACAGATCTTCGCCCGGCAGGCGGGTCATGAGCTGGTCAGCGGTGGTCACGTCATAGGGGTTGATCAGAGGGGGCTTGTAGCTCTCGGTCTGGTAGCCGTTGGCTTTCAGCACCTTTCCGCCCACGCGGGGATGGACAAAGGCCGCCATGCGGCGGTCGCCTTTCACAAGGTCGATGTCCACGCGCTCGGTAGCGAACGTCTTGACGTTGGTGAAAAAGGTGTCGCGGAAATAGGTGTGTACGGCAGGGGTCTGTCTCACCACCTCCGCCAGATAGCGGGGGGAGTAAATGTTCACTTCGTTAGCCATGTTCTTTCTTCCTCCTTACTTCAAGTAGATGCCGAGGTTGCGCAGAGGAACCTCCACGTCCGCAGCGGTGGCGTTGGCGGGCAGCACCAGCGCATCGGCGAAGAACTCGCCGGAGAGGTACACGATGCCGTCCTCGCCCGATGCGGCATCCTCTGCCAGAATACCATACAGGCCCGTGGTGGTCACGGTATAGGGGGCGCTGCTGCCGCTCACGCTGATGGCGGCCAGCTTGCCGTCGCTATTGAGAACCACGGGAGCGCCGCGCTTCAAGGCGGCGGATGCCTCCTTGACTGCCGTAACGATCTCCGCATTACCTGCGATCAGGTAATCCGGCTGCGTGGAAAAGGTCTTTTTCGCCAAATCCATACTCATGTTCTTTCTCCTCCTTTACTGCTTCTTGCCCATGGACTTGATCGCGTCCATGAACTCGTCCTGCTTGCCTGCACCGCCGCCGTTGCCGCCGTCGTTCTTCACGCCGCCCATGCCGCTCTTGTCGGCGTCGCCCTTTGCGGCGTTGAGCCATGCGCTGCCACTCTCCTTGGCAGCCTTCATCACGGCCACGGCGTACTCGCTGGCGCTCACCGGCTTGGTGAACTTGGCCTCGTTCGTCAGCGCCTCGCTGCCGGACAGAGCCATGTCCTCGATGTCGCGGATGCGCTGGCGCTCGTCGCTCGTCGCTTTGTTCGCCGCCGCCTCCTCGATTTCCTTGACCAGTGCGGGATAGGCCCCGCGCAGGTCGTCCACGGTCTTGATCTCGTTTGCCATGTTCGTTACCTCCTTATGGCAGTTGTTATTTACAGAGCAGGAGGCGGGAGCTGCCTTGCTGCTTTGTACAAAGTTGGGTGCCTTGTCGAAAGGCAGGTGTGTGTTGACGCTGTTGACGAACAGCATCCCGTCCCGGTTTTCGATCACCGTGCCGTCCGCCTCGTCCGTCAGCTCGTCGATAAAGCCGTTTTCCTTGGCCTGCGCCGCCGTCCACCAGCTTGTCTCGTCCATCCATCCGGCCACCTCGTCCTTATCCCTGCCCGTCTTTTTCGCATACAGGCCCACGATGCTTTCCCGGATGGCGTTCATCGCCTCGATGTACTTCTGCAATTCCTCGGCGTTGTAGTAGCCGTGAGCGCCCATGCGCACCGGATGCACCATGTAGGTGCTGTCGTTGGCGGCGATCACCCTGCCGCAATGGCAGGCGACGATGGTTGCCGCGCTGGCGCACAGTCCGTCGATCTTCGCCGTCACTGCCGCCGGGTGCTGTTCAAGCTGGTTGCCGATGGCCTGCGCTGCGAACACGTCGCCGCCGCCGCTGTTGATGCGCACCGTGATCTCGTCCAGCGCTCCCAGACCGGCCAGCTCCTCCGCAAACTGCTTCGGGGTCACCTCGTCGCCCCACCAGCTCGTCTGCGAAATGTCGCCGTAAAGCAGCAGCTCCACCTTGTTTCCTGCCTGATTGCAGAATTTCCAGAATTTCTTGTTTTCGGGCATTTCTGTTTTCCTCCTATTCTCCCGCCGTCTGCGCTTTTCCGATCTCGTCCACCTCGCGCTTGCGCTTGGCCTCCGTCACGCGCAGTTTGATGTTGCGGTTGTAGTCCCCGCCGGTCATTTGCGCCGTCTCCTCCTGCGCCGTGCTGAAACCTGCCTCCACCCGCTTGATGGCGGCATCCACCTCCTGCACGGGGTTCAGGTTCGTCCGTGCCGGGCCGTTCCACGCGCAGGCCGTGTACGCCTTGCGCCGCGCCGGGTCGGTGAAAAAGCCCGGCGCGTGGATACGCCCACGGGCGACCGCCTCGGCAAACCATTCCTCATAGACCGGCTGGCAGAAATCGTCTGTAAACCAGTCCCGCTGCATACTACAGGTGCGCCAGAACTCGTTGAGTGCGCCGCGAGCTGCCGAATAGCTGGTGGTGAACTGCTTCATCATCACCTCCGGCGGTATCTCCAGCCCCGCGCCGATCAGGCGGATGGTGGCGTTGGTAAACTCGTCGTACCCGGTGTTCGGGTGCTTCGGGTCTGCAAACTGCACCTCCTCGCCGGGGTTCAGGTCGATAATGGCCCCCGGCCCCAGTTCGATGCTGCTTTGGTCGGCGCTGTCGATCAGCTCCTCCGCCGGTATCATTTCTCCGAACGGTCTGCCGTCCGACGGGTTTTGCGATTTCACAAACACCGTGAACATGGCGCTGATCACCGCCGCCGTGATCTCCGCGTCCGTGTAGCGTCCAAGCTGTTTCAGGCTCTCCAGCACAGGAGCCAGCAGGGGAACGCCCCGCCGCTGGCCGATGCGCTCCCGGCTCATGATGTGCAGCACGTTCCTCCGTCCGGTCGCCTCGCCGTAGGCTTCCACCCTCTGCCACGTCAGCCCCGCCGCGTCCACGGCGCTGTTGCTTCCCAGCGGGTGCCGGTTGCATATCCAGTATGCCGTCACCATACCGTCCGCGTCGGTCTCCACGCCCTGCACGATGCTTTCTACCTCATAGCCCTGCACGGTACAGGGCATCAGCCGGTCAAAGCCGTCCGGGCTGCATACCCGGTCTGCCTCGATCAGTCGCACACGCAGGTCATACGGTTGCCCGGCCTGATGTTTCATGGGCAGCAGGGCGATGGTGTCTCCGTTCATCAGGTAACTCAAAAAGGCAAGCTGCTGGAGCTGATAGAAGTTGTCCATTCGCTCCGCGTCGCATACCGGCGTGTCCGCCCACAGGGCGAACTCCCGCACGATCTGCGCTTGCAGCTTCTCCGCCGCCGCCTCGTCCAGTCCCAGATAGTCGCTGTCGAGCTGCGGCGCAGGCATCAATCCGCCTGCCACTACGTTCGTCCGCATGGTTTTCAGCGCTGCCGTGGCTGTCGGGATGCCCATGTAAGCGTCCCGGCTCCGCTGTCGTAGAACGTCGATGTTGTCCTCGATGTCCTCCTTGGCGCTGCCGCCGTGGTACATCCAGCCCCTCATGCTCTTTTTCGTCAGGTTGGCTCCGTAGTTGCCATACCCGCTGTTGATCACGCTCAGCGCGGCTCTCGCCGCCGCCCGTTTCGCCGCGTGGACGGGAGCCACGGTCATGATCGCCCGATCAAGGATATTCGGTTTCTCCATGCGCTCCCTCCTCATACGTCGCGAGCCACGGCGCGATAGGCGCGGTTCCGCCCGCCGTGCTTATCCTCTGCCTCTGCCTCGGCCAGCTTTCCGGCCCAGTATTCCATTTCCTCGCGCACCTGCTTCAAGTCGGCTCGCGTCAGCATACGGCTACCGATCTGATAGCTCTGGCCGGTGGCGATGGCCTCCTCCGCCGCCAGCCATGTATTCAGCTTCTTTTGGCACATTTCTTTCGTAAAGACTGCCAATTAAATCCCTCCTCGCCTCCGGCGGCCTGCCGGACGTTTTCTGATTGGCTTTGCGATCTCACCCTCCTGCAAAACGGGATTGGCGATCTCCAGCGCCGCCGTAGCGTAGTTGCGCAGGTCAAGCGGCTCGTTGCGCTTGTGCTTGCTGTCTTTCAGCTCCCACGCCACAACGCTTCTGCCCTTGCGCCAGCGCACCACCATTTTTTCGGCTGTCAGGCCGATAAAATACTGCTCGTCATAGCCTGCTTCCTCGTTGAGCGGGAAGTGACAGTAGTTCGGCCCCTTGGTCTCGTGCCGCAGTCGTTGATACAGCAGGGCCTTTCCCGCGTCCACGCCGATGATGAACAGCGGCGTTTTCACGCGGTTGTTGGTGGTGGGATTTCGGATATACGGCACGTCCGCACCGCCCTTGCCCTTGATCGACCATATCTTTCGCTCCCACCGTTCCGCCGTGAAGCGGTATACCTGATCTGTGTGGTGACCGCCGGTGTCGATGCAGGCGCTCATGATGTGCAGCGCCGTCCCGTCTTTTTTCTTGAAGCCCCCCAACAGGAAATTGTCGAGGTCTTGCCATACCTGCTCTTTCAGCATATCGCCGTATATCTTCTGATAGCGGATACCCCAGCTCTCCTTGCCAATGCCCCAGCCGACCACCTCCACCTCGAAGCGGTCGTCCTGCACGTCTACACCGGCTGTCAGCACCAGCACTCCCTCCGGTACGTCTGCGTCGTACAGCTCCCGCCGGTTCAGCAGCGCGGCATCCTCCACCTGCTCGCCCTGTTCCTCCCACGTTTCGCCCAGCTCCGTGTTTACCCAGACTTTCATGCCCTCCGGGTTTCCCTGATCGAGCTGTTCCTTTGCCACAAGGAACTTCTGCACGATCTCTTTCCATGAGCAGAACGTAGAGGCCAGCGTGTTCAGGTGAAAGCCCCGTGCCTCCGCGCCGGGGTTCTCCGGCACAAAGCGTCCGCGTTTGCTGGCCTGCTTCCACTGGTATTCTCCGTTCACCACGCCGCAGCGCTCACACTTGTACAGCACTTCGCCCTGTGGGTCGTCCTTGTCAAATACCACGTTGGCCCACACGAACGGCTGGTAATGCCCGCACTCCGGGCATGGCACATTCCATTCCTCCCGCGTGGACTGGTTGAACTCCGTCTCGATACGGCTCTGGCCCTTAATGACCGGCGTGGATACGATCACCGTCTTTTTGTCCCAAAAGGTTGTCTGTCGCTTCTGGGCCAAGGAAAGCGGGTCGCCCTCCGTTCCGGCGCTTGCCGGGTAGCGGTCAACCTCGTCTGCCAGCAGCACCTTGATAGGACGGCTGGCAAGGCCGGTCGCGCTGTTCGCGCCCACGATGGTGATGTGGCCGCCGGGGAAATTCTTCTTCATGATGGTGTTGCCGGAATAGCGGCTTTTCACGTCGATCTTGTCCCGCAGCTCCGGCGTGTCCCGTATCATGGGCGCAAGCCGGTCTTTGGAAAAGGTCTGCCCCATGTCCAACGTCGGCTGCATCACGAGGATGGGGGCCGGGGCGTAGTCCATGTAGTAGCCCAGCGGGTTCAGGATAAAAGCGTCGGTCTTGCCGATCTGCGCCGCGCTCATGATCACCACCTTGCGGATGTGCGGGTCGCCGATTGCGTCCATGATCTCCCGCTGATACGGGGCCTTGTCCGTGTGCCAGCGGCCCGGCTCCGCGCTGCTCTCCGCCGACAGCACCCGGTATCGGTCTGCCCACTCTGAAAGCGTCATGGCCGGGGGTGGTTTCAACGCCGCCGCGCACCGCGCCAGCAGCTCCAGCGTCGGCTTCGGCAGATCAATGAGCTTTCGCTTCTTCATTGCTCTGCTTCCCCTGCGGCCAGTAGCGCTCATATTCTTTTTTCACGCAGCGGGGGAACATACACAGCACCTTGTCCTCGCTGGTATGCACCCGCCACACGCACCCGCTACACGGGTGTTTCTTTTTCTGCTTCTCCATCGTCCTCACCGTCCTCCGCCGCAAAGGCTACCCGGTAATCGCTCATTTCCTCCAGAATTTCCTCGATGGCCCCTTTCAGCTCGTCGAAGATACCCGTCTGATTTCCGCCCATGGTGGACAGGGTGGGGGAGAGCTTGGCTGGCAGCGCCAGAAAGCGGCTGCGGATGTTTAGGAACATAGACTGGATGCCCCGCTCGATGTCCGCTGTGCGGTGTACCTCGCCCCGCCGCAGGTCGTTTTCCATTTCCGCCGCCTCGCGCTTGGCCCGCGTCAGCATCATGCGCTCGTTGGTCAGCGTCTCCTTGCCCGCGCCGCCGATGTAGGTGATGTACCGCGCCACCGTCGGCTGTAACTCATAAAGCCCCGGTCTGGCCTCCACGATCACGCCCTCGTCCCGAAGCTGGCGTACCCGCCGCTCCGTCAGACATAACCACTGGGCCACTACTTTGCTTGTGTAGAGTGTCATTCCATCCACCGCCCTTTCCCCAGACGAACCGCTGTGAAGATTGCCACAATCGCCGTGACCAGCATACCCAGCATTTCCAACTGCGTGACTGCCAGAAAGCAGCACACCGCTGTCCATCCAGCTATGACCACCGCCGTCGGCACAATCCCCCACGGATGCGGAACCGCCAACACTCCGCCCAGCAAAGCCGCTGCCAGCAACACGCCGCCCAGCAGGATTGTTAAAATGCTTTCCATTATGCCATCTCCTCTGCGTCCTCTCCATCCGTTTCCGGGTCTGGTACATCCACCGCGCCGGTGGCCCTCATGCGCAGCAGCTCCAGCTTTTCCCGCTCCAGCGTCATGCGTTTTTCGCTCTCCTCCAGCGCCCGCAGGCTGTCCGCGATCTTGGCGATGCGGCCCTGCACCTTGTATAGCGCCTCCTGCAATTTCAGCACACGGCTGAACGCGCTGTCCTTGCTGTACATTCCCATGCTCTGCAAGGCACCGTCCTGCTTGTCCTTACCGCGTCCGCCCGGCACTCTCATGTCCATCAGACTGTTGATGTACAGGCTGTCCTCCGGGGCTTTCTCATACTCCGCGATTTTGGCAAGTATCTTATGCTCCCGGAATTTCAGGATTTGCATTTCATGCTCCAGCGCGGCGCGGCTTCCCAGCGGCGTTTGCTGTACGATCTCCCGCTCCGCGTCCGAGAGCATATCAAAAAAGACGGTGCTGTACGCTCCGTCCTTTTCTGCGTTCTTATTTCCCGCCGGTGCGCCTGCGTGGCTTCCGGCAGCGTTTTTCTTTCCCGCACTGTTGCGGTTTCCCGGTTGACCGCCCCGCCGCTTCTTCGGCAGAGCTTCATCCCACCTGTCCGCCGCTTTCCAATTCCGCAGGGTTTGATAGCTCACGCCCTGCTCCTGCGCCAGCTCCCGCAGGCTTACTTCCTCGCCCGCCGCCTTGCGGGCGATGTATGCAGCCTTGGCGGTGTCGCGCTTCTCGCTCCGCTTCGGCATCCTCACACCTCCAGATAGTCGCGTGTCCCGCGCGGCCTATGAAAATACCCCGCGTAGGAACGCAGGGCTTCGACCGGCGCAGGACACGCCTATGGCAAAGCCCGCAGCGTTTCCGCCACGGGCTTTATTCCACGCTATGATATTATCACGAAAAACCTGCGGAAGTTGCTAATCCCGAAAAATTTTTTCGCTGGTTAGGAAACGCAGTTATACGATGCCATCCCCATGATCACCGTCAACAGTGTGTTATCGTGGTTTTGATCGTTCAAAACCTGTATCTGTACCATGTAGTCCCCGTACCCGCTGGCAGTCAGCAGCTCTTGCAGGCTGTCCGAGGCTTGCATGGTTGTGTATACGATTTTATCCCATGTCTCTTTCGCATCCTTGTCTCCGGTCTGCGCGAGCATAGCCGTCTGTGCCAAGCCCTTCTGCCACACGTTCAAGGTGTAAACGTACCCATCTTCGCTGATGGTGCAGTCGTCGCCAAAGCCGGAAAGCGCAGTCTTTAGTTTCTCCCGTAGCGCCTCCTCGCTGATCTTCTCAACGGTCTCCACAACAGGGGAGGTATATTCCATCGACACGGCGATATAGCTGTAGTCTCCGTCCTTTTTTACCGGCGTACCGCGCATGGCCTCGCCCGACGCGCCCACGATCTCCTGCACCTGTTGGCTCTGCTCCGCCGGGAGCATAATCACGCCAAAGCGGTATTGCCCTGTCAGCACCTCGCCGTCCTTTGTGAATGGTGCGGTCTGCGCTTTACCGTCTTGTACTGTGATGGTCTGCGTCTCCACATAGTCCTCGTGCCCGCCCGTCAGTTCGCCATTGTAGGAAAGCTCTGCGCTCAATTTCGACCCGTCCGGTAAGCTGGTCTGCACGGTAAATACTGGCTTCCCATCCTCACCGCCCACGGCAATATCCATGGTCACATCAATGTGCCGGATACCCGTATAGGCGTAATACTCAATGATGATCTTTGTATCCGGCTTCCATGAGTTGGCGCTGTTCCAGCTTGTGTTCGAGCCGATCTTCACCGAGATAACGCTGTCTGCGAGAAATTCCGTCGCCGTCTCCTGCGGCTTTTCCTGAATGTTGGTGAAGCCCGCTTCTGCCAGTTGGCTTTTGACAACCTCCAACTCCATGCCCTTGCACTTTCCGCTTTCAAATGGTGCGCTGATCTTGTCGCCTGTGTCCCCTCCGCCGCATCCGGCCAGCAACGCGCACAGCGCAACCACCGCCGCCGTCACCGCCAGTCGCCGCAGGCTCCACCTCCGCCTGTCTTTTTCCCTTGTCATTTTCTTTCATCCTTTCTCCGTTTTTGTGGTTTGAGCTTGTTCAAGCTGGTTTGAGCCGGGCGCATCGTCCCAGCCAGCTTACGCTATTCAAAAACAACTCCGCTGCGATACAGTCTGCCGCCTCACATTTGTGTGATGCGCTCGTGTCCGCATTCCGGCATATTGTAAATCTTTTCGTCTTTTTTCTCTGCTTTCTTATATTTTGTAAATCTTTATTACAAGATTATCCGTAAAAAATGGTATTGTCAAGCAGAATGGAGGGACGGCTTATGAAAATATATGATTACTCCGGGCGGGCAAATATCTCCGGTGACCGAATACATCAGGCACGGACGGCCCAGCGCCTTTCCCAAGATGCCCTTGCCGCCAAGATGCAGGTCTGCGGTGTTGGTCTGGGCAGGGAGGCCATCAGCCGCATCGAGACCGGCGACCGCTTCGTGACCGACTATGAGCTTGCCATCTTCGCCCGCGTCCTCGGCGTTTCCCTTGAATGGCTCACCGGCGATTTGGAACAGAAAGAATAATAGCGGAGCTGCCAACAGACTGTAGGCAGTTCCGCTTTTCTATTTCCCGGCGCGGCATCGTCGTCCCGCTCTCCCTCTGACCATTTTCGTGATGCCACGAAAATGATACCCGCCGTCAGATGCTCCACCGTTGCCGACCTCGGCGCAGTCCGCAGCCCCTTACGCACACGCGAGCGCCCGCCCGTTCCATATACAGCCTCCCACTTCTACAGCGCCGCCGTTCTCGCCGCAAGCCGCCGCATAGGCGGCTTCTTTTTTGCCCAAAACCGCCCCGTTTTCTTCCTCTGTCGCATTTTTGACCCCGCCAACTTTTCCCGCCCCGGTTCCCCGGAAGCGATTTTTTGACCCCTTACCTAAAAAAATTTTGGGCTTCCGAACCCGCAAAGGACGACCGCCGCGCCGCCAGTACCTCGCGCGGGCGCGTTTAGAATTTCGCGCGGGCCTGCGCGTCGTGGTATCTTCGCGGGCGCGGGCGTTTGGTATCTCCTGCGGCCTGCTGGCCTGTGGGGCTTGCGGATAGCTGGCCGCTCTGGCGGTGGATGGCTGGCGCTGCGCCTGCGGGCCTGCGCGGCATGGTATCTCTGCGCGGGCCTGCGCGTTTAGTATCTCCCGCGCCTGCCCAGCTGGCGGCGCTGGCGGATGGCTGGCCGTCCTGCTGACTGCCGGAGCTGGCCGCCGACCTGCCGACCGTCTGCCCGCCGTGCCGACACGCCGCCCCCATCTGAGCCGCCCGACCTGCCCGCCGTGCCGACACGCCGCCCCCATCTGAGCCGCCCGACCTGACCGCCTGCCGCCGGTCTGCCGATCTGCCGCCGCGACCGCCTGCCGCGCCGGTCTGCCGATCTGCCGCCGGGCAGGCCGGAGCCGCCGCCGAGGGTATTTACCGCGCCCGGTATCGTCCCCGGATAAGCTAAGCTAATATGCCCCCTATAGTCCCCCAACCACAGCGATTTGCACAGAAAACGCCACAGAATTTTGTGCAAAAAAACTTCCCCACGTCCCCCCTAAAGGGGGACTGGGGAACGAAAACAGCCCTATTGACGGCGCAAAAATCCGCCGCTATCATGCGGGGCAAGCGGACAGCCACAGCGACCGCCGCCCAGCGAACCGCCGACCACGGCGACCAGAAAGGGGAGGTGAACATGACCACGCCGAACACAGGCGAATTGCTTGTACAGCAAGCGCAGGAGGCCGAACGGCTCCGGCTCTTGATACTCGCTGACGAGTGCAAGACCATCGAGGAGTTCCGCGAAAAGCTCCGCGAGCGGCTGAACAAGTAAAGCGCCGGGCCACCCCAGCAAGGCACGGCCCGACGCTACACACCCGGCACGGGCAGCGAGTTCGCCGCCGCCCGGCCACGGCTAAAGCATAGCACACCCGCCCGCAGAACGCAAGCCCAGCAGGGCAGGCCGAAAAAAATTCCCCCTACGGGGGAACGCCCCGGCCCCGAAAAAAATTTCAAAAAAACGCTTGACAAAATACACGGTGCCGTGTTACATTCGAGCCACAGCAAACAACACGACACCGTGTACAGGCCGCCAAGGCCGGAAAGGAAAAACGCCATGACTAACAACGAGATCATTTTTGAGAACGTCCGCGCCAGCTTCACCCCCGCCCAGCTCGCCGAGCTGGTGCAAGCCACCTACACCGCCGAGCAGATCGCCGCCCGCCGCTCCAACGTCACGATCACCGTTGACGAGGGCAGCGCCGCCACCGCCGAGGACATCTTCACCGCCATGCTCGCCGCCGATCAGTTCCACACGTTCGCCGAGTGGAAGCGCATGGGCTACAGCGTGAAAAAGGGTGCAAAGTCCGCCATCACCTGCCAGCTCTGGAAGTACACCGACAAGCCTGGCAAGGCCGCCCGCGAGGCCGCCGAGGCCGCCGGGAAAGACGCGCCGGAGACCGACCCGCATTTCTACATGGCAAAGGCCCATTTGTTCCACGCCTTACAGGTGGAGAAGTCCAAGCGTTGACCCAGCGCAAGCGGATACTTTAGCAGGGCTGCACCGCACAAAGCAACCCAGCCCCAGAAGCAAAACCCAAAAACAAGATCAGGAGGAACACAAGATGAAATTCACAGGACGCTACACTGCCGCCACCGCCAAGGCCCTGAAAGGCTCGCCGCGCCTCGTCTGCCAAGTCACCGAGGACGGCACGATCTACGTATGCAACGGCTTTCTTCTCTGCACCATGAACCCGCCGGAGTACGCCGCCACCGTGCAGGGCTTCACCTGCTGCGAGCCGGGCAACTGGACGATTGACAAGGACGGCAAGCACGAGGACGACGCACACAAGCTCGATCTCGTCAGGCTGTACGCCGACACGCTGAAAGCCAACGCCGACGCGCAGCCCCTCCAGCGCTCCCCGCTGACCGTGCAGACCCCCAAGGCCGCCGCCGTCTGCTACTACAACGCCGCCGCCGATTTTGCCGCGATCTACGACACAAAATTCATCGCCGCGCTGCACCCCGCCGCCCAGCTCCGCACCACGTCCGCGATCTCCGCCGCCGTCGCCTATTGCGACGATGAACCGTTTGCCGTGGTCATGCCCATTAAGGCCGAACCCGAAACCGTTCGCGCCGTCCGGGCCTTTTTCACCGAGGCCGCCGAGGACAACGCCAAAACCGGCGAGGCCGACAAGCTCCGCGCCGATCTGGCCCAGTCTCAGGAAGAAGCCGCCACCCTGCGCGGCGATCTGTACCGCGCCGCCAACGAGATCGACGAGCTGAAAAACAAGCTGGCCGAGCTGCACGAAACCAAGATGGAGCAGCCCGCCGCCGAGGCCGTCGAACCCAAGACCGCCGCCGAGATCATCGCGGCCCGCTGGGCAGAGGTGGACGGCCTGACCGCCACCATCAAGGGCGCGACCACCGCCGCGCCGGTTGTCTGGCTGGCCGGAGACACAAAGCCCCACGAAAAAGAGATCGAAGCCGCCGGGGGCAAGTGGAGCGGCAAGAAGAACGCCTATTATTTCCGCGTCGCCTGACCCAAAACCCGCAAGGCCGACGGCACCCGCCGCCGCTGGTGCAAGTCCAGCCGCCCCCGCCGGGGCGGGCGCTCATGGGTAACACCAAAACCAAAACGCAGGAGGAACAAAACATGATCAGAAAGCTATACAAGTACACCGGCAGCATTTCCAGCTTCAGCTACCGCCGCAACAGCCCCGAAGCCGTCCCCGTCGTTGATATGATCTTGGGCGACATCAACGACGACGACAAAGCCCCCATCCGCATTTCCGCCGCTGGCGGTCTGGCCGACTACATCAACGCCATCGAATGGACCGACGTAGAAGAACGCTACCTTGCTTCCGACTGGTATTTCGACCATCTTCTTTACCTGCACCGCATCGAGGTCCCCAGCACGGAACCCGGCAAGCCCGCCAAGATCATCGCCCAGCATGAAGCCATCGACCGGGAAGCAAGCATTTTCGGCCCGGCGGAGTACATCGAGGCCAGCAAGCCGGAACCCATGGACGGTGAGCAGCGCCGCGCATGGTACGACTACAACGCCGAGGATGAATACCGCTACACCCGCAAGGCCGACGCATAACGCGCCGCCGAATGACCCCCGCCGCCGGACACCTTGGACGGGCCGCACCGAACAAAGCGACCCGACCCCACGCACAAAACCAAATCACAAAACGGAGGTACACAAAATGGCATGGCTTTACATCCCCGCCGAGACAGGCGAACGCATCGAAACCATCTGCAATCAGCACTACAACCCCGGACGCGGCGCGTGTGACTGCCCGCTCTGGCCCGCCTGCAGCTACTCGAACGATCTCACAAAATCCAACGCGGAGAACACCCGCATTTTTGAGCAGGGCATGGCCGCCGCTCTGGCCGCCCTCGACAACGAAAACAGGAGGTAAACAACATGGCATCCATCGAACGCAAGATCAGCGGCACCTTTGCCCCCGTCCCCGGCGGCTACGCCCAGCAGATCAACGAGCAGACAACGCTTTTTGTCCCGGACTTCTCCGCCGCCCGCTACGACCCCAAAACCGGCGAGCTGTTCGGCTACGCCCCGGACTACGCCGCATTAGAGGCAGAAAAGGCTCCCGCCGTACAGGCCGACAAACCCGGCGAATATGTCTACTGCTACGAAATGCAGCAGGCCCCCACGGGCTGTGACTTTGCCGCCGATCTTTCCTACTACGGCAAGCATTACTTTCTCCGCCCGCTCCGCGACGACCTGCCCCAGCTCCACGGGCGCGGCATCAGCTACGACCAGCAGCGAAACACCTACACGGTCACGTGCCGTGCCTATGACAAGCTGAAAGAGCAATACCGCATCCGCTATGAAACCTGCCTCGACTGACCACAAAACCGGATACCTTGGAGCCGCCGCACCGGACAAAGCGACGGCACCCCATAAGCGAAACCCCAAAACACAAAACGGAGGTACACAAAATGTACGAACAGACAAGCATGATCTCCCCGCCGCAGGCCGAAGCAAAGCCCGCCGCCCGCTATTACGAGATCAACGAGGACACCGCCCGCAACGCTCACTACTGCGTCCACATGAGCGACTACAGGCCCGGCAGCGCCACCAACGGCTACCGCGCCGCCGTGGACAAGGCCGCCGCGCTGGTGGAGGCACGGAAAGCCAAGATCAGCCCCTACTACCACGACAAGCTCGACGCGCTGCTTGACCGCTACGCCCGCCGCCTTGCCCAATGGACGAACGACTACAACCACAATCAGGCCAGCTATCCCAGCCAGTTTATCTCCGGGGCGGGCAACTACAACATGAAAAAGCACAACCGCCAGATGGCGCGGGAGGGCGACCTCTGGAAAGAGTACGACGAGATCAAGGCCATCTTGAACAAGATCGAGGCCGTCGGCACCGGCGCGGTAGACCTCGCCGACCCCCACGCCCGCGAAATGCTCACTGACCAGCTCCAAAAGCTGCAAGCCCAGCTTGACCGCAACAAGGCCATGAATGCCTATTATCGCAAGCACAAATCCTTTGTCGGCTTTCCCGGTCTGACCGCCGAGGCCGCCGCCAAGCTCACCGCCGACTTTGCCGACACCTGCCAGCGTTGCCCGTGGATTGATAAGCCTTGCCCCGACTACGAATTGACCAGCCTGCGCGGCAAGATCAAGCGCACACAAGCCCGCCTCGACGAGCTGGACAAGCGCACGGAGCAGGCCCAGCAGCCCGCCGACAACGCAAAGTTCCCCGGCGGTGAGATCGTCCGCAACACCGAGGCTGACCGTCTCCAGATCATCTTTGACGAAAAGCCCGACGACGAGCAGCGCGAGGCCCTGAAACAAAACGGCTTCCGCTGGTCTCCCCGGTATGGCGCATGGCAGCGCCAGCTCACCCGTAACGCTGAGATCGCCGCCCGCCGCGCCCTCGGCCTGACGGAGTAACAAAACCGCCCAGCAAGTTTTCAGCAAGTTACCAGCAAGTTAAGCACCCGCCCCGGAGGTCACGAGGGCAGAAAGGACACCGCTATGGCCACGACCGCAGCCCCCACAAGATACACGCTCAACCACGATGGAACGCTGGAAAAATGGTACTTGGAACACGACTGTGGCGAGATCGTCTATCTCCGCAAGACCTCGCGCCCCAAGTGGAACTGTTGCATGAAAGAGTTTCCCGCTGCCGAAGTATTCCCCGACTACAAAACCGCCCGTGCGGCGCTTAAAGCCCGCGCCTCCGCCAAAATTGCCCCGTAGACTTTTACACGCCCGCGTGTTATAATGCGACAAAACAAAACCGAACAGGGAGGCAGACCATGAACGAAGTCCCCGAAGTGTTCCCCGCGTACCGCCTTGTGGCCGAATTTGCCGACGGCCAGCGCCTCACCTTTGACGGCCTCACCGAGCAGCAGGCACAAGGCCGCATGGAGGCGGCGCAGGCCCAACACGGCGATATATGCTGGTATGACGGCGTGACCGATCAGCACTACGAAAACGGAAAATATTACAAGCTCGCCCCGCAGCCGCCGGAGATCATCGTGATCGACCTGACAGACTGCCCGGACGAGCCGGAAAAGGAGGATTGACCATGCCCATACCCGAAAGCAAGCGCCGCAACAACGATATTTACAACGCCAAATGCGACCGCATCAGCGCCCGCCCTATTAAGCCCATCGGCAACGCCATCCGCGCCGCCGCCAAGGCCGCCGGGCAGAGCGTACAGGCGTATGTGCTGCAAGCCTGCGAAGAACGCATGAAGCGAGAGGGACGCCCTCTGGAGCTTGACAGCCCCGCCGACGAATAACACAAATCCGACTTGCTATCGTGCAGAACAAAACCCCGGCAGACCGTACCAAAACGGCCCGCCGGGGCATTTTTATCTTCTCTTGCTGCTGTACAGGTATCTGCACCGCCGCCGGAGCGCTTTTCGCCTCGCTCTCCGCACAAAAAGCCGCCTCATGCCCTCCACCAGCTTATCCACAAAATCCACGGTCTTTTCCTCCCATTCGCAAATTGTTTTTCCAGCTCCGCCCCGACGATCACGGAAACCCTTTCGCGCCACGCGCGAAGTCTTGAAAAACTTGTTCCTATAAGGCCGGTTTTCCTGTTCCGCCGCCGTGGTGTTCCGCCACAAGGTCAGTCGGCAAAACAGCCCTTGCTCAGCCCCGCCGGACAGTCCAAAATTTTTTGCCGCTTATTATGTACGTGCGCGCGACGCGCGACGGGCCAGCGCCTCCGCTTCCGGCAGCTCCTCCAGTACCTCGCCCAGCCGCTCCATGGCCCTTGTGTGCCAGTCGCGGGCCGTGCTGTCCGCCGTCCCAAGTCTCGCGCTGATCTTCGCCCAACTGTACCCACGCACATAACGCATCACAATGGCCTCTTTGTACTTACCGTTCAGCGCGTCCAGACAGGCGCGAATACAGGCTTCATCCTCGGACAAAACCCGCTCCGTCTCCGCGATCTCTGCCAGTCGCTCGCTCACGCCGTTTTCCAGCGCCCGCAGTCCGCTTTCCTCCGTCGGCTTTCCCGGCGACGAACCGCGCGGCATCCCGTCACACGCCAGCCCCCGCAGTCCGTAATAATTGCCCTCCAATTCCGCCCGCTCCTGCCGCAGCAGGCGCAGCATCCCCGGAATTGCCTTGTAGTACAGGGCTATGTGCTTCACGCTGCCATACCGCATCCGTCGCCTCCTGTTCTTGGCTCCTCGCCAAATCTCCTTGCCCGTGGTGTCAATCCAGCGTTTTCCCGAAGATCGGCTCTTTCGCGTCGCTCTCGTCCACATCCACCGGCTCGCCGAGAATGTCCGTCATGCGCCGGGCCAGCATATTGTAGCCGAACCAGTCCCCGCCCTCGGCCCACTCGTTAAACTGCCGGAATACGTCCTCCGTGGCGCAGACGGTCTCATTCAGCCGCTCCACGCCAAAGCCGAGGGCCTGACGCGCCCCCAGCGCATAGCATTTCACTACGATCTCCGCCGCTTCCCGCCGTTCGCCCAGCAAGGCCCAATCCCGGTTGCTTTTCGGTGCTTTTGACGCAGGCAGCACGAATTTTTCCGTCAGCAGGCCCTCCAGCTCCTCGTTCAGCTTCTTTTTCGCCCGTTCCATGCCCACGCCGCGCTTGTTGACGGCAAACCGCTCCAACGCGCCGTTTGCGGCGGTGATCATGCGGTCAAGCCGGTCTTTCCCGATGCCGTAGCGGTCATGCAGCGCCACCATGAAGCACAGAGAGATCACATGGCCCGCCGCCTCCCGGTTTTTCTCCACCCGCTCGCTCTCCGGCGTTTTCCCCCGCAGATAGCGCGTCTGCGCTGTCCGTGCCGCATTGGTACCAAAATGCGCCGGGATATGCTTATTTCTCCTCATGCTCTGCCTCCAGCTTCCCGCAGAACCGCCCGCACATGGGGCAGAACTCCGCGCACAGCACATTCAGCCCGCCGCCCCGCGCCGTGCTGTCCATCACAAGGCGGGGCCTGCCGTCCTCGCCATATTCCAGCCAGAACGCCGTGCCGTCCACGGTCTCCAGCTTTTGGTGCCGCTGGCACAGGCCGCACACGGGCATTTCCTCCCGTTTCTGCTCCCTGTCCTCGAACCACGCCAGCTTTGCAAGGGCCACCTCGTAGCCCCTGCTGGAATACACACGCCCGTCGTTGTCGTAGTGCGTCAGCCGTTTTTCCCACATGATGATACCTCCTCCGCCAGCTCCCGCCAGCGTTTGATTTCTTCCTTGCTGTCCGCCGTGATGATCTCTGTGAATTTCCAGCCCGCCGGACGGGCGATCAGCTCCAGAAACACCCGCCGCCGTACAGGATAATCCCGCTGCATCCGCCGGACAAACTTGCTCTTGACCTCCACGATCTCCACCGTGCCGTCGGCATAGGTCAGCCGGAAATCCGCCGTGTACTGAACGCTCCGCAGCTTCACGCCGTTGTATTCTCCCGCCGGGAACAGCAGAAAGCAGGGATGCGCCTCCCACTTCACGATCTCCCCGCGTCCGATCTTTGGCACAACGGTGCCGACGTAGTATTCATACTCGCCCCGGCTGTCAAATTTCAGCCCGGACATGGCAGCGGCACGGGCCGCCACCGTCACGGTGTCGCCCCGCTTTTTCCCTCGCCCGGCAAGCTGTGCCTCTGCCTGCGCCCGGTAACGCGGCGGCAGATCGGATAGCTCCAGCCGGTACGCCATTCACAGTCCCTCTTCGTGCTTTTCTCTCTGCGTCGCTATCATGTCCGCGTAATGCAGCTCCAGCACAAGCGGCGTTCTTTCCATGGCGGCATTCAGCGCCCGGCTCCCTCCACGGAAAGCATCGTCATACGCGCCCATGTGCCAGCGGATGGCAAGGGCCTCGTCGTCTGTCAGCTCCATGTGCTTCATCACGAGATAGACAGACTTCTCCCCGTGTCCCATGGGCATCTGATCTTTCACGGTGTAGTCGGGATATTCCCCGGCATAGTAGTTCGCCTTGCACACGTCATGCAGCAGCGCCACGATGGCCTGCGTCTGCGGCGAATACAGGCCGCGCAGATTGAAATTCCCCAGCAGGGCATAATATACGTTCAGGCTGTGCTTCACCAGCCCGCCCGGATAGGCCCCGTGAAACCGTGTGCTGGCCGGAGCCGTGAAGAAGTCTGTGCTTTTCAGCCACTCCAGCAGCTTGTCCGCACCCGGTCTCGTCACCTGTGACAGAAAAATTTGCTCGAAACGTTCGGCATCGTTCATTCTCATTTCCTCCTTGGTCGATATATATTTCCTCGCCCGTGCCAGCACTCGGCGCGGCGCAAGATCACAACGGTATGCCGCTGTCCAGCGTTACTCACCTTGGTTTCTACGCGGTTGAGCGTGTAGCCGGGGTATTTCTGTTCCCAGAACGCAGCGTCGTCTATGTACACGGTGCTGGCCTCCTCCAGCTTTTTGCGGCTCCACTTGGTATCGTTGGGCGGCGGTGTCTTGGGCTTTTCCAGTCCACGGCTCTGCCGCCAGCTTCGGGCGCACCGCTTGTTCTTGTTGATATATTTTACAAGGCCCTCCACGCTTCCGTGGTCAACGGTGAGATATTCCCCTCGTGTAAGGCCAATGCTGTTTCCGTTCTTATCGCTCCACAGCTCCTCCAGCACGTCACGGGTCAATCCCTCTGTGTGCTGGATGATCGCGTGGTGATGATGGCGGCCACAGATCGTCCCGTCTGCCATCACCGTCGTGTATTCCGTGGCGGCTACCCACTTCGGGCGCTCCACGCCGTTCTTGTCGCACCAGCGATATACCCGCTTGATGTAATTCGTCCAGTCCATATCCGCCCGCTTGGTGTCTCCCGGCGCTAGCAGATGATCGTCGTCATAGGTTCCCGTCCACGAGAAGTCGCCCTTTCCGAAGTTGGCGTTTACAAGTTGCACATGGTATCTCTTGGAACGGTTGTCGTTGTAGGTCTGCTGGGCGAGGGTACAGGCTTCTTTCTTCTTTGCTCTCCGGCTCGCCTTGTGCTGCTTTGGTGTCACGGGGTACAAATCGACCTCCATGTATCCCGCCGTGGCGTAGTCCTTGCCGCAGATATGCTTTTGTTCCCGATAATACAGGCTCATGCGGCCACGCCTCCCTCGTTTTTGCGTGTATGCGCCGTCACCGGCTTGCATACGGGCCATTTCAACAGTCGTATGCCGTCAGGCACACCCCTGTTTCATGGCTTGTCTCTTAACTTACTGCTGGTATACCAGCCCATTGCGGCCCCTCGGCCGCAACGAAAATTCTCTCCGGCACCGCCGGAAACAGGTCTCGCTTCAACCGGCAAGGCCGCGCCGCTCTCACGGCGCGACCGCCCCCGGTCGTCAGATTGTCGTTTTCTCCGCCAAGATCGGCGCGAGCATCTTTTCTCTCGCCGCCTCGTAGAAACTCTTGTCCACCTCGAACCCGTAGGCGCTGCGCCCCAGCTCGTAGGCGGCGCGTAATGTGGTGCCGCTCCCGGCCACCGGGTCGATCACCACGTCGCCGGGGTCTGTGAACACTTCGATCAGGCGTTTCAACACGCCCACCGGCTTTTGCGTGGGATGTATCTTCGGGTACTCCTTTCGGCTGTCTCGCTCCCAGCGGAACCAGTCAAAAACCATGTGCTTTCCGCCGTCCTCGCCGACGTTGCGGAACTTCGGCAGCTTGTCCCGGTAGAGGACGACCGCAAATTCCGTCGCGCCCACGATCTTCATGTTGGCTTTTAATACCTGCGCGGAATAGTTCTTGCAGAAAAATAGCGGATAGCTTTTTGCAAATCCGTACCGCTTTCCGTACTCGATCACGGTCTGCATCTGCTCAAAGGCGCAGAACACGATCATGGCCGGGGCCTGTCCCTTTTCCTTTGGCTCTTTCTTCAACAGCCTGTTGCAGAAGTGCATATACTCCGCGATCTTGAACGTACCGTCCGTGTGGAAAAAGCTCTGCTTTGCCAGCTTGCTTTCCCCGTTCTTGTTGTCGCCGCCCTGATACCACATGGGATTGCTGGCATAGGCATCCGCGCCGATGTTGTATGGGATGTCCGCGATTACAAGCTGGGCTTTCGGCACATTGTACCGCTTGAAATTCTGGAAATTATCGTGGTATAGCTCACATTTCATATCGTTTTCTCCCTGCGCCGCCGCATCCGGTAGCACAGCTTCCCGCACCTGCGGCAGACGATGTAATTTGTGTGATACTTCCCGCCGTGCCGGTCGCTCCGGCGGCGTGTGACCTCTATGTATTCCGTCTTGCACGGGCTGTGCAGTCCCAAGCGGCAAAGCAGCGGCTTCATCGTCCGTCACCTCTGATTTTACGCTCAAACTGCTCGATTTCTCTCACGAGAAGCAAGCAGAGCCACGCCAGCACAACACCGTCAACCCTGCTTTCATGCACGATGCCCTCAAAGACGCATTCTGCGCCAATCCAGCACAGGTCGAGCATCACATACAGGAACAGAAACAGCAGCCCCTTTGCCGCCGCGTTCAGAATACGCTCTGTTGTTCTCCAGCTCATTCCGTCTCCTCACTTTCCAGATGCAGCAGTTGTTGGAGCTGCTTCCAGATGCGCAGCGTCCGCTTATCCGTCTTATTGATACATGCCTCGATCAACCGCAGGCGATACAAGATGTCCTCCCTGTCCTGCCGCTTCCCGATCTCGACCTGTCGTGCGAGCTTCGTATAAGCGGCTTTTCGCGCCTCCTCTGTTCTGTACCACACGCCCAGCTCTTTCCCGCCGGACAGGCCCAAGAACAGCCCATATTGCGCATCCCCGCCGCCTCTCCTCGTTTCGATGTACGCAACCTGATCGGGTGGCACAAGATAGTAGCCCTCGAAGTCGATCATTCCGCACCCTCCATCAGAAACACCATCTTTTTCCCCACATACTCGCACCAGTGCTTTTCAAGCTGTGCACCGGGGCTGTCCTCCCAATCCGGCAGGAACACCGCCGTGTCGGCGCTCTCCAGCATGGCAAAGCAGATGCGCATGTAGTCCGCCTTTTTCAGTCCCTCCGGCGTGACCGCCGGGGAAATCACCGTCACACCGGCCCGCTCCTCCAGCTTCTTTGCCGCCGCCGCAAATTTCTCCCTGTAGTTCGGGTCTCCCGTGATCTTTCCGGCCAGATACACTTTCATTCTCTCACCTCCGGCCTTTCGGCAACGGCGGCCAGTGGGTGACATTCGCACTCGGCCATTCCACCAACGTTTCCAAGCCCAGACCACCGTGATACATCGTTGCCAGTTTAACGGCCCCACCGAGCGTGATGTTTTCTTTCTCCTTGCCTCCCGCCGTGGATATACACCGCAGGGCTTTTACGAGGTCTTGATCGTTCATTCCTGCCCGCCTCCCAACTTCTCCATCTGCTTCCGTTTCCAATTTTCTGTGTACTGCTCCATGCTCCCGTTAAAGCCCGTGCAGAGAAGCACATCATGCACCGTTTTTCCCTCGTGGGCGCAGTCTGAGCAGTTTAAGCCGTTGTTGCACGGCGTTTCGCAGAACTGGCACATGCAGTTGTCATTGTCGAACGGACACGGATTGACCGCTTCCACGATGATCTCCCGCCCGCAGCCGGGGCAGAAGTGCCATCCGTTTTCCGTCGGCCCGTCCGCCTCGAAATTCTCGATGTACCCACACGCCCGGCACCGCCAAGCGTCATGCTCCCGGTCTACGCACTCATATACCGTGCTTTTCTCGCTCATTTCGCTTCGCCCTCTTTCTCAAAGAAAAATACAAACAGCACCTCAAACATTTACATATCGGTTTCGGCAGTTCACATTGTTGCAGAAGCGCTCGCGCCCGATCTCCCGCAGGCGATGCCCGCAATACTGGCAATAGTCGCCCCGCTGTCGCCGTGGTTCTTCCTCTGCGTGTGTCCCGCAGTATCTCATGCGGTTCATCAGACACAACACGGAGCCGGGCTGCACCACCGCCGCGCAAACACTTTTTGCTTTACAGTCGTAGCAATCCATCACTCCGCCTCCTCCGCTCTCCTCGGCCTCCATTCCTCGTCCCGCACCTGAAACGCATCCCCAAGTTGCACGGTGTCCGGGAAATTGTGCTGTGTGGTCTGAATGGCGTACTTGTCGATCTCGGTTGCGTAGTAGGCCGTGACGTCCACGCCCAGCTTGTCCAGCGCAATATGGCCGCAGCTCATTCCGTCGTACATGGATAGCACTTCCACCGGTTCCTCCGTCAGCCCGTCAAAATGGCTCATAATGTGGGCGATTACGTCCACCGTCCAGCCGTTGCCCAGCATTTTATACGCTTGAGTATCGCTGACTGGAAAGGTGTATGTGTCCGGCACGGTCTGGAGGCGTTTGCACTCTGTAACGGTCAGTTTTCGGATAATGTAAAAGCCGTCAGTCAGTTTAATGGGGTATTCCTTGCCTTTGATGGCAATTTTCCCATTTCTAACCTCGTAAACAGGCACCGACTTCCCCGCATCCGTAACTACAAGTATGCTTTTCGGCCCCGCTGCCATCCCGACAGGCATCGCCACGCACGTTTTACGGTCAACGGTGTTTCCAACCATGTTTCTGATCCCGTCTTTGTAGTATGTAGCCCGCAGGCATTGGGCTTTCCCCTCGACGGTTTCATTTACCGGCACCGGCACGGCGTACAATCCAGTTTTTTCACCCACGCCCCCACCATTCCCGCACAAAGTCACACTCTTGCCGTCCGGTGAATAAACACGGTATTGCTGGCTGTCGAAGTCCTGCTTCTTTGCGTCGTTCTCGATGGTGCCGATGCGGATAGGCTCTGCAACTCCATTCCGTTGCCGTCTTGCGAACATATCTTCCGCTGTGGCACTATGGCTTGATGCTGTTAGTGCATAGCCTTTCTCGCGCCAGCAGATGCCTGTCTCCAGAATATCCCGCAGCAGAATACCCCTGTCCTCCGGCTGCTCCACAGGAACTTGGCTGTATGTACCGTCCGGCTCACGCTTACCGACCCAGTAGATCCTCTGGCGGTTCTGCGCCGACACCAGCGCAGAGTTGATCAGCACCGGCTCCACGCCCAGCTCCGCCGTGATTTGCGCCCGGATGGCGGGCGACATGGACTTGTTGTTCTCATACAGGAAATAGTCCGGCTGGTACTTGTCCCGCGCGATGCGGTAATTCAAAAACAACTCCCAGCCGATGCCGCTGGCTTCGGTTTCACGGTTCTTTGTCTGTGCGATAGACCAGCGCGTACATGGCGAGCCGCCGATCAAGATTTTCATTCCTCCGCCTCCTCGCGCAGCCAGTCCAGTGCGCACAGTTCACACGCTGTCATTCCGTCGCGTCCTTTTAGGTAGCACGTACTGTCACGATCATTGTTCTTGCAGTAGGCCGCGCCGTCGCTGCTCAGCATGAATTTTGCCAGTTCCTCGTCATTCATTTCTCGAACCCTGTCCGCGTTGGTAAAGACCACATCCGGGCAGTTCTGTTTCCGGGCGTTTTTACAGGCTTTCCCGCCGTAGTCCAGCAGGCAGCCCGGCACCCTGCATCGATCACAGAGTTTCATTCCGCCACCTCCTTAACCGTCATAGCACCCGCACGGAGCGCCGCAGATACACCCGCCGGGGCTGTCCGGGAACAACTGGTCAAAGGTCAACTGTGCCTCCTCGAACTCCTTGTTTGCCATGAACTCGTTGTAGTAGCTCTCCCATGACCAGTCGCGCCCAAGACCTTTTACATTCACATTTGTCTTGGCGCTCCCGTGTTCCAGCGCGATAGCCCGCTCAAAGAGATCGGGGTAGTTCTCCCACAGCGCTTGTATTTCTTTCTTCTTCATGGATGGGCAGAAAAAGCATGAACTTTTCCCCGGTCTCGGCAGTCCGGCCCGCTCGATCACGTGCACACATTCCTCGCGCGTCCATCCCCACTCGTAGAGCGGATAATGTTTTTCGTACTTTTTGTCCGCTTCGTCGATGGGCGCGGCGTGTTGGATGCGCCGCGTCTCCCCGGCATCGTAACCGATGTATTTGTGGACGCGCTGGCCGCTGGCCCACACATCCTTGCACGGCTGGTAGTTGTTGCAGAACTTTTCCTGCGTCCCAATCTTGTGTTTGAGAGAGCATTTTTTAAATCCATAGGCGATCGAGGGCAGCCTCCCGCTGTTGATACATTCCTGCTCCAGCGTCAATCTGTTTCCGTCCTTGTCGTGGTACTCCACGGAGACGATCTTTGGGATGCCATGCTTTACCAGCCACTCATTGAACGTCTCCATGAACTCGTAGGTATGCGGCTGCTCGCCGCCGGTGTCCGCGAACAAAATCAGATCAATAGGGATTTTGTGCAGATACATTCCGATGATCATGGCGGTGCTGTTTGTCCCGCCGCCAAAAGAGACAACGTTCATTTCGTCTCCTCCCCGGTGCTGCCGTCCCAGTCAATCGCCTGTCCGCATTGTCCGCAGAAGCAACAGCGGTTTCCGTCCTCGTTGTGCAGGTATTCGCCGCTCCCGCAGGATGGGCAGGCCAGTACACCTGCGTCCCCGTCAGGGTAGGGGCTTTCCGGCACACGCCGCCGTAGCGCCTCTACGCCCATCCGGCAAGCCTCATTCACCGGTTCAAGGCTCTCATACGCCTCCCGGTGTTCCGGGTCGAGAATTTCCCGTGCTCTTGCGATTTCCATTTATTACATCCTTTCCGCTGCCGCTCGGAGGGCTTCAATGTCGATAGGAATACCGCGCCCACCCTCATAGTTGATAAACTCGACGACGCTTTCAATGTTCAGCGTGTTCATAGCCAACAGCGCCGCTTCCGTATCTCTGTTGCAACAGTCATTCCAGAGCATATACAGGCGCGCCCCCGTGATGCCTGCCCGTTGCATCCTTTGGAACCCCTGTTCAGCCTTAAACATATCCATGTCGTAGGCTTGCATCAGGAATTGCAGCGCACCCGGGTTGCCTGCGCAAATATCAAAAGTTACCATCATTCCTGCACACCCTCCATTCCGATCTGCCCCGCGTCCTCCGGGTCGTCCTCGGCCTCCTCGATAACCGCCTCCCGGCGTTCCTTGTCCTTATAGAACTGCTCCATGCAGAGCGCCTGAAATTCCGCAAGGTCGTTGATGTATTCCTCTTTCAGAATGTTCATGGGCATGATGGCTGCCAGTACATCCATGCCGTCATGCACCACAAGATACCGCTGTCCCGTCTGGGTCTGCCGCGCCGTGTAATAGATGTATTCGCTTTTCTTGATCTCCTCCGCCAGCGGCGCAAGATACGCCTCGTTGTAGAAGATCAGCTCGCCGTCCACCTTGCAGCGGCAGGCGGAACACCATAGCCCGTTGGGAGCCGCCGCCACTTTCAGTTTTTCCGTGTCCTGCTCACCTTGCGCATACGGCGCAAGGTTCAGCCCCAGCACATTGTTGATACTCTCCGGCCAGTCCTCGGTCAGATACACCTTTTTCCATGCGTCCGCCGTCATGTCCAACACCGTTCGCACCTGCTCGCTGCCCTCCATGTCCGGCAGCTCCGTCGCCCGGTAGATCGCCGTGCCGGTAGAAAGCCAAATACCGCTTCCCGCCACATGGAGTACGGCGCACCGGCCTCCGTTCTTGACCAAGTTCGCAAATTTCGATAGCTTCATTCCCGCCGCCTCCTTTACCCAAACAGATACAGAATGCAAAATTTCAGCAGGGCAGGCCCGGCCAGCGCAAGCAGCAGCACCGCGCCCAAGCCATACAGAATATCTTTCATCGCTTTCCACCTCTCACGCCTATGGTCACATAGGCGGTGCCTTTCCCGTTCAGCTCCATATCCACAGGTGCCTTGCAGTCCAAGCAGCTATGGGTGATGGTCTCCGCCTCCGCGTTGGTCTTGTAGCGGAACGACTTGCCGCATTTACAGTGCATGAACATGGGGCGCAGGCCCTCCAGCGGCGTTTCATGCCCGCACTCCTGACACCGGAAACTGTACGTTTCCCGCTTCGCGCAGAACGCCTTGACCGCACCGCACTCCTCGCACACCACCAGCAGAAATCCCTTGTACGGCCCCTGCGTTTTGTCCTCCTCTGCTGCTGTGGCCCAGCTCTCCCGCTCGCCGAACATTCGCTCCACGCGGCTGTTCCGCTCCGGCTTGTTCCGTTCCGCCGTGCCGCCGGTATGTACCTGCTCGCCGGTGCTGCCAAAGCCGCCGCGATCATGGTTGCCCAAGCTCTCCACCTGCACAAACTCCATGTCCGGTGCTTTCTCCACAAGGCGGAACTGGCAGATGCGCGTTCCTTTCGGAATGTGCGTTCCCTCTTTCCGCAGGCACAGCGCCGGATAGCCCCACACATCGCCGTCGCCGCAGTAGTCGTTCTCAATCACGCCCATGCTGTTCGCCAGCAGGATGCCCCACTTGCCAAAGGTCGAGGAACGGGGAACGACGTGCGCATAGTAACCCGCCGGTATCTCAATGGAAACACCCAAGGAAATGATCTTGTACTCCAGAAAGTCCAGCGTGACATCCTCTGCCGTGCAAAGGTCTATCCATTCGCCGTGAACCTCCGGCAAGGCGTTTCCATGGGTGTTGATTTTCACTTTCATATTCAGTTCCTCCCGCAAAATTCTTTTGGCATAACCACCGCCGTGCCGAGCGGCACGGCCCAGACCTCCGCATCCCGGATGTCTGTCCATTCACAGCCCCAATATTCCGCCGCGTTCAGTAGTGCGGCGTAGTTCGACCGGTGCGGCACCACCACGGCCCCGTACTTCGGATGAACTACCCGCGCCCTGCCTCTGACCCGCCAGCGTTCCTCACGCGCCCGCCGGGCGCTTTTCTGGTAACTGTCGCGGTCAAAATACATCTTCGTCCCGCTCCCGCCGCAGCCATTCCGCGTCCTTTTCCTGCCCGTAGAACGCATGGCCCAGCCATCCGCCCAACAGCATCAGACTGAGACCGGCAAGCCCGCCGAGGAAGATCACCGTCAAATCCTCCGCACCGCCTATTACCATCAAAAGCAGGAAGCCAAGCAGCATCATGGCCGCGCCGATGTTCTCCCGTACTCGCACCAGCTTCCGCCGCTGCGCTTCCGTCCGGCTCCGCCGGGAACGCCGCTCGACTGTCAGGCCGCCGCACTTCGTTTCATAGTATGCCGTCCTCATGGCTTGTCCCTCCGCTTACTCGGAGGCAGCGCGGGCCGTCCTGCGCCGCCTGTAATTGTTGATGATCTCCTGCTGTGCCAGCTCTGCGCTGTAACCGATGCGCCCGTTTCCGTCCATTTCCCCGGTGTCTCCCCGTTTCAGTTCGTTATATACGGTAGACCGATGCACTTTCAGCTTCGCGGCGATTTCCTCAACGCCGCGTCCCTTGTTGTAAAGTGCCTCCAGCTCTGCGCGGTCTTTCAGCGTCAAATGTCTCTTGCCCAAGCCGCTCGCCTCCTCCTTTTCCATGTAAATAGATAAAAAAATAAATGCGGGAAAACTCTTTTCGAGTTCTCTCGCATTTATTCTAAATATTCAGCGTTTTTTTTGAGGTGGCCGTTGTAACGCAACCTTAGGAGGCGAACGCTCTATCCT
>ENA-OZDC01000046-OZDC01000046.1-human-gut-metagenome-genome-assembly--contig:-NODE-46-length-60461-cov-19.102275_pt1 | contig 60461 bp, 52 predicted proteins | sample MGYA00244082_ERZ653570 | MGnify/ENA primary metagenome ERZ653570 (study PRJEB26926, sample SAMN06164919) | human gut metagenome | biome: ENVO:00009003; feature: ENVO:2100002; material: ENVO:00002003... | reverse complement strand
ATCTAGTACGGTCTCGTGGGCTCGGAGATGTGTATAAGAGACAGCAATAACACATTTATAAATATGAATACAAACCAAAATTGAACTATCAACGCTCCCGCTGGGGCAACTTACTTGTCAGACTTTCTGACGGAGATTCCCGCAAACTGCTTATTTAACAAGAAACAGACAGGATGCGGTGCTACCGAGTTGGCTATCCGCAACTCCATTCCGACCATTATCGCCATGCCTTACGTGGCATTGGTAAAGAACAAGACCATCTACCGCAAAGATGATATTTCTGTACTGGGCGTTTACGAGGGTATTGGAGCGCAGGACATTATCGACTATGCACAGAACCATTCTCCATTAAAGATAGCTGTTACATACGATTCCCTGCCACGAACTATTAAAGCATTGCAAAGTATCGGCATAGACCCTTATAAAGATACTTTCCTGCTGGTGGATGAATGACACGTACTGTTCAACTCCTATTCGTTCCGTCATAACGCCATTAAGAATTTACTTGCAGAAGCCGCTAAATTCGATAAGGCAACTTATATGACAGCTACCCCTATTGAGCAGGAGTATGTTTTAGAGGAGTTGAAACACCTGCCTGTTTTCGAAATCAACTGACCGCATCTGCAAGAGGTCAAAATCCGTTCCCGCCAAACATCCAAGCCTGCACAGTATATCGTCAAGGAGTGCCGCAAGGTATTAGATAACGGCTTACCCCATAACCTGCATATCTTCGTAAACAGCGTGGAGTTTACTGCAAAAGTAATCGACCTTGCAAAACTCACTCCCGAACAGGTTAAAGTGGTCTGTTCGGTTAGCGGGGACAATGGAGAGAATAACCAACGCAAGTTGGGCAAGGATTATCCCATCGGTCAGCCGTCAGATCCCGTGAAGAAAATCAACTTCTATACCTCTACCTGTTTTGAGGGTTGCGATATTTACGACGAGAACGGCGTTACATTCATCGTTAGCGACGGCAACAAGTCCAATACGCTCCTGGATATTTCGACCTTGTTTACACAGATTTGTGGACGCTTACGGGATTCCAAATACAAAGGCGAGATTATCCATGTCTATTCCACGACCAAGTACAGCCGTGATGTTACCCTCGATGAATTCGTGGCATCGACAAAGAAAGTGTTTGCAGAAGCGGTAGATTATGCCAAGGAGATAAATGGATTGAGTGAAACGGCACGGGAAAAGACCTTATCGAAAATCAAATATATCAACGAACAATATGTAAGGATAGAAGATAATCGCCTTATCGTGGATAAGAACCTCGCCAATATGGATATTGTGAATTTCAAAATCTGCCGTCATATTTACAGAACCTATGTAAACCTTACGAATGAACTGCAACGAAACGGTTACACGATAACCCGCCACACGTTCAGCGAGATTATGGAGAAGATAGAGAACAAGGCCAATGCGCGGGTTACGTTCAAAGAGTTGTTCGATGAATACCACCGTCTGAAAACGACCCGACCGTTTTTCTCGCTGGATAATCACGAGGAACTTTGTACCCGAATAGCCCTTAAATATCCGTTGGTGAGGCAGGCATACGACGAGTTAGGAACAGCCAAGGTGCAGGCGTTGAAATACCATGTCGGAAATATCCGCCGAAAATTGACAAAGCAGGTACGGCTGCCGAGTGAATACAAAATCGTAAAGATGATAGATACATTGTTTCCTAAACAAATGTTCATTTCCAAGGGCAAGGCCAAATCGGAACTGCAACGAATATACGATGATTTGGGGATTCAAAAGACGGCAAAGGCCGCAGACCTTGCCAAGTGATACGAGATAAAGGAAACAGCACCCAAAATCAACGGCAGGACAACTGCCTGCATTACGATTATTAGAAAGAGGATGATTGCAAAATAGGATATATCCCCCACATATAAAGCTACTCCCTATCAAAGCCCCCTCCCTATTGTCAAATGTAAAACCTTTTGATATATGAAAACACTTGACAGAAAGGCGGCGGAGATTTTCCGCGCATTGTTGGCTCTGCAAACAACCAAAATCGACAACTCGGACGGTACTTATATGCCCGTCTACCTTGAACTGATTGGCCGCATTGACAACTACAACTTTTTCTCGCTGGCTCATTATGGACAGCAGAACGGAGATGCCATGCGCGACCCCGAAATGCTGTTTGCCCTGCACAAAGAAACACAGCAATTCATCCCGTACTACTATCGCAATGACTACTGCGGCATCGAGCAGAACAGCGTGAAATGGTCGGAAGATGGAATAGCGTTGAATCCTCGCTTGCAAGCAGAACACACCACATTCGCTAATCAATGGCTCCGTAACATAGCCGCACAACAAGGAATCCTATGACAGCACAGCGATTAGTGGAAAACTGCGTACTGACGAATCAAACCGCAGTCGTGGATGAACTGCTGAACAAGCACCTGCTACCCGAAGAATATATCTATCCGTTCTTGGGTGATGTTATGGAATGGTGGTTGATTGATAGCTGGCTGGCCGAACGGCTGAAACGTGAGGGAGAGGTTGTTATTGAAGAATACGGTTGCTGTTGGTGGGGCAGGTTAGCGAGCGGACAGGCTATCTATATGGACAGTGTTATACAAGAGATAGCCGCAGGATAACGTGCGGAACACTCTATATACGCTGTCGGTCGGTTGGCTGATTATCGGCTACTTGTAATCCTTACGGCTATTACCAAACCGTCAAAACAGATTTTAAGTCGGCATATTCTCGATAATTGAGGGTTGGAATGATTTGCAACTCCCGATTGGAGGGAATATGTCGGCTTAAATTGGATAACAAAAACATCTAACCCAATTTATAAAGAACAAAGTTTATTTTCCAGCCGTTTATCCCTTGTTTTGGAACTTTGTTTTAGCGAAATTTGAATCTGCAACAACCCCGAAAAAAAGAGGTGCAAAGCCGTTGCATTTCCGACAATTGTTTTCTACTTTTGTAGGAGACATATTGAATTACGGAAGTGTAACTTTATTCTTGTGCGGCGAACGTAGGAAATTCAAGCACAATAGAGAGAATAAGTGGCATTGTCCTCTCGTCGTATCATCACGATACAGGCGCGGGGTTGTTGCTTATTTTATCTATTGGGTTTCCTACGACCTGTCGCACTAAAATGAGTTTTCAGCCCTGCGCTTTCTTTTTTAACTAATTACATCTAAGGGTTGAAGGTGTGCCTTGTTATCCTTATGATATTCCCATTTGGTATTGAGAGGGAAGCAGAAATATACTGCACCTCAGCAAAAGTAGCCCTAAGAAGCCAAGAAAAAAGTATCGAGCCGCAAATTGCCGATATGGCTAACAATTTAATTGTAAAGGGTGTGCTTAATTTCTCATATTCAACAATTCTACAATTCATGGTAACATGGACAGAGCAAGCTGTTCGGGCAAACGGATGGAATATTCAAGATGAAGATGGAGTGTCATGGTGGATTGGATTATATGCACAAAGCTACATTCGAGCAATGAATAATAACGAACATTCTTTTGAAGAAATTTTCAAAACCGTATTTGTTAAATATTTCGAAACCAAATGATTATGCAAAAGCTATTGCCCTTACTGATGTGCGTATTGTTGTTACTCGGTTGTAGCGACAAGTACGACGACAGCGCATTGCGCAATGATTTGAACGACCTTGAAAATCGCGTGGCGAAATTAGAGGACCTCTGCAAGCAGATGAACACGAATATTTCATCGTTGCAGACTATCGTAACAGCATTACAAAACAACGTCTATGTTACGGGGACTACACCCCTTATGAAAGACGGTAAAGAAATCGGCTATACAATTACTTTCAGCAAAGGCAATCCTATTACCATCTATCACGGTAAAGACGGACAAGACGGTGAAGACGGGACAACACCCACCATCGGCGTCAAGAAAGATACTGATGGTGTCTATTATTGGACGTTGAACGGTGAATTTATCGTGGTCGATGGTGGAAAAATCCAAGCCGAGGGTAAAGACGGCACAAACGGAACCAACGGCACGACCCCGCAATTCAAAATCGAAAATGATTATTGGTTTGTTTCCTATGATAACGGAGCAAATTGGACGCAGTTAGGTAAAGCAACAGGTGAAGATGGCGTTGGTGGCGATTCTATGTTTTCGGGCGTGGATTATGAAACCAGCACGGACTATGTAATTTTCACCTTATCAAACGGTACGCAAATCAAACTGCCTACATGGTCTGCTTTTGAAGCCTTACAGCGTCTTTGCAACGAAACGAATACCAATCTTTCAGCATTGCAGACGATTGTAACAGCACTCCAAAACAACGATTATATTACGAGTGTAGACCCGCTGACCGAGAACGGCAAGGTGGTAGGCTACACGATTAAGTTTGCCAAGAGTAACCCGATTGTGATTTACAACGGTAAAGACGGTGCAGATGGAAATACACCCGTTATCAGCGTGAAGAAAGACACGGACGGCATCTATTATTGGACGCTGGACGGAGAGTTTATCGTTGTGGACGGACTGAAGATAAAAGCACAAGGGACAGACGGTAATAATGGCGTGGATGGTTCAGACGGAGTTACGCCTAAACTCGAAATTCGAGAGGGCTATTGGTGGATTTCCTATGACAACGGAACGAATTGGACGCAATTAGGCAAGGCCACAGGAGAAGATGGAAAGGATGGAACAGATGGCAAAGATGGAAGTAGCATTTTCAAAAGCGTAACAGAAGATGATGAAAATGTTTATTTTACATTAGCCGATGATACGATTATTACAATCCCTAAAAGTGTAACATTATCTATACGTTTCGATTCTTCCAATCTTATCAATATTTCAGCAGGAGAAACGAAAACGCTGAATTATACGATAACTTCTTCCTCGGAAACGGTAACTATCGAAACCTTTGAGCAGGCAGGTTGGAAAGTCGAGATTACGGAGCAAACAAAATTGACAGGAACAATTGCTATTACCGCACCTAATCCTATTCGTGATGGAAAGATTTTGATTATTCTGACAGACGCCCATAATTCCTACATGAAAACAATTACGTTAAAAGGGGTAGGAAATACCATAACCACCGTGCAAGACACCTATACAGTCAATGCAGCAGGAGGCTTGTTGGATGTTGCCGTTACAGCCAATATAGATTATACTATTCAGATTCCACAAGATGCAAAAACGTGGCTGAGCGTTCAATCGCAGGGAGAGAATATTCGTTTTTCTGTTGCTGAAAATGAATCTTATGATGGACGTTCTGCTGATATTACATTGGCAGGTGTGGATGGTACGACCTCATGTAGAGTAACGATTACACAGCTACAAAAGGATGCAATTATTCTGTCTGAATCGGATTATGAATTGACCAATGAACAGCAGACCTTACAAGTGGTTTTACAAAGCAATACGGATTTACTTGTAGCAATTCCAGAAACCGACACATGGATTACTCATGTCAGCACCCGTGCAATGACTGAGCGGACATTGAATTTCAATATAGCATCAAACGATGGCTCTCAATCCCGCACTGGGCATATCACGATTCAAACTACGGATAAGAATGTTTTCCAAACAATAACTATTGTGCAAAAAGGCGAGGTTGCCGAGGTGCTTACATTTGAAGACCCGCTATTCAAATCCTATTTAACGGCCAATTTTGACACTAATGGCGACAAGGAAATAGACACAAAAGAGGCCCTTAAAATAACATCAATCAAATGTGATGGTAAATCCATTTATTCGTTAAAAGGCATAGAATATTTTGCCAATCTTAAAACGTTGGACTGCTCAAATAATAGTGTGGTCGAATTGGATTTGACACAAAATACGCAACTTACAGAGGTTAAATGCTTCTCAAACAGTCTTGTGGATTTAAAAATAGGCGGATTGGAAAATCTATCTTATTTGGACTGCAACACGAATAGTTTGACAGCAATAGACACAAATACGAATCCTGCTTTGACCTATTATAATTGTGCATCGAATGTTATAAAGGCGTTGGATGTTAGCAGTAATACAAAACTCGAAAAACTCTATTGTCATTCATGCCGATTATTAACCTCATTGAATATTAAAAATTGTGGAAATTTAACAGCCCTTTATTTAACAAGCAGTTCATCTAATTGCGTGTCGCAATCAACTATTACCATTTATAATTCCTCTTTACAAATATAGGATACGCATGGTATATCTATACTGATAAAACAGGAACTGATGGATATAAATCCCTCGTTTCGGCATTAAATGCGAGAGGAATAAGTTCATTCTAATCCTGTTCATATAATTTCAATTCTTTAATTGAGACAAACTTGGCCAAAGCGATTTAATATCTTTGGCCAAGTTTGTCCTTTTATACTATTTGCAAATCTCATAAATTTTAGCTATATTTACATCATAATCAAAGATTTAATCACCCTATAAATTTTAGCTGAAATGAAAAGAAAAACACCAAGAATAGAATGAAAGGTAGGCACGGAAATAAAAGAGGGCATGGAATTAGCCTATGTCGCCAAATCCGTAAGTTGTGACGATGATTGTGTAATGACGCTCATTGTTGCCCGTAAAAAAGACAATCCTACACCCGTAGAGTTTTGATACATGTTTGCTTTGGATATAGACCCTGCACAACAAGTATCCATGACTTTTCAAAAAAGAGGACGAGGGTTTGCAGGCATGTCTTTTCTGTTAAATCCAGCAATCGAAATCCCAGCAATGGCTTTCCCAAACATTGTTACCTTTACAGAATCTACTGAAACCTTGAATATGTTTCAAGCGCATATCGACAGCGATATGATCGTATTCGATTATATGACAAAAGAAGGCAACCCGAGTGTATTCAAATTCCCGTTGGCTGGCTTCAACGAGAAATATTTGGAACAGTTTATAATTTATTAATCTTACTTCAATAATTTAAATTATGGAAATAACAGAAATACAAGATGTTCTTATTTTACATGAAAAGAAAATCAATGAGTGCACGAGTTTAGACCATTTGTATATTCTCTTATCATCAGTTCAATCAATAATGTTACGAATAGGATTTTTAGAAAATAATCCCTTATACCAATATAGTAAATCCTTAATAAGTCTATTAAACCCTGATCAAACTTTACCAATTGGAATAGAAGCGGCTAAAAAGAATACAAAATTATTACTCCAATACTTAATTATAGAGTTACCTGTATGGTGTTGTGAACAAACAAAAGCAACGCAAAATTCTTAAAAGAAGAAAACAGTGCAGAGGATAATCTTCCAGCTAGTTTCCTTTAGAGTTACGCGGGCAAACTTGTACAGATGGTCTATATTATACCATTCTGTACAAGTTTATCCTTTACTGTCCAATATTATCTCATAACAAATATGACAGAGATCTACTTTATAGAGTAATATGTATTAGTAAACAGCCGTCATTAGACACAAGATAAACTACACATATCAAACATCTATAAACCAAGAACTATCTCTCTGTGAATATTTTCGATTAGAAGAGATTTATCTAAAATAAGGACTAACATATTGTATCCACTGAAATTATTCCTTATTTTTGTTTGTAATACATTAAAAAATTTTGTTTTTTATGCAACAAACGTTGACAGTAAAAATGCCGTAGCAAAAATATAGAACAAAGTTCTTCTACCAATTTTTATGGCCTCTATTTATCTGAATCCATTGAAATTTCTGCAACCCTATCACATTAAACAAATGTTCTATCTTTACACTATAAATATTAACACCATTTCTAAAAAATGGTAATAAAAGAATGAATAATTATGGGATTTTTAAATGTGAAATTACCCAATGGGGATATATATACCTTGAAATATACTTCAGAGGATTCTGCTTATATCTTTGAGAATGATATTGTTGTAAACGGTTGGACGATTCTCAAAATTGTAAGCTATTCAACACGTGGTTATACAAACAATTATTATTTGGAATTTGTCATCAAAGACAAGCATGAAATCTCTCGAATACATCGGAGATATACACCGTGGCCTAATACCTATGCAGATAATATTGATTCTGTAAAAGAATTCATTGAACACTCTTTAATTTTCCAATGCGAAGACTGGGCCGATTTTGATATAGCCAAAACTTTTAATGCCATTAAAGAAATTCTTAATAGTAATATATCCAAACAAGAGCAATTAATTAAAATTAAAAAACTTTTTAACTCTTAACAACACTTGTCAATTTGCTACAACTTTATAAACTATATATTTTTCGAAAGAGCTTAGGATCAGAAGCGCAATATTAAAAAAACATTTCTCTATTCTACTCTCAAAACAAGAAATTCGTCACAAGAGACATATTTTACAACATACTTTTGACATTTGGATCTATCGTAATGCTGACAACCAAACTAAATTGTCATGAATTATTAGAAGGTTGGATTTCAGAAATCTTAAAAGGAGATTCATGGCCCAATTCAAAGGGAATTTATAAATATCCCTACAAGTAAATTGCAAATATCAAAGAAGATAACTTTTTTGCTGGATAATCCCAAAAACAATTAAATATCACCTTGCAAACTTTTGAGCAATTTGTGTAAATACAAAAGCATCAATTTATTGCCAAGGACAGACTATGCAAAGGGGCTCAAATATGCCCCTAGCAAAATGTGGCCTTTCATTTTGTATCAAAACATTCTACATCAACGAACTTAACTCATGAGACAATTATGAAAAAGTATCACACGACAGATTACGGATAGTCCATAGATGAATACAATGGCTATCAATATTTTACAAGACATTTTCTATTAACCAGCAGTCGGGAGGCAGGCTCTACATAGGGTATGCATACAGCCAATTACAGAAGGCCGTAACGCTCATAATCGCCCGATTAACAGCATGATAATCCGTAGCTCAGCAGGTAGAGCACAACACTTTTAATGTTGGGGTCCTGGGTTCGAGCCCCAGCGGGTTCACCAGAAAAGAGCTTACAATCAATAGATTGTCGGCTCTTTTTGTTTTTCAGCCCTACCCCGAATCCTTGTTTTGAACCTCAAAATATGCCCTTTTTCGGGCACAGGGTACGCATTGGTGTATACATTGTACAACTTGCCCAGCGCAGTTGTCGGGTTTGACAGCGGGTTCCGCAAACAGGAGCGCCTTCGGATGCCCACACGTCTCGCGGGGCCTGTTTTTGGGGGCGGGTTACTCCGATCCCATCGAGGAGAGGAAGATGACGGCGGCAGCCAACAGGTAGTCTTTCAACGGCGCACGAAGCAACAGACTGGCGCGCTGGATTTCCGACGTTACCTGCCGGACGGTCAGATTGAACTTCTGGGCAATCTGAAAATAAGTCATGTTTTCCAGCCTGCTGGCCATAAATACGTTGCGGGTCAGCACGGGCATTTTTGCCAGTTCACGGCGGTATATCTCAACAATTTCGGACTCGAACAGCTTGTCGATCAACTCTTCGTTGGAGAGTGTATTGATACCCGACTCTATCCGCCACAACTCCTTTCTGTAGAGTTCGCTGTGGGCCTTGATCATTGATTTCCGCTTGCGGAGAAACGAGATGCAACGGGTTCGGATGTAATTATAGATATAACCCTTGATGTTTATGTCGATATCGAGTTTGTCCCGATGTTCCCACAAATACATGAAGCCATCGGTCGTAATATCGGTCGCAACCTCGATATCATTCACGTAGGAGTATGCAATTCGCACAAAACGTTCCTTGTCGTTGAACAGCTTGTCAAACTCTTCCGCCGTCAATATTTTCGTCGGCTTTCCCATGCTCAAACTTCGCTATTGCGTTCAAAAATAGTAAATATTTGCGAAAATGAGGCCTTTTATCAAAAAAGATATCCCGAACCACTGGCCAAAATGCAATATTTCCCCGCTTCTTTCGAAGAAATGCGGACGTGATTTGCAAACCGTATAAAAACAGCATGCCGCAACCATCTTACCACAAAGCAATTGCAATAAATAAAATATCTTATTTGATTCTTAAATAAATTTATTTGCAGAAATGTCTGTAAACTCCCCCGCGTCATGCGTTTAAAGATAAAAGGCACAAACAAAGCAAATTTCAACGAAAGATGAATCAGGACGTGATATACCGGGCCTTGCGAGGAGAAGCGACGCCCGAAGAGCTGGAGCAGATCGAGCGGTGGTACATGGAGGATCCGGAGGAGTTCCAGCGATGTGCCGATGAAGCGCATCTGCAGATCGACATGATGGAGCTGTACGGCGAGCAGATGCGGCCTACGAGCTGGATCGTTACCCACTGGAAGCGTGTTGCGCGCATGGCGCTGCATGCTGCCGCCATGCTTGCCGTCGGCCTTTTTATCGGAGGATATGTCGGCCGGGAACGGACCTACGAGCTGTTCTCCGAACAAACCAACACATTGCAGGCCCCGAACGGCCAACGCCTGAAACTCACCCTGCCGGACGGAACCGGAGTCCAGCTCAACTCCGGCTCGGTCATCGAATATCCCTCCGTGTTCGGCAAAGACGTCCGCCGCATCAGGCTCTCGGGCGAGGCCATGTTCGATGTAACGCACAACGAGGAGCAGCCCTTCGTCGTAGAGACCTTCGCCTCCGACATACGGGTGTTGGGAACGCGGTTCAACGTAGTGGCCAATGAAAAACGCCGGCGATTTTCCACGGCTCTGTTCGAGGGACGTGTCCGGATCACCAACAAACTCGACCCGACCCAGAAAGAGATCGTATTGAATCCGAACGATGTCGCGAATCTGTCAAACGGTCACCTCTTTGTGGAACCGATCACCGATCCGGAGATTACGTGCTGGACGGAGGGCCTCGTCAGCATATCGGGCCTGCCGTTCGACGAACTGATGGAGAAATTCGAGCAGGCGTTCGATGTCAAAATCAGGATCGAACTCGAAACTCTTCCGGACATCCGGAACGTCAGCGGCAAAATCCGCGTAAACGACGGCATCGACAAAGCGCTCCGCATCTTGCAATACACGGCAGATTTCTCCTACAGAAAGAATCCGGAAACGAATGTGGTGACGATATACTGATCCCCTTCCATCCATTGTCCAACCCTAAACAGAATTGCCTATGAAAACGTAGCTGCAGACCCACCCGCAACTCGTTCAACAAAAAGCCTGCGGAGGTAGGATGCCGCAGGCCCGATAATAGATTGAATTGAGTTTTTGAGACAACCAACTAACCTATTACCTAAAACATTGCAAAGATATGAATAAAACAGTATTCTTCCACAGGTTTCGAAGACTGTTTGGGTTCGTATTGACAATCTCCCTGCTCGGAAGCGTGTGGGCGGTTTCGGCACAGAATGCCCGCATCTCCATCAAAATGGAAGACGCTTCGATTGCGCAGGTCATGAAAGAGATTGAAAATCAAACTCGTTACTTGTTCATCAACAAAGGTGTCGATACCCGAAACAAAGTCAGCATCGACGCCGCACAAAAAACGGTTCAGGACGTATTGGCACAACTCTTCGCCGATACGGACATATCCTACCAGATCGACGATTCATACATCATACTCACCCGGAAGGACGATCGTTCGGCTCCGGTTTCCGTCTCCGGAAAGATTCTGGATGCGGCGGGCAGCCCGATTGTCGGGGCCAGCATTCTGGTTCAGGGCACGACCGTAGGTGTCAGTTCCGATATCGACGGAACATTCACGCTTCAGGTCCCGGCTCCGGCCGCCGACCGGTCGCTCGAAATCAGTTTCATCGGCTACACGCCCGTTACCGTGGCCGTGGCCAACCGAACCTATTTCGAGATAAGGCTTGAGGAATCCGCTTCGCAAATCGAATCGGTCGTCGTCACGGCCCTGGGAATCAAGAGATCCGAGAAGGCCGTGGCCTACAACGTACAACAGGTCAAAACCGAGGACCTGACGACCGTCAAGGATGCCAACTTCATCAATTCGCTGTCGGGCAAGGTGGCCGGCGTGACGATCAACGCCTCGTCGTCGGGTGTCGGCGGTGCCACGAAGGTCGTGCTGCGCGGCAACAAGTCCATTTCGCAGTCGTCGAACGCGCTGTACGTCATCGACGGTATTCCGATGTACAACTTCGGCGGCGGAGGCGGCACGGAGTTCGACTCGCGCGGAGCCACCGAGTCCATCGCTGACCTGAACCCCGAGGACATCGAGTCGATGTCGGTGCTGACGGGCGCTGCAGCCGCCGCCCTCTACGGTTCGGAGGCTGCGAACGGCGCGATCATGATCACGACGAAAAAAGGCGAAGCCGGGGCCTTGAAGGTGACGCTTTCGAGCAATACGGAGTTTCTGGACCCGTTCGTGCAACCCGAGTTCCAGAACCGTTACGGAACGGGACTCAACGGGCAGCGCAGCGGATCGAACATCTACAGCTGGGGCGAACGGCTGAATGCAGCCTCGCGCTACGGCTACACGCCCGATGACTTCTTCGAGACGGGCCACGTCTACACGAATGCCTTTACGCTTTCGGGCGGTACGGACCGCAACCAGACCTATTTCTCGGCTGCGGCAGTCAATTCCGACGGGATCATCCCCAACAACGAATACGACCGCTATAACTTCACCTTCCGCAACACCTCCTACTTCCTGAACGACAAGCTGCGTCTGGATGCCTCGGCCAGCTACATCTACCAGCAGGACCAAAACATGACCAACCAGGGCGTCTACTCGAACCCGCTGGTCCCGGCCTACCTCTTCCCGAGGGGCGAGAACTTCGACCTCTACCGCCGTTTCGAACGTTACAACGAGGGTACGAAGCTCATGGAGCAGTTCTGGTCGTCGGACATGGAGGGCGGCGACCTGCGGATGCAGAATCCCTACTGGATCGCCTACCGCAACCTGCGCAATACGGACAAGAAGCGCTACATGCTCTCGTTCTCGGCCTCGTACGACATCCTGCCGTGGCTGAATGTCTCGGGGCGCGTCCGGATCGACAACATGAACTCGCTCTACACGCAGAAACTCTACGCCTCGTCGAATACGACCATCACCGACGGCGGCAAGAACGGCCACTACACCGAGGCCCGGGCCTACAACACGCAGACCTACGGCGACGTGATGGTCAATATCAACAAGACCTTCGGCGACGACTGGTCGCTGAACGCGAACATAGGCGCCTCGATCAACAACATCAAAACCGATGAGTTGTCGTACCGCGGCCCGATCCAGGAGAACGGACTTCCGAACGTCTTCAACGTCTTCGATCTGGATGACACGAAGAAACGGGCCGAGAAGACGGGCTGGCACGACCAGACGCAGTCTCTGTTCGCTTCGGTGGAGGTGGGTTGGCGTCAGATGCTCTACCTCACGGTGACGGGCCGCAACGACTGGGCCTCGCAACTGGCCAACTCCCCTTCCTCGTCGTTCTTCTATCCGTCGGTCGGACTGTCGTGGGTGCCGACATCCACATGGGATCTGGGTGAGGCGTTGAGCTACCTGAAGATCCGCGGCTCGATCGCCTCGGTGGGTATGCCTTTCCCGCGTCACCTGACCATCCCGACCTACGAATACGACGCCACGAACCGCGTCTGGAAGGACAAGACCCACTATCCGATCGGGGACCTGAAACCCGAGCGCACGACCACCTACGAGGTGGGTCTCGACGCACGGCTGTGGCAGCGCATCAGCCTCTCGGCTTCGTGGTATCAGGCCGACACGAAGAACCAGACCTTCGACCCCTCGCTTCCGCCTTCGTCCTCCTATACGACGATCTACCTGCAGACGGGCCACGTCCGCAATACGGGCGTCGAGCTGTCGGCCGGATATGACAACCAGTGGCGCGATTTCCGCTGGGCGACGAACTTCACCTACTCGTGGAACCGCAACGAGATCATCGAACTGGCGGCCAACGCCGTGAACCCCGTAACGGGTGAGCCGTTGAATCTCAACAAACTCGACATCAAGGGTCTGGGCAAGGCGAAGTACATCCTCAAGGAGGGCGGCACGCTGGGCGACCTCTACACGACCTCCGACCTGCGCTTCAACGACAACGGATACATCGAGGTGGACAAGAACGGCAACCTGCTGCTGACGGACGAAGGGGACGACATCTATCTGGGTTCGGTCTTCCCCGACCACAACCTGGCATGGCGCAACGACTTCTCGTGGAAGGGCATCAATCTCGGCGTGCTCTTTACGGCCCGCATCGGCGGCATCTGCTACTCCGCGACGCAGGCCAACATGGACCTCTACGGCGTTTCGGAGGCTTCGGCCGCAGCACGCGATGCCGGGGGCGTGTGGATCAACGGCCGCGAGCTGGTCGATGCGCAGAAGTGGTACCAGGCCATCGGTTCGCAGTCGGGCCTGCCGCAGTACTACACCTATTCGGCGACGAACATCCGTCTGCAGGAGTTGTCGTTGGGCTACACGCTGCCCGCAAAGTGGTTCCGCGACAAGATGCGCATGACCGTCTCGTTCGTCGGGCGCAACCTCTGGATGATCTACTGCAAGGCGCCGTTCGACCCCGAGGCCGTCGCCTCGACGGGCCTGAACTACCAGGGCATCGACTACTTCATGATGCCGTCGCTCCGAAGCCTGGGTTTCAACGTAAAATTCCAATTCTAAATGAACAGCAAGACCATGAAAACTATGAATCATAAGGTGCAGCGGCTGCTGCTTGCGGTCGTGCTGCTCGGCCTGGGAGCCTGTACGGGGGATTTCGAAGAGATCAACCGCAATCCCAATCAGGTCACCGAAGACCAGATGGAGGCCCTGAACTACAAAACCGGCACAAAATTCAAATCGCTGCAAAGTCTGGTCATCCCGGTCGAAGAACACATGTACCAGTTCAACGAGTCGCTTTCGGGCGGTCCGTTCGGCGGCTATATCGGCGCGACGGTCGATACGTGGCAGACGAAGTTCGAGACCTACAACCCCTCGGCCGACTGGCGCAAATGGCCCTTTGCAAATGTCATCACGGAGACCTACACACCCTACAAGGGCATCGTCGGCGGTACGGACGACGAGGTGGCCATAGCCTTCGCCAGGTTGTTGCGCGTGGCCATCATGCATCGTGTGACGGACTCCTACGGTCCGATACCCTACTCGCAGCTCGAGAGCAACGAGTCGGTCTATGTAGCCTACGACTCGCAGGAGGCGGTCTACACGAAGATGTTCGAGGAGCTGGATGAAGCCATCGAGATCCTGGGCCGCAACACGACGCTTCCGGCCGAGGCATGGAACCGCTACGACGCCGTCTACTACGGCAACATCGCCCAGTGGCTCAAGTATGCCAACTCGCTGAAACTGCGCATGGCCATGCGGCTCTCCTACGTCAAGCCCGAACTGGCGAAGGCGAAGGCCGCCGAAGCCATTGCCGGAGGTGTCATTACGGCGAATGCCGACAATGCGGCGATGCATGCCGCGGAGAACCGCACGACGCTCATCTACAACGACTGGGGCGACCACCGCGTCGGGGCCGACATCCTCTGCTACATGACCGGCTACAACGACCCGCGCATGGAGAAGATGTTCCTGCCGAACGATGTGGGCGACTACGTCGGCATCCGCATCGGCATCGACGTGGCGGGCAAATCGACGGCCATGGCCAAGTATTCGAACATGATCGTCGAATCGACGACCCCCTACCTGTGGTTCAACGCTGCCGAGGCCACGTTCCTGCGCGCCGAATACGAACTGCGCTGGGGATCCGAAGAGACGGCGAAGACGCTCTACGAGCAGGCCGTTCAGCTGTCGTTCGAGGAGCGCGGCGCTTCGGGGGCGGAGGCCTACCTGGCGGACGCCAGCAAAAAGCCGGCGCCCTATACCGACCCGTTGGGCAACTACAGCGCATCGGCCCGCAGCGAAATTACCGTTCCGTGGGAGACGGCATCGGACGCCGGCGATGCAGAAGCCGTATGGGAGCGCAATCTCGAGCGGATCATCACGCAGAAGTGGATCGCCATCTTCCCGCTGGGCGTGGAGGCGTGGTCCGAACACCGCCGCACGGGCTACCCGAAGCTGTTGCCCGTTCCCACCGACAAGTCGGGAGGATCGGTCAATGTGGAACAGGGCGCACGCCGTCTGCCCTACCCCGTCGAGGAGTACCAGCAGAACAACACCAACCTCCAGACCGCAATCCAGACGCTCGACGCGGAGCAGCAGAACGGCGACCGCACGGGCGACGTCATGGGTACCCGCGTATGGTGGGATTGCAAACCGTATAACAAGTAATTGTCATGAACATGAAACCGAAACTGACGATACGTCTCCTGCTGTTGGGCGTTGCGGCCGCAGCCCTCACGGCATGCAGCGACTGGACGGAGATGGAGACCGTGGAGAATCAAGTAAACAAGCCGTGGGAACAGGACCCCGAACTCTGGGCCGAATATACCGCGGCACTGAGAGCCTACAAGCAGTCCGAGCACTTTATCGTTTACGCCCGGCTGCACAACTCGCCCGAGAAGTCCTCGAGCGAACAGGATTTCATGCGCTGCCTTCCCGATTCGCTCGACATCGTGACGCTCACGAACGCCGACAACTTCTCGGAGTTCGATGCGGAAGACATGGCCGTGATGCATGAAAAGGGGACCCGGGTGCTCTATCAGATCGACTACGCCGCACGGAAGTCCGAGTTTGCCGACCCCCAGGCGCTCGACGCCTATCTGGAGCGGGTTATTGCCGCCGTAGCGGCCAACGGCATGAATGGATACTCGTTCACGACCGACCCGCTGGCTGCGGAAGCCACGGCCCGGATTGTCGAAAAACTTTCGGCGGCAAAATCCGAAGGACAGATCATCGTCTTCGAAGGCAGCCCGCTGTCGCTTGCCGCCGATGACCGGGCCAGGATCGACTACATCGCACTTGACACCGAGAAGATCGAAAATGTCCAGGAGGTGAAACTGCAGATCCTGAACGCCACGGGATATGCCGGCATTGCACCTGAAAAGCTGCTGCTTTCGGCCGAAATCAGCGCCCCCCTGTTCGACGAGGAGCGCACGGAGTTTGCGGCCGTCGAAGAGATGGCGCGCCGCGTCGTCGAGTTCGGCCCGGTGGGCGGTCTGGCTGCATACAACATCTCCGAAGACTACTACCATGCGGAGATGAACTACCAGACCATCCGCACGGCGATCCAGACGTTGAATCCCGCTAAATAACGAACGCCATGAAAGAATACGGAAAATATCTGATTACGGCCGTCGCCGCCGTCGCCGCCCTGTCGGCCTGCGACAACTACGATGCCGACGACCGGAAATTCGGCAATGTCGTCTACCTCGACGTCGCCGAAACGGACGAAGTCCGGCTCACGACCTTCAGCAACAACCTCCCGACCTACGAATGCACGATGCAGGCCATGCTGACCTATCCCGCCGGACAGGACGTCACGGTATCGCTCTCGGTCGATCCGTCGCTTGTCGGCACCTACAATGCCCGCTACGGAACCGACTGGCCGATGCTCGACGCCCAATACTACGAGTTGTCGGCCGACAACGTCACGATTCCCGCCGGGAAGAGCTCTTCCGACATCGTGACCCTGCAGCTCAAGGAGCTCATGGGCCAGGGAGAGGAGCAGTCCGGCGCCCTTCCCATCGACCAGACCTATCTGGTTCCCGTGCGCATCAGCCACGCTTCGATGGATGTGCTCGCCGGCTCGGATGTGGCCTATTTTGTCGTGAAGCGCTCGTCGGCCATCACCGTCGCGGCGCAGCTTACCGACAACTGGATCGAGTTCCCGACCCTCGACAAGTACGGCGAGAACAGCAAGGCCTGGAACGGCCTTACGGCCATGACCTACGAGGCACTGATCTACATCGACGACTTCGCCACAAGCAACGCTTCGGGCAATCCGGTGAACATCTCCTCGATCATGGGCGTCGAGCAATACCTGCTGCTGCGTATCGGCGATACGAATTTCGAGCGCCAGCAGCTGCAGTTCGACGGCTCGGGCAACGGCTCGCAGTTTGGCAAGATTCCGGGTCGCGATGCGACGAAGAATCTCGAGAAGGGCCGCTGGTACCACGTTGCCTGCACCTACGACCAGGCAACGCGCACGGCGCGCATCTACGTCGATGGGCAGATCCAGAGCGAGGCTACCGGCGTCGGCATTTCGGCGCAGAGCCAGAAGACCCAGATCAACCTGGCCATGCGGGCCCTTTACGATCTGTGGAATACGGCTCCCGACGACCAGAAGCCGCAGTATGAGACCGACGACACGGGCTACAACAAACTGGGTGAAGCCTACCAGTTCTTCCTCGGCCGTTCGTACGACGACTACCGTCCGCTGAACGGCAAGATCGCCGAAGCCCGCGTGTGGTCCGTAGCGCGCACCCCCGAACAGATTTGGGAGAACATGTATGAGATCAAGGACCCGCAGGACGACCCGACACTTCTGGGCTACTGGAAATGCAACGAAGCCTCGGGCAACACGGTCAAGGACTATTCGATGTATCACAACGACGGAGTGGCCAAATACGATATCATCTGGCCGCAGGGCATCGAGATTCCGAAACTTAACGAAAACAACGAGTGACTATGAAAACGATATTCAACATACAGAATGGGATGGTGACGCTTCTCTGCACGGCGGTATTCGCGGGCCTTACGGCCTGCGATGCCGGCACCGTGGAACGCGAAGGCGGCAAACTGCCCGATAGGGAACCGCTTGAAACCACATACGGAATGTTGCGGAGCAGCAGTGCGGCGGACAGAACGATAGATGTGCTATTAACCGAAGGCGGCAATGGTTTTGTTGTAAGAAATTTTTATTTCCAACAGACAACGCCTGCTTCCGACAAGGTTTCGATTGACGCATGGGTCAATGCGGCACTTTTGGACAGTTATACTCCCAACGACGAAATTGAACGGGAGTTGCTGCCGGAAACCAATTACGAATTTCTTGATGGTAACACAATGGATCTCTCACCTGAGACTCAATGTTCAGCATTGAAGCGTATCAGGTTTACAGCGACAGGACTTGCTGCCGGGGAATACATATTACCGCTCACTGTTGCCGAAAAAGATTCTCCGGATGACAGCAAAACTCTGTACTATAATGTTACGGTTCGCCAGCCATATACCGATGAATATGCGCTGCACGATGGCCATGACCTGTTTTTCGTGTTCTATATCAACACAAACGACTATCAGCCCTTATTGGCGCAAGATTATATCATGCGTAAAAAACTGGCCCGAGGGACAACAGTAGCCTGGTACGATGCCGTAGGGAATATCATCAATTTGCGAACCGTAGTTCTTGATTACGATGCAGCTACAGGCCGTGCACTGTTAAACCTTGGAAATGACATGCGCTATGTTCTTGATCATACTGTAAAATACATCCGCCCACTACAGGAACACGGCAGCAAAGTATGCATCAGTCTGGAAGGTGGAGGTTCCGGGCTCGGATTCTGTAATCTCACGGACGAGCAGATTGCCGATTTTGTAGCACAGGTCAAGGCCGTGATCGAGAACTATGAACTTGACGGCATCAACCTTTGGGACCGCAATGCCGGTTACGGAAAAGAGGGGATGCCAGCTGTCAATACCACCTCATATCCCAAACTGATCAAAGCAATGCGTGAATCGCTCGGCTCGGAAAAATTGCTGACACTGACCGTATACGAAGAACCTACCGAAAGTTTTTGGGATACGGAGGCCACGGGAGGTATTGCGGTTGGAGACTACCTTGATTATGCATGGTCCGGATATAACAGCAACAGTGAAGCCCCGCAATTGCTTGATCCGTGGAACGATGGATTGGAATACATCTCACCCTATACTCAGAAGCCAATTGCCAACATGCCCAAGGAGCGATACGGATGTATTAATTTCCCCATTTATCCTGCCAATTCAATTGAATTGGAGACGGCGTGTGAATTCCTCATTGACTGGGTTCCGAACTATAAGTCCAACAACATTATTGTTTTCGATGATTTGCGTACTAATTTACAAGACAATTATGAAACAGTTTGGGATGTGCAGTTCGCGTTGTGTTGCACTTATATGGATGCAGAGAATCGCTACATACTTGGCAGTAGAAGCGGGTATAGTTATACATTTGATAACTATAGATTAGGCCTATTGCCTAATGGCATAGGCGGATACGGTAAATGGAAAAAGGATTGGCAATAAAATCGGTCGATTCTGCATATTCAAATTTTCCAGCTCTCAAACAAGAGCAACAAACAACATTTATTCATTACTAACCTGTGTTGAATATGAAAAAGTCTTTTAAACTCATGGTTGCCTTCGTAATGGGCGCCAGCATGTTGTTCTCGTGCCAGCAGGCCGATGAACCGATGATTGACAAAGGTCAGGAATCGGCTCTTAAAACGCGAGCTTATGGAGATAAGACTCCGACGGTCACGATCTATGTCGAGACCAACGACGTAAACCCGCTTAATGCAGGAGACTACAAACTTCCCGACGGAACGCCCTATGCAGACATTGTGGAACTTTTTGCCTCGAATATCCACAAGCGGACGGTAAACGGCGTGGTAGAGCCGACGCTCTATCTGAACGACAAGATGACCAACCTGTTGGAAAACGATGGTTATCTGACCTATGTAAAGCCGCTTCAGGATATGGGCATCAAGGTGTTGCTGACCGTATTGGGTGACTGGCAGGGAATCGGTGTCGCCAACATGAACGACACGCAGACCACGCAGTTTGCCAAGATACTGGCCTACGCCGTGGAGAAATACGGTCTGGACGGTATCGGATTCGACGATGAGTATGCAAACTATCCATCGACCAATTCAACCTCCTTCAGCCAAATCATTATCAAACTCCGCGAGTTGATGCCGGCAGACAAGCTCATCACGGTATTCCAATGGGGCTATTACAACACTATTAACGCTCAGGCAGGAGCCTTGATTGACCATGCATATGCAAACTTTGGTTACAGCACCAACATCGGTATTTCCGGCGTAACCAAGGATCATTTTGCTCCATTGTCAATCAATCTGGGCTCTATCGGCAGTGTAACAGTTTATGGTGATTATGCCTATGAATTAGCTGAAGCCGGTTATGGTTCAATCATGCACTTCAACTTGCGTACCAGGAATGACTCCGATCCGTTAAACCTGTTCAAGGCCATTGCTGACGGTGCATGGGGAGAGACCAACGTTACCTGCACGAACGGTAATCGTCCCCAGGACTGGACCTTCGTATCGTCCGGCTATGAAATCAATATGGATGAGGTAGAATAACCTCTGACAGAATATGTTTGAACAGACCGATTCAGGAAGGTTATCTGCCTGTAAGCTATAACCGGTTCCGGCCCGTACATCCTTCGGGGTGTGCGGGTTTTTTATGCCATGGCCTCGTCGGACGGTAAAAATGGCTGCCGGATGTATATCGACCGATCAGGGATCGGCTATCTGCCTGTAAGCTATCTGAATACCGGCAGCCAGTAACGGATGCGCAAACAAGCAATATTATCGCAACAAAGATACATTTTTTTGAGGAATAATACAAAAAGGCGCAAGAGTTATCTTTTTGGTTTTGGCGGTTTGGCATCGGATTCGACAACAAGCCCTCCTCCGTCGGACCGGATATCCGCACGGCATCCGACCACCAGTTTGTCGGCCTTGCGGTGTTCGGGCCGGCACTCGTCGGTGTAGCCATAGTCGAGCCGCAGCACGATTCTCTTCCCCGAGACGCTGCTGCGGCTCTGCAACTGAAACGGGAGTTTCAGCTCCTCACGGCCGCTGAAGGCGGTTACCCGGCAACTCCGTTCAGCGGCATAATCTGCGGACACATCCCGGCCCGCATCCAGCCCCTTCCGCCGCGGAGCCGAGCTGCGGCGGAGGTCCCGGCGGAAGGGTGGCAAACCGGATTACTCGATCGCCTGACGGGCCCACTTGCCGGCCTGTCCCGCACCGCCGTTGAACAGCCGTCCCTCGCGCCACGAGATCTTCGGATAGAGCGACCGGAGTTCCCTTGCGCTGTTGGTTATCGGGCTGCTGCCCGAAGTGGCGAACGGAATCACGGTCTTGCCCGCAAAGTCGTACTGTTCGAGGAACGTATTGACCGCCCGAGGACAGAGGTCCCACCAGATCGGATAACCGAGGAACACCACGTCGTAACGTCCTGCGTCGAGCGGTTTCCCGGCCAGTTCGGGTCGCGCACCCTCGTCGCGCATCTCCACGGAGCTGCGGCTGCGGTTGTTTCTCCAGTCGAGGTCCGCAGGCGTATAGGCCTTGGCGGGTGTGATTCGGTAAAGGTCTCCGCCGGTCTCCGAGGCAATGGCCTGGGCCACCCGCTCCGTGGTTCCGGTACAGGAGAAATAGGCGACAAGGACGTTCTTGTCCGAAAGTCCGGTACGCTCCGGTGCCTGTTGAGCCGCCGCACCGAGATTCAAACCGACAATTCCCATAAGCATCATCATTGTACGTTTCATGTTCGATATTTTTTGTGTGCAGTGTCTTATGCGGCATCACTCGGCTGCCGGGCCGTCGAACACCTTGCGGAAGAAGCGTTCGATGCGGTCGAACGGAATCACCTCCAGGTTGTCATACAGATCGACGTGGCAAGCCCCGGGGATGATCAACAGCTCCTTGTTGTCGCCACGGAGCAGTTTGAAGGCGTCCTCGCTGAAGTAGCGCGAATGGGCCTCCGCCCCGTGGATCATCAGCACGGCGCTGCAGATCTCGCCGGCACAGGAGAGAATCGGCATGTTGATGAACGCGAGCGAATTGGTCCGGTTGAGCCCGTCGTTCGAGTTGGGTGAGCGGCGGTGGTACCCGCGCGCGGTCTTGTAGTAGTCGTGATACTGGCGGACGAAGAGCGGAGCGTCGTCGGGCAGCGGGTCCACCACCCCGCCGTCGCGTGCATAATCCCCGGCGCAGTAGTCGCGCGTGCGCTGCTCGTTGAGCTGCACGCGCAGCCGGTAGCGCTCCTCGTCGGACATCGAGTCGAAGTAGCCGCGGGCATTCACCCGGCTCATGTCGTACATCGTCGAGGTCACCGTAGCGCGGATACGGGGGTCGTTGGCCGCGGCATTGAGGGCGAAGCCGCCCCAGCCGCAGATGCCGACGATGCCGATGCGCTCCGGATCGACGTCGTCGCGCATGAGCAGGCAATCGACCGCGGCACTGAAGTCGTCGGTGCTGATCTCGGGCGAGGTGAGGCAGCGCGGTTCGCCGCCGCTCTCGCCGCAGAACGACGGGTCGAAGGCCAGCGTCAGGAATCCCCGCTCGGCAAGCGTCTGGGCATAGAGGCCCGACACCTGCTCCTTCACGGCGCCGTAGGGGCCGCAGACAGCGATGGCGGCCAGGCGGCCGGTCGCTCCCCGGGGTTTGTAGAGGTCGGCCGCCAGCGTGATGCCGTAGCGGTTGTGGAAGGTGATTTTCGTGTGCAGGACCTTGTCGCTTTGCGGGAAGGTCTTGTCCCATTCGGCAGTCAGTTGCAGAGTCTCCATATCGGTATGTTTTACGTGTTTCTGTCGCTCACGGGGCATGCCCGCGGTCGTTGCCGCTGCGGTCAGGAGCAGCATGAGCATGCAGGTTGTCGTTCTCATTCGGGTGTGCTTCGGTTTTCCGTTTCGTCCGGCTCTCGGGTATTTCCCTCCGAACCCGATACAAAGGTAGGGCGTTTTTCCGCTCCGGATATGATCCGGATTACGGATCGTTCTACCATTTTTACCTTTTGCCCGCATCGGGCCCGCCGGAGCTGTTCTTGCTGCATCAACACCCATCCGCCGGGCGGGACGGGTGTGGTGCGCGTCCACAACTGTGTGGAATATATACGCATCCGCTCCGCATCACGGCATTTTGGCACGACACCGCATGTGGCTTATAATCCGAAAGTTACACTCTTCTTGCCGTTTTGGCCGGCAAATTGACCTTTTCCGAAGCAGAACAACTCATGAGTTCAAGCAGAAAAAACTGGTGTCTAACCATTAAAATGTTGGTGTTATGAAAAGGTTATTTTTTGTGGCGGCCATGCTCGTAGCTTCGGGCACCGCCGTGTGGGCAGGGAACAACATGTCGTCGCAGGCGACGGTAGTCGCGGCGCAGGACGCCGATTTCAAACCGATCGATGTAAAGGAGCTCCCCGGAGCCGTGGCGATGTCCGTCGAGAAATACTACCCCGAGGCCGAGATCAAGGAGGCTGCAGTGAAGGAAGACGAGAGCGGCACGAAGACCTATCGGGTCGTGCTGCGCCAACAGGAGGGAACGGAGATGACAGTTCTCTTCTCGGCCGAAGGAGTAGTGCTTCCCGATGAGGCTCCGGCCGCAGAGCCGGAACCGGCTGCATTGCCCGACGACTGTCCGATGGACTAAACTCCTCCCCGACCGGAGGTCGGATCCCGACACACCGTTCGGACGACGCCGCAGTTTCCATCCCCCGGAAGCTGCGGCGTCACTGTGTGCCGGCCCCGCCCGACAAAAAACGCCGGCCGGAGAAGGAAGAAATCGCCGCCGGGTGCATATCCGAACGTTTTTTTTCTTATTTTTGCCGTAAGGATACAAGAGGGGTGCCTTTCCGACTGCGGGAAACGGCTGAGATCATACCCTATGAACTTGATGCGGTCAATACCGCCGAAAGGACTTGTTCATAGACCGTAACGGTTTCCCGCCGGGAGCATTCCTCCGCATAACTACGGTAATCGCATGGAAGTAATTGTCAATCGCACGCCGGTCGCCGCACGCGACGGCGCAACGCTTTCGGAGTTGCTCGCCGCACTCGGGACCCCCGCCGACGGAGTCGCCGTCGCCGTGAACAACCGGGTCGTTCCCCGCAGCGAATGGGCCTCCGCCACACTGCACGAGGCCGACAAGGTCACCATCATCCGGGCCGTCTGCGGAGGATGATGCGGATCGTCGTCATCACCCCGCCGCACGCCGTGCCCCGTGAGGCCGCGACGATCCGGCTGCTGCTCGACGCAGGCATCGACCGGGTCCATATCCGCAAGCCGGAGGCTTCTCGGGAGGAGCTGTGTGCGCTCCTCGAAGCGATCCCCGAGCCATTGCGGCCGAGGCTGTCGCTCCACGACGGGCATTGCCTCGCCATACAGTACGGCATCGGGGGCGTGCACCTGAACGCCCGGAATCCCCTTCCGCCCGAGGGCTTCCGGGGCGTCGTCAGCCGCTCGTGCCACTCGCTCGACGAGCTGGCGGCCGACACCGCCTGCAGCTACCGCTTCCTCAGCCCGATCTTCGACAGCATCTCGAAAAACGGCTACCGCGCGGCCTTCACTGCGGAAGAGCTCCGCACGGCCGCAGCCCGGGGGGTGCTCGGCGACCGGACGCTGGCCCTGGGCGGCATCACGCCCGACCGCCTTGCGGCCGTGCGCGACTATGGATTCGGCGGCGCGGCCCTGCTGGGTTCGATCTGGCAGCAGCCCTCACCCGAAGCGCTGCACCGGACCATCGACAAAATCATTGCATTCAAAAACTTATAACGATCACCTGAAGTCATGCTGCAATTCATCACACACCATACCGACCGCCGCGACGAAATCGACGGCACGCGGGCCGTGCTCGAAGGAGGCTGCCGCTGGGTGCAGCTCCGCATGAAGGAGGCCGCGGACGACGAGTTCTTGCGCACAGGCCGTGAGGTGGGCCGACTGTGCCGCGCATACGGCGCGACGTTCCTGCTCGACGACCGCGTGCATCTGGTTGCCGAACTCGGGGCCGACGGCGTTCACCTCGGCAAGAACGACATGCCGCCCCGCGAGGCCCGCGCCCTGCTGGGGCCCGGGAAGATCATCGGCGCCACGGCCAACACCTTCGACGACATCGTCCGTGCGGCCGCGGAGGGTGCCGACTACATCGGCCTCGGCCCTTTCCGCTTCACCGAGACCAAACGGAACCTGAGCCCGATCCTCGGGCTCGAGGGCTACCGCCGCATCGCCGCACAGTGCCGCGAGAACGGCATTGCGCTTCCGGTCGTAGCCATCGGCGGCATCACGGCCGGCGACATCGACGCCCTGCTCGCCACGGGCATCGCGGGCATCGCCCTCTCGGGGACGCTGCTCCGCGCCGACGACCCGGCGGCCGAAACCCGCAAAATCATCGAAATCCTCAAAAAATACAAACCATGAAGGAATTGACAATCGGCGGACGGACCTTCCGTTCGCGTCTTTTCGTAGGCACGGGTAAATTCAGCTCCAACGACCTGATGGCCCGTGCGATCGCCGCCTCGGGCACCGAAATGGTCACCGTGGCGATGAAACGCATCGACATGGAGAACCCCGAGGACGACATGCTCGCGCATGTCCGCCGCCCCGAGATCCAGCTGCTGCCCAACACCTCCGGGGTGCGCAATGCCGAGGAGGCCGTACTGGCCGCCCAGCTGGCCCGCGAGGCCTTCGGCACGAACTTCATCAAGCTCGAAATCCACCCCGACCCGAAGTACCTGCTGCCCGACCCCGTCGAGACGCTTCGCGCCACCGAGGAGCTCGCCAGACTGGGCTTCGTCGTGCTGCCCTACATCCAGGCCGACCCCGTGCTGTGCAAGCGGCTCGAGGAGGCTGGCGCCGCCACGGTCATGCCCCTCGCGGCACCGATCGGCACGAACAAGGGGCTCGTAACGCGCGACCTGCTGGAGATCATCATCGAGCAGAGCAACGTCCCGGTGGTGGTCGATGCCGGACTGGGCGCCCCGTCGCACGCCGCCGCAGCCATGGAGCTGGGCGCCGACGCCGTGCTGGTCAATACGGCGATCGCCGTGGCCGGCGATCCGGTGCGGATGGCCGAGGCCTTCGCCCGTGCCGTCGTCGCCGGACGCGAGGCCTTCGAAGCCGGGCTCGGGGCACAGGCCCGGTGTGCCGAAGCCAGCAGCCCGCTCACCTCGTTCCTCGACTAAACGCACGAAGATCATGTTTTCGGAAGAACTGGCACAATACGACTGGGAGGAGACATCGCGGCGCATCGCGTCGAAACGCCCGGCCGATGTCGAGGCGGCGCTCGGCAAGGAGCATCCGACCCTCGACGACTTCATGGCGCTCGTGTCGCCGGCCGCCGCGGCCTACCTCGAACCGATGGCCCGCCTGAGCCGCAGGTACACGCAGGAGCGCTTCGGCAAAACCATCTCGATGTACATCCCGATGTACATCACCAACTCGTGCACCAACTCGTGCGTCTACTGCGGATTCAACCGCCACAACGCCATCCCGCGCGTGATCCTCACCCCGGAGCAGATCGAGGCCGAATGCCGCGCCATCCGCGAGCTCGGCCCCTTCGAGAACCTGCTGCTCGTGACGGGCGAGAACCCCCGGGCCGCCGGCGTGGACTACATCGAGCAGGCGCTGCGCATCTGCCGTCCGTGGTTCAACAACCTCACCATCGAGGTGATGCCCCTTGCGGCCGAGGAGTACGGGCGGCTCACGCACGCCGGACTCAACGGCGTGGTCTGCTTCCAGGAGACCTACAACCGCAAGAACTACAACATCTACCACCCGGCGGGCATGAAATCGAAGTTCGAGTGGCGCGTGAACGGCTTCGACCGCATGGGACAGGCCGGCGTGCACAAGATCGGCATGGGCGTGCTGATCGGCCTCGAGGAGTGGCGTACCGACGTCACGATGATGGCCCTGCACCTGCAATACCTGCGCCGGCACTACTGGAAGACCCGTTACAGCGTCAATTTCCCGCGCATGCGTCCCTCGGAGGGCCATTTCCAGCCCAACGTGGTGATGAGCGACCGCGAACTGGCGCAACTCACATTCGCCTTCCGCATCTTCGACCACGACGTGGATATCTCCTTCTCGACGCGCGAGAGCGCCTCGTTCCGCAACCACATGGCCACGCTCGGCGTCACGTCGATGAGTGCCGGCTCGAAGACCGACCCGGGCGGGTACGTCACCTACCCGCAGTCGCTCGAGCAGTTCGCCGTGAGCGACGAACGCACCCCCGCGGAGGTCGAGGCCGACATCCGCCGTGCGGGCTACGAGGTGGTGTGGAAGGACTGGGACAAGATCTTCGACTGACGGCCATGTACGACGCACGCTACGCACGCCAGACGATGCTCCCCGAGATCGGGACCGAAGGACAGCGGCGGCTCGCCGGGGCCTCGGTGCTGATCGTCGGGCTGGGCGGTCTGGGCTCAGCCGCCGCCCCGTGCCTGACGGGCGCGGGGGTGGGCCGCATCGGACTGGCCGATCCCGACGTCGTCTCGGAGAGCAACCTCCAGCGGCAGACGCTCTACACCGAGCAGGACGTGGGGCGGCCCAAGACGCAGGCGGCCGCCGAACGGCTCGCCGCCCTCTCGTCGCACACGCGCTTCGAGTGCTTCCCGGAGGGGCTGACCGCAGCCAATGCCCGGGAGCTGGCCGCGGCTTTCGACCTGGTGGTGGACTGCTGCGACAACTTCACGACGCGCTACCTGATCGACGATGCCTGCGCGGCGTGCGGGCGGCCGTGGGTCTACGGCTCGATCGGGGCCTTCCACGGGCAGGTCGGCGTCTTCAACCACCTGCGGGGGCGCCGCTATGCGGATCTCTACCCCGACCGCGAGGCGCTCTGCCGGCGTCCGCAGACCGTGGCAGGCGTCATCGGCGCCGTCCCGGCCGTTATCGGGGCCCTCGAGGCCTCGGAGGCGCTGAAACTGCTCGCCGGATTCGGCGAGCCGCTCGACGGAAGGCTCTTCACTATCGATCTCAGGAGCCTCGAAACGGACATTATCGAACTTTAAACTCCTCAATACGAAAAAAACAGACATGGGAAAAGGATTTGACGAATACGCATCGGCCTACGATGCCTGGTTCCTCGACAACCGCAACGTCCTCTATTCGGAGGTCAATCTGGTCGCCGCGACGCTCCGGGATGCCGGCCGCGTGCTCTCGGTCGGCTGCGGCAGCGGCCTCTTCGAGTCGATACTCCGCAAGGAGTACGGCATCACCGTAACCGACGGCATCGAGCCCTCGGTGGGCATGGCCGAGATCGCCCGCAAGCGGGGCATGAACGTGACCATCGCCACGGCCGAGGAGGCCGACTTCGGGCACGGCGACTACGACACGCTGCTCTTCAACGGCACGCCGAGCTACATCGGCGACCTCGCCTCGGTCGTCCGCAAGGCCTACGACGCCCTGCCCGACGGCGGGCGGATCATCCTGATCGACGTTCCGAAGGAGAGCTCCTACGGCATCATGTACAACCTGGCCCTGGCACTCGGCACGTGGGACCACCCGCTGCTCGAAGGCGTCTACCCGCCCAACCCCTACCCGATCGAGTTCGTCAAGGTCGCCGCATGGCGCACGACGGCCGAGAAGGTCGCTCTGCTCGAGGCCGCCGGCTTCGGCGACCTCACCTTCGCACAGACGCTCACCTCCCACCCGCTCTGCTCGAACGACGAGGAGGAGCAGCCCGTCGAGGGATACGGCAAGGGCGATTACGTGGCCGTTACGGCCCGCAAATGCGTGAAGCCATGAGCCGCTGGAGCGACCGGGCCTGGGAGGCCGCCGCGCCGACCTTCCGCCGCATCCTCGAACACCCGTTCGTCCATGAGCTCACGGCCGGGACCCTCCCGGCGGAGAAGTTCCGCTTCTACATCCGCCAGGACGCCCTCTACCTCGACGGCTATGCCCGGCGACTGGCCCACATAGCCGCCCGCCTTCCCCGCAAGGAGCAGACGGAGACCTTCCTGCACTTCGCCCTCGAGGGGATCGAGGTCGAGCGGGCCCTGCATGCACAGTTCCTCGACGGCGGCCATCCGTCGCCCGAGGAGATCAGCCCCGCATGCCTGCTCTACACCTCGGTGCTCGACGCCCAGGCCACGGCACCGGTCGAGGTCGAGGCGGCGGCCGTGCTGCCCTGCTTTGTGGTCTACCAGCGTGTGGGCGAGGAGATCCTGCGCCGCACCCGTCTGGAGGGACACCCCTACGCAGCCTGGATCTCGACCTATGCCGATCCGGGATTTGCCGAGGCGGCCGGACGCGCCGCAGCGGTCTGCGACGAGTTGGCCGAGGCAGCCGGCGACGAAATCCGCCGCCGCATGACCGACCTCTTCGTGCGCTGCACGAAGATGGAGTGGCTGTTCTGGGACAGCGCCTGGAATCTCGAAAAATGGAACATATGAACACGGAAAAGAAAACCTACAAACGCGCCCTGACCATCGCCGGAAGCGATCCGAGCGGCGGTGCAGGCATCCAGGCCGACCTGAAGACCTTCTCGGCCTGCGGCTGCTTCGGCACGTCGGCCATCGTGGCCGTCGTGGACGAGAACACGGTGGGCGTCACGGGGGTACACCCCGTCCCGGTCGAGTTCGTCGTCGGCCAGATCCGCTCGGTACTCGACGACATCGGGGCCGATGCCGTGAAGATCGGCATGCTGCACTCCTCGGAGTTGATCCGGGCCGTGCGGCAGACCCTCGGGCAGTATGCCATCCGCAACGTGGTGCTCGACCCGGTGATGGTCGCCACGTCGGGCGATCCGCTCCTGCAGCAGGAGGCCATCGCCACCCTGCGCGACGAACTTGTCCCCCACGTGCGCATCATCACGCCGAACATCCCCGAGGCCGAGCTGCTGCTCGGCCGCCCGATCGCCTCGCAGGAGGAGCTGCCCGAAGCCGCCCGCGAACTCTCGCGCAACGGTCGTGTCTCGGTCTTCCTCAAGGCCGGGCACCTGCACGACCGCGAGCTGGTAGATATCTTCTACAACGCCGAGGAGGAGCACATCCTCGAACTGCGCTCCGAGCGGCTCGACACGCCGAACACCCACGGCACGGGCTGCACCCTCTCGTCGGCACTGGCAGCCTTCCTGGCCCACGGCTGTTCGCTCGACGAGGCGGCCCGCAGGGCGAAGGAGTACATCGCCTCGGCCATCGCCGCAGGTGCGGCCTACCGCATCGGCCACGGCCACGGTCCCGTACACCACTTCTTCCGGTTCTGGGAATAGGTCCCCGGACCGAAAAGAGGGCAAAAGGCGGCGCAACCATCCGGTGTTGCGCCGCCTTTCTTGTACGCTGTGGCCGTCGGAGCCGAATGCAGAAACGACCGGCAGAGGGTTGGACGCCCGTCTCGGATACGCTCGCCCGGGCATCTCCGGTCTGCCGACCCCGTCCACAGCTGGATGTCCCCGGGCTCGCGACCCGGGCCCGAGGGTTCGGCAGCGGCGACGCTCCGGGACGGCCCGAACCGTCGAGCCCGCAGCCTCCCGACAAAAAACGTCCCGGACAGTGAATCTGTCCGGGACGCTGCATGTATCGGGATCCCCAGGATCCCGCTCCGGGCAGCCGATCAGCTGCCGAAGTTGTCGTAGAGGATGTTCTCAGGCGGCACGCCGAGCGAGTCGAGCATCTTCACCACCGAAGCGATCATCATCGGAGGTCCGCACATGAGGTAGATACATCCTTCGGGCTCCTCGTGGTTCTTCAGGTAGTTCTCGTAGAGCACGTTGTGCACGAAGCCTACCTTGTAGTCCACGCCTGCGGCATCGGCCTCGGGATCGGGACGGTCGAGTGCGAGGTGGAACTTGAAGTTGGGGAAATCCTTCTCGATCTGGTGGAAGTCGTCGAGGTAGGGAGCCTCCTTCAGTGCGCGGGCGCCGTACCAGAACGATACGGGACGCTTCGTCTTCTCGGTCTTGAACAGGTGCATGATGTGGCTGCGCATCGGGGCCATGCCGGCGCCGCCGCCGATGAAGATCAGCTCCTGCGTGTCGGGCAGGTTGTCCGGCAGGAAGAACTCGCCGTAGGGGCCCGAGATGGTCACCTTGTCGCCCGGCTTGCGCGAGAAGATGTACGACGAGCAGATGCCCGGGTTCACCTTCATGAACGAGCCCGTGGCCCGGTCGAACGGCGGCGTGGCGATACGGATGTTGAGCATGATGATGTTGCCCTCGGCCGGGTGGTTGGCCATCGAGTAGGCGCGGAACGTCGGCTCGGGGTTCGTGGTCACCAGATCCCACATCTTCATCTTGTCCCAGTCGGCGCGGTAGCGCTCATCGACATCCATGTCCGAGAACTTGATGGCATCGTACTTCGGGATGTCGATCTGGATGTACCCGCCGCTGCGGAACTTGAGGTGCTCGCCCTCGGGGAGTTTCACGACGAACTCCTTGAGGAAGGTCGAGATGTTGCGGTTCGAGACCACGGTGCACTCCCACTTCTTGACGCCCAGCACGGCTTCGGGAACATGGATCTTGAGGTTCTCCTTCACCTTGACCTGGCAGCCCAGACGCCAGTGGTCCTTGGCCATCTTGCGCGAGATGAAACCGGTCTCGGTCGGCAGGATGTCGCCGCCGCCCTCCAGCACCTGGCACTTGCACATGCCGCACGAGCCGCCACCGCCGCAGGCCGACGGAAGGAAGACCTTGTTGTTGGCGAGCGTGGCGAGCAGCGTCGAACCGCTCTCGGTCCGAATGACCTTTTCGCCGTTGTTGATGTCGATCGTCACTTCACCCGAGGAGGTCAGCTTGGCCTTCGCATAGAGAAGCAGTGCGACCAGCACCAGCGTGATCACCAGAAAAGCTGCGATCGCAATTAAAATCGTTGTAGTCATTTTCCGAATCTCTTTTTAAAGGTTAGAACTGAATGCCCGAGAAGATCATGAAGGCGATACCCATCAGACCTGTGATGATGAAGGCGATACCGGGGCCCTTCAGTGCTGCGGGGATGTGCGAGTAGGTCGTCTTCTCGCGGATCGCAGCCATCATGACGATGGCCAGCCACCAACCCAGACCCGAGCCTAGACCGTAGACGATCGTCTGCCAGAGCGACGTGAGCTCACCGCCATCGACCTTCTGCTGCATGAAGAGCGAGCCGCCCATGATGGCGCAGTTCACGGCGATCAGCGGCAGGAAGATACCCAGCTGGCTGTAGAGCGTCGGCGAGAACTTCTCGACGATCATCTCCACGAGCTGCACGAATGCCGCGATCGTGGCGATGAAGACGATGAAGGTCAGGAAGCTCAGATCGACTCCCTCGACCAGCGCGCCGGCCTTGAGCACATATTCATACAAGAGGTAGTTCAGGGGCACGGTCATGACCATCACGAACGTAACGGCGGCACCGAGACCCAGGGCCGTCTTCACGCTCTTCGACACGGCGATGTAGGAGCACATGCCGAAGAAGAAGGCGAAGACCATGTTGTCGATGAAGATCGACCGGATAAATATATTCAAAGATTCCATACGCTATCCTCCTATTTTTCCTGTAAGTCCTTGTTGCGCGAGCGGTGTACCCAGATGATGCAGCCCACGATGATCAGCGCCATCGGCGGGAAGAGCATCATGCCGCAGTTCGAATAGAAACCGCCCTCGGCCATGTACCAGCTTTCGGGGATGATGCGGAAGCCCAGCAGGCTGCCCGAGCCGAACAGCTCGCGGAAGAAGGCCACGATCACCAGGATCAGGCCATAGCCCAGACCGTTGCCGATACCGTCGAGGAACGAGGCCCAGGGCTTGTTGGCCAGGGCGAAGGCCTCGACGCGGCCCATGACGATACAGTTGGTGATGATCAGACCGACGTAGACCGAGAGCTGCTTGGAGATCTCATAGACGAAGGCCTTGAGCACCTGATCGACGAGGATTACCAGCGCGGCGATCACCACGAGCTGGACGATGATGCGGATACGCGCCGGCACGCCGTTGCGGATCAGCGACATCACGAGGTTCGAAAAGGCCGTGACGACCGTCACGGAAAGTGCCATGACGATGGCCGGCTTGAGCTGCACGGTGACGGCCAGAGCCGAGCAGATGCCGAGGATCTGCACGATGACCGGGTTGTTCGCCGAGAACGGGCCGGTCAGATACTTCATGTTCTTGGCCGAAAACAAAGGCTCTTTTTCGTTCTTACTCATTGTTTTCTACATTTTCATCGTTAGACACTTCAGCCTCGGCCGTCGCAGCGGGCTGCGCCCCGGCCGCACGCTTTGCCTCGAGCAGGGGCAGGTAGTTGCGGAGGCTGTTCTCGAGCATAGCCGTCACACCGTCGGAGGTCTTCGTACCGCCCGAGATGGCGTCCACCTCGTGGTTCGGGTCCTTGGCGCCGCCCTTGCGGAGCTTCACGGAGACGAACTCGTCGCCCTCGAAGATCTGCTTGCCGATGAAGTGCGACTGGAACTTCGACGTGGCGATCTCGGCACCCAGACCCGGGGTCTCACCCTTGTGGGCCATGATGATGCCGGCCATCGTGTTCATGTCCTTCTCGAGGGCCACATAGCCCCAGACCGGACCCCAGAGGCCCATGCCCGTCACGGGAATCACCACGCGGCCGTCCTTGGCCTCGAAGAGGGGGAACTTGCCGGCCTCGTAGGCGCCCGGCAGGTCGTTGAGCAGCGCGAAGACGTTCTCGCCCTCGATACGGTTGCCCTCCTTGTCCACGACGTAGGCGTCGATCACCTCGTCGTACTTGACGCTCTTGATGAGCTCCTCGGCCGGAACGCCCTGTTTGACAGCGTCACCGGCATAGAGCGACAGCAGGATCGACTGCTTCTTCTCGTTGAGTTCGTTCTCGGCCTGCCGCTTCTGGAGTCCGAGTGCGGCCAGCGCCAGCAGCGTCGCAACAATGACGACCATCACCGTCGAATAAATGACGATGTAGGCGTTGCTGTTGGTATCGAATCCCTTCCTGGCGGCCTTCTGCTCCGTGAACTCCGACGCGGCAACGCCGCAAACGGGGCAGGTATCCGGTGCGGAGGCACCCTCGTGGATGTATCCGCAGACATTGCATTTGAATTGTTTCTTTGCCATATCTATCTCCCCTATTTTGCGGTTTTAACACGTTTCTTGCGACGCGAGATGTTCGCCTCGACCACGTAGTAGTCCACCAGCGGAGCCAGCGCGTTCATGAAGAGGATCGACAGCATCATGCCCTCGGGATAGGCCGGGTTCACGACGCGGATCATCACAGCCAGCGCACCGGTGAGGAATCCCACGATGTACTTGCCCTTGTTGGTCTGGGCCGAGGTCACGGGGTCCGTGGCCATGAAGACGGCACCGAAGGCGAAGCCGCCGACGATCAGGTGCCACCAGGCCGGGTACTCCGTCACGCCGAGCGCCTGGAAGAGGTAGCCCATGGCCAGGCCGCCGACGAATACCGAGACCATCGTCCGCCACGAGGCGATGCCCGTGAAGAGGAGGATGGCGGCGCCGATGAGGATGGCGAGCGTCGAGGTCTCGCCGAACGAACCGGGGATGAAGCCCAGGAAGGCGTCCAGCGGCGAGAAGGTCATCGTGCCGGTGGTCGAGAGCTGCTCGAGCGCCGTGGCACCGGTGATGCCGTCCACCTGCGCACCCATCATCGTCCAGTTGGAGTACCATACGGTCTCACCCGACATCGAGGGGGTGTAGGCGAAGAAGGCGAAGGCACGCGCCAGCAGCGCGGGGTTGAAGACGTTCATGCCCGTACCGCCGAAGACCTCCTTGCCGAAGACTACGGCGAAGGCCGTCGAGAGGGCCACCATCCACAGGGGCGTCGATACGGGGAAGATCATCGGGATCAGCAGACCCGTCACGAGGAAACCCTCGTTCACCTCGTGGCCGCGGGCCTGGGCGAAGGCGAACTCGATGCCCAGACCGACGATGTACGAGACGCACACCATCGGCAGCACGCGCACCAGACCGTAGAAGAAGGCCTGGAAGCCCTCGAGGCCCACCTGCAAACCCGTGTTGAAGCAGCCGAACAGGAACGCCGGGATCAGCGCCAGCACGACGACGATCATCGTACGCTTCATGTCGTTGCAGTCGCGGATGTGTGCGCCGCGGGTCGTGGTCGTGTTCGGGACGAAGAGGAACGTCTCGAATGCGTCGAAGGTCGATTCGAGGAAGCCCAGCTTGCCTCCCTTGGAGAAGGTGGGCTTGATTTTGTCCATGAATTTACGCAGTCCCATCGTTATGCCTCCTTAATCATTAAGTTAATACCGTCGCGGATGATCTGCTGGATCTCGATCTTCGAAGGATCGACGAACTCGCAGAGGGCGAAATCCTCCTCCGTGACCTCGTAGATGCCGAGGTTCTCCATCTTGTCGATGTCGCCCGCCAGGCAGGCCTTGAGCAGGTACATCGGGTAGATGTCCATCGGCAGATACTGTTCGTAGAGTCCCGTAACGACAAACGGACGCTCGCCGCCGTTGAGATTCGTGTCGAGGTCGTACTCCTTTTTGGGGCAGAGCCACGAGAAGTAGGCGCGCGACACGGAGAACTTCTTCAGACGGGGCATGGCCCATCCGAGCAGTTCGTATTTGTCGCCTTCGGGGATGGCCGTCAGCTGGTTGGCATAGAATCCCACGAAACCGTCGAGTGCGGTTTTCGTACCGGTGAGGACGTTACCCGAAATGAAGCGGATGCTGTCGCCCTCCTTTTGGGCCTTGACGTTGCCCTTGACCACCGAATCGACGCGGGCCCCGGCGATGATGCGCACGTAGGCCGGCTTCTCGATCTCGGAGCCGGTGACGGCCACCGTCTTGTGCATGTCCACACGGCCCTCGTTCACCAGACGGCCGATGATGGCCAGGTCCTGGATATTGACCGTCCAGACGATGTCGCCCTTGTTGATCGGATCGACGTGGTGGATCTGCACGCCGACGTTGCCCACGGGGTGCTTGCCGGCGAACGTGTGCAGCTCGACGCCCTGCAGCTCGGGCATGCGGCCCTCGGCCTTGGCGCGCACCGAGAGGTGCACCTTGCCCGGCGTGAGCCGGCGCATCAGCTCGATGCCGGCCTGCAGGTTCCGCTGCTCGTCGCGGAGGACGAAGTTGTAGTCCGGAGCGAGCGGCGCGGAGTCGAAGGCGGAGATGAAGACGGCCTTCGGCGTGTCGTTCGGGTCGGCGATGATGCCGTAGGGTCGCTGCACGATCATCGGCCAGAGGCCCGAACGCAGCAGCAGTTCGACGATCTGCTCGCGCGAAGCCTTCTTCAGGTCGGGCTTCTCGAACTCCTCGTAGCGCTGAACGGCGTCGGGGGTCACCGTCACGGAGAGCACCTTGCGCTTCTCTCCGCGGTTGATGGCGGCCACCTTGCCGCTGACGGGCGACGTGAAGAGGACGCGCTCGTTGTACTTGTTGAAGAACAACGGAGTTCCGGCCTTCACCTCATCTCCCACCTTAACCAGCAGCTTGGGCGTCACACCCTCGAAATCGAGGGGCGAGAGGGCATACTCCGGAGACAGAGGCGCTTCGGTCAGCGTCTCCTGGGGCTTGCCCGCCAGATTGATGTCTAAACCCTTGCGTAATGTAATGATTTTCGACATGGTTAAAGAATTTGATTGTTATGTTTGGATTTTTAGGGTTTCGCCTTTTTCGTGTTGTTAGCGTACTAACACCTTAAATCGCGTGCGAAAGTACGAAATTTTTCCCGAAAAATCCCATTTCCAGGGCCATTATTTCCGCCCGACGGACAAAATGACAAAAACGAAACCCGGCATCCTGCGAAGTGAAATATGCCGACCGTCGGAGCGGGACGTGACGAAGCGGTTTCCGATGTCGGAGAAAATTCCTACATTTGCCGTGTCATGGCCGACTATGTCAATATCCACACCCACCGTCCGACGGGGCGCTGCACGGAACTCCGCACGGCGGGCATCCACCCGTGGGAGGCGGCACGCGAACTGGCTGCAGTGCGCTCCGAGGGGCTTGCAGGGCGGCTCGGCGAGGCACTTGCCGGAGCTCAGGCCCTCGGCGAGACGGGGCTCGACTTCGCCTGCTCCACCGACCGTGAGGCGCAGACGGAGCTGCTGCGCGCCCACCTGCGGCTGGCCCGCGAACGGGGCCTTGCTGTGGTGCTGCACTGCGTGCGGGCTTTCGAACCGCTGATGAACGAATTGAAAGCCTGCCCGCCCCCGGCGGCCATCTTCCACGGCTTCATCGGCTCGCCCGAGCAGGCGCGGCGGGCCGTCGGCAGCGGCTGGTACCTCTCCTTCGGCATGCGTACTTTCGCTTCGCCGCGGAGCCTCGAAGCGCTGCGCACGACGCCGCACGAACGGCTCTTCTTCGAGACGGACGACGACCCTGCGGAGATCGGAAGCGTCTACGCCGCAGCCGCCGCAGTGCTTGGCTGCCGCGTCAGCGAACTGCAACAGGCGACGGAGGCTAACTACCGGAGGCTCTTCACCCCACGGGCGACAACGGGCACAGAGGCATGCGATAAGTTAAAGAAAAACACGAGATAATGAACGACAACTGGCTGGAAAGAACCGAATTGCTGCTTGGCAAAGAGAAACTTTCACAAATCCGCGACGCCCACGTTCTGGTCGTCGGTCTGGGCGGCGTGGGCGCCTATGCCGCCGAGATGATCGCCCGTGCGGGCGTAGGCCGCATGACGGTGGCCGATGCCGACACGGTGAACCCGACGAACATCAACCGCCAGCTGGTGGCGCTCCACTCGACCGTCGGGCGGCAGAAGGCCGAGGTGCTGGCCGAACGGCTGCGGGACATCAACCCCGCGATCGGACTCACGGTGGTCAATCGCTACATCAAGGACGAGGAGACCTACACGCTGCTCGATGCCGCGCGTTACGACTATGTGGTGGACGCCATCGACACCCTCTCGCCGAAACTGGCGCTGATCGCCGCCTCGCTCGAACGGGGCTATCCGCTGGTCAGCTCGATGGGGGCCGGGGCCAAGACCGACCCCACGAAGCTGGAGATCGCCGATATCTCGAAGACCCACCACTGCCCGCTGGCCCACATGCTCCGCAAGCGGCTGCACAAGATCGGCATCCGCAGCGGCTTCCGGGCCGTCTTTTCGCCCGAACCGATGCGCGAGGGGGCGATGATCCTCTGCGAGGAGCAGAACAAGAAGTCGAACGTCGGGACGATCTCCTACATCCCGCCGCTGTTCGGCATCGGCTGCGCCTCGGTGGTGATCCGGGGGCTGATCGGCGAACTCGACTGACCGCCGCAGCCCGTCAGGGACGCTCCGCGGCCATGCGGTCGATGAAGAGGATGCCGTCCAGATGATCCACCTCGTGCTGGAAGATGACGGCCGTATAGCCCCGTATGACCTCCCTGCGGCGGATGAAGCGGCTGTCGCGGTAGCGGATCTCGATCTGCTGCGGCCGCGCCACATCGCCGTAGCGGTCCGGGACCGAAAGGCACCCCTCCGGGCCGGGAACCGCAGGCCCCGTACGCCGCACGATCTCGGGATTGACATAGACGCCGAACGGCTCGCCCGGCAGGTCGAAGCGCTGTACGGCGATGACCCGCAGCCCGATGCCGACCTGCGGGGCGGCGATACCCACCCCTTCGTTCTGCGGGTTGCGGACCGTGGTCAGCAATCCCTCGCACAGGCGGCCGAACTCCTCGGCGGCATACATCCGGGCGGTCACCGGCTCGGCGCGCCGGCGCAGGAAGAGCGAATCGCTGCGGTCGGCAATGCTCCACACGCGCAGCAGACCGCCGTCCGCGTTGTCGAGCGTCTGCCGCCAAGAGGCCTCGAACGCCGGGCGGGCGCATCCCGCCGAGACCAGAGCCGCGGCAAAGGCGGTCCACAGGCGGATGGGAAGGGTCGGAAATTTCATCTGTGCAAAAGGTTTCTCGGGACAAATATACGAAAAACGGGCGACCGAAGGCGAAAAGCCGCTATCTTTGCCCTGCGGGGAGCGGCTGCGGCGTGTCCGGGCCCTGCCGCCGAAAAGTATTCAAGAAGCATTCAAGAAACACAAAAAACCATTCCGATGAAACCGAACATCGTATTTCTCGACCAGTACAGCCTCGGGGAGGCAGACCTTTCGTCGATCCGTGCGCTGGGGAACTATACGGGCTACGAAACCACACGGCGCGAAGAGATCGTCGCCCGTGCGGCCGACGCCGACATCGTCATCACCAACAAGGTGCCGTTCGACCGTACCACGCTCGAACGCCTGCCCCGCCTGCGGCTGATCTGCGTGGCCGCCACGGGAATGAACCACATCGACCTGGCCGCCGCGGCCGAACGGGGCGTCGCCGTGAAGAACGCCGTGGGTTACTCGACCCATTCGGTCACGGAGACGACCATCGGCGCCGCCATCGCACTGCTGCGCCAGATCGTCTACTACGACCGCTACGTGAAGGAGCACTACGCCGGGGCCGAACGGCAGTACCACTTCGGCCGCACGACCCACCAGCTCTACGGCTCGCACTGGGGCGTCATCGGGCTGGGCAACATCGGACGCAACGTGGCCCGTGTCGCCACGGCCCTGGGGTGCGAGGTGGCCTACACCTCCACGTCGGGCATCGAGCGGCAGGAGGAGTATCCCTGCATGCCGCTCGGCGAACTGCTCGCCTGGGCCGATATCGTGTCGGTCCACTGCCCGCTGAACGACCGCACGAAGGGGTTGATCGGCGCCGGCGAGCTGGCACGGATGAAGTCCTCGGCCCTGCTCATCAACGTGGCGCGCGGCGGGATCGTGGACGAGGCGGCCCTTGCGGCCGCACTCGATGCGGGACGCCTGGCGGGGGCCGCACTCGACGTCTTCGTGCACGAACCGCTCGAGAAGGGCAATCCCCTGCTCTCGGTGCGCGAGCCCGAACGGCTGCTGCTCTCGCCCCACAACGCCTGGTCGCCCGTCGAGGCCGTGGAGATCCTCGTGCGGTGCATCGCCGACAACATCCGCTCATTCAACGGCTGCGCACGATGAACGCCGAGACGACCCCGCCCGCGCTGACGCCCGATGAACGTCGCCGGAGGGTCTTCGAATGGCTCGACGCCCACGGCATCCGCTACACGTGGTACGAGCATCCGGAGGCCCCGACCATAGAGATCGCCCGCCAATACTGGCGCAACGACGGTTCGAAGCACTGCAAGAACCTCTTCTTCCGCAACCACAAGGGCAACCGCCACTACCTGGTCTCGTTCGATGCCGAGCAGTCGCTGGCCATCCACGACCTCGAACACCGTCTGCACCAGGGCAAGCTGTCGTTTGCCTCCGAGCAGCGTATGGAGCGCTGGCTCGGGCTGCGGCCCGGGTCGGTATCGCCCTTCGGGTTGATCAACGACACGGAGCACCACGTGCACCTGTTCCTCGACGCCCGGCTGCAGGAGTACCCATCGCTCTCGTTCCACCCCAACGACAACCGTGCCACGGTGGTCATCCCGCGCGAAGAGTTCCTGCGCTACCTCACGGAGGTGGGCAACAGCTATGAATTTCTCGAACTCTACTGAACAACGAGCCGTTTTTTTTCCTACCTTTGGATAAACCCAACGAATCGGAAAACCCTTAAAAAACAAACCCGACCATGAAAAAACTCGTTCTCGCACTGCTCATGACCCTTTGCACCCTGGGTGCGCTTCGGGCCCAGTCCCTGCAATCGGACATCATGTCCTTCTTGCGCACCGAAGGATACTCCCCCTCCTACGACTCGGACGGCGACATCCAGTTCAAGAAGGAGGGATACCTCTATTACGTCATTGTCAAGGACATCGACGATGGCTACTCCTACGTCGAGGTTCGCGTGCCGTTCGGCATTTCGGACATGTCGCTCAGCGAACTGCAGAACATTGCCTCCGAGCTCAACACCGCGAAGTTCCTCTGCAAATGCTCGGCATATCGCGATGACAGCGACGGAGACAACATCTTCCAGATCGGCATGGAGTTCGTCGCCTCCACCTCCTCGCAGGCCCGTTACCAGATGAAGCACGCCCTGTGGCTGATGCCCGTATGGATCAGCGCCTTCGATGAGTATCTCTGACATCCGGGAGGAGTGCAGGCCGGGACCCGGCCCACGAAAAAGAGGGGATTTGCGCACATGCGCGGATCCCCTCTTTTTCTTTTCGGATCGGAAAGCGCAGGAGGCGGCGAGGAGAAGGATCCGATGCCCGGTGTGCATGCGGATCCTCGCCGGATCGGGCCGCACCACAAACGACGAAGACCGGTCCTGCGACCGGTCTTCATTCTTTTCATTCGGTTCCGGGGAACCGGGTTACTTCATCTCGACAAGAGCCTTGCCGGTCATCTCCTCGGGCTGGGGAAGTCCCATGAGCTTGAGCACCGTAGGAGCCACGTCGGCCAGGATGCCGTTGTGCACCGACTTCACGCGGTCCGACACCACAACGATGGGCACCGGGTTGAGCGAGTGCGCCGTGTTGGGCGTACCGTCGGGGTTGATGGCGTTGTCGGCGTTGCCGTGGTCGGCAATCATCACCACCTCGTAGCCGTTGGCCTTGGCGGCCTCGACCACCTTCTCGACGCAGCCATCGACGGCCTTAACGGCCTTGACAATCGCATCGTAGACACCCGTATGGCCCACCATGTCGCCGTTGGCGAAGTTCAGGCAGATGAAGTCGAACTTACGCTCGCCGAGGGCGGCAACCAGCTTGTCGGCAACCTCGGGGGCCGACATCTCGGGCTGCAGGTCATAGGTGGCCACCTTGGGCGAAGCCACCAGAATGCGCTCCTCGCCCTCGAACTTATCCTCGCGGCCTCCGTTGAGGAAGAAGGTCACGTGGGCATACTTCTCAGTCTCGGCGATGCGCAGCTGCCGAAGGCCCTGCTTCGAAACCCACTCGCCGATCGTGTCGGGCACGTTCTCCTTGTCGAAGAGGATGTGCAGGCCCGTGAACTTGGCGTCGTAGGGGGTCATGCAGCAGTAGTAGAGCGGCATGGTGTGCATGCCGGCTTCGGGCATATCCTGCTGCGTGAGGACGATCGTCAGCTCCTTGGCGCGGTCGTTGCGGTAGTTGAAGAAGATAACCAGGTCGTTCGGGCGGATCAGACCTACGGGCTGGCCCGCAGCATCGACATGGATGATCGGCTTGATGAACTCGTCCGTCACGTCGGCATCATAGGACTTCTGCACGGCGGCGACCATATCCGTGTCATGCTCGCCGACACCCTCGACCAGCGCGTCATAGGCGATCTTCACGCGCTCCCAACGCTTGTCTCGGTCCATGGCATAGTAGCGGCCGATGACCGTGGCGATCTGACCGCCCGTCTGGGCGAGGTGCTCTTCGAGCTGGGCGATGAAGCCCTTGCCGCTGTGCGGGTCGGTATCGCGGCCGTCCATGAAGCAGTGCACGTAGGTGCGCTCCGAAACGCCGTACTCGCGGGCGATGTCACAGAGTTTGAAGAGGTGCTCGAACGACGAGTGTACGCCGCCGTCCGAGGTCAGGCCCATAAAGTGCACGCCGACGCCCTGCGCCTTGGCGTATTCGAAGGCCTTAACGATCTCGGGATTCCGGAGGATCGAGTTGTCGCGGCAGGCGCGGTTGATCTTCACGAGGTCCTGGTAGACCACGCGGCCGGCGCCGATATTGAGGTGGCCCACCTCCGAATTGCCCATCTGGCCGTCGGGCAGACCGACGTTCTCGCCGTCGGTGCGCAGTTCGGCATGGGGGTACTTTTCGGTCATGGCCGAGATGTATGCGGGATGTACGGTCGAAATGACATCGGCCTTGTCGTGATGGCCGTTGCCCCAGCCATCGAGAATCATCAGTAATACCTTGTTGCTTTCCATAACTATCAGTTTTTAAGTCCCGTATTGTTCCTGTTCTGCGACGGACAGCCGTACTCGCGTCCAACTTGTCCCCGCATTACTTTACCTGCGCGGCGATCAGCTCCACAGCCTTATCGATAGCAGCCTGCAGCCCCTCGGGGTTCTTGCCGCCGGCCGTGGCAAAGAAGTTCTGGCCGCCACCGCCGCCCTGCATCAGTTTGGCTGCCTCGCGGACAACCGCACCGGCATTCACTCCGCATGCCGTGATCTCGTCTCCGAGCATGACCGTCAGCGACGGCTTGCCCTCGCAGACCGTACCCATGACGAAGACCAGACGCGGAGAGCAGCTGCGCAAGCTGTATGCCAGATCCTTCACGAAATCCGGACGGCGGTCGCTCTGCATGGCGATGAGCTGCATGCCGTTGCGCTCGGGCGCCGAAGCGGCAATCTTCTCGGCCCACTGGGCCACCTGTTCGCGACGCATGGTCTCGACCTCCTTCGAGAGCTGCTCGTTGCTTTCGAGCATCTTCTTGACGGCCTGCAGCACCTGCGGGTTATTGAGGTACTCGCCGACGTTGCGGAGCGTATCTTCGGCCGCGTAGACCATCCGTTCGGCCTGCTCGCCCGTAACGGCTTCGATACGGCGCACACCGGCCGAAATGGCGCTCTCCGAAAGGATCTTGAAGAAGCCGATGGTTCCCGTCGAGCGGGTATGCGTACCGCCGCACAACTCGACCGAATCGCCGAAACGGACCATGCGGACGCGATCGCCGTACTTCTCGCCGAAGAGCATCATGGCTCCGGCAGCGGCAGCCTCTTCCTTCGTGGCGTCACGCTTCTCCTCGAGCGGATAGTCGGCGCGCACGGCGCGATTGACCAGCACCTCGACCTCGCGCAACTGCTCGGGAGTCACCTTCTGGAAGTGAGAGAAATCGAAACGCAGTACCTCGGGAGTCACGAGCGAACCCTTCTGCTCGACATGGTTGCCCAACACCTTGCGCAATGCGGCATGCATGAGGTGGGTAGCCGTATGGTTGTTGGCGGCAGCCTGACGCTTCTCGGGATCGACAACGGCCTCGAACTCCGCGGCGGGGTTCTCCGGAAGCTGCTCCGTGATGTGGATGATCAGACCGTTCTCCTTCTCGGTGGCGACGACCGGGATGCGCTCGTTGGCGCTCTCGATGTAGCCGATATCACCGATCTGACCGCCCGAATTACCGTAGAACGGCGTGCGGTCGAAGACCAGCTGGAAGGTCGTCTTGCCCTTGGAGGTCACGCGACGGTAGCGCGCAATGCGCACCCGTTCGGTGAGGGTATCGTAGCCGGTGAAAATACTCTCCTTGATGGGAATGAGTTCCACCCAGTCGTCCGTATCGACAGCAGCGGCGTTGCGCGAACGCGCCTTCTGGGCCTCGAGTTCCTGCTCGAAGGCGGGAAGATCCACGCCCACGCCCTGCTCGCGGGCGATGAGTTCGGTCAGGTCGATCGGGAATCCGAACGTATCGTAGAGTTCGAAGGCATCCTTGCCCGAAATAAGCTCCTTGCCCTCCTTCTTCGTACGCTCGATGACGCCGTCGAGCAGGTTGATACCCGTAGCCAAAGTGCGCAGGAACGAAGCCTCCTCCTCCTCGATGACCTTTTCGATGAGCGTCTGCTGTGCCTTCAGTTCGGGGAACTGTCCGCCCATCTGCTCCACCAAGCCTGCAACCAGCTTGCAGAGCGTCGGCTCGGTGAAGCCCAGGTAGGTATAGCCGTAGCGTACGGCGCGGCGCAGGATGCGGCGGATCACATAGCCCGCCTTGACGTTCGACGGCAACTGTCCGTCGGCGATCGAAAAGGCGATGGCACGCAGGTGATCGGCCATCACGCGCATGGCCACGTCCGACTTCTCGTCCTCGCCGTAGCGCTTGCCCGCCAGGGCGGCAATGCGGCCGATCGTCGGCTGGAAGACGTCCGTGTCGTAGTTCGACTTCTTGCCCTGCAGGATCATGCAGAGGCGCTCGAAGCCCATGCCCGTATCGACGTTGCGCGCCGGAAGCTCCTCGAGTGAGCCGTTGGCCTTGCGGTTGAACTGCATGAAGACCAGGTTCCAGATCTCGATCACCTGCGGGTGGCCGGCATTGACCATCTCGCGGCCGGGCTTCGCGGCGATCTCCGCCTCGTCGCGCAGGTCAAAGTGGATCTCCGAGCAGGGACCGCAGGGACCCGTCTCACCCATCTCCCAGAAGTTGTCGTGCTTGTTGCCGCGGATGATGTGGTCCTCGGGAAGATACTGTTTCCAATATCCGTAGGCCTCCTCGTCGAAGGGTACTCCGTCCTCTTCCGACCCCTCGAACACGGTGGCGTACATCCGCTCGGCCGGGAGCTTGTAGACGTCGTGCAGCAGCTCCCAGGCCCAGGCGATCGCCTCCTTCTTGAAGTAGTCGCCGTAGGACCAGTTGCCCAGCATCTCGAACATCGTGTGGTGGTAGGTGTCGTGGCCGACCTCCTCCAGGTCGTTGTGCTTGCCCGAGACGCGCAGACACTTCTGCGTATCGGCCGCACGCGGGTACTTGCGGGGCGCGTTGCCCAGAAAGATGTCCTTGAACTGGTTCATGCCCGCATTGGTGAACATCAGCGTGGGGTCGCCCTTGACGACCATCGGTGCCGAAGGCACGATCACATGCTCCTTCGACGCGAAGAAGTCGAGAAAGGCCTGACGAATTTTGTTGGATTCCATATATACGAATTTTCGTTTTTATCCGTTTCCGATTTCGGGTTGCAAAATTACACAATTAAAGTTAAATTTGCACCCTATCCGAAGGAGTTTTTTCAGCAGATGAGCCAAAAACAGAGAAGCAACCGCACGCAGCGTCTCGCTCACGAGGCGCACATTCTCACCGAGGAGGCCACGACACTCACCCGAGAGGTCGTGACCGCCCCGTTCCGCCTGCGCACCTATCGGCTTATCCGCAAGATCATCATCGGGTTCATCCTGGTGTCGATCGCCAACGTGCTCTTCTCCTACTTTTTCTACACCCCGAAGATGTACCGCATCCTGCGCGACAACCGCGAGCTGAAGATCCGCTACCGGATCCTGCAGGACCGCATACGCACCGCACAGCAGCACGTCGATGAGATCCGCCACCGCGACAGCTACGTCTACCGGTCGCTCTTCTCGACCGACACGCTCTCGATTCCGGGCGTGTGGCAGCCCTACCCTGAGTCGAAATACGCCCCGATGGCCGACGACGACTACGCCTCGCTGATGATCCCCACGTGGCGGCAGCTCGATGCGCTGGCCCGCACGATCTACCTCGAGTCGGTCTCGTTCGACGAGCTGCAGCAGCTGGCCCGCAACAAGGAGCAGCTGGCCTCGGCCGTGCCGGCCATCTGGCCCATCGACCGGAAGGCGCTGCACAACAACCACATCGGCGCCTTCAACCCGCGGCGCTTCCACCCCATCCTGCACCGCATCGTGGCCCACGAGGGCATCGACCTGGGGTGCGACCGCGGCACTCCGGTCTACGCCACGGGCGACGCCACGGTGGAGATCGCCACGGAAAGCGGATACAACGGCGGCTACGGACATCAGGTGCTGCTCAACCACGAATTCGGCTACAAGACCCGTTACGCCCACTTGAGCGACGTGCTCGTCAAGCCGGGCGAGCGGGTCAAGCGCGGGCAGCTGATCGCCCGCACGGGCAACACGGGCCGCTCGTCGGGTCCGCACCTCCACTACGAGGTGATCCACAAGGGCATCCCGGTGAACCCGATCAACTACTTCAACCGCAACATGTCGGCCGAGGAGTACGAGCGGCTGATGGAGAACCTCCGGGAGACCAATTTCGAAAAGTACTGACATGACCGGAAAGAAAGATCTCGAACGCCTGCGCCGGCGGCGCCGCCGCAAGCAGCGCATCATCCGCACGACCATCCACCTGTTCGTGTGGCTGGGGGCCGCCGTGCTCTACTACATCGGCTTCTCGATCTTCTTCGACACCCCGTTCGAGGCGCAGATGAAGCACTCGGCCGACGGCCTGCGCCGCGAATACGAGGCCCTCACGCAGCGTTACGACTCGCTCTCAGTCGTACTCGAGAACCTCACCGAACGCGACCGCAGCGTCTTCCGCACGCTCTTCGAGGCCGATCCCTACGACTTCGACACGGAGTACGAACAGCGGCAGAGCGTCACCTACGAGAAGATCGTCGATCGTTCGACACGCCGTCTGAAGCGCGAACTGGGCGAGCGCGTGGCCGACATGGAGCAGCGGCTGGCCCGACTGAACGACTCGTACCTCACCCTGCAGGCGCGCATCGACTCCGCGGGCCGCGACTGCGACCGCATCCCCTCGATCCAGCCGGTGATCAACAAGCAGCTCACGCTGCTGACGGCCTCCTACGGCATGCGCATCCACCCCTTCTACAAGACCCTGCAGTCGCATCAGGGCGTCGATTACACGATCCCCGAAGGATCGAGCGTCTTCGCCACGGCCGACGGTGTGGTGCGCGACGTGGCCACCCGCAACTCGACGCACGGGCTGACGGTCGTCATCGACCACGGCAACGGTTACGAAACCTCGTACAGCCACCTCTCGAAGACCAACGTCCGCCGCGGACAGCAGGTCCGCCGCGGCGACATCATCGCGCTGTCGGGCGACACGGGACTCTCGCTCTCGCCCCACCTCCACTACGAGGTGCGCCACAACGGCATGCGCGTGGACCCGATCCACTACTTTTTCATGGAGCTGTCCCCCACGGAATACCAGCGCCTGATCCGCATCGCGCAGACGGGCATGCAGGCATTCGACTGACCCACCTGATCCTCCGCTTCAAATGGAAACCCGCATCCGACTGATTCTGCTCGACTTCGATGGCACGCTGGCCGACACGCGCCGCGCCAATGCGCTCGCCTATACGGCCACGCTCCGCGAAGCGGGAATCCCGCTTTCGGAGGAGGAATACGCGGCCCGTTATTTCGGCATGCGCTGCGAGGAGTTCCTCACGCACCTGGGCATCGCCGACCCGGCCGAGCGCGACCGGCTCCGGCGGCGCAAGATCGAGCTCTACCCCACGTTCTTCGACTCCGTGCGGCTGAACCGCCCGCTGTGGGAGTTCTGCCAGCAGTTCCGCGCCCAAGGCGGCCGCGTGTGGATCGTCTCGACGGGCAGCCGCGAGAACATCGAGCACGTCATGCACCACCTCGGCATCCGCGACGGCGTGGACGGAATCCTCTCCGGCCCGGAGATCACCCGCAGCAAACCCCACCCCGACTGTTTCCTCGAGGCAATGCGCCGCGAGGGGGTCACCCCGCGCGAGACACTCATCTTCGAGGACTCCGAGATCGGCATCGAGGCGGCACGCCGCAGCGGAGCCTCCTATTTCGTCGTCAGGCTGTAACACACGCAACGGCCTCCGCCGCAGGGGCGGTCTCACCCCGAAGCATTCCCCGAAAAAGAGAACCGGGACCACAGCAGTCGTGCGGTCCCGGCCCGAAATGCATCACCACCGGTACGGACGGTCGTCATGCCGCGGCGGCTTGGGTGGTTTGGGTTTCTTGTGTTTCTTGCCCGGTCGCTTCGGACCGTGGTGCGGAGGAGGCGGAGCCTCGTGCGGCGGACGGGGCGGACGGGGACCGGGAGGCCGATGTACGGCGCAGGATCCGAGGAGCAGTGCCGACAGGATCAGGCACAGGCTCCAGAAACGTCTTGTCTTCATGGTCGGTTCTCTTTTATGTCGAATGCCGCTTACAAAGATAACACGATTTTCGGAATTGCAAAATCCCGAAAAATCGTATCTTTGTCCCCGATTACCTTTTCCGATCGTCCGAAATGAAATCCACCGAGAGCACCACCCCCGAAGAGGCCGCGCGCACAGCGAACACCCCCGCCGCGGAGTGCGGCATGAACAGAACGGATCCTGCGGCCGCATCCGCACCCGGCAATCCGCAGACACCGGGGACAGCATCCGCATCCGACGCATCCGATGCGGAAGGCACGGGCCGAAAGGAGGAGGAGTCCCCCGCTGTACCGGCCGACACCGCACCCGGCTGCACGGCGAAGAGCCTCCGCACATCGCTGCGCGATGGGATCGAGCAGCGGCGCAGAGCCCTGGCGCGCCGGATCGAATACAACCGCCTGCGGCGCATACGCCGCCATTCGGTGCCGGCATATGTCCACTGCAAGAACTGCGGAGAGACGCTCCGGGGCATGTACTGCCACCGCTGCGGACAGTATGCGCTCGATCCGGAGCAACCCTTCTGGAAATACTTCAAACAATATTTCGAGAACGTCTACCAGTTCGACAGCAAGGTGTGGCAGACCCTCTGGCTCCTTTTCCGCCGCCCGGGCATACTGACCCTCGAGTTCATTGCCGGAAAGATCAATTCCTATGTCCACCCGCTGCGGCTGTTCATGTTCATCTCGGCACTCTTCTTCCTGGCCGTGGCGCTCTTCATCCCCGAGAATGTCGATATAGCGTTGGGCCCCCGGGAAAAGCAGCTCTCGGAGTTGCGCGATCCCGACATGCTGCGGGCGCTCCAGGTCAGCCAGGGGGATGACGAGGACTACGACCTGCTGCGGAAGGACACGACCGTCTGGGTGGCCGGGGCGCGCGAAGAGTTCCGGGGGTTGGAGTCGATCGCCGGGGCGCGACACGCTGCAGGTGCGCATCCCGGGATTCCTGCTCGAGGAGGGCTATCTGGTCTCCGCGCCCGGCGACTCGATCCACTGGAGCAGCAGCAGTCCCCTGCGCCCGGAATCCACCAAACAGGACAGCGAGGCCCAGGACCTCCGCCGCGAGATGGTCTACGCGCACATCATCGGCTGGTTCTCGAAGTGGCTGCCCGTGATCCTGCTGCTGTTCATCCCGTTCTTCGCCCTGCTGCTCAAGATCTTCTTCCATCGGCGGAAGATGTTCTACATGGGCCACTTCGTCACGGCGCTGCACCTGCACTCCGTACAGCTCATCCTGGTCTTCATCACGCTGCTCGGCGCACAGTGGATCGACCGGCCGGGCTGCTATGCCCTCCTGCTGCTGGGCTTCTACCTGCTGCACATGGTCTGCGTCTTCCACCGCGTCTACGGCGACGGATGGGTCAAGACCTCGTTCAAGGCGCTGCTGATCCACGGATTCTACATGCTCGTCATGTCGGTCGTCCTGCTCGGGCTCTTCATCTGGCTCATCCTCCCGCTCATGAAGGAGAACAACTGGTGGTAGCCGCCGCAAGGCGCCGAAGCCCCCTCGAAAAACGCCCCGCAATCCTCAGGGATCGCGGGGCGTCGTTTTTCCGGCGGGAGCGGCTACCGCCTGCAGATGACGTTGAAGTCGCAGAAGGCGCAGGTGTCCGCATCGGCGCACTGGCGGAACGGGACGGCAGGGTCGTAGAGCTCTCCGAGCGTCTCGCCGACAAGCTCCTCGAAGCGTGCGGCGTAGTGCGAATAGGGGGCTCCCCGGAGGCCGAGTTCGCGGTCTATGAGCTGCGGCGAATAGTCCGGGCGGTTCATCGCCCGCACGTAGTAGAGTGCCGGCACGGCGTCGCAACCCTCCGTGCGGCGGAGCATCAGGGCATAGAGCAGCGTCTGGAGGATATTCGACAGCCGCTGCCTGCCCTCGCCGCGGAAGAGTTTCTCCAGCCCGTCGAATTCGAGATGGGCTGCACCGGTCTTGTAATCGACCACGCGCAGCGATCCGTCGTCGAGGCGGTCGATGCGATCGGCGATGCCCGAGAAGCGCATGGTGAGTTGCCGGCCGGCCGATCCGAACGCAAAGCCGCACCCCACGCGCTGCTCCAGCCCGATGACCGTGAAGCCGTCGTGCGCCGCATCGTAGGCTATCACGCCGCCCCGGAGGTAGCGTGTCACGATATCCTTGACCAGCAACAGGTTGCCCGTATAGTCGGCCGTCGTGGCCTTCGGGTCCCGGAGGTAGTGCTCGTTGATGGCCGCCTCGACCGCTGCGGGGACCTCGCCCGTGCGGACCAGTGCCCGGAGCGTCCCGCCCGGGTGCGCCTCGCCCTCGATACGGGCATAGAGCCGCTGGACGGCGGCATGGAGAATCGTTCCGAACATCGGGGCATCGACCTCCTCGGAGATCTCGTCGTCGGAGTCGAGCCGCGCCACGGAGTGGAAATAAAAGCGCAGCGGGCAGGCGACGTAGCGGAAGAAGGCCGTCGGCGAGAGCGACGCATCGCTCCCGGGATCGGTGAAGCGCAGCAGGCGGCGCATCACCCCCTCGTCCTTGGCCACCTCGATGGGGGTCGAACCGGCCAGGTTCACATCCACGCCCACCTCGATGCGGCGCAGCGGGAAGCCGCTCTCGTACTCGATCTGGCGGATGTAGCGGCTCGGTTCGCCGGTCGATTTGTCGTCGGCATGGGCGCAGTAGAGCATCCACACGCGGCTGGCGCGCTGGATCAGGCGGTAGAAATAGTAGGCGTAGACCCCCTCGTGGTGTTCGGGTGTCGGCAGCGCATAGGCCGCCCGCAGGTTGTAGGGGATGAACGACGACTGGGCCATGTGGTTGCCCGGGAAGTTGTCGTCGGTCATCGAGAGGATCACGACGTTCTCGAAGTCGAGGTTGCGCGTTTCGAGGATACCCATCACTTGCACCCCCTCGAGCGGTTCGCCCTCATAGGGGATGCGCAGCGTCTGGAGGTGGCGGCGCAGCAGCGAGGCGAAGATCTCGGGCGTCGGGTCGATCGCACATTCGTCCAGCGAATTGCGCAACCGTTCGAGCTCCTCGGCGATCACGGCGAGGAACTCCACGCGCTGCCGGGCGTCGTCGCCCTCGTAGGGCTGGCGCGCCACGGCCGCGACAACGGCGGAGAGCCACACGGCGAGGGCCCGCCAATCGGCTGCCGGGGCGAAGATCGTGCGCAGCAGTTCGTTGCGGCCGAGCCAGGCGCCATCAACGGCGATGCGCCGCTCCTGCACGATCTCCTCCTCAAGGCGGCGTGTCAGCTCGACGTCGCAGCCGGCCACGTAGGGATGGGACAGCAGGCCCGTGACATCGGTATGGTAGAAGGTCCAGCCTTCGCCGCGGCGCCTCCGGTGGGCCTGCAGTTCGAGCAGGCGCTCGACGAACGTGTAGGCCAGGCTGGCGCGCAGCGGGTAGCCCATCGTGACGTTCACGTGCCCGATCTCGGGCGGCAGGGCGTGCAGCAACGGCAGCAGCAGGTTCTCGTCGGTGAGCACCACGGCGGTCTCCTTGCCCAGCTCCCCGCGGGCAGCCAGCGAGCGGAGGATCGTGGCGACGTACTTGCACTGCACGGCGTTCGAAACGGCGGCCACCGCAGTCATCTCCTTCCCCACCGAGGCCATGTTGTCGTGCGAGAGTTCGGCTCGCGGCGGGAACTGCACGATGTTCTCGCGCACGAACATGCCCGCCTCCTGCTCGGGGCGATCCCTGTAGTAGGAGTCGTAGTCCCAGTAGAAGTCGGTCTCGGCAGCGGTCGAAAGGAACTTGAAAAGCCGCTTCTCGCACTCCGACAGGGCGTTGAACCCAGCCACCACGAAGCGGCGCGGCCCGTCGAACGAGAACGTCCCCTCGCGGATGCGCTCGGCGACGGCACGCTGCACCATGCCGTTGTAGGCGATGCCCAATGCGGCGAGCCGCTCGCGGAAGCGGCGGTAGATCGGGCCGAGCGTCCGCCAGATGGCCAGAAAACGGCGCTTCTCCTCCGAGAGGTCAGCCTCCTCGCCGAGCGACGTCCAGAAGGCGATGATCCGCAGCTGGGACGGCGTCAGGTAGGATATATCGGCCTCGATCTCCTTGATATCCTCGATGTTGCGGAAGAGCATCGAGGCGTCGATCAGGTATTTGTCCACCGTGTCGAAGTCCGTGAGCAGCATGTCGCCCCAGAAGTAGAACCGGTCGAACGGCTCGTCGTGGTACTCCGAATAGATACGGTAGAGCTCGGTGATCAGCCGCAGGCGGTCACCGCACCTCAGGCCCGAGATCTCGGTCATCAGGTCGTCGATGGTCACCCATTCGGGCTGCCACATCGGCCGGTTCGCGATCCGCGCGAGGGCATCGACGAAAAAGAGCCGGGCGCGCCGCGACGGAAAGAGCACGGCACGCTCGGAAAGGGCCTCGCCATAGCGGGCATAAAGATCAGCGGCGACTTCGCCCAGAAAGGTCTTCATCATCCGATGGTTCGATTAGGCGCGGGGCCTGACGCCCCGCAAGATGCGGCCAAGGAGCCTCACGCAGCCGGGAGCCGGGGCTCCGGCCAAGGCCGCCCCTACTCCTCGTGGGCGATGCTGCCGCCCATGAACTTCTCGTCGGTACGCACGACGGCCGGATTGCCCTTGTAGGTCACCACGCCGCCCGTCGAGGTTTTTGCCTCCAGGCGGTCGGTCACCTGCAGCACGACGCGCGACGACCCAGTGGCATTGGCCTCGGCCGACATCGTCTCCAGCTCGGCCGCACCGACCCGTCCGCCCGAAGCGTAGACGCGCATGTAGCGGGCCTTGCCGGTGAGCGTCGCCACGGTATTGCTGCCCGTGAGTTCGAGCGAGAGGTCGGCCACGTCGAGCGTAGCCTTGAGCTGTGCCGAACTGCCCAGCACCAGGTCGAAGAGCGTCGCACGGAACGGCGCGTCGAACGACACCGAAGCCTCCTGCACGGTGAGTTTCTGCAGCGTGTTGTAGTAGACCGTCACGGCCGTCCGCTCCGCACGCCGCGAGTCGCGCCGCTCGGAGATGCGCAGCACGCCGTCGCGCACCTCGGCCCGGAACTTGGTCATCGTGGAGCCCTTCGTGTCGTAGACGATCTTCGGGGCCTCGGTATCGGGCACCTGCACGAGGAGGACATCGGCCGGAGCGGCGATCTCGACGGCCGTAAAGACCGGCAGCCACTGGCTTCCGGAACCGGCCAGCAGGCTGTCGGCCGGCTGCATGAGCTCCGTTGCCCCGGCTGCGGGGCAGAAGGTTGCGGGATTGTTGTCGGCGGCGTGTACGGCCGCGGGCGATCCGGCGGCCAGCGCGGCCAGCACGAATGCGGCAAAGATCAGTCTCTTCATATTCGTTGCAATTTCGTTTCGTCGGTTTCAGTCCGGCTAAAATACAAAAATATTGCGAAGTTCGGGATTTGTTTCGTACATTTACTCACCAAAAACGAAATTTCGAGGAGTGAGAGCGAAGATTCTGAACGCAAGCGCCGGGTCGGGAAAAACCTACCAGCTGGCCTACAAATACGTCCGCGACGTCATCGACCAACCCCTTCTCTACCGCCACATCCTGGCCGTGACCTTCACCAACAAGGCCACCGAGGAGATGAAGTCGCGCATTCTGAAGGAGATCCACACCCTCGCCTCGGGAGCCCCGAGCCCCTACCTCACGCAGCTGTGCAGCGAACTGCGGCTCGACGAGCGGAGCGTCCGCAGGCGGGCGGCCGAGGTCCGCTCGAAGATTCTCCACGACTACTCGCGCTTCACCGTACTGACGATTGACACCTTTTTCCAGCGCATTCTGCGCGCCTTCATCAAGGAGCTGGGGCTCGACCTGAACTACAACGTCGAGATCGAAACCGCATCGGTGCTCTCCAAAAGCGCCGACACGCTCATCGACGAGATCGCCGTGGACGAGTCGCTGCAGCGCTGGCTCACCGAATTCGTGCAGGAGCGCATCGACGAGGGACGCAAGTGGGACGTCCGCGACGGCATCCTCTCGCTCGCGGGCGAGCTCTTCAAGGAGAAGAACAAGGCGGCACTCGCGGCCGCGCCCGCAAAGGAGGAGCTCGGGCGTCTGGTGGCCCGGGCCACGACCCGCGCGATGGCGGCACGCGAGGAGCTGCGCCGGACGGCCCGTGAGGCGGTGGAGGCGATCGAGGGCGCGGGGCTTACCGCAGCCGACTTCGCGGGCAAGAGCCGCAGTTTCGCCGGGTATTTCTTCGCGGTGGCCGGCGGCGAGGTGAAGGCACCGACCGACACGCTCCGCAAGCGGGCGGCATCGCCCGAGGGGTGGTGCGCCAAGGGATCGCCGGCCGAGCGGCTCGTGCCGCAGCTGCGTCCCCTGCTGCAGCGGCTCTGCGACCTCTACGACCGCAACGTCCGCCACTGGAACACGTGCGACCTGCTGCGCGAGAATTACCGCAGCTTCGCCCTGCTGTCGGACCTCTACGCCCGTGTGCAACGGCTCTGTGCCGAGCAGAACACGCTGCTGCTTTCGGAAACGAAATACCTGCTCTCGGAGTTCATCGGGCGCAACGATGCGCCGTTCATCTACGAAAAGGTGGGCAACCGCTTCGAGCGCTTCATGATCGACGAATTCCAGGACACCTCGGCCCGCGAATGGGAGAACTTCCTCCCGCTGCTGCAGAACGCCATGGCGCAGTCCGAAGAGGAGTCGGTGCTCATCGTGGGCGACATCAAGCAGTCGATCTACCGCTGGCGCGGCGGCGACTGGCGGCTGCTGCACGAACGGGCCGCCGGCGACCTCGGCAGGGAGAACACCCGGGTGGAGGTGCTCCGCGAGAACTGGCGCAGCCTGCCGACGGTCGTGGCCTTCAACAACGCGGCGATCGACAGCATCGTCGCGACGGACAACCGGGAGCTCAACCGGCTGCTCGGCGAGGCGGCCGAACGGGGCGACATCGACCGTGCGGAGGCCGCCCGCCTGCACGACACGCTGGCCGACGCCTATCGCGACCAGGCGCAGCTGCCCCGCCGCAAGGCGGAACACGGAGGCTATGTCTCGATCGAGACGTTCGATTGCGAACCGCCCGTCGTCGAACGCATCTGTGCGCTGATCGACCGCGGATTCCGCCCGTCGGACATCATGATCCTCGTGCGGAGCGCCACGGACGGCGCGAAGGTTGCCGCAGCGCTGCTCGACTTCAAGCAGCGCAACACCGAGGCGCGCTACCGTTTCGATGTCATGACGCAGGAGGCGCTCATCGTGGGCAGCGCCCCGATCAGTTCGTTCGTGGCCGCGGCGCTCCGTCTGGCGCTCAACACCGACGACCGCCTGAGCCGCGCCGTCTGCAACCACTACCTCGGCCGGCCGTTCGACGCCCCGCTGTCGGACGACGAACGGGAGTTCTTCCACTCGATCCGCCTCGAATCGCCCGAGGAGGCTTTCGAGCGCATCGTCATGCGGTTCGACCTGCGCAGCGACCGCAGCCAGATCGCCTACCTGCAGGCGCTGCACGAGCAGGTGATCTCCTTCTGCTCGTCGAAGATCGCCGACATCGCCCTGTTCCTGCGCTGGTGGGACGAGCAGGGCCAGAACCGCTCGCTGAGCGTCGAGCAGAGCGCTTCGACGGTCGAGATCACCACGATCCACAAGGCCAAGGGGCTCGAAAAGCGGGCCGTGATCATCCCCTACTGCTCATGGCAGCTCGACCCGAAGTCGGGCGGCGTGCAGAACATCGTCTGGGCCGAGGCCCGCGGTGACGGGGAGGCCGAGGCCATCGGCCGCTTCCCGGTCCGCTACAAACGTTCGATGGCCGAATCGGGCTTTTCGGCCGAATACTACCGCGAGCTGGTCTATGCCCATGTGGACAACGTCAATCTGCTCTACGTGGCCCTGACGCGCGCCGCCGAGTCGCTGCACGTATTCATTCCCCGGAAGACGGGGCGCACGGTCGGGGCGCTGCTGCTCGGCAGCCTCCGCCCGGGCAGCGAGGGACAGGTCTTCATCGGAGAGACCGAAGGGCGCTGCCTCACGGACGAGCGGGGCGACCACTACCTCTTCGGCTCGTTCGAGGGCCCCGTGGCCGGAGGACGCAAGGAGTCCGATGCGGAACACGTCGTACTCGAAGAGTACCCCACGGCGCGCCCGGCACTGAAGCTGCGGCTCCCCTCGCAGCGCTACTTCGAGGAGGGCGGCGAGCCGGAACTCGCCCCGCGCAACCTGGGCATCCTGATGCACCGCGCCTTCGAGCAGGCCGATGACGCCGCGCAGGTCCGCGAGGCCGTGGCGCACATGCAGGCCGACGGCATCCTCTCCGAAGAGGACGCCGCACGGCTGCGGCAGCGAATCGATCGGGCATTCGAGCTCCCCGAGGTGCGCGAATGGTTCGACGGCTCGTGGCAGCGCATCCGCAACGAGCAGGAGATCATCGTTCCGGGAAGCGCCTCGACACGACGTCCCGACCGGGTGATGATCCGTGGCACGCGGGTTGTAGTGGTAGACTACAAATTCGGAGCGCTCGACGCCGACCGCCACCGCCGGCAGGTGGCCGAATACCTCCGCCTGCTCGCCGAAATGGGCTACGACCCCGTCGAGGGGTATCTGTGGTACGTGAAACTCGGCCGCATCGAACGGGTCGAGGGGTAATTCACCGCTCAGGCAGACCGGCCGAAGGTCCGGAGCCCCGGCGGAGATACGGCCGGCTCGTATCAGGCGGATCGCAGTAACGGGCGGGCCACAGTACGCTGCAGCCTCGTCCCGGGCCGGGCCTCCGATGCAGACCGACGACCCGATGGACTACCGCATTGCCGACCTCCGCATCCGCATCCCCGGGGAGTGCCTTCCCGGCCCCCTTCACCCTGCCTTCTCGCCCTTTGCCGAGCCCGAAAACGGGACTCCGGCACTGCTGCTGCACACCGCCAGGCAAATCGCCGACGTGCCGGAGGGATGCTGTCTGGACCGTTTCCCGTGTATCGACACGACGACCGAATGCCGCTTCATCCGCTGGAGCGGAGGGATTCAGCTGGAGCTGTACGGCCCGCAGGGGGATTCCGTCCGCTTCCGGCTGCCGGACGGAGGCCGTGAAGCCTGCACCGACTGTCGCCCCGACCGGCAGCCGTCGCAACTGCGCTTCGGGCTGTGGCTGCTCTGCAACGCGGCGGGCCTTGGACACGGGGTCGTGTCGCTGCACGCCGCAGCGATCAGCCATCGCGGGCAGGGCGTGCTCTTCCTCGGGGAGTCGGGGACCGGGAAAAGCACGCATGCCCGGCTGTGGTGCCGGCACATGGCCGCAACCGAACTGCTCAACGACGACAGCCCCTTCATCCGGCTCCAACCGGCCGGCGCACCGCTGGTCTACGGATCGCCCTGGAGCGGGAAAAGCCCCTGTTACCGGCCGCTGCGGCTGCCGATCGCCGCGATCGTCCGGCTTGAGCAGGGACCCCGGAATATCATCCGCCCGCTCCGCCCGCTCGAAGCCGCCGGAGCCCTGCTCCCCTCGGCGCCGCCCTCCTTCGCCCGCGATGAGAGGCTGCTGGCAACGCTCTGCAGGATACTCTCGCAACTCATCGCGCAGGTGCCTGTCTACCATCTCGCCTGCCGACCCGACGCGGAGGCAGCGCGTCTTGCCTGCCGGACGATCTTCGGCAGCCTCCCCGACAAATGATCCGAAGCTCCGCGCCTTCTGCGCCGCATCTCCGCCACCGGGGCCTGCCCCCTGAACCGCATGCCGAGGACCTTTCCCCCGCCCCGACAGACTCGGGCCATTCGCGACACGCTACCTGTCGCACGCCGCAAGTTCCGGCCGGTCCCTTGCGCAGAGCGGCCGGCGGCCGAACAGGCATACGGCAGAAAAGAGAACGGGCGTCCGATCGAATCGGACGCCCGTTGTCTGGAACGTATTCCGGATCCTGCGACCCGGCGGAAACTACTCGCCCAGAGCGAAACGCTTGTAGGCGATAACCGTTGCCTCCTTGTCAGCCTTGTGGATGAACTCGGCGATCGTCTCCTTCTCGCCTACCACAGCCTGGTTGAGCAGCGTGTTCTCCTCGAAGAACTTACGCATCTTGCCCTCGGCGATCTTCTCCAGAATGGCCTCGGGCTTGTTGGCGTTCTTCGGATCCTGCTTCATGGCCTCTACGGCGATCTTGCGCTCGTGCTCAATCACCTCGGCGGGGCAGTCAGCCTCCGAGATCGAAACCGGGGCCATGGCCGTAGCCTGCATGGCTACCGTGTGGGCAACCTCGGCGGGGACCTCCTTGTTGAAGCCGAGCACCGTGCCGAGCTTCTTGTTGAAGTGAACGTAAGCGGCGCAATAGGGAGCCTCGATGCGGGCGTAGTAGGCCAACTCGATCTTCTCACCCGTCTGGCCCGACTTCTCGGTCACCATCTCCTCGACCGTGCGGCCCTCGTCGTTCTTCGTGGCCATCAGCGCATCGCGGTCGGCGGCGTCGTTCTTCACGGCGACATCGAGCATGGCGTTGGCCGAAGCCGTATACTCGGCGTTCTGGGCTACGAAGTCGGTCTCGCAGGCAAGGCAGAGGATGTAAGCCTTCTGGCCGACGATCTTCGTAACGACCACACCCTCGGTGGCGGTACGGTCGGCACGCTTGGCAACCACGAGCTTACCCTTCTCGCGGATAATGTCCTGAGCACGCGCATAATCACCTTCAGCCTCCATGAGGGCCTTCTTGCAGTCCATCATGCCGGCGCCGGTCATCTTGCGGAGCTTCATCACATCAGCAGCTTTGATTTCCATAGTCTTGTATCGTTTTTTTCGTTATTTACTCGGTTGGTTTACCGGAATCGCGCCGGAACCCCCGACGGGATCCCGACGCGTTGTCCGGCAGTTGGTTATTCGGCCTGCTCGGCAGCTACGGCTCCCGGCTCCTCGAACGGAGTCTCGACAGCGGCAACAACCTCGGCAACGGCAGCCTCCTCGGCATCGACGGAGGCCTTCACGGCCTTCTTGATGCGGGGCTTGCCCTCCTTCTTCACGGCTCCTTCGGCCTCGGCCTCCTGGGCCTCCTTCTCCTTCTCGAGCTTGCGCTCCTCCGTTCCCTCGGCGATGGCGGCGCACATGGCCTCTACGACCACGGCGATCGACTTCGCGGCATCGTCATTTGCAGGTATAACGTAATCAATGTCGGTCGGATCACAACAAGTATCTACCATGGCAAATACGGGGATGCTCAGGCGCTTGGCCTCCTTCACGGCGTTGGCCTCCTTCTGCACGTCCACAACGAACAGTGCGGCCGGGAGACGCGTCAGGTCGGCGATCGAACCGAGGTTCTTCTCGAGTTTCGCACGCTGACGGGCGATCTGGAGTTTCTCACGCTTCGAGAAGTTGTCGAACGTACCGTCGTTCGTCATCTTGTCGATGGTGGCCATCTTCTTGACGGCCTTGCGTATGGTGGGGAAGTTTGTCAGCATACCGCCGGCCCAGCGCTCGGTGACGTAGGGCATTCCGACGGCTGCCACCTTTTCGGCAACGATTTCCTTGGCCTGCTTCTTCGTGGCGACGAACAGCACGCGGCGGCCGCTCTTGGCAATCTGCTTGATGGCAGCGGCTGCCTCGTCGATCTTCAGCACGGTCTTATGCAGGTCGATGATGTGGATGCCGTTCTTCTCCATGAAGATGTACGGAGCCATTTTGGGGTTCCATTTGCGCTTCAGGTGACCGAAGTGCGCACCGGCTT